>Ga0099798_10047_pt1 | contig 34497 bp, 26 predicted proteins | sample Uncmet_Sort29A_1_FD_89870 | JGI IMG/M metagenome (GOLD analysis project Ga0099798, IMG submission 89870) | Marine eukaryotic communities from CALCOFI LINE 67, Pacific Ocean - CN13ID_Sort29A_1 | ecosystem: Environmental > Aquatic > Marine > Oceanic | place: Pacific Ocean: Monterey Bay | collected...
TGTCACTGTAACTGTTAAGGTGTTGCGCCCCTAGCTACCTATATTTAAGTAAAATTTCAATTTTGTTTACTATACGCTTGGTTTTAGTGCTGGTTAAATAAATCCAAAATTTTAACGATGTAAATGATAGTACAGCTGTAAATAACGTAAAATGTAAAGGTGAATTTAAATAACTAAATTCGACAGAAAATCTATGAAAACACATACCAGATCTCATATTTGCTAGTCGTCTCACTCAGGATATTATATCTTTAACTGCCTTTTATTCTTCTTTTTTTCTTATCTCGAGAATTCATCTCGGTATTTCATGAACGTTTTAAGGCTCTCCTCATACTTTTGTTTTCACTGACGAAGAATATTTAAAAGCATTTGTTTGCCTTAGGGTGTTAGACTCAGTTCGAGCTCACGATCTTCACCTCATTCCAAATCGACACTTCAGGTATCATCCCCGTCGTACCCACACTGTTCTTTTTTTTCCAGTCTTCTTTCAGCTTTCACTCATCGAGTTTCGAGATCCTAGTCGTTATCCTTTACCTTACGTCCAAGTTTCATAATGGCAAGAAGGGCGGATACTAGTATATCATTGATATCAAATTGCAAATATAAATATCGTAACCGAGCGCTCTCTATAAAATTCGATCCTCAAATTGTCATCAGATTCAGATATAGAAAGCCCAAATAGAAAATGTGAAAAGAATACTAACAAAGAAGTAGGACGTATGATAAATTATAATGAATAGTCCTTTAGCAGATCTAAAAGTCACCTTCAGTCTTTTATGTTTTTTAGACCATTTTCAAAGAGTTCATTTTCTCTTCATCTTAGCTCACGCTCTTTTGCGGGAGAAGTCGCCAAAAAATATTCCTTGGGCAAGCGTTTCATGGAGTCCGCAACATCTTCCAGCGTCTCGTTTATTCTGTTTAGCTCAATATGTTTCTCCTTCAGCATTCATATAAAGCTGCTTTCTTTAGGCTCTGGATTTTTAATAAGAATTGACTATTCGCTTTCTCAGCCATCCGAATTGGAATCCTTGAACCTCCGGTACCCATTTCTTCATCGAGGCTGGTATTTTTGGTCATGATCATAATTTTTATGATCATATTTTACTTTTTTCGTTTTTTTCAATTTTCTCTTCTATTTCTTAAGTAAATTCAAAAAAAATGGCAAAAAGAGAAAATATGATAAAACATGATGATCATGCCCTAAAATACCAGCCTCGTTCATTCACGGTTAATTCTATTTCCTCACCTTCATCTGTCATTAGACCGAAGTGTTTGAACATCGGTTCAAGACCTTGGCAATATTGAGGAGGAGGATGTCGCCCCGTAGTCGCAACTTGGATTATGGGACTGTGACCTACCATCCCAGATAGCGTCTGGATCTGCTCTGATTTTACTTAGTAGATCAATCGGCATTTTTCATTGCAATTCTTAAACTTGTTATTCTAATTCTAATACTTTAGCAACAATGACGATCTCGATCAGACTTTAAGCAAAAATATGTTTTTACTGCCTACCACTCTTGGTTTTGATATTGTTCTCGTTTAAGCACTGGCGCTTGAGCCATCGATCTGGCAAGAAACTAAATAAAACATTACAAACTCTATTCTCATTGTGAGGATGCGATTGAATTTTGCCCTGAAGTTGAAAATGAGATATTATGATAAACTTTAGCTGAAGGTAGAAGAATCTGGTGATAATGATTTGCAAACAAGAACAACCGTAACCGGAAACGCTTTATATCTTACGATTACGACACACACGCATACGCGCTAAATTTAAGTTTGAATTTGACTGAAAATATTGATAAAGTTAAAAAAGATAAATAATAGCGATAAGAGCCCTGACGAAGCTTCAATAACTTCATCCATTGTCTAAACTGGGTTTTTCATCTCATGGCCTCAAGCGAAATACAAAACTGGTCAACAACTCGAACAGGGACAGGTGAACGAAGATGAAAGCAATTAGAGAGCAAGTAGCTGCGGCAAGAGATGGAGATGCACGCAAAATACCGGCAGCAGACTGGGGGGCAATATGGGGACGAAGGATGGGGTTTCATCAAGAGCAGGCGACCTTGATTGCAAGCGGCCTGCTTTTCTGGCGAAGGTCGTTGGCTTCCGGCGCGTACTTTTAAAGTGCTCATCAATAAGTATTGAGGTTGTTTGCTGCAGTTAGATAGACACAGATTATGAGTTGCATAGACTTGACCGATGTATATGAACTGAGTTGGGAGGCGAAAAGTAGAAATCTTTCTGAGAAATCCTACTAATGACAAACGGCCAGCTGCCCTTAATGAGGCTGCGTAGCATGCCCGGGTTACACTCAGATCGACTATTAGCATACCCAATCTAAAGCACACCAGATTCAAGTCGAAAGAATACAATAATGATCGGAAATATCACCACAGGGGGCGAACATGGCCTATCAGGCACGCTTCTAGCAGGACTTTAGGGGCTTCGCCATGTTGAATGTTCTAGCCCAAATTCTTCAGAAGTGAATAGGAGCACAGCGGAAGCAAGACAGGTTCCTCCATTTTAGAGGAACTAAGAATTGAAGGCTCAACGATTAGATACAGATGAGCCCTAAACCATTTCCACATTGTACGATAACACCCGCTCTCCACCTCCCAGCTGAACTACCTGTTAAAGCACCTCTTCACCTTGGTCTTACACCATATGAGACTGATTAATGAAGACGTCCTGTCCTAGCTATTAAGCCAGCAGAATCTCAGCAACTATCGGCTTCAAAGCACCCAGGCTACTTGTTTATTTGCAAACGCTGATGATAATACTTTCTTTTTTTTTTATTTAAATGATAATTTATTTACATTTATATTCTCGACGAGGAGGTAGCTATCTACATTTTGTTGAAAGAAATTAATATAATATACATGCAGAGCTGTATAGTCATTTTCATTATTTATTTCTAGTTACAAAATTAGTCTAAGAGGAACTAGTCTTCAAGTTCTGTTTGTAGAAGTCCACTAACTTTCTTTCCAGAACACAAGGATCTTGACTATTCAGCTAACTATCTCCTTGCTATTCAGCTAGCTAATTTCTCAATTTTCGAGTTTCCTCCTTAGAGACAAAACTGAACTCTACGAGGCCTTGCTCTGTCAGTAAATCTAACTTATTAAAAAGAGTATCACAACCGCCTTTATCCTTTTCTACATCTTCAGCTTCACCATCAGCCCTGACTCCGTGCAGCATCATGGCTTATCTACGCGAATCTAAAACTTTTCCGAAGTTTTTGTGATAGCACTCACGTTCAAAATCTCTTAGTCTACGTGAAATCGGTGTGCCTGGAGGCAAAAGCTTCGTTAGGTGACGTACCAATAGGGTAGAATCGTTTAACTACATGTTACACCCCTGTCCTTTAAACATGGTCATCGGGTGAAAAGCATCCCCTACTAAACTGACTTAAGAGTTTTTATGCTTATTTTTTATTTTTCTTTATTGGTTCTCATCTCTTTCTCTAGGAGCCTTGTTACAGTTACTCTATTCCACGTACACCTCTTTTTATTTGTCCTTTATCAAAGATTGACCATCTGGAGTCTCAGGCGTGCGATCGAAAATTTCAAAGCCGTAAATTTCGTTTGCAGGTGTGTCTTTCACCATCATTTTCAATAGGTCTCTTAGCTAATCATCCGACCATCTATCATCTATTATCGTAGATATCAATTCATCGTACTGTTTTGTCCTAAACTTTTCTAGTAAATCTAAATCTTTACCTGACTAAGCTTTTAGTATATCTTTACCTGACATATCTTTACCTGACACTGATAGTAACTTCGAATTAAAAGAAAATTGCCACATGGTAGTTTCGGTGTCATCGCTAATGTTGTTATTCTTATTCGTGTAAGGCATTGTGAAGAGTCTGCATTTGCCATCTAAAACGTAGAGCCCACCTCGATTCAACAAAGGGTTTTTGTGAGTTGTAATTCCAATTATAACAGAAACACCTACAGATGTGAGTCCGAACGTTTTTCTGGACGGTTCGTTTGGATTATTTTGGTTTCCTAGCGGCTGATATGTATTATTTTAGTTCGCTTTATGGATACTTTTAGTTCCCTTAATTTATATGGCCCCAGTCTTCTCTTCCGATATTTTCCTACGTTTTTTGTCTAATCCATCCTCTGCAACCTGAACTTGCAACTCACCGGCGTGGAGTTTGGTGTCACTAAGCGTAGATTCTACTCCCACATCATAGTCATACTCTGGATTTGTGATTACTCCGTTTATCCCACATCGTACTTTGGACTTGATACCGTCCTAACCAATGAGCAAGTCAACTTTGACAGAACTCGTATCATTATCTTCAAACTCCAGCTCTACTTTTCCTTTTGCCTCTTCCGTAAATCTGTGCAACCTCTTACCCCAGAGTATTTCGATATTTTCATGGCCCTCTATTTCACTAATCAACATCTTCCTCAACGTCTCCCTCGGAATTCGTAAATTGCCACGCTGATAAGAATTATCTTCTTTTTTCTCATTTCCATTATCCATCCTAGCATCTGTTTTTTAATCACCAGTTTCTCATCTTTTGGCCATTTTAAGAGCCTACCCAAAATATCCTATCATCTAACCATTTCCAGAAAATATGAAATGTCGTTCTGATTAGCAGTCTAACTTCTGCAATTTCTCAAGTATACCAAGTTTCGAAAGCGGTCCTTACTCGTTGTAAGTGAGCGTCAAGCCGTAACCCTGACGACGGGATTCTAGATTCGATTCCCCCTCGAATACTTTAATTAACGGTAGAACCGGTGTTCATCTCGATAGGTGTTCATCTTAATCAGTAGGAATGGGTTCTGCAGTACGATTAGCTTCCGCATCTGCACAACATGGTTTCTAAGTTCTTTAAATCAAAGACTTCAATTCAAGAGTAAGATTTAATGCGAAACTTAGGCCTGCTATTCCACCTCCAACTATACCTATGGTAACTTCTTGCTGAAACTAATCTGTATGAAAGTCCTTCAGTCGTTTTCCCTCCTTAGCCTTCGAAGTTGATGTATGCTTCTTACCCATTTTTTATACTCAAAATATAATTGAATTTGGACTGGTGTTAAAAAGAATGACTATGGTTATCTTTATGTAGCGGTTTGATTAGTACCTAAGAAATCGCGGGTAGCAATTACTAAACAAAACTAGGATACAAATAAAAAGTTAAAGTTTAAGAATAAGACTACAGCTACAGTAAAGAAAAACTGCACAAAGGTAACCCGAATAACAAAAATAGATTCCCACCCTCTCTGAAAAGTTTTACCGAGATAAATGTGAAGATTATAGACAAACTAAAATAGCGCTTGGTTTCTAGCAATTATATCTACATTTTTTTTTTCATGTACAGGAGCATCAACATCTGAGAGAAAGACTAATTCTAGGTGAGCATAAGGTTTTTTTAATTAACATTAAACAGAGAATAATTGGCAATATAGACTTAAATTCTCAATTTGATTACAACATATTCATCTGAATTAGAAAGGACTTTATCGAATGGAATTGATAGACTAAGAAGTCAATTTCCTCCTGTAACGCAACCTCACCTATTTTCTGATGGGACAGTAATGATGAAAAACGGGTTGTGTTTCTTCTTCCTTCCCGATCCTAGTCCATCTATAATGACTCCTTCAAATACTTCACTCCCGCAAAAACGTAAATACTCCAAATATCAACTACTTTTATAGGCGACTTTGTTTGCTTATTTCCATCTTCGTTTCTAGCTAGCATTGTATGCAGACTGGTCAACCGTAGCGAGTCGATCATTTCCGCTATACAGCAAGTCAATTGGGCTTCTGGGGCGGTCGAAGCATTCGACTCTTGATCTTTTTGAGTTTATTTAACCTCATTTTAGTTACTTTTTGAACAACACGATCCAGCTGCTGGTGTTTCCGTATTTTTTGACGAGCAACATCCTTTTGCACTATTATTTCCAGACCTCGATTCATCTGTAGGCATCTTTGCTTTACCCTTCTGACAACAACTTTCAAGATTTTTCATGTTCTTATTTACGGCTACAACTATTGACTGAAAATTTTCAGATATCTGGAATTCATTGGTTTCTGTAAATGCCCTAGCCACCTTTTCAAGAGCAACTGCTAGTTGACCTTCATCGTCATCTGACACGATACCATCTACATCAGACAGTGCTAGGTTGTCTTCCAATATCTTAAAGAATTGCTTGAAGAACCTTCCCCACTTTCGCCCCTTTGAGATCTCTTCATTAAGGCTGAAAAACATCGTACTACCCTAACAAACACTTGTTGAGACAATCATAAACCCGCGGTTGTTACCATCAGAATCCTAGGTACAAAGCGAAGTCCACAAACCATCGAAAGGAATCCAATGCGCGGGATATTTGTACCGAGCTGTATCCAGGATCAAGACCCACATATCTTTCCCACCCCCATCATTATCCACCCAGGTCACACCAGCAACGGGCGAAAAGTGGCCGTCACCAGACTGATTCAGCGTTTTTCGACTGTAGTTCAAAATCATGAACTGCTTCTCTAGTTGGACTGTCTACAAAACCAGATCCCTGAATTCTACCTTTGTAATGTCATTCCTCGCCTTCTTAACTTGCGCTTTCATTCTTTCTCCCGCACAACAGCATTCCTTTTTTTACGGTTAACCACTACCAGTTCTCTCCTTCGGATCGAATTCTGATGCTTGAACTTGAAGCAAATCTGGACCACAAATGAACTATTCTGCGACTCATCCGTTACATTCTCAGAGACATTTCACCTGTAAGAGACCGATCCCTTCCTCTCAAACCTTTTATGGGTCCTTACAGCAACTCAGCATATTTTCCGAAAACCACCGCCAGCTACCCTTCCATCAACGCTTCGGATCAATCTTTAGCGCGTTCAAAACCATGCACAAGGAGGTTAACCCACAGTAGGCTGGTTCGTCCTGCGTCTGAAAGCACTCAATGAGAGGAAAATACTACGTCATGTACTTCACGCTTTCCGCCCCAGTGAGAGCACTGATGAACATTCATTTCCCCTTCTCACTGCCAAGAGCAATTGAGGGAGGGGGAAGTTCTTTTCTAAAAAAGACCGCAGGTGCCGTAGACAATCACGACGAAGTAAGAGAACTGGAACAGGAAGGGGCGTCCTTCTTCTCGCTGTCTTTGTCTTTCCCACCGCAGCAGGTACCACTTTGGGTTTCGCCTTGGTTAGCCATGTTTTTCAAACAAATCTTGATGTTTTTGTTTGGATTTCTTTTGATTTTGTTGTGTTTTGCTGTTTGATTTTACTTTCTCATAAACAGGTAAATATTAGTGAGAATTCTTAAAATTATTGCTTATGTAATACTTAAAATTACTGCTAGTAATATTTCCACTGTCAATTGTTTTGCAGCATTATTTGTAATTATTTACCCCGACCCATAAATATACATGTAGTCCCAGAACCCGTTCATACATTTGGTCCCATAACCCAACAAAATGGACGATGGAGCTGGAGCTCTATCGCGATAGAGAGCAAATAAAAATTCGAATCCACACTCCAAGTTGCAACTATAATCAATGTCGCAACCTAACAAAATCAAGTTTAGAAGATGTGTGAAGAAGCGTCGAATAAGCACCAAACATAATGGGCAATTCCGCCAAAGTGCTGGACCCGCCTGCTCAAGGATAGCTGGAAGCGGAAAAGCGATGCAATTGGACAGGGAGGGGAAGAGAAGTTATAGAGAGGGCGTAACGAGATGGGATAAATAGAGCCCGTAGGTCAATGCTGACGACGCCGGCGGCGGCGCCGCCGCTTAACCGTTTTTCTGATGATTAGGCAGATAAAAATTAAGGTGGGCGGTTTCTGTTTTTAACCGCACAGGAGCTACTTCTGTGGCTCTACACAAGTTTCGTGGCTCTGCACATGGGAAGGACGCAGTGGCGGTTCAGTCTGATGAGACATGAAGAAGACTCCTCATGAGATGGTTCCACAAGCGGCTATACAAGTGTAGAATCACAAACACGTCTGCTGATGCGAACATGATCGGGTAGCTGTGGTGATTCGTAATGATGAAATTAAAGTTTGTGTTTGTATCAGCGAAAACCTTCTATGGTCAATGGAAGAGGTAGACAACCTGCTACCAGCACTAAGTGCTTAGTGCTGGGATCCAGATTAAATAGAGCGCGTCGAAGGTGATGATGTCGAAGGGGAAGTAGTAAGAGAAATAGAATGCAGAAACTATAGCCTGCCGCTCCTCAATGCCCAAACCTTTTTTGGAAACGACCTGCATACAATACTGGCATTAACATATTCTTTTAAACACTGACACCAGTAATAGTACCGAAAACTAAATGAAAATATAAACGTCCTTATCCATATCAGAAAATGAAAATGGAATTGGAAAATAGTGAAATGCATTTCTAGTTGGAATGAAAGACAAAGAGTGAAACCACATAATCAGTAGTAAATCTTATAGAACTATCTTTACACATTATAGTTGCACTATATATTTTATTCATTTTTTACAGAATCGAATTACCAATTATATTTTATAAGAAATCGCGATCTAAACGTGAATTAATAAGATTTTTTTGTTGGCTTGAAATAAAATTTAGTTGCAACAAATGACGCAACTATAGTTTTATTGTGTTGGCTATATACACTCTGAATTCTAATTAGGCTAATTCCAAATAGACTTGTAATCCGTTTGAAGTCATCAGATGTCCTGCTAATATTCATCTTCGTCCTCTTTTTCCATTTGTCTTACATGCGAGTCAAGCTGCTCCAAGATGTCTTTTGCACCTCCGTGATTCAACAACAAGGTATTCGGTTTGTTCATAATTTCATACATCTTCTATTCCATACTCTGGTGCCGTTCGTGCTAGTAAAACAACATCTCTCTTGCCTTAGCATTAAGAGTAAGAGTATTTGTCTACACCTCAACCTTCTGCGCCTCTTTATTCTCAGTATTACCTCCGTTAGCCTACTCAGTATTACCTCCGTTAGCCTACTCGCTAGATCCTTAACCTTACGTCTTATTTGGTCCCTAGCCTTATAGGTTCTCTTCTGGAGTCAAAGCACGTATATAGTCTAATACTTCTTGTGAGGGTGTGAACTTTCCTTGGCTACGGATACCGGGGTTAATTCTGATCAAAATCTACGAATTCTCCGTTTCATCCTCCAATCCTTCATACACCTCTTTTTTCAATTCCGGATCATCCTTCATATCGTTGTGCATCTCAATCGCATCTACTTTTCCTCGCTTACTGTATTCCTTCTACCACTCTCTTCGGATCTTGATGAAGTCGTCTAAAACCTCCTCCTATTCCATGCGCACAGTCGGTACTCGGAGCCCACACCCGATTTCCAGCACCACCAACCGCGTCTAGGGATGCTCCTCCATCTCAGCAATAAATGGCTGATACCGCTGGTCCAGGTGAGCCCATAATTCTCGCTTTAATTGTTTGGAGTCATCATCAAACATCAGCACCCGAGGCCTTCCGCGAACTTATTTCGTCTGCAACAACACCTGTTTTTTATCTTCCTCACCCGGAGCGCTTTTATTCTTTTGGTGCCTGCCTTTGTTCTACTACAATTTCCTTAATTTATACTCGTCGGGCAACCAAGGATCAAGACTGCAGCCGTGGTACTCTAAAACATTTTGAGGGACGGGAGGTGCATCCTCTACATCATTCTAAGGAACTACGCTTTGCTCACCATTAAATCCTTAGTTTACCATCGACTTCTGTGACGCAGTGCCATTTGTTTTTGTACCATTTCCCATTTGTTTTTGCTATTCAGTACCATTTCCCATTTGTTTTTCTATCTGCTACCCATCATTCTTGTCCTTCTAATTTACTTCTACCTCACAAATTTTGTCCTCTAGATTTGACTCAGAGAGATTACAACTCGAGCTCTCGAGACTAGAGGAACTACAACTCTCCTTACTCCAACTCTCCTTACTCCCAGTTGCACTAAAGCTTTAGCTTTAGCTTGCTTCCTCATCTACATCCATCGATTAATTTGAGCATTTTTCATTGTCTATCTTTTAACCCTCTCCCTTTTCACTAATATTCTCAATGCTATTACCCTTTGAAGGCGCGTCTCAAATTGGGTTACCCTATATCTCAAAACGCATCGGGTTACCATATCTTTCGAAGGCTTGTCTGAAATGCCCATCAATATTCGATGTGTAGACGTATCCATCCCTACATTCGTCATGCAACCACCTACCCAATATATCGTAACCCTAGTGTGGTTTCTACTTCCTGTAACAGTTCTCAGTAGCCCTCCAAAAATCTCGAAAAGCTTCATAATCCTTATTTTTGCAAAAAGGAGAGCAAAGTTCCGTATAACTATATCCGTAGTAGCTGCATTTACCCGGAACTCGTCTCCTAATCTTTGCTTTCTTTTACTTTTACAGTGAAATTTGTTGAGCAAAGGATATCGATCCATTTGCGTTCGTTCCACCAGATCCAGAACCTTTCTGGTTTTGATTGGACTGCGACTAAGACTAAGACTAAGATTGAGAACCTCTCTGGTTTTCATTAGATTAAGACTAAGGAATAGAATCCTTCTGAGCTGGTTGAAGTGGTTGAGTTTAATCAGCGACCATGTCTCCAGTTTTATCGGAGACCATATCTCCGACACAACCGTCTCCCAAATCTTCGAATGTCTTCAAGCCCGAGTCACAACCCAATCCCTAACCCGCACAAACTATAATCACGTTAGCCTTGTGGATCCACTCCTAAGCATGCCTTACTTTGTCAGCCTAAGGTCTATTTAACATGACTGGAATGTCGTAGAGCGACTACTATTCCAAGCTAGAGCTTTTACTCGAATTCTACTTCTAACCATTGCTACTTTTGCTAAAATTTGTCCCATTTCCAACTCGCTTCTAATATTATTCTTTATGCTTTTCTCGCTTCTATCTGTATTTTTCCCGCTTCTACTTCAGTTTCTAAAAGTATTATTGTCTTTTCAGCTAAAGGCTAGTATTACCGCGACTATCTGACCTCTGAGCCTAAGATTCTTAAGACTCGTCAGCATCAGAACTTGGGCTGCTACTATCGCTCGAATTTGAGTTAATTGACGACGTAGACATGCGGTTTGTATCTCTAGCTTATTCCTCCCCAGCTTCTTATTTGTCACTTTTTTATATTTTTTTCCCACCAGCTTAAGCTTCCTAACTCCCAGAGGTAATATTACTAGCGCGAACATTACTACCGCTAATATTCGTATCCAAATTTGAGTTACTGCCACTATTGATATCCAAATTGTGATCTCCCTCGGTCAAAGCATGGTCTCCTTCGCTCAAGTCCATCATATCCTCCCGCTTCCTCTTCCTAGACTAGCTTGAGCGATTAGAGACAGCAGACTAGCTGGATGTCGAGTTTTGAGATTTTCTATCTGGTTTAGTTTTGGGATCTTCAGGCTAGACGTCGAGATTTCCTCCCCCGGTAGCCTTCTTTTTCGCAGCAGCACTCTTTTTTGCATCAAGCTCGTCGGAAGGATGGGTACAGGTTGGTGGCCACCAGGAGTCGTTATGGTAATTAATTTCCGTGCGAGACTCCATGTCAAGTGTTCGCCGCGGAACCAATTTTTGTTTTCGTCTCTCCTTTTTGGACAACTCAGGTGACAACTGAAGCGCCATTTTCTCCGAGTAAAAAAAAACAACTTAAGCTAGAACTAGTGTCTTAGAAAGCAAAACTACTTATTCTGCCACCCCCCTTAAGCTAATGGATTAATGATGATTAATGATGTATGTAGAGCAACGAATATCAAAGTCCAAAATGTAGATGGAAATAGAAGATAAATAGAAATCATAATACTAGAATAAATAGAATTCATAATACTAGAATATACTTAAGAGTATAGACGTAATAAGTCCTTTTAGTTTTGTTTACACTTCTCTCATAACTTTTCTCTCACTCATGATATTCCCACAACAGCACATCATTTGGATTCTAACTAAAATCAAAGTTTAGGATTCTAACTAAAATCAAAGTTTAAAACTATACTCAAGAAAAGCTACAATACAACTAGCATTAAGATTACAAGATGAAACTGAGAGTGAGACGAGTCGAAAAAGATTACACATGGAACTTTTGGATACCTCCAGGAAATAGAAAACAAAGTTGCCATCGTACACCGATTATGATCTTTTATTTTTATTAGCCTATTTTTATGAAAATGTTTATTTTTGAATCTTCTTAGAAACGAAACGGAAACGTATTTTTATACAGTGAAAAATTAACAGTTGTTAAGTAAACGCAATATTTCAGTCCTATTATACATACACATGGATGTCCAAGTAAATTTCAATATCAATATGATATGTCATGTAAATCGTTTTAATCGAAAGAAAAAAACACATTCCCATTCTCGTTCGAAATCTTATGTTAAGTACTACTTGTTCTTTTAACTGAGCATCAATAATTCAAATTAAATTTGAAATCAAATTTAAATTTCGATTTCGATTCCATCATACGAATCAAATTGAGAAATAATTTTCATGGTTTTACTTAATTTGACATCACTTTACCTTAACCTACAAGTTTCCTTGGAAACCATTTTCTTTTAACCACCCATTAGATCTATCCTTTAAAAATCCATTGTTCATCGGCTATTGGGCATCTGCATTTCCATTCCTCAATTTCAACTTTAGTACTACTCTTCCTTACTCTCGAGCATAACTTTCCGATTTAGTTCCTGCTACAACTTCTTCTCGCGTGCCGCCTCCAACTTCTTTTATTTCTCTAATTTCTTTTATCACTACTATTAATTCCTATGTTATTGGTCACCGAACTAGTTACCGAACTAGCTCACATCAGTTATATCAGAACTTATTTATTTTGAAGGTGCTTTGGAGGAAACTTACCGGTACTATCTCTAGTTTGATGTAGACGTAGATGACAAATTATCATCTTATTCTTAAACTCCGTCTGCAGTCCCATCTGTTACAGAGCCCGATTTCCATAAAACAACTGGCACCTTAATTTTTTGAATGTCCCCCCCAGGAGGTGGGGCGGAGCCTCAAATACAATTTTAAGTCACCTTCGGATAAACAGGAACAGCTACTTGTAGTCAAGCATTTGGGTTTAAATTTAGATTTACATTTATAGATCCGGGTTACGGTTACGGTTGTGCAACTTTCGCAAAAACAACATTCTAATTTTCATAATGAGAACTACAACTTCCGACTATTTACTGATGCGAGTTCTCAAAATCTACCTCATCATCAGTCGGAGAGAGTGCCGCAGCTTAATGAGATCCTTCCAGTCACTTGGCCTTCTATCGAGCCTGCATGGCCATAAACCTGGAAGTAATGTTTATGGTCAAATATCTTTTTCAGACTTTTTCTACTACTACTAAAACGACATTAGAACTGTATTCACCAGATAGACATAAAATGCACCTTCCAATCTTCAGACTTTTTCTACATCTACAATAACAATGTAGTTGTTTTCGTTTTTTTCTATCTATCTCTTTAACAAAAAAAACAAAGTGAGTAAAACAAAAACAAATTTGACCATGGACATTACTTGAAGGCATAAACTCGTCAGGCGACATCATTTACGAACCCCGACTATCCTTTCATCAATTATTCTAATTTTATCAATTCATCTATCAATTTTAACCGTCTCAAGCTCAATTATAAGTCAACGCAGGTGGTGTCCATGCTGTCGATGAAGAACTGGAGCCCATCTGGGATGGTAGGTTCGATGAAGAACTGGAACCCGATGGTGGATTCCGGTTCGATGAAGAACTGGAACCGGAACCCATCTGAGCCAATCGCATTCTTTCGAATTCTTCTTTGGTTAGCATTTGTTTATTCGGAGGCTTCACTTTATTTCGGGTCGGCTACTCTTGTACCGAATCAGCTTTGAACCGTTTTGTATTTGGTTCTTCAACAGACTAATGGGCTGCACTCGCCGTCATTACATTATTACTCCAGTCGCCTTTACCAGGATTAATTGTTGTCTATTACCAATCCTGATTAGTAGAAGTCGAACCCCACTCGTCTTTTCCAGAGCCTTAGCTAGCACTTTAAGAATTCCCCTTGCCTCAGCTAGCACTTTAAGAATTCCAATCACCTTTGCCAAAAGCAGAATTCCAATCACCTTTGCCAGAATTGCCCGAATTCCATCCGCCACTCTTCCCAGCCTCCTAATTATTCCAATCACCACCTTTGGCTCCACTGCTCCAATCACCACCTTTGGCTCCATCGGCTCCACTACTCCAATTGGTTTCGCCCCAATTCGAATTCCCTTTTTCTCCTTTGTTCCACTCAGATTATTGTTATAGTTATTCTCCTTTCCCAGCCCAATCAGAGTTCCCCTTCTCTCCTTTTCCACCCCAGTCTTTGGTGCTCCAGTCTTTACTACCCCTGTCTTTTCCACCTTTGTTTGCACTTCAGCTTTGGCATTGATTCCAATCAGAGGCACTGGGTTAGGAAGCTTGATTCCATTCAGAGGCGCTCTGAGTTTACGCACTCTACGTCCAGCCTGCACTTGTAGTTGTAGTTGTACTATCCCATCCATTTCCGCAACTCTGTCCTTTTCCAAACCCTTTCGTAGCATCTTGACCATCGTAGCCTTTAAGATCATATCCCTTACCGTCGTAGCCTTTAAGATCATATCCCTTACCGTCATACCCCTTATTCTCGGAACCTTTCTCCCACCCCTTACCATAGGATCGAGTCCCCTCGTAGTCATAGCCTTCGTACCCTTTGCGTCCTTTGCTTTCGTAGGAGTCGCTCCTCTCATTATACCCTTTCGAGTTTCCATATTTTTATTTATCATCGCCTTTACTGTAATAATCTTTACTATAATAATCTTTTCCATATTTATCATCGCCTTTGCCTTTATTATAATAATCTTTTCCATATTTCTCATCCCCTTTTCCATATTTATCCTCCCAACGATCTTTTCCTCTGCCTTCCCAACGATCTTTGTCTTTCCCTCTGTCTTCCCAACGGTCTTTTCCTCTATCCCTACCTCTAGAAGATTTCCCTTTACGACTTTTAGATTTTCCTGAGGAATAGGACTAATTACCATGAGAATTTCTTCCAGTTTTGCTTTTACGTTTACCATCTGCTCGGCGGGATTCAGATTACCTATGTTTCTTATCTGCTTGGCGGGATTCAGATTACCTATGTTTCTCATCTGCTCGGCGGGACTCTGATTACCTACTACCAGAAGCTCCTCGACCTTAACTAGTTTCTCTTTTCCTAGACCTAGACCTAGACCTTTCTGTGTTTCGCGACCTCGATTTCCTGCCATCTATCTTTTCTGCGTCTTCTTAGTCTTTAATATCACCATTCTTATCTACTTCTATATTTTTATCGGTAGTATCTATCTTTTAATTTAAATTTTAATCGAGACTTTTTCTTGGACTTTCCTGCTCTTAGTCAGAACTGGACATAATCGAGAGCGAACCTTGTGATTTAGATCGGGATGCAACACTCTGCCTTTATTGTGATGTAGAGCCAGCCCTCTCCCTCTATCGCGACTTCGATTTTGATTTACCAGATTTCCTAGCTTGTGATTTTTCATTTTTCCGCTCTACTGCACATTCCCTGTCTCATCGGGGTTTCAGAATGACTTTAACTTTTTCTTTTTCGGTAATATTATCATCCACATCCTCTGGTAAGGTGCTCACCGAGGGCATTGTCATTAGGGAATTGCTAATTCCAATCCCTTCTACTGCGTTATCTCGGTTTCGACTACGACTACCTTTTCGACTACGACTACCTTTTCAACTACTGCGGCTCTGACTACTACCTTTTCGCACGTTCTACCAACCCTAATCTTGTTCCGTTTGATTCTTCCTTCATTGATTCTCTTTTTCTCCTTCCTTCATTGATTGTCTTTTTCTTATTTCCGTTTCTTGCTTCGACAGTAGTCTGTCTAAAGCTTTATCTCGAGCAGCTGCTTCAAATTATTGATTCTAGTCAAGAAGTTCACCAATAGGCTTTAGAGGTATTTTCTTATTCTTACCATCACCGTTTCAATTTTCTTATTCTCCTTCCGTATTTGTATTAGTTTTTAGTTTTTCTATCGGCAATAATTCTGTTCCTCTTCCAGCCCCGGCCTCACGTCGCTTACGCTCTTACTCTAACCTTTAGAGTTACTGCATCTGCAGCGCTTCCCTTTGTTACTTTTTTCACTTTTTAGCCTCTTTCTCCATCGCGTGCTTCCTCTACTTAGCTTCCAACTTATCTTTTTCTCACTTCATCTTTTTCCGTCGCTGCATCTCCTGCCCATGAAATTGCAACCCTCTTTACTCATTTGAGTGCTGTATTTTCTCGCAGATCTTACGCATCAATTTATTCTCTATCAGCTGGTGCAGAAAGATCGGTTTCGCGCAACAGGGGCACTTCGGCTGTTTATTTGTAAATCAACTACCCTTCATGTCCTTAGAGATCGCACTTTCGATGCATTCTTTACAGTAACTCTTGCCGCAGCAGACCTGGAAGTAAACATAAACGTGTACCACAAAAACCTTGTTGAACCTATATTTTTCTATTTCCTACTACCATTCAAATTCAAATACAAACAAGTTAAAAAGAAAAAGCCTTTGCCTTTGCCATTGGTTTTAGCTTGCGCGTGCCGGTGCCGTGCCCGTGCCCGTGCCGGTGCTGGTGCGCGTAGTTAAAGTTAATATTAATATTGTTTTTTTTTAATAATAATTAAAAATAAAAAACTACATTTAAATTTAGGCTGTTTTCTTGTCTCAAAAAAGGTGTGGTATATATTTACGCTCAGCAGCAAACCTACATCATGGGTTTGCGCATCACCCGCCGCTTACAGAGTTTACAGCCAACTCAGGAGAATACCATCTGTCTGCAGGTTTTTGGAGCCTTTTCCTTTTTCTCTTTCTTACTCTAAAGCTACAGCTATTGCATCTCCTCGTTTTCGTCTTCTCTTCCGGGAATAGCAGTTTCCACGCAGAACTGCTAGGTTTTCTAAGAAAGTAAAGCCTTTCCATACGCCCACAAGACTTTCTCCTGCATCGAGGCAACTGTTCGAATCTTCTTGCCATCGAAACCCAGCTTCGACCCCTAATCCTTCCCTTCAATCCCTTTCTTGCGATCGACCATGTTTTGATTCGCGACCCTATAGAAGAACTTACCTGCCTTGGCGCTCACCAAATAGCAAATTCCGTCGTACCCGAGCTCCATTTATCAGGTAGCATTGGGCTACTCTTCAAGCTGGTCCATCGGAATTCCACGCTAAGTCATGATTTTCTTTCCTTTAAAAACTCATGAGTCATTCTGCTCGTCTTCCCACTGCGCGTAATTATCTTCGTCTTCGTCGAGTTCAATCTCAGCTTCCTTTTTTCCTCCCTCTTATTTCGCATCGGTCTCCTCCCCCTGCTTCTCGAATTTATCGATATCACTCAGACTGTCTTTATCCTATTTATCCAGATCCGCATCTCCATCGGCTTTAGCTTTGGTTCCATCTTAACTGGATCCAGCCTAATCCCCCCCTTGATGCTCCACTGGCAGGTTCTTGCCCACATTCCAGATCGATTCCGGGCAGTTCTCAATCCAGTGGAGTCCGAGGGCCCCACAGGATTTACAAATATACTTCTACGGCGGCGGTTGGTTCCTGTAGCTGTCTCATCCCTTCTTTCCTTTCTTACCCTTCTTGCCTTTTTTACCCTTCTTCCCCTTACCTTTGTCCTTACCCTTCGCACCACCGGAGTACTGGAGAATTGTTTGATGTTGCTCAATCACGTTATCAACGTTGTGTGCCTGGATAACGTTGGCTAACACCTCATCTTCTTCGTCCATTTTGATTCTATTTTCTTCTTATTTCGTCTTGTTTCGAGATCCAGATGCAAAATTTGCAGTTGCTAAAGATATTAACGCAAACAGCAATGATAATGTATCGCGAAAATTAACTTAAAGTTAAAGTGCAGTTGTTTATCCTTACCTACTTGTACATGAATAATATTAGGTACTATTGTACTCAAACTTCTACCAGTATCACCAAATCCAAATTCAAAATATGCGCAAAAATCTAATCGAATTCTAATTCTAATTCTAGTTCTAATCCTAAATATAAATGTAATCCAAATCCTAGTAGTAGTTGAAAAAACAAATGCAAAGCAAAACTACCAAAGGTAAACACGTAAACTTCCTCCGATGCTAATATGACCAACAGAAATTGGAAGAAACCCGATGTTCGGTCTATGAACTCAAAATAATTCTCGGAAACAGAATTTGAAATTTCAACAGAACTCAAGCCTTATGATTAAACTCTGAATAGTATTGTATATTCAGTAGAAATAGAGATAAACGTTTAAGACGTTATTTTCCCTTATGATTATAGAACGTGTAGGGGCCGTCAAGGTCAATTCATCCAGGAAGGAAAATTAAACTGCTAGACGTAGACGGGAACAATTACCATTACCAAATCTCAAGATTGACATAGTCATAGATCAAATACTAAAATGATCGAAGTGTTAGCATCGAATCTTTATTATTTTTTTCTTGAATTAACAATCACAATGTACAATTGGAATTGCATGTCATGTTCCAACACCCCAACATTGTTCAGCTAATGCTACTTCTACACCCCGTCATGTTTGCTTTTAAGCACCTTATATACTCAATAAAGTTAAATATAAATGTTAAAATTATTATATAGATATAGCCTGCTTGTATGTTTGGTTAGAATTAAAATAAGATCAAACAGATAATAGCCTTATACAAGTATAATTGTGAAAGTAATAGAAATTGAAATCGTGAAAATATAAATATATAGATATAGTTAAAGTTGGTCGATCAAATGCTTCAAAAAATTATTGCTCTGATAAGTTCTTACGATTTGCCGGATTAAGTTGATGTTCATCAATACGATCATTACGTGGTAAATCACTCCGTTGGCAATATGGTAATCCACTTTGTTCGCAACGAAATACCTACTTTTTCAGTAAAATTTGAACTTTTATGTCGATGAACAAGCAAAACTAGACGACCTTAATCACTACCACATATCAAATTATTGTGTCCAAAGACGAGCGAAAATGTTTTATAGGCAACAACATGCGAATGTAAATATAAACTTAAAGGATGAACCGAAACGAGAAACCAAAACGAAAACCAAAACCAAAATTCGCAGTAGAAGTACGAGGAGAAACCAAGTGTGAAATGAAAAACGCATATCCATATGTAAAAGCGACAACCTATCATATTGTTATTTCCATTCTTAGTATTTGTCAAATTGAAAGTTCATATTCTTTCATTAACACAAGAAAACAAGAAAGAAGGTGAGATTCAAACATTAACATTTCTGTACACCAAAGACTAGAAACCCACATTAACATAAAGTATCAACAGAATGAGTTTTGTCATCTATAGAAGAATCCATATTCGATTTTAAGCATGATAAATATTGATCAAGAATTCTATTCTATATCCTCCTCTTTTACATCGGCATCTGATTCAAGTAATTCAATGGTTTTGGTGATTATCTGCTAATTCGCAGTTACAGTCCCCTCTCGCAGCGTTGTGAAAGTAAAATCCATGAAATCACTCCAACAGATATTTCTCAAGTATGAATCTCCAAACCGATCTATCGATGGGAAGTTCTTAACTAATTCACGGGGCGCATGCAAAAGGAACTTTTTAGGAGGGAATACCTATGGCATATTTTATTCTAGAAGCTCTAAGGGTTTAACCGGTTTTCGTTCGAAGACAACACAATGAAGCAGATAGTTCGTGTGGAATATCATGAAATCATTTCGAGGTGGGATTGTCGGAATACATTCTCCCTTTAAGACCGTATCTGCATTAGCATTCTCTTTCTCTCCACCAGCATCCTTACCTTACTTGGCGTTCATCGATACTTCATACTAGGTTTTCAATTTTTGCGTTTTTTATTCAGCTAATCTTATCACATTCCTTACCCTAAGATCTATGTGAGATCCAAATACAAGCAATTTATTCTGGTGTTCTTTCTCATTGTCATTCTCATTGTTATTTTGATCAATGTGAGAAGCTGAAGCAGGATTTTCCTAATCTTCTTCCTAATTATCTTTGCTTCACGTTCAATCAATTTTTTTCGACGCCATCTAGTTTTAATTTTAAGTTTATTTTCTAGTTTTCGGTTCACCGTGGATCCTCACTTCTGGTTCTTAAACAACGCGCCCTCCGTTGTGTTTCAATATCTTTTCCAGGTTACTCTTCGCGATTTTGAGCAAACCCGAATTGAGCAGCGAAATAAAATGTTCGGCATGTTGTAATAAATCAACACCGGCTTGATCGGCGACTTCAGGAAGCTAAGCATCTAGGCCCTCCTCCATGTACACACTCAATTACTCCAGTCCCTCCCGAACTATCTTTAGTAAACTCGGATTCTGCCGCAAATTCAGTTGGCAGGTAAGTTCGTTCAGTCCATTTACAACGCAGACGTCAAATCCTTCAAATACTTTTGATGGAGGTTGGGTGAGAAACTCGTTTGTCAATGGGCAGGTCGAAAACATTCGCGGAATAAAATTAATCGAACCATCCCCTCCCACAGGCGGCCCTAATTAAGGAGTAGTGTCGATTGTATTCAGTCAGGCGTAATTTTTACCTCCCAACACTTCAACCTTCCGTCTTTTATTACCTCATCGTCACCTTCTCTTACCATCTTTCAGTTCATTGTTCGGAGCAACGCCAAGTGATTCTCACCTGGCTCAATCATTTTATCCATTATTTTAGCCCATTGTATCATCATCATCACCATGGATTTCCAAACCATCTCAGTTGTAACGTTTTCTTTTCATTCCTCACAAGCTGAACCTTTGATTTTCCTCCTCCTATTCCATCCATTCCATCAGCTCCTGGAGTGACATCGCATCCTTTGCGCTCTTATCCTCCCGCCGACAAATGCATCGGGGAAATCGAAGTGTATAACCAAGTTCGAAATCTCAGCTCTTAATAACCTCCTATTACTCAATCTCTAACACGACGTTTTACTTGGTTATGTCCTCATACACAACATCAGGTCTTGTATGTTTCGGGAACTTAAATTATGTATGCTCCTGCATTTGCGTGGTTTCATTCAGTTTTTCCTTTATCATCCATTTTGGAGGCTTATTAACATCGAATCTGGAGACGTTTGGGCGCATTAAATCCTAAATTTCTTTAAGCTCTTTGTCAGTATAGCCTGACCCGACTTTTCCGAAGGTAACTACTTTCAATTTTTCTGAAGCCGAGTTTTCCGAAAGTGACTACTCGTCCTCATCATCCTTATCTTCCGATTAGCCCCTATCCACTAGTCAGAGTAAAAATTTCGAGCAATTATCAATCAAGTCAGTGGAGAAATGCAGCTTCTCCTCTTTCTCGCGCCCAATGTCAAAGCCACCGACTCCGCGCCGTCGCGACTGCGTATCCTAGAAATACTAACCAACAACTAGCAAGTCCAGGTGGTCTCACCCCATTTGCCCTTTTCCCTTCGTGTACTCCGGTTTTATCTTCCACCACCCGTGGTGTCGGGAGTTGAACACATAGCTCGAGAACTACCCTTTCACCATAATCCCCTCTTCCCTTCGTTCGATCTATGAGACCAGCTCCTGCTCTATTTCCTCAGTAGTACTGTAGGGGCCTCTTCATTCAACTATTTCGCAGAAATTCCGTTTCGGTCTAATCACTCGTTAGAGGACTTGCTTGCGAGAGCGCAAGGTGTTGTTCCTCAAATCGAACACCCGCGAGTCCTTCTTTCCCTTAAACATCAAGATGTCAAACACCATGTAGCATAAATGGGTTTTACCACTCATATCGGTGGAGACATTTCGGTTATTCCCGAAGGGCAAGAACGACTTCGTTTCCTCATCATAGGGAAGCATTTCCCCATCAATAATAGCTCATTCCCCGCCAATGCAATTCAGCAGGACTTCGCGTAATTGTGGTTAATACCTCCCAGTGTAATCGTTTCCATTTCTGGTATACAACTCTAGTCTGCCTTCTCATTTATTTATATGACACAACATCCGTTCCCCATCGAGTTTTGTTTCAATGAAGTACTCCTATTTACGATTCCTTAACTCATCGGCGAAATCGACGAGATCCAGTTTATTGATTTCCTTGCTCTTAGACTTAGACTACGACCTTTGTTGGTTTCCTTGCTCTTAGACTTATTCTAGTTCCTGATTACCACTATGTTAACTTCCAGTTTACGTTTAGGATTACACTGGTAACACACCAGGATTTTGGCTTTACTTCAGTTCTCATCGTGATCACTCTCAGTCCCACCTGTCGCGCCAGTACTGAAACAATTTTTTTTCGCAGCTGTCAACGCCCAATCTGCCACCCAGCATTGGCTGGATTCGCTGAAAGAGAAAACTTACCGCCTGCTCATCGGGGTCTCATTATTCACCCAGTCGTAACCGGTCCAAAACTAATTTCATGTCCTAGTACTCAGTGTAAAGTCATAGTTATTCCTTGTGCAGCCTCCCCAGCACTGTAACATGACTAAAGCCTAGTTTACAATCTTTGAGAATAATCTTGATCAACCATTTCAGTTCCACTGCACCCATTCTTTTTACGCATTCCACCAGAGTTTTGAAGCTTTGTCGATCCTGAATTTTCAGATCTTACTCAAGGCGATAGCTTCATCATTCTTATTGGTGTTAATTATAATTAGCCTTACCGTATTTACCCTTCTTGCTGCTTCCTAATTTACTTTTCACCTCTTTCCTATCCTCATTTTCCTCAGGAGCAATCTCGTGCTCGATGGATAATCTACTTAAGATATCATTTACTTCTTTAATCGTAAATCACCCCAGTTCGCCTGAGGGCTACATAACCCTATGTTCGATGACACTGAAGAAGACGCTGGAGAAATCGCCAGGTACGCAGCGATAGCCCTCGTGTAGGGACTAATCGCGAAAGTTCAGTAGCCGTTTCTTTTCTTTATCTGGCAAAGACAAGACTTTTGTCATCAACTTCCCTATTTTGTGTTCCTTCATCTCATAATTACCCCGGTTACGATCTACTTCTGGGAAGATGAGCCGAAATCAGGGCCACAAGTCCTGTGCGGTTCATAATATAGCACGCTCAAAATAATCTTAAATCAAAAAATTCATTTTTAATCAATAAATAGAAGGAAAAATTGATCAAAACAGAAAATGACGAAAAAAAATACTTTTAGGAAAAATAAGTAATTTACCCTATATATTTGACAGAATATCGTCAAAATTCGAAAATAGCCATTTCATTAGGTATTTCTTCCTTTAAAATAAACTTAAATCACTAAGTCAAAAACTGCACATATTTTCACTTAGACCGTGCTATATTATGAACCGCACAGTCCGAATCCGAAATAGGTCTCAAGAAACCCCATAAAATATCAAGTTTGTCCTTTTTCCGCTTCGTGCGATTAACGTTCTCCAGAAAGCGACAGAAAACATCAAACCGAACATCCTCCGCAAGGCGAACATTTTTTGAACTGGAACTACTCGAACTGGACATTTTTCACTTATTTACTTCACCAGACAGAGTTCAGATTTCAGGTTATTCTAAGGAAATAGGAAAGAAACTACAAATAAGAATAAGAACGAACAACTTCCCAAAAATATAAATCAGTTTTATTTTGGTTGAATCGTATTTTATGATCTTTCGCGATACTAGGACCAAGAGTTCTTAAATACCTTTTTCCAGAAACTAAAATACTGATTTCAGCAAGAAACTGAAACAGAAACGGATAGATCAAACACAAACACACTCAGAATTTTTTCCAACTCCAACCGTCTCTAGCTGTTAAAGAGTAATAATATCTTAAAGTTAAAGCAGAATTACCCTCATATTTTCTTTGCTTAATCCGCATCAATCGAATCCAATATTAAATTTACCGAGATTGAGAACGGACCACGACCAGGTTTACCCTTACCAACATGAACAGTGGTCTGGTTATCCGTCACAATGATGAGAAAACATAATCGAGTTGGCCACACCTACAATGCCATTGAAACTATATTTTAAATAGTTTGAAGTAAAACTTAAACAGTAATGGTAAAAATGGTAAAACTAAACCATTGTTCCCTTCAAAAATTGTATGTTATTCTAAATTGAATCTCAAAGGGTCTCAGGGTTATCTGGGGAATCATAGTTAGAAGTCGTACAATTTTGAAGTAGAAGTTATAAATTCCTTAATGTGTGTATATATTTTATTAAATGTATATGTGTGAAAATAGGTTCAATTCTTTCGAGTAAAAATCTAGTAGACACTTATCTACTCCAAGAATTAAATCTACAAGCACAACAAAATGAAAACGATAGCCAACCTAGCACAAGAACATATACCTGGCTTGAGACTGGCAATCATCAAACTCAAAACGTAAATCCAATTCCACATCGGAGAAGTAATAATTTAAGTCAAAATTGAGGTGTGTTAAACATAAGATTAATCAAAACCTGCTTTGAGATTTCTAAATTAACCCATAGCAGCTGAGATGAAATTTTCTCTTTCGACGTTCCGGCGTTGTCGATTGTCCGAATTTGGCTGTCGTTAATTTCTCATTCTTATTCGCTTACTCTAGTAATGTTTCTACTTATGTCAAACATATTGAGATGATACCGCGTCTATTTCCATCCCCCATATATAACTGTTTATTTCCTACACATCAATCAAAATCCAAAATTCCAATTTAAATCTACTAAATCTAATAAATCCCAATCCTGGGATAATTAAAATTAAACGTCAAATTCAAATTCTAAATTACCAAATATTTAATAATCTACAAGTACAAATAAAATTGAATTATGAATTTATGGAATTAAAGAAACATTATGGAATCTAGATCTAACACCTAACCAAATTTCTTACCATCTAACGAGGTCCATGCTATTAAACATTCTTACTTCTACTATCATAAGAAATTTCCGAATATTTTTCCCTTACCTATGCATGATTCTTGCTTACGTTTTCTACTTGTCAGAACCTTAGAAATTTTGAAACTGAAACATGATTTTTGTGTATGTGAATACAAATTATGTTAATCGCAACTATACTATATTGACGTTACCCATTGAAATCTTGTAACAAATAATCTGCACGTACCTACTTGACTTCAAGCTTAAACTTTTGCGTAATAATATCAACATGCACTACTGGTCGAAATTGAAGTTTACCATCGATACAAATACCAATTTCAGACATTTTCGCTTACAACATTATTTATTGACTTGTTTAGGAAACTTGATTGGTTGTCTTTTCCTTTGAAGTTGATGTATTTGGAATTTTGCAATGTTTATTCGACTTTTGTCTCATCCTCTCGAGACCTGCAATCTCACAATCACCACTTCCTCCCTATTCAATGTCACGATCGCGTGACTTCTATTGTATCTTTGATCCCCAGATGGTTACAGATTTTCTGGACGTTACCCTGCAAGATAAGTAGATCCCTGGACTCGGGCGGATTCCACAATTTTAGGAACAAGTCGCTAAACTCTGTGATGTCCATCTCATCTTGTCCCATGATATCGAAAGCGAGCTCTCCTAATATTAAGTCGTTGTTCTTTTTACCCTTGGTCGACTTCTTATTGTTTAACTTGGTGTTTAGTCTAGTGAACGAATCCTACCGCTGCAGATGCTGAAAGGAATTGGTTGAGAAATTATGACTACGATTACTCGAAGCAGACATAGGGCGTGCAGAACTGAGACCATGCCAGGTAGGATGTGGCCCATAAGGTAATTGACTCTGATTATAGTTATACCCTTTACCTTCTGTCCTTAAATTCGGATTCTGTCCTTGAGTTGGGACCTGATTCATGTACCCTTGATTCGGGATTTGATTTATGTACCCTTGATTTGGATGCAGCTGATTAATATACCCTTGGTTTGGATACGGACCAGGACCAGGACCTCCACCAACTGCCAAACCACTCTAGTTCTACGTCGGTTATCCCGAATTTCCAAGATGTATATTACGGTGCATGTTCAGATTCTAATCAGTATTCGTATTCGTATTCGTATTTGAGGAAATCGGGCTCTATGCTGGAGAGCGACTGTGACAGCCCTCTCGCATTACACCACGATAAGCATTATTATTCTTCTACGATAAGGAAAACTAGAGACCATTATTTTAATTATAATTATTTTTCTATGAGAAGAAAGCATCATCTATTTCCATGTCTTCAGGTACTAAGCGATCTGGGTTTAATGGTGGAGATCGCAAAGAACCTTGCGGCGATTCTGATGCACTTGAACTGCTTATACTGCTCGAAGAGCTTTTCGGTGATTCTTGGTCTTTCTCATTCTTTTCCTTCCTGATTCTTCTTAGAGTCTGGCGTGGAGTTTATTTGTGCGTCCCTTCTCGCAGATTCGGATTGAAAGGATAGTTTGTAGGACTCTAGTTTGGCGGGCTGCTAAGGCCTCATCCTATCCCCACGTTCGGTCAGCTTTTACTGATTTCGCTTCCATTTTCAGACAGTTTTGCATACTAGTCCTGTCCGCCATAATGTATGTGATGGTGCGCGTTCATTCCTCAATGATGTCCGTTACCATTCATTCCTCCATTGTGGCCATTCATTCCTCCATTGTGTCCATTCATTCCTCCATTGTGTCCGTTGCCATTCATTCCTCCATTATAATTTCCAGTGGGAGAGGGAGTTGTGCTCTAGGTAGGCGGATTGTGCCCACCAGAGTTCATATTTGGTGCAGAACGATGATGATGCCCATTGCTATGATGCCCATGCCCATGCGCGTTACTATGATGCCCATTGCTATGATGCCCATGAGCATGGTGATGTTAATGAGCATAAGGATCGTGACCGTTCATATTATTATGAGCATGCATGTTTATATTATTATCATGACCATTCGCATGCGTAATATATGCACCTGATCCTCACCCATGAGACAATAAGCTACCAGTCTCTAGTTTGCAGCCGAATTTTCGATTCTTCAACGCGTTGGCATTAGCCTAGTGCATCTGCATTAGCCCATGGTAATCATTCTAGGAGCCGTGTATGCTACCCCGACTGAATGATTCCAAATCCACATTCCGCCCCACAATCTAACTACGAGCGCGTTTCGGAATTGCATTCTTCAACACTGAGGCGTTCTTTTTCTGTTGCTGACTGAAGAACTCGTCTTAGTGCTAGACGAATTCCTATTTGGAAATCTTTCCGGACCCATCATCATCGCATTATTTGAAAATTCTGAGAATGTTGTCCATAAGTTATCGATTCTGTTCCTCTTTCTTCACCGTAGTGACAATCTCGCAAATCACCCCGATGAGCATGTTGAGAAGAGTCCAGCCCCCGAGCACCATATAGAAAATAAGCAGAGTGCCCATGAACTAATTGTCGGCGATAGTTTACCGGATAAGCGAGAACTAGTCGTCATAAACAATAAGCTAGATCAAACTCAAGGTAGAGGAGGGTATCGTGCCGAAAAACTATTTTGCGTAGTATTCTTCCTCCTCGGACTCCTTTACCTCTTTTCAATTTGTTCAGCCCTTCTACTCCTGTTCTATCTCCCAGGTCTCGATCTGGGACTGACCCCATTGGGTGAAAATGATTGACATAACGTAAATGAGCAGGATCAAAATAAAGAAGGTGCCCCCAACCTACCGCTACTACTGCTATAAACTTTTCATCATCATTTAAAGTTCGGGTATCATACTGAACAAACGGGAAATCCGCAACAATCTCAGTAACCTGAACACAGACAAGATCTTCATATCACTTTGGTCAGATAGTTATTCCCTCTTCTTCGGTTTTTATGCCTATTTCGCTCCACCTCAACTTCAACTTCAAGATCATGTAGAATTTGTAGTTCAACTTTCCACCTAAAGTTTTCGTTATTCTTATTTACCTCATTCTTATTCTTTTATTTCTTAACTAAAATTATTATTCTTAGATTTACTCTTACTAGCAAGAAGTCTTTCAAGGGTTTCGATGCTGAGTTCAGCAGGATTTGGGAAAGGCCCTTTTTGCAGCGACCAGTTAAACGGCTCCTCAAGATCGGGTGTCGAATTTACTAAAGCATTTCCAGTTAAAACTTTATTCTATATTGAATCTTCTTCTTTTCAGGCACCATACGAATATCAACCAGATACCAAAGCCATACCCCCTAAAATTGAACTTGATTAGACTTATTTAACTCCACTTCTATCAAAGCAGTCTGAAAAGAGGGAAACTAGTCTGCGAAGTACCGACTTTGAGGGATGTGGATAGCCCGGATGTACCATTTAAGGTTAATATCATTAGTAACCCGATGACAAAGTAGATCAACCTGTGGATGCGGTAGCGGACGACGTAGATCAACCATTAACGGTAAAAGAGGACTCTCATGAAATTATATTATTCTAATTGTTATGCTCAACTTACCTTAGATGCGATGTGTCGAAACTAATTAATCTCCGCCGTTATTCTTGTATCTAGGGATCTGGCCTATCCTCCCAATTTCTGCGTCATATCCCAAAACCCCATACCTCCACGCACATTATGATCACTAAAGTTAGATCAAACAAATTCCAGCGCCAAAGATCTTTATCGTACCAAAACCGGGAGGTAAATCAGCAACCTTAGTCCTAGGCCGGTATTTTCAGGGTACCCTCATTACTTTTTTCATTTTTTCACTATCTTTACCTTTTTACGACTTTTTCATTTTTATTTTTACCTTTACCTTGAAATTAGAATTAGAATTATTAGAAGGTAAAAATAAAAAAACATGATTAAAACAACTAAAAATTGATGAGTATGATCGGAAAATGATGAGGGTAGACTCCCGAAATAGAAGCCTCGCAGTCCTTTCTTCGTTTATTCAGCCTGCGGCAGCCTTCCCGAATATTTCCACCCAGGTTCGATATCCCTCCGCAACAGTACAAAAATCCCCTGCCACAACTGTAGTGTTTCGCTTCTTCTCACATAAGTTCCGTCACATTTGACATGCTTCGGGATAAGCTTTCCCTCGACCAAATGCTTCCTACAGAGACGTTGCTTTGGGTTTCGAAGTGCCCGGTCTGAATTTGGAGCTCAAGTCATTCCTGCTGCTAATGCTTCTCCTACTGCTCTTTTACGTATCACTCGAAGGAGACTACCTTGCGGAGCTCCTTATCATCCCCAAAACACTCGCAGTAGCTCAGGTACCGGATCACGATTTCCACGAAAAAGACGAAACAAAAGATGTTTTCCACTACATAAAAAACCATCTGATGGGTTTTATTGTTATTCATATCCGTGTCTATCCCGATCCAGATCTAGTTTCAAATTATAACTGTAAGCTAGAACTGTTCAAACTTAGGGGAGCAAGCAATTACTCAGAAAATGTTCCCCTCCTTGGGCTCGACACCGAAATATCTCTTCATCCACTGCCTGTGCTACAAGTTATTCCCATGCTGCCATGACTCACGTCACTTATTATCCGCCTGAGAGTCCTCGTACCCGTTATTCTTCATGTCTATGGATATCGAATGTCGGTCGGAAAATCAAATATCCTTCGTCTCATGCTCATTAAACTTTAAAGAGTCCGGCGAGTGCATGCCTCTCACGGTGGAATGGGGGGAAGGTTCTGAGCCACATGAACCCTCACGGCTACGCGTTCGTTCAGGTCTCCCATTCTAATTGTGTAAATTATGGTTATCCTCCAACTAGTTTTAGTTTTACCCGTTTCAATTGCGGCCCTCGCCTTCCAGATCTTTTTTTCTTTTACCACTATCTCACAAACCCCTTCAATCTTTACCATTTCCTACCCTTCAATCTTTTGCTTATCCTCAACTTCCCGCTTGAAGTTGAACTCAACCCATTTTAGACTGTTTTTCTTATCATTTTATATCGTAGTTCAGGTGTCATCTTATTCCCCGTCAATCTGCTCATCAGGACCTCTTATTGTCCAAATCCTCATAGTATTCATCATCTCAGATCATGGGAACCGATAAACGGTCGTCGCGTGAATTACCCGTTTCTTCACTGCTGTCGCTTGAATCATCACTCTCCTCGTATTTCGGATGTCACATTTTCTCGTCTGCTCATACCCAGCTCTTTCTACTTCAGTTCATTCAACTAGCACGACCTCAGGATTAGTTTAAATTATTTCACGATCAAGAGGATTAAGTTAAATTATTTCATCTAGTTTATTTCTGATTCTCACTTAAAATCGATTTTCGTTGTTATCGAGCTCATTCACTTCGCCTTGATGTGGGAATTCATCGTGCCGCAGTAGCCTTCTTTTAATTCTATCATGATTACTTATTCTCCTTGCTTTATGTCGAGGTTTACCCAACTCTTCGTTATCAACTGCTGTTTATGTTACCTATTTTACCTTTCATGCCACTATTCTAGGTCCCGCTTTGATGTCAGTATTTATCCGGAGAAACACTGCTAGACCGAACACTTGGCGGGCTTTTCTTTACTCAACTACTGCTTGAACTGGATTATCATTGCGCTACTGTCCCAGAATCAGGCGGACGCGGTCCAAGTGGTATATGTTAAGGTCAACCAAAATTCGAACTGCGTCAGGACATTGTTGAAAAACTTTAACTTGACGACATCGAGGTATTTAGGTTCAATGGCGGGCCCAAGGGTGGGTGCAAAGCTCCATTATGTCCATTACCTCAACTGATATTGTTCTCATTTCATGAACTTATATTGTTCTAATTTCATCAACTTATGTTGTTCTAATTGCACTCGCTTGATCTTACCTTCTGGGTATGACCAAAACTAGGAGCCTGATTCTCTTAAGGTGAAGAGGACCTCCTTATACCAGGAGGAGGAGAACCGTCACTCTAGGAAGAAATAGACATTTAGCGGGCTGGTTAGGCCTAACTGGAGCTTGCAGTGCTGTTGTTCCACATTTTGATTTTACCCAAATTACCCAAATTACCCAAAGTTCAGTCCCGTTTACCCAAACTACTATTACCCAAAGTTCAGTCTTACAACTCCTCAACGATATCTAAAGCCTTGTCAGATGGAGAACTGACAGTTGAAATGCTCTAATTAGATTCTGAGCGGGATCTTGACGATTAGAGGTGGGACACACTATCAAGGGCAGTTACTGGAATCCCGCTAACACTGGCGCGAAAGCTAGGGGAATCCTATTATTCTTTTTCTGTCTGTTTACACACTGGAAACTCTGTTTACACACTCACACTGGAAATTCTGGCGCTGTTCAACTTATTCTGAGTTTACACCGTAGAAGCTGAAGCAACACTAAGTCTTGCACTCGCAAGTTCAGCAGCCGAGAGTCTTGCACTTGCAATTTGAGAGGATGGTGCACTTGAGGGAGCACTACGACGGCTTAGGTCTAGTTGAATCAAGCGAATATTTCCACCAAAAGCTTACCCTAACTCGCTTTTTCGGGAAAGATTACTTTTTTTCGAGTCAATAGAACTTTCTAACTCTCGAGACCTGGTAGCGTCCTTTTGAATCTCTTATTCCAAGCGTCAACACCTACTTACGTCCGATTATGACGAGAACAAACTTTAAGACCTTTCCCTAGGTTTAGTTTCTTTTGGATCAATTGAAGAAAACCTTTCTTTTTCTTTTTATCAACAGGATTAGCGAAAATATTGCGATTCGCGAACGTTCTGAGTTACACCTTTTCACACTTTCGATTGCGATACCTTATTTGATATTAGTGGAATAAGCTTATTATTTCCACCACAATCTGTTGGAATAACTTTCTTGTTTCCTTTCTAGGACGATTCGTTTTTCTTTTCTAAATCTCAATTTCAATCCTTTTCTATTTTTCTTTTCTATTTTCCTTTACGTTCCTTTTCTATTTTTCTTTTCTTAGCAAGCCACGGACTCTCTTTTGTATTTTTCTTGGAAGAGGAAGCAGAGGTGGAAGATTCGAGTCCGTCAGTAGGAGATGCACTTCGTTTTAAATTTCAAAACTGTTTCAAATTATATCAATTTTGACTCTAATTTTTAGCCTGCTAGACTGAGGAGAAACTTTTATTTTCTTTTACAGGGCCGCCTTCTCAATCAGTAATGGGGGCGGTGGTCGGCGTCAGAAACGAAAAGGATTGGATTGTCCTTCGTAGGGCGGAGAAATTGAAACCTTTCTCTTTTTGAGAACCTGCAGCTGATGAACTAAATTGCGCCTAGGATTTACCCTAACCCAGATTTTAACAAACGGTATTCCTATTCCGGTCACTTAAGGAATCCTTCCTTCACCGTTTCTCTCAAATACTTGATTCTCGATCTTAAGAGTTTTAGATGCTTAGACTTTGGTTAATACCCTTGGCGAGAAGATCCTTTAATTTTAAAGTGCACTCTTCTCTCGACTTATCTTGAAGATGCGTGTACTGTGTATGATATGGCTAATCTTTACTATTGTGTATCTTTGTTAATGTTCTCTGACGATGAAATTCAAACCTTTCATCAGCCATCTTAGACGATCATCTTAAGTTTTAAGGTTAGATTTCTAATAATTACAAACAAAATACAAAGATCTAAAAAGTCTGAAAGAAATAGTAATCTAGATCCTCTAGAGGGGTAACAATTTCAATTGCGAATAGGAATAGGAATAGAAGTTTATGTTTACATTTTATCCAAAAATTTACCTTGAGCTTGTTTTTTTGAATTTAAAGGAATTTATGGATAGAGACCACTGAGATTGAGGTTCAAAATACAAACCTTTTCTGTTATCGAAAAGGCCATCAGGAACTTCTAATTTGATGTAAGTTTGTATTACAGACAGGCCCAGAAGCTGAGCCTATGCCTAAATGAAACTATTAAAAGCGGGCTTATAGAAGTCGGCGTTACAGAAATTTGATACGCTCCTCATGTGCTCCGTACTTTTTTCACAAAGCAGGAAACCCTTTTTCCAACTTATAAATTAGTTTTTTATTCCCTGCTTCTTCTTCCATTAAGAATTAGAGATAGAAACTATCGAAACACCGTTTTTAAAAGATCAATGTTTAAAGCACAGCAGTTTAACTCTAATAATTATTACGAAGTCTATTAAGACTAATATGTTAAATTGAAAACCGAGAAACAGTAAATAAAGAACTACTACCATTTGTCAAGCTTGTACAAGAATTCCTATTTCTTGTTTCTATCCCACAATTCAATAACAATATATGTTAAATGGACAATAAAAAATTGTGATTGTGATACTGTATTTTTTCAAATTACATACGCTTCTAATTTTAGATAAATATCATGTTCAAACCTTATACCTAAACAGATCAAGTCCTTCATTTTCAGAACCCTAAGCCGATTAAATCCTCGTCTAAGAAATAGTTATTATTGTCCGCACACTGATCTTTACTCAAATTACCGTTTTCGTTACTATTATCATTACCTTTACAGTTATAGTCTATTTGTATACTGTCTTTATTCTTATCCGAATTCTCATCTAGGTCTAGGTTTAGATTTTCAGCTTCATCACCAAGAAAATTACTATCACCATAATTGGCGGTAGCATTTTGTTCAACCGAATTTACGCCAAAATTACTTTTAACAGCATCAATATACGTCTCCGAATTTGCAGTCCGATTACAATTTTTCTTGTTGAACTGTGTATCTTCTTCCGTTGATTTATTTATATTTGACGATTTGCATTTGTATTCATCTTCCTACTCATTTATGTAAACGCCAGAATCTCCCTATACCGAATCGAACTCGTAATTCCGATTACCGTTTACCGAATCGAACTCGTAATTCTCCTGAAACTACTCATGCTGATTTCCTAGCACGAAAGTTGGGGGTGATGGTGAGTTTTCGTTCTGAGAGGAACTAAATTGCATATTCAAATCTTGTTAGGCGCTATCTCTGTCTTAGCTCTTCATTAGAAGATCGTTCTTCAAACCCTAGATTTTTTCTTTCAGCTAGCTGTTCGTAATCATATATTCAGGTTGAAAACCTTCCTCAGGACGCTGCCATTGGTTATTTGTACTTGTTTTAGGTATTTCTCCTTCCTCAGGACGCTGCCACGTGTTATATTTCATTTACATGTCTTAACCATCAATATCAATCCCTCATCTTTATCAAATAGTTCTCTTCGTTTGTGGCCCATTATTAGATGAATTAGTACCACGCCCACTAATATTTTCATTTCCATGATTCTGCGATATACTGTAATCTAAATTTATACCAGCTCCCAACCCAATCATATTGGTTTTTTACTGCTTAAGTTTAGGGGCCGGTGGAAACTGTACTTATCCACGTGCTTGAGCGCTATAACCTTATCCTCTATTATTTCTGTTTTTTGGAGTTAGAAGGTTGCCGTGACAGGGAGTTGCATGGTCATGGTCATTACCGACACCAATATCACTTTTCGTATTTTATCCACCGGAATTTGAATTAGAACCGGAGGAGTTAAGGATTTCACGCACATAAGGGTTTTGAAAAACCTTTGTGGGTAATTGTAGCCCCTAAATTTGTATCATTGGGCTTTGACCAACAAGGTTTTGATTTACATTGAATTAAGTCCTATTAAGCTTCTACTGATGTTTTTTATCCTCAAGCTTTTGCTTCTTTTCATGTTGCTCTTCCTGAAGTCTCTGCGGACTTTTAATTGGCGACAAAAGCTTTATTACAGGTTTCTTAACTGGACCGAGCTTCCTACGACTAATGTTATGTTTCAAATCCATTGCAAGTTTCA
>Ga0099798_10048_pt1 | contig 34250 bp, 25 predicted proteins | sample Uncmet_Sort29A_1_FD_89870 | JGI IMG/M metagenome (GOLD analysis project Ga0099798, IMG submission 89870) | Marine eukaryotic communities from CALCOFI LINE 67, Pacific Ocean - CN13ID_Sort29A_1 | ecosystem: Environmental > Aquatic > Marine > Oceanic | place: Pacific Ocean: Monterey Bay | collected...
AAAACAACCCTTCCTTGTCCTTACTCCAGTAGTTTCTAAAGAGCTGCCCCCTCTGTATCTTAAGTGCTCCTCGGCCAATAAATTCCTCACATCCCCCATGTAAATCCGTACTACAGACTGAGAAGTAGATGAACTTGACGTCTTTGATATCCAAGAAAAAGACTATATTGAAGGAGCAATTTTCCGGATTGCTATTGTTAGCTTCAACCTCCCACAACACATGACTAGTACTCACTCTACCATTCCCCCGGTCGCACTCCACTCTTATGTAGGGATTCAGGAGACCGCCGAAACAAGGGGCTTTGAGGTTGGTGGCGGCAACAACTCTCAGTTGTAGACACCATTGCCGTTGTAGTTTATACAACCGTCGATGATGCGCCCTCCTAAACATCGATTGAAGCCATATCGCCCTCCTAATCCGCGCTCTTTGGAACTGTGTATCGGTTTCTAGGCGGTTGCGGATCATGCCTATCCGTTGAATTGCACAGGTACGGAGATGTTGGATGACGACTTTATCGATGTCCATTTTTAACTAAGGGGTTTGTGTCAAAATTAGGTTTTTTTTCTAGTCGTGTTTAGGTGCTTATCGCGGCTAGTTTACTTACCTCATCCACATCCACACTCTCTTGCAAAAACCGGTCAAACATCGCAACACCGAACTCTCTATTGAGGAGTTGCAGGTTTTTCCGCCTCATGAACTTAATCCTCAACAATTCATAGATTATACTGAAGACGTAGGTTGAGAAACTCATGCTCCAGGCATCCTGTTCTACTCTTTCGGTTGTGTTGGAGGCGTCCTCGCTTATGGGGCCGAGAGGAAACACAAACGTCGTATACAATATCCCGATTATAGACCGAAACGCCATAATAGTGAAAATAACATTCTCAAACCTCAGTGGGTGGTACAACATATGATTATACTTCAAGTTGTAAAACAACCTAATTCCCCAGGTTTTGTGCTCCTCACATGGAATCAGCTTGGTATGACTATAGTAAGAGCCCCTTATTCCTGTGTCTTGTATAGTAGCAAACTTCGGGAGACTAATGCTCTGAGCAACCTGCACAGAGAGAAGACTGTTGATCATCTGGAATAACCACATACTTTCGAAGGAGATGGTCGCTAGTAGGGCGAAAAGGGCTCCCATTGCTAGGGTTTTCGCTGATATAGGGCAGCACTGTGAGTAGATCATTCCCCATAGGAAGCAGACGTGGAACTTCCCTAGTAAGACAGCACCCTTCAACGACCAGTGCACCGGCAACGACGGTTGCAAAAACAGCGTGAAAACGGAGTGTTCGGCCATACACCTCCTCCAGGAGTCGGCGGGTTCTTTCCAGAGGCGCCACTCCATTTTCTTCCTCAACACGTGACCTCTATACCGCTGCTCTTCTTGGGGGAGAATGACGAAGAGGGACAGGAAGATCCCTATTGTTGTGGCGAGTTCCACAACGAGAATCGCGGTTGAAGTACCCATTTTCGTATGTTAGTAACGTTTAATCAGTTATGCTCAATTTACAGAAACAAACATTCCAACTACGGTTTGGGATAATAGGACAGGTTAGTGGTTACGGGTGCTGATACGGTTTTATAGGTTTGGATACACTCGGTTTTCTCACTCTCTGTATCACTCACCCCGTTTCTTATAGGGGGTCTCAAACACGGGTACAGTTATTCTCGACAGGTTTTGCAGAAATGGTTAATTATAGTTGTTTTTTCCTGCTAATCCACCACCTCCTCAAGCCCCTCTAGTAGCTCCTTACCTCCTTCTTGTGATGCACATATAGCGCGCCATCGCTTCGTTAGGCGGTTGGAATCCCCCTCCCCATCTTCCCTCAAAAGGTCGCTTATCAGCTTATAGTCGTCCACCATCCTCAAACTAGCGTATGGCGTTAAAAAGAGAGGAATCATCGGCAATATTCCAAGGAACCTCATACTACCCCGGAATAATCGTAGACCCAGTAAGTCAGACTGCAGTAGTGATAGTCCCCCTATGGCGGAGAGAGTGCCTGCTACTGGTGGAAGCACGCGTGATTGATCTCGTTCGATAACTTGTAGTTGGTAAGGGGAGAGGTTTTCGTTGCGGTTGCTCTGTAATTCCAAGTAGACGTCCTCTCTCACGGCTTTAAGAGGTGCCGGATAAGCCATAGCTTGGCGAAAACAATGAAGTGTGTCCATCTTGGTAGGATTAAGTAATTACTGTACCCAAAAAACAGTGCTAACGTAGAGTTTGAAACGGAATGGAGAACAAATGTTGCTGTTCGGTATGGTGGTGTATTTCTATCTCTATGAGATATCTGTGTTTGTTTCTCAAGCTTTCGAAGCACCTAGAAATGTGGGCATCTATCTAGCTCCTCGATGTGCCCTATCTACACCAAAAATCAACCATATTTACAGGAATGTGTAGGTTGCTTTTCTTAGAAGAACTGTCTTTTGACTTGACTTCTTGATCTGAAGAACTGTCTTTTGACTTCTTTGAATGAATGATAATCATAGTCTTGAATAGAGCGAAGGACTCTAAGCTCTTGGACTAAATTCTAATTATGGAAAATCTGAATTTAATATAGTGTTGAACTAATGTGATAAATGAATCTGATTCAAAACTTCAAAAATTTAGGGTATTTAATTTTTTAGGCCTATTCAAACTCTGTTTCCGACTTCTTCGGCGGGATCTTTTTTCTCGTTAGCCCTTTAAACCCTATTTCCGACTTCTTCAGCGGGATCCTTCTTCTCTTCCCCTTCGGCGGGAGCGTCACCACCCTCAGCGGGTTTATCCTCGGCGGGTTTATCGCCGTCGGCGGGGGCGGCGTCACCTTCGGCGGCTTTTTCACCCTCAGCAGGGGCATCGGCGGCCTTTTCACCCTCAGCGGGGGCATCGGCGGGCTTTTTTCCCTTCAACTTAGCAAGGCAGGCACCCATTTTTGGTTGTTGTTTGTTGTTAGACTAAAAGTCCAAAGTTGTTTACAGTTGTGTGGCTACACAGGTCGAAAAAAGGTCGTATAGAAGAGGTTCATAATTGAAGGGGAATGGATGATTGGAGTCAGAAGTACGGTCTTATCTGGGTTCTTATCGTGGTAGACGGTTCTCAATTCTCAAAACAACTCGATTTCAGGAGCGTGACGAACGTTTTAAACACTTGGTAGACGGGTAGTGACGACGATTTTTTTAGTTTTTTGAGATCATGTATCCTTCAAGATCCATATAAATAGGCGATGGTGGTTGAGCATCGAGACAAAAATAACTGGTAATTTCTTCAAATTCAAGTACTTCATAACGTGTGTTTAGACTCAAATGTGTGTACAAGTAAGTGTTACTAACTCCGTTAAGTCATAAGTAAGTGAAGTTCCAAATTACAGAAAGAGTTGTCTGTTGGTCGCCGGGTGGTGTTAGTTTGTAAGCGCAAGTAGACAACGGATGTTCGCTTGACTTTCGATGGCCAAGATCTAGACTTTAGCTGCAGGCTGAAACCGAATTGGTTTCAACCTTGTAGCTAAAAGTTGTTTGCAAAAAAGCGTCAGAGTGAGTCTGGTGAGTTATCTGTTGCGGAAATCGAAGGTAATCAGTCCTGGACGCGGATTTCGCGGAACCTAATGTTCATTGAAGTAATAATAGGCTTGAAGTGAGCTCTCGGGAAAATACCATTAGGCTTGCAACGCGTTCTAGTTTTAGGCAGTAGTTCAAGCGACCCGAGTCAAGAATCGACAGAAAGGTGAAACTGGTTAAAGGGTTTCCTGTACAGAGAGACTAGGAAGCAGCGCGGGCAAATGCCTCCTCGACTAGCATCCTAGGCTCTAGATTTCTAAACTATACAAGTGACTCGTTCACAAGAATAGCCTTGGGTTCGGAATCTGATTACAAATCACGCTCTGACAATGATAGGGGATCCCTATCAGCGTATCTATTATTACACGTGCGGGGGGTGCCTTGCTATCAGTGAGAACTGTCTGAGAAAAACCTGTCTGAGGACTCGAGAGTCCTATGAGTAAACCTGTCTAAAATCTGTCTGAGTGCTAACCATTTGTTAGCTCTTACTGTCTGAGAAAAACCTGTCTGATTTGTCGCTATTCCCGCACGAAAATCTAAAAACTTAGGGGGTTTACTTATACAAAAACCTGTCTGAGTGAGTAGTTTCTTCGAGAAGAAGCTACCCAAGATCGATCTTTCTTTCTCTGACACCACATAGTCGAGCATGAGTGTGATGTTTCTAAATTCCATTAATTTCAGGATCAGATTTCACTTGAAATTTCATGGCAAATCATAAATTTGGTCTGAGCTCAAGACAAAATTTGGGGCCCGTGTTTCGGACCTATCAACAAAACAATTCGGACGCTAGGAAACACTACCCTACTAACCACTGCAAGGCTACCCTGTGTGACCCACAGAAAAGACGGTAGCTAAGAGTGGTTAGAAAAAGTAGCAGCTCCCTGCGCCCAGCCCAGTAGCGTGCTTTTTGACATAAATTTGGAGTAAAACGTTGTTCATTTAAAAAGTATATTGATTCCACCTCTAAAAATCTACACAGTAGTAAATAACTCTACTAGTATACAAAAATTACATCTTTGAGTTGATTCCGTAGATAAGATCGAGGTAGGCTCTGTTTCTCATAGCTGATAAAAACGGCCCGTTATGTGCTCCCCCCTCCTTCGGATCCCCCAGAATATCCTGCTCGACCACAATCCAACCCTGCCAATTGTTCTTTAACTGCCATTCTCTTACTCCCCCAAAGTCAACTACTCCCTTCCCTAACTCGGGGAAACACCCCCCCTCTACAAGACTAAAGTAGTCATCCCCACTGGCGTCCGGGCTATAGTCTTTGAAGTGGAAGGAGTGGACGTTGGTTGTTCCGTATTTGTTCAAGAAATTCACCAAACACATAGGCTTGGAGGAAGCACCCATAGTTATGTGAGCGGTATCGAATATGAGTTTCAGGTCGGGGACATCCGTAACTAGGGGAATTTTAGTGGATTTTACATTCAAAACCGGAACCTAAAAGGGTAACACTTACTCAACGCCTCGATTTCCCAAGGAGTCTCAACGAAGGAGCCGCAATGAGGATGAAAGTAGACTTCAACTCCAAACTCTTCTTTCATGAGCTTTTTTAGAGTTTTGACTTCAGTAGTGAGGATTTTCCATTTTTCTGGGGAGAGAGAGTCCTTCTGCGTTATCTTCCCCGTCTTCTTTATCCTGTTTTTATCAATAACGTTATCAGCTAGGACTATATGGGGAGAATGGGATTGTTTACCCTGAAAGGAAGCAAGCTGGGAACCTATCTTCCTCGCGTATTCCCTTCCTTTAGCATGCTCTTTGGGGTCCCAAAGAGCATAAGCACAAAACGCAGCTATCATCTCGACACCCTTCTCCTGGAACTGTTTATTCAAGGCAGTGTTGTCCTTAGGGAAAAACCCATAATCCCCCAGTTCACATCCTCCATAGCCCGCACTCTTAAGCTGGTCCAGCATTGCATCCGGCTGAATCACCTTATTCTCTATACCGAATTCGTTGATACCCCAGGATATAGGCGCATTCGCAAACCTAATCTTCCCATTTAATACCGAATTGGTGGAATTAATCTTCGCCATTTTTTGTAGAATTGTACTTCTAACTCTAGCAAAATCTAACTGTACAAAATTGAGGCCAGTAGAGTTTCTACTTTAAGTGTAGTTTTGTTGGTCTACTCCAAACAAAAAACACGACTATACTAGGCGTCTGAGGTGTGGGATAGGAAGGTAATAATGTTTCACTTGACTGAGGAGGGTCGCATTTTAAGGGGAATTCTCTCCACGGTTCCACGGCGCTCCAGTCTTGGTTCAGGCTCTCCGGTCTTGGTTTGGCTCTCCAAGGACGATTTTGACGGTCTCTCCTGAAAGAAACTGTTCTACGGTTATGGGTCTAAAGAAAGAAATTTGAGTACGACGACGGGTTGTAAACACAGCCTGTATCTCTGAAAAAGACAGTTCTTTTCAGTATCTTCTTTTCATACGACTGTGGACGTGATCTGCTCAATATAATTCATACGGGACCGTTCTTCTACAATTTTCATTTGAATACTGCTCTACTAACTAGTTGGGATTGGTAATTGGTAGTTGGTTACTCGTGAGTGAATAATTGATTGGAGCACAATGTGTGCTTTTTTTCTAGGCGTGTTTAGACCCTTATAAGGACTAGTTTATGCCCTGCTCTTCCATCCACTGAACTACTTCCTCCTTAGTAGCGGCTTTTTTACAGAAATCCAGCTCCAACAAATTATCAGCCCCACGCCTTAAATTAGTATCCCTAACCAAACTCTTCTCTATAAACTCCTTCAACTCCGGGGAATATTCATCACCCTCTAACCTAGGTTCGGGTCTTGTGCAGAGGTAGTCGAAGAGGATTGGAAACGAAGTTATAGATGGGAAAGGGTACTTCTTCGTAGCGAGTTCGTAGATAACCATTCCCACGGACCAGATATCGGAGGCGTAGGAGTAGTCCTCCCCAAGAGCTCTCTCCGGCGACATATAAGTAGCAGTACCAACAAACGTTGCTGCCATAGCGATTGTTGAATTCAAGTCCCTGCTAATTCCAAAGTCTGTTAACTTTATCTCCCCCCTACTATTCACTAATATGTTATCTGGTTTTATATCCCTATGGAGTACTTTTTTCTTCCCATGGAGATGAGCCAACCCCAGTAGGACCTCTCGGGAGATGAAGGCTAGAATGGATTCCGGGACGCCTGTACAACTTTCAGGGAGGCGTTTTTTGAGATCACCTAAAGAGCCGCGGTCCATTAATTCCAGAGCTACGTGCACAGTAGTACCGGCTTTTGCCACAAATGCCGCATACCACTGAACTAATTGGGGGCAGCCTTGGGCGTTTATGAGGCCTTTGATCTCGTTAAGCATTTGTTCTTTCTTGGCCTTGGCATCGATTTTCACTGTTTTGACGGCGATGGCCATACCGGTTGGCTTATGAACCCCCCTCTGAACGCATCCTCCCGCGCCATGCCCAAGATGTTGCTCCTCTATCTCAATATCTTCTGGTTTTAACGAGTACGTTGAACCCTCAAACTGGACCCCCTCCTCCTGCGTTATCTTCAACCCCGTCGGAGCGTGAGAAATTGAGCCGTCTGAGCCGATGTTCCAGGTCATAGAAACCGTTTCCTCCGGATCGGCATCAACAGCTAAAGCGAGGAATTTGGGGGGCATCTTTCAGTTAAGTTATTGCTCTTATTAACTCAAGTTTATTAGATTGACCGTAGCTATCCTACAGAGAAAAAGAGAGTAAGTTAGTGCAAGATTGAATAAGTGGTAGTATACATGGTCATAGTCTAATGGTTCAACACTCCTCTCAATCCTCGATCTCGCCCTTGGTTGGGTCACTCACTCGTTCTCAGGGGTGGAACATTTTTGGACACAAAAGTGGACACTATTTTTGCTTCGATTCTTCACACTATTTGATGTTAAATACGGCACCGACCGCAAGGTGGTCGGAAGTATGTACCGCGTTCGGATAGTAAACTCCCTCACTATCCTGCTCCGGTAGCTCCAAAACCTCGCTGACAGTTACGTTGTTCCCGCGATACCAGACCCAATCCAGTACTCCTCCGAAGGTTGGGATTCTCGTACTGAACTTGACTTGTTTGGCTTGTTCTAGGGGGAGGGAGGAATAAGTATGTCTCCAAGGAGCTCCAGCGGAAAGGGGCCCCATTCCCGGAGGTTGTTTCTTCTGCTTAGGATCAGGTAGGGCTTTTTGGAAACCATCGGGATGCTCAGGATGGTTTGGTGGGACACTTCCTCGCGAAAAGAGATGATAAACCCCCGACCGAACATGCCCTTGTAACACCTTACCCGCCTCCGATACTACCTCCTCACTTACTCCACTTCCGTCCGCGGGGACTTCATATGAACTCAACGTCTCCAGCGTAGGGGTGGTGTCGGCGTTTGAGTCTAGGATGGAGGAGGAATCGGCGGTGAGAATTTCTTTCAATTCCTCCTTAGAGCCCAGGGTAATTAACCTTTCGATATCACTAGGGAGACCAAAGGCGGGTTGATAGAACGGAAGAGAGTTAAAGTCCCCAGTACAGATATGAGAAACAGCCTCAGGTTTGGCTTGGAGGGATTGAGCGAGGGATTCTCCTTGAATCCTATGTAACCGAGCTAGGATCTCACCCTGTGCGGTCTTACTTGATGCGTACTTGGGGTCCCAAAATAGATGAGTGCATGAGATTATTACCGGTGTTTGGCCTACCAGAAGCTGCATAACGAGAGCGTTCTCCTCCAACGTCGACAACCTTTTCTTAATCTTACCCGTGTGACGTCCTTCTTCTAAGAAATCCTTGAAGAGAAGGCCGGTGGCCTTAACTACCTTAACAGAGGATTCTAGGAGGGATTTCTTGATGAAGATACAGTTATCTAGGTTGTTAGGCTTATTAATCTTCCCCGTCCCATGCCTCTCCATCACCTCAGAGACGTGATATCCCGTATAATTGGCACCAAATGGGGAGTTTACGAAGTCTTGGAACAGACTAGGGGGGACTTCTTGAAGCGATAGAATGTCGGCATTCAGGTTTTGTAGGTGCTTGACGGTCCTTGTTAGTCTATCCTCCCCACTAGCTGACACAGTAACAGCTTCAGTTTCCCCTTCTTTGATTTTGTAGGTAAAGGATTTGTTCCAAACTCGGAGGGGGGCTGGGCAGTAATCATGCATCTTACTCATACATGCCGATTCTCCATCGTCTAGCACATTATATGTGACTACCTTCATTTGAGTTCCGGAAGATTCACCAACCTTAACCCACTTTGGTACATACGGCGCGGAGGAAGAAGAAGGAGTCGACATCTTATTTGTAACCAATTTCAACTGACTAAAGAAGTAGTAAGGAGTTAGGTTTTCTAGAGGTAAACTAGATTCAACTGATTTAACGGCTGTACGCAATCTACCTAGAGTATTACCCACAGTACTAAGTAATCGATTATTTGTGCTAAATTGCCTGTTAGTCGTAGTGGTAGGGGTTAGGAAAACTTGACGGGATGCTAGTAGGGGACGAGCCCCATAGACGATGCGACGTAAATTTGGCATACCTAAACGGTAGAAATCGAGGTCGGATTAACGAATCGCGCGCGGAGAGAAGATATGATCCGCGCTTAATGGAACACTTTTAACCACTAGATGTTCGTTTCGTTTAGTCTCAATAGCTTATCTGCACAACAATGGCTCCTGAGGAGCGGTTAATCCTTTTCGAGGTAACGGTCGGTGAGATTACGATCGGTACCCCTAGCACCTCTACTGCGGAGTGCTTTCGCAAGAGATTCCGGGCCGGTGGCTCCGCCCCAAGTAAGGCCTCCGCGGTGACCACCAAAGCCTTCCATACCTATAGAGCATTGAGTTTGAAAATTTTAGTCGATTTTTCAAAATGGTCAAAGAGGGATTTAGTACTACGTGGTACGGGATTTAGTGTGTAAAACGGGATATCAGCAAAGAACTTACCTTGAAGTTCGCCCGATTCCCGATCTCTCTCGTTCTCCTCCTTGGCTCGCATACGTTCTTCCTCCTCCTTGTCCATCTCAGCTTTATCGCGGCGTTCTAAGCGCTCCAAAGCCTCCACATCCCTCCTTCCTTTTTTCTTCCCAGCTTCAGCCATCTCACGAATCCTCCTTGCCTTCTCCTGCTCGGATAAGCCCTTATTCTGCCGTCTCCTTTCTGAGTCTTCCCTCTCGCGTCTTCGCTGCTCTTCACGACGCTTCTCATTCTCCTTCAACCATTCCCTCCTTCTAATCTGATCAGGGTCAAGTTGTTCTCTTGGGGGGCTTCTACTTCTATCCCTGCCAGATTGTCGTCTAGAATCCCGCCGGTCGGATTGACGGCGATCATCCCTTCCCACATTGCGATCCCTAGCCTGACGGTCACGGGCGTTAGAATCCCTAGGAGACTGCGCTCTTGATCCATTACTCCGGCTGCCTCTCATTTTCTTGTCACCATCAGAGTCGGCGGAGGATTTGGAGTCGGAATCGGAGTCGCTATCCGAAGAGGATTCTTCATCAGAGGAGAGTGTTACGAGTTCTGGATTCTTCCCCTTCTTCCTCGCTTTTTCTCGTTTTTTCTCTAACTTTTTTTTCCGTTTCTTTTCTTTTTTTACCCGTTTTTTCTCCTTCTTAGCAGCCTTTTTATCGTCTTTTTTCTTCTTCTTAGCGTTCTGCTTCTCCTCCCTTTTCTTTAGTCGGATCTCCTCGATTTTCTGCCTCTTTATTTCCTCCCGCTCAAGTTCTCTAGCCTTCATACGGGCTTGTAAAAGAGGATTAGCCTCCACCAATTCGTTTTGTCGAAATTCCTCTTTTTTGATATTCATCATTGGGTCTTCTCGGAGTCTTGCGCGGGTGTCGGCTGTCGCCCGAGTGAAATCCCCCCCCAAATTCCCAGCAAAAAATGCCCCCTTTGTTGACTTGTCCTTCATCAAGTCGTAATTCGCAACAGCCTTCTCAGCATCCAATTGAGCGTTGGGGTTGTTCATCTGAGCTTCTTGTTCCTGGGGTGGTTTTTAGGGTGGATTTCAATCACGTTTTTGAGGTCTAATAAAACACTACAAAGCCGGATTTCTCCTAGTAAATCAGTAAAACGGGTAAAATAAAGGGTTCGAAAGATCAGACTAAACAGCGTTTTTTGAAGGAGGAAAGGCGGCTCCTAGGTACTGCCTCCGTCAACTCCGGCTTCTTATAGTTATACATCCAATCGAGACTGGCCGCCCCTGTGTTGGGATTGAAGTTGCTCATGTTGGGCGATTAGGGAGGGTTAAATCACTACCTATTCAATATCCAACTTAACTCAGGGCTAGTAATCAACTGACAAAGAATTCTACTCTAAAACTTCGCTGCTATTAAAGAGAAAGATGGGTGGGGAAGAGGTTAGAGACTCAGATGGGGTAGGATAAGAGTTCGACGACAAGATCAGGCTCAACTCCACGAAACCGAGCGACAGCAACATACGACGATGACGGAGTGGTGGCAGAGGGCAGAACACAGTCATGTGGATGGAAAATCGCGGTAATCTTTGTTACATCTTGTGATTCTCGTTACAAGAAAGCTGTGCTTAACATGTGTATGTCCGTTACATTACCCAAACCCTGAGTTCCCAGCCGATAAACGCCCCCTTCCTATCCATAACAGTCGAATCGGAAACTTAAGTTGTGCGAACTAATTTTGATACAATGATCAATTTGTGACTATCTAAATATAAGGCCGAAGCCATTGTCAATGTGTATACAAATATCGGGAAAACAAGGCGAGATCTCGTCTCTTAGTTCACTTGAGGAAATCAATTGAAATTTCCACAACTATAGCTCTATAAAATTCAGTACAAACCCTAGTGGTTTATACATTAGCTCACTTTCTACCCTTTTAAGCCCCTATTTACACCTTTAGGGAGGCCAAATAAGCCATACCCCATAACGGCCAGCGGGTGGACAGAGTTAAGTCCATTTCGCTCGGGGAAGAGATCAATTTCTTCAACACTTTCTGACCCTCAAAAAATAACTGCCTAGCATCCTCCTGGGCCTGCTGTGGGTTAAAATCGGGTTCGTTATCGTTCTTAATATCCGCTACTGCGGCTCTACAAAATATAGCGGTTAAGAATCCCATAGGAGCTAGGGCTACAGCATCGGAGCCTGCGTCTAGGAAGGCTTGACTTAACTGCTTTAATGCGACCACATCCCCCGACAATATCGCCAAATTCATAGCATTAGCAAACTGCACTATCTCAGGATTAGAGAAGCCGTCGATCATATCAGCGTTTTGATTAACCGCACTCCTCTTAATGCTGATCTGGGATCGACGAATTCACGTTTTACTAGGCGATTTCCGTATACAAAACGATTTAAGGGGGAAATATAGGTTAAATAAAGGTGTTAAATCTAGTGTGAAAAAGTGTGATTTAAATTGCTTACCTGAGCCAGCAGTCCAAACAACGGCCAGTGAGGTTGGTAAGACATCCAGGGGACGTCGAGAAGGAGGGTAAGGAGAGGGCTCATTAACCTCTCATTCTCAAACATCTGCTTAATCAACTTTCCATCACTATCAGCATTAAGAATGCTCAAAAGTTGGATGTTGAGTTTGCCAACCCCACAGTAATCATCGGAGGAGAGTTGTCCTAGGTCTTCGAGAATTGAGACGAGGGCGGGTTCCAGAGTCGTCTGCTTCGGAAGTGGTTGAAATGCAGCATCCGCACCGAGGATGTACCGAAACTTCTGCGAAGCCGTAAACCAAGCCTGAGCTACTCCGTGCGTGACGTTACCCAAACACCTGTAGAGCAATAGTACCGTATTTAATTCATTTTAAAGGCAAATAGAGCTAGAAAAAGCTTACATGAGATCCATATCCTTCACACTGTCGAGGTAGAGCATGTACTCTGGGATGGAGACGACACCATCCTTGTCTACAGTAGCTCCCTGCGGGAGGGGTTGTTGGGCCTGCGCCGGTGGCGGCGTTGTAGTCTGCATCTGAACTTGGGCTTGCTGTTGAACAGCAACATTAGGGTTAGCAGCACCGCCGGCTGAAGGGAAGGCCATGTTTTTGAGGTCTTGAAGGAGCGTGGCTTGTGCCACCGATGCACTTAAGACGATCGTCTTCAACATGATGTGCGTCTTTGTACAATGCTGGTGTACAGTATTATGATTCCTGCTTTACAGCGTAGTGATAAAATTCAAGACCCTAGGTAGGGACTATGTAGAGGGGAAAGGGTCTTTTGTGAATACGAATAGAGGTTTGAAAGTCGTTTTATGGTTTCTCTCGGCGAATCTCTCTTAGAATAAAACTCTCAACGGTTAGAACAATGCTCCACTACTCTAACAACGATAGTACAGTTTGTTTTTTCCTTTTTTTTCAAAATTCTGCTATATAATCTAGTCCAGCCTAGATAAGTTCCTCCACTAAAACTAAAGATCTTTTACACACGGTTATACAAGATCGATACTGTTTTATGGACTGCAACTCACTTACGGCTTATGGTAGCCAGCGAGCACACAATTCCATACCCCGCTTCTACAGTTTTTGGTGACTCTACACAATTTTTGAAATCCCCTCCCCAGTAATCATCTTCCTCCTCGGTAAGTCTGTGCTTCTCTTCGTATGTCATAGTTTGACAATAAACTCCTCAGTACCCCCCATTCATTGCGAAGGGAGGTTGAATCGTTTAATTTGCGCCTCAATGCGGAGGGAGGCAATTTTCTTGGTTGTTGATTGATTGTGTAACTGAAGGGGATTTCATGACAACTTAGGAAACGTTTAACGAGAGATCATAGATGGAGAGTTTTGAAAAAAAACAGTAATAGGAAATCCACAAAAGCAATCAGGATGAAAGACTTACCTTAAGTCATTTGTTGACTCTATTCTATTCTACTCTTCTCTTCTTCTACCTTAAGCCAATTCCATCTCCGGAATTAAGTTTGGTGTAGATGTGTTTTTTAAGATGTCCCCCCTACTTTGTCTATTCCTCCTATCTTCTCTAACTTTTTGTTTTTCCACGACTAACACCCTTCTGACCATGACGTGGCCACTTAACTTGGCCCATTTCTGTTCCGCTGAGCCGACTAGATGGAATCTGTGCCCATGATTTGCCTCTTCGGCAGTTAACACCTCCCCCACATACTCCACAATCTCCTCACCGCTCAAACACAGCTTGTCTTCTTGCGGGGCGTTGGGGAAACAGGGGTAGGTGAAAACTAATCTGCCACGAGCTCTGAGGACTCTCATACCCACACGAAAAAGCTCCATAAAAGCTGGGTTATGGAGGACTGAGAGCGGTTTCTGACTATTAAACCCCTCTTTCTCAGAGTCCTGTTTATGGTAGAGATTATTATTATCCGAGTCGAAGACGGGCTCACGGCGACCGAAAGGTGGGTCTGTTACGATGGCGTCCACTGATTCATCCCTGAGGGGGCAATGAAAGATGTTGGATCTGACGGAGTCGGGTTGAGAGGACCCCGAGAGCCGGGTGATTTCCCTCATCTCACTTCCCATGGCGGATTTAGCGTTGAATTCTTCGAGAGCAGCCTGCGGAATGCTTCCTTCACCGCTGAACGGATCATAAACAACACTTCCCTCACTCACTCTGGCGAGGTTACAGAGGATTCTAGCTAACGGACGGGGTAAGGCGGTTTGACTCTGTTGCGGTTTCTTTACAGGGACTATTTCAGCTTTGGATACTCCGGAGGTTTCTTCAATGACGGCTAGGGATTCGGCAGATTTTCCATAAAGAGCCTGGTTCAACACCGCTTGTATGTCGCTCATAGTATCAACAGTATCCCTCTCACCATTCATAGACGCCCGTGGAGATTGTGTATAACTCGTCACTTCGGAAACTGGAAGATCAGAACCCGGCGGCTTGGTGCTAGCAGTACACTGCGTCGAAATCTTACTAGGCTGCTTCGGAACCTTGGTAACGGTGATGGAAGGGGTGGTGATGGAAGGAGTGGGTGAGGGAGTGGGAGTGGCTTCGGGATCAATCAGCTCTGCCACGATGACTCTCCATTGCTCAGTCTTCTGGTCTTGTTCCACGAGAACGCCTACTCTGGGGCCGGAACCACGGTTAAGAGCTAGTTTTGACGCGATGTCTCCTAGGAGTTTGTTTTTTCTCTTTCCTCGGCTAGGTTCATTCCCATTCCTAATCAAACTCACCCCAGAAACACTCATTGGGGGTAGGTTGATTCCATCTAACAGGGTGTCTGATTCCTCGTAGCCGTTACAGGAGGATTCTGCGAGGATACGCCACACCTGACTAGTAGCTCTAACACCCAGCCTCTGCGCAAACCCCATCGCATCCTGCAAATCAGTCACTCTCACCGGCTTTTCCTCGGACAAAGGACTCCAATCCTCGCATTTGGTTTTGTAGATGGAGGCGAGAGCACGGCATTCTAGAGTACAAAAATCCCCAAACGCAGTATTGGGTACAGGAGAGATTAAGTAGTCGTATTTCCTCCCAGGGATAGGATGGACGACTTCGGACCCCTCAGGGACTGGTTTCTGAGTTAACTTCTGGTCTTCTCCGAGGAGCTTGTAGAGTTTATCCCCAGTAGGCCAGCGGAAACCGAGCTCCCTTAATTGATCCCGTTGTTCACACCTCTGGTAATCAGAGAATTTGTTTTGGAGTTTGATGGCGCCTTCGTGCATAAAATAAACCAACGAATATCTCTCCCCCTCAAACGGCATGGTCCCATGAGTTTTTCTAGCATCAAAATCAATCCACTTATTCCGGATATCGAACTTCCTTCCTTTCTCTCCATTTAGGAAGACCCTCTTATTGTTGTTCTCACTACTCTTGAACGCGGATTCCTCGAGCCAGAGCTCTCCGTTCTTGAAGTCTCCTAGGGCTATGATTCTGGCCCTGCCCCCTAAGTGGTTTTGATCCCTATGAGGAAAACTAGCATAGTTCTTGTTTATGGTGATCGAGGAGAACATGAGTTCCTCCCATTCTTCTCCGGTTTTGCAACCAACGTCTCTGAAGTATTTGGAATCACCGGTTCTTTTCTTGGAGTTATCATGCTCATGAGGGCAGAATTTAGCGAGGAGTTCGACGACTTTTGGTGCTTTCTTAATGAGAGAGCTGGTTATTGGTAGGTTTTGTCCACGTTGAGTAGTCAAACCAGCATTCGTCGAATGAACATACGATTCTCCATCAGGAATCACTGCGGTACGTTCGTAATTCCTGGTGAAGGGTAAGCCACGGAGGACGGCGAGTACTTCTTGGTGTTTTGGTCTTCTATTCCTTTCGGATCTGCAGCGGTTTAGGATGTGTTCAGCTAATGCGTTTGACGCCTTGTAACTGCCTACTCCGGAGGCGGACGGGTGGAGATCCTTCTTCTGTTCTGGTGCTTTTTGAGCAAATCCTCTTTCCTTCGCTCTTTCCAGGTAAACTCGATCTATTGCACCGGAGGATTTCACAGAAGGTCTCTCCTCTTCCATGAAGTAGGCATAAGAAAGGAGAGGCGGAGAAGAGGGGGATTTTCCTTTACCTTTTAGCAGGGATACTTGAGGAGGACTCTTACAGTTAGCCGGTTGAGCAATAGCTCTCGATGCCTTGGATTGCTTCTCAGCAGTCCACAACAGTTGTTGATTCAAATAGGCCTTCAAATCCGGGTCGAGGTGTCCAGATTTTCCTCCCGCTAGGGACGGAGCCGCGGTAACGAGTCCTTTTTTCCCAGCTAGACCCTTTGGAGATTGAATTTGGGGTGAGAGGATTTGGATAGCACCCTTGTGAATCCCCTCGGGTATGTAAAGCCCTTTCGAATTGGCAGGGAGGGATTTGAAGTTTTCTACCCTAACAGTACCGGTTTTCCCCCTTTCTTTCAACACCACCGGCTGTTTCCCAGTTTGAACGACCCCCTTACTGTTACGTGGGGAGCGGTTGGTGGGGCTAGCGGAACCTTTGAGAGATCCTTTTCCGCCCTCGGAGCCTTTGGGAGTAGCTGATCCTTTTCCACCTTTAACGGGTGTGGGAGGAGTTGGAGTGGCTCCTTTTCCTCCTTTTACGGTACCTTTCTCAGTTCCTTTTACGGGTCCTTTCTCGTTCCTAGAAGGAGAGGCTTTACTGGCTCTCGGAGAATGTTGACCTTTAAGGGAATCCTTCGTTTTCCGCGAAGACTTCGGGGAGGGCTCACGGCTTTTGCCTTTTCCCGCTTCTGCTCCCTTGCCTTTACCTTTTCCTTTACCCTGGGTCTCAACAGCTTCTACGTCAATCCACTCTTGGTCCATAGGGGAGGAGGAGGCCCAATCCTCCAAGAAAGCTTCAGGGAGATGCTCAGTTCCTGGACCTGCCCAGTAAGCCTCGTCTTGTTGATAACCGGCCTCGTAATAAGGATCATACGCTTCGGCGGCTTCAAAACTTTCGGCCATTTTGAGCATCTCCGCAGCTCTCCGACGGGCGAGAGCGGCCGCTGCACGAAGATCCTGAACAGAATCCCCAGTATGAGAATACTCCTGGGGCGCAGCATACTCCTGAGGAGCAGCATACTCTTGCGGCGCAGCATACTCCTGTGGCGCAGGAGCATATTCAGCTGGAGAAGGAGCATACTCGTATTCAGCCGGATAATAGGAGGGTTCTACCGCTGGTGCATACGATGTCTCTAATTCGTTGTAAAGATGATAGGGACACCCTCCCGGAGGATTATAGGAGGGGGTTTGCTCGGGAAAGAAGAATTCTTCCTCCCATCCACCGCCGAAATATTGCTCTTCGGACGACATCTTTCTTACTATTTACAGTTAGTTTAACACTTTTTCAACAATCAAATATTTGAAAACTACTTTGTAGTAGTCACTCAAATATATATCTCTTTTTACGGTCGCTGTGGGGGTAGGGAGGAAGAAAGAAGTGGACGAAGAAGCAACGGAGCGAGACTCTTAATTTCAGTCATTTATCGATCGAGAGACGCGAATAGAGCGAGTCATTTTAGGCATTCTGACGTAGAGAGCGATTTTCAATTTTCAACTGAGATCATAGAGGGCGATTTTAAGATTTTAGAGATTTCGGAATAGAGTTTAGAACACCCTTAAGGTCATAGTAGTGGGTGTTAATGAAGTAAATTGGAAGCAGCAATGTATCTGTAGTAAGCGGTCGTATTTGGCGTATTTACCAGAAGTGGTAACAAAATTTCCTCCAAATCTACGATCAATGGATAAGATAGAGCTGTTAAATCAATTTCTGCTACTCCCGACGGGTATAACCTCATTTCCTCCAGCAGCGCGAAGCGGTCAACCGCGGGATGAAAATCAGGTTTGCGCGTTGTACGTGCAGCCATCATGGTGCGTTCGAAGCGGCTTCCTCCCCTAAGAATATCCTCCCCAAAATGCTCCCACCAGGCTTCTTTGATTGGGATCCACCAGTTGTTGTAGAAGAGGGTGCGATCTTCGGGTCTGGAGATGATCCTTGTGTTATTAACAACCACATCCGAGGCATCAACAAACTCCCCCCGTTCATCAAACGAACCCGATTCCAACGTTTCAGTGGAAGCAAGCGAGTCCCTCAGGAGTCGCTTGAGAAAAGTGGCACCCGCAGGAGTACTGCGACTTCTGCTGATAACTTCGGTCCCAACGCTCAAAACCAGTTCGTAATAGAGGGGTGCATAGCGAAGTCGGGGATACCGATGCGGAGATTCCGACTCCTTCATCATAACTACTGCTCCAAGTGGTTCGATCGAATCCGTAACAAACCCCATGGAGTTGAGTGGTTGCTGGAGAAAGAAGTGTTTTAACACCTTCAAAAACAACTTAACACCCGTTACGTCTTCGATAACGTAAGTACCACGTTTTGGACTTAAATACGGATAAAGCACGCATAAACTCGCCAACTGCGCTGGGAGCGTGTGTAGGCCGTCATCAAAAATGACATCGAACTTCTGGGGCAGATTGCTTTTGAAGTACTTTAGAATCTTGTCCTCTCTACTTAACTTTCCGATGCTTCTGACCCGCCCAGCCGGACCGAAAAGTTGCTCAATCCGATCGACATCGAACGAGGAGGATTGAACCGCGAGAACTCTTTCATCCCCCCAGAATCTCTCATTCGCCTGCCGAACCGACTCCTGGCTAATGTCTATTCCGACGATGAAGGCGTTGGGGAAGAAGTCGCGCCACACCTGCAGAGAGGCGCCAGGAAAGTAATCCCCCCGATTCCATTTCCAGTGAGCCATACTGCTGTCAATCCCCAACTCAACACTTCCTAAACCTATTTCCAGTACCATTCGGACGTCACACCGGTGTGGACCGCCCCTCGAGGAGCCAGTGAAGAGGGTGTCGTAGAAGGTCCCATACTGGTGTTGGTGAAAACCTCTATCCGAACCATGCTGCCAGAATAAGCGATTCAATATCTGACCCGAAACCGACCCATGGAACATAAACGGACGACCCACATTTCTTCTCTCCTCGGAGGGTGGTATGTCGTTCGCTCTATCCTCACATTCTTGATTTAAAGACTTGAGGAGCGCGTTATAATCAGCATCCGTTAACCTCACCGATTCCAAATGATCGATGATCTCGTTGTCATCTGGAAGGAAATGTGGGGTTCAAAAGAAAACTTTAATGCTAAAAGGTGTTAGATACTGCCCGACCACGCCCCAGGATCCCGCTGTTCTCGCAAGAACCTGAGTCGCTCCTGCAGGCTTGATTTCTGGGGGGCTGAGGAATTGGCGGCTACAAAACCAATGATCACTATGCTTGATATGAATAACATTTTCACATACGCAACAGAAGACTAGGCGACAATCATTATTGATAGGAGAGCAAGAGGATTACTATGGAGAGAGTATCACAGACTATTGACAGAAGAGAAGAGGAACACTCTATTGCTGTTGTGTAGTGATATTCGATTTCAACAAAACACTCGTGCCTTCACTTTATTCATGCTGGGATCGATTACTGGTAGTTCACTAGTGTTGTTAGCGAGTAAAGGTACCCCAGCTGCCCTAGCCCCTTTTCCGCCGTCCGCTGCCTCTGCAGCTACGATGGTTACATCGGTTGGGGAGGCTATTTTCTCTTGGTTACCACCTTGCATCGGTGTAACTCTAATCGGCCCAAACGGAAACAGTTCGCCATCCACATTAACGTAACCCTCTCTCCGATTAGAATACTTCTCCGGGGAGAGTTCAAAAGCTCTACATTTCAATACACCGAGACCTCCTCCCATGTGATCAAACCCATTTCCCTCTTCCAGGGCGAGCATATAGCGAGTCAGACGGTAGCGAGAAACTTCCGATGTAGCATAAACAACATGGATAAACCCATCGTCACACCGGGCAGAAGGGCAGGAGGCGCCGTCTTCGCTTGCTAGGGGGACATTCATTGCCCAAATAAAAAGAAACTTCTCTGATGGGAAAGTTTTCCACTCCAAATCCTCCACATTCTGCCCCGCTAAAGGCTCCCCCTGAGCATCAGCCTCGTAGCCAACATACCGGATCTTCCCTGAGTATACCCTTTTTCTGAGCATGTTTTTGACAGCGTAAATGGTTAATCTAGCTGAACCCAACCATCTCAACACCTCACTATCTAGGTCTAGGTCCGCAATATACCCCCAGCTTATGGAGAGGAAACAGACTTCTTTTTTCGGGTGAGTTAGGGATTGGACTTCCCATAGATCGAGGGGGCAGGTCTTATTTTTCAGCACTAAGAGGCTTGCTGCTGTAGCACTCATCGGTTCTTTCTTCGAGTATAGCATTGAGGCAATTAATCCATTCCCTGTCCCTCCTGAAAGATGTCCTATTGGGAGTTGTTCCAGAAGGTTGTCGCCTCTTTCCCGTAATCCATCAAGTGTTTCATGTACTAAACCATCCCCGGAGACGATGAGGAGACCGGAATAGTCTGAAAGATTCTTACTTGCCAGAATGTATTCCCTGGCGTGACCTCCATGGGTAGTTGTTATGACATCGAAAGTAATGCCCGGAATCGATTTCATCAACGGCTCTATTTCCTTTTCCCACAGCCTTTTTGAGTCGCCCTTTCCCGACTTGGGATTGATCATCACCAAAAATTTCCGCGTCAGCGTTGCAGACCCTATTGCCCACACATTCAACCGGGAAATAGCCTTAGAGAGATCGGAGTTACTGTATTCAACGCCATGACCTCCGCCGTAGATACTGATTGGTTTATCGGAGGAAGATGTTAATGCGGTTATTACGTCCTCACCATCAGATGGACCCTCTTCGGTAGTGGGTGCACCTGCAAGACTAATCTTCATCTTTTCTTCTACTCTTTGCCCGGGAAAATGCAGCCTCCCCACTAAACTCTGGTCGTTTTTTTCCACCTGTTGGTTCCGTGTGGGGCACCATCCCTTGGGTTGGACTAGCGGAAAGCGATGCAAACTAAGCGAATCTGATCCATCAGCACTTGCCCCACAAATCTCTGAGCGGTGGAACCGTTTCGGGGTTTGAGTGGAGTCGGCGGGATTTGGGGAGATAACGATGAAGTCACCCTCAACGTGCATAGATTCAGTAGCGAAGTCCATCGTTGAAGAAGTATTATTCAGTACTGTAGTTTTAAGCAATCGATTAGATAAGGCTATAGCAAGAAATTTCATGTTTTAACAAACTAATTTGAAGTAAACAGCATCATTCTCTACTCGAGCTCAGTCGTCTACCCCTGACAGTCTCCTGCCGTTGTTTTCAATGGGGCATGTAAGAAGAAGGATTTAGGGCAGCAAACACGATAGTGGTCGAACAAAATTAGTCTCGGTAGCATGCGTTTTCTTGTGTCTTTCTTGTTTAATTTCCCAGACTTTCTAAGTACTCAGTATCAGTTTCAAAGAAACTCGTCCCATTAACAGTACTAGCGTCTCTATTCAAAATTTTTTAGATAACCTATCATCAATCATCAACATCTTAATATGTCTTGAGATCTCCACAATCCCTAAACTTTAACCACCCAAGACCGCGGTCTTTTGAAGTGGTAATAGGGGAGTGAAAGAATCTCACTGAGACTTCAAATTCGTATTGCTGTCTTGAATTGACTTTGGAGAGGTACCTCACAGAAGTTTAACCATCTCTTCGTTCTAATAAATTGACCAGTTTAAGTGATATTCGGATTTAAAAAGCTTATTATCAAAGAATTCCTGGTAAAAAAGTAAATTAGATGCTCTCTTCATGTTATGTATTACAGAGGCTCTTTTAATTTCGATCTAAAAAAGGCAACACCATCATTTGCGGACGCCGGTAAGTCCGGAGCAGTACTAGTAACTAACTAACTCCAAGACCCGTGTTTTTAAACAACAACTTAATAAGAGGTGTGCACTACAAAAATGGTCCGTTCTAGCGGACTCCAAAAAAATACAAATCATCCTTTTTCATCCCTATCCCGGTGGTTTAGTTGGGGAACTTGTCCCTAACCCCATGTAAGATACGAGCTCCTTCCATCCCCGTCATAGCCTGATGGCACATACAGAGGGAAAGCATGGTGTCGTTACCTGTGGAGTAGTGTTTAAATCGTGTTTTTTAAGGCTCATTTTGGTGTTAGTAATAGACACACCCAGAAAAAGCGACTTACCGTTATCCCCAGCCATCCTTCCAATAGAGAGAATCCCCGCAGTACCCGGAGGGAGAACACTGACAGCAAACCTGGCGGCTCCCTTTCCAATGGAGGTAACGGACCAGCAGACTGTGGAGAGGTCGAGCATTTCCGCCGGCAAATTCCCCGCTTTACCCATTTCCACGATGTTCGCAATATCTTGGCCAATCTCCTCATGAGTTTTGTTAGCTACATCCTTCACTACAACAGTACGGAGACCGGTGCCCACATCAACAGCAACCCCAATATCCACATTCTTATAATACACCATGTATTGTTTGTCTCCATCTACCTTCTTATTCAGGTTGTTTTCGGAGAGGTACCCTGCCAACTCCTTCATAATAGCCACAACAGGGGTAACACCGTGCTCCTTTCCCTTAGCACGGGCTGCGCCAAAGTCGTGGGAGTCGAACATATTAAAAGTCCTGGTGTCACCAGCATTAATACTCATGGCTTTGACCATTCCTTTTTCGACACGGGAGAGGGGGAGCCAGTGGTTACCTGTGGGGATTAATGAATGTGATAATACACCTAGAAAAACGAGGTTTTAGTTGAAATAGAGGTAGAAAATGGTCGAAATACCGGCTTCATCATGCTTCTCCACGGCCTTGGGAAGCTTCTTTTTAGCCGGAGCTGCGGCAGCGGCGGGAGCAGCCCCTCCAGAAGGCGCATGCGGAGCAGGAGGAGGCGGAGTTGCCGCATTAAGAGCAGGACTGAAACCAGCACCTCCTCCAGAGGGAGCAGCGGCGGCTGGAGCCGCGGGCGCCGCAGGAGCAGCCCCGCCTCCCTCTCCTTCCATCTTAAACATCTGCGTGGAGGGACCCACGTCGATCTCTTCCTGCTCGGGAACGAAGAACTCCTTCACGACACCGGCGGAAGGGGCTTTGACCTCGATGGTAGCCTTATCGGATTCAACCTCGATAACAACATCTCCAGCATTAACGGAATCACCGACCTTCTTGTGGAAGGTGAGGTAGACGCCTTCACCGTCCATGGGGGCGTTGACGACGATCTCGCCGCCGCCACCACCACCGGAAGGAGCCGCGGGAGCGGCAGCAGCGGGGGCCGCAGCGGGAGCGGCACCTCCACCACCACCAGTTTCCATAGAGAAGAGTTCAGTGGACGGACCAACATCAATCTCTTCCTGTTCTTCAACGAAGAACTCCTTGATGGTTCCATCAGAGGGGGCCTTGACCTCGATAGTGGCCTTGTCGGATTCGACTTCGATAACAACATCCCCAGCCTTGACGGAGTCACCGACCTTGAATTGGAAGGTGAGGTAGACACCCTCACCGTCCATCGGGGCGTTGACCTTGGTGACACCACCACCGCCGCCGCCGGAACCACCTGTGGAAAAGAGGATCACTTGTTTTTGTTAAAAACCCTTAGAAATCGTCAAAAACGTCGATTTATTAGGTGATTTTCAATAGAAATGGGAATTAACGGAGGTAAAACAGAGGAAAGGACTTACCAGCCGCGGGAGCAGCTGCAGCAGCCGGCGTCGGTGCGGCCATAGCTTGAGCTTGGGCAACGGTTCCTCCAGCGAGGGCGCCGATGTCTGGGAAAAAACGGATTTCTTTTTTTTCCCTCATTTTTACGCCTAAACACGGATTTTATAGGGGAAATCCCGTATAAAACGAGTTCTTTAAGGGGGGTGTGCTAAGGAAACAAAGGAAGATGACTTACCCTTCAACCCCTGAATCACATCTGACTCCTGAAGCAAATTCTCTCCGAACCCATAAGGGATATAGGTTTTGGACACCGTACAGTCTCTCCAGTACCAGTTCCTCGGATAGTTGATTTTTTGTTTTAACTCAGTAATAACCGGGCCTAAGAGGGCGGCATCGCAGTTTTGTTCGACTACCATCACATCCACATCCTGGTCAATAAGGGATTTCATATAGGATTCAAGCGCATTCGGACAGCGGTTGTAGTTGAGGACGAGGAACTCGCAGTTGAGGCCGGTGGAATTGAGAGTTTTAGCTACCATTTTCGAGTCGGGTCCATAGCCCATAACGATCAACTTTCTTCCATTAGCCGGGGCGTTCCCACCATTGAAGTTAACCCTCATAAAATCATTAACTCCAAAAGTGGCTCCAGCACCCTTACTGGATTCGAACTGTCCGTGGAGGAGACCGAAGGAGCTAGTAGGGGCTACGCAAGTAACGAAGCGGCCCATATCATACAAACGGATCATTTCGTTCATACTGGCCGCCAACAAATTTTGATCCATCGGCATACACATGACGGTATTTGCGTCAGCTGCGTATGAGGAGTATTCGATGGTGTTGTGGTGTTCACCAACCCTAGCCAACCACATATCCCTACCAGGGAAGCCAGTATCATCAGGCTTCATAACTTCTTTGTTGGCGATGGAGCCCCCGTCGAATAAATAAATGACATTCCCCGGAAATCCCCTGTCTAAATTCATCATACTCCCATATTTCATGATATCCCTAGCATGTTCGTTGAAGATGGTGTGGGGGCCTTTGACGATGACCAAATTATTATCCGGCAACACACTCCTAAAACCAGCCCCAGCCTGCATCACCTGGGCCTCATTAGGGAAAATAGAGACGAATTTAGTAGTGTGTTTAGCCTCCACAGCATTAAGCTCGCCATAGACTCCTCCACGGGTGTCATTTGTTCCCGCGTAGTGATTTTCTTGGTGGACGTAACGAGCGGATCTCCCGGAGGCGTCAGCTACGTCGAATACTGAGTTGATGGTTTTACCGTAAATATCTGAACCCATTCCAGCAAATGCAGTTACATTCTCCCCAGTCAAATAGTCCTTATTCACTTCCAATATAGTACCAGGGTCTTGTTCCATAGACAAACTAGTTGTGATCCCCGGCTGACTTATCTCCCTCGCTTCGTCTTTGGTCATATAATGAGTACCTCTGATGGCTTTTTCGACTTCTGTTTCGACTTGTTCTAGGAAGGATTCCATATAAGCTGCTAGTTCCGGTCCCGACATATCTTTAGGAGCGGCGTTCGCTATTTGATGTGTGTAGATATCGAGTGTTTTTTTGAATTGATCGAGTATAACCCCCTCCGGAGCAGGGTTGGCATCACTAGCGTGACCACCCGGTCGGAACGGAAAGCTACTAATCACATAAGTAGGCCTCCCTGTCTCAAGAACCTGATCAACAGCCTTCCTAATTTCGATAATACCCTCTCTCATATCCTGGGTACGGTTAACGAAACCGGGGTCGATTAAAGAAGAGTATTGTGCGAAACGATTCTCCAACTTCATCAAACAAACATCCTGCTCTTCAAGCCCGTAAGTCCTTCCCTTGTCGAAACGGGTGGAGATGGCGGAGTTGTTCATGGAGACTAGATAGACGAGGGGCATCCTCAGACCACGCTCATTAGCCTCAACAAGATGCTGAATAGAGTTCAAAGCCCCATCGGTAAACATCCCGGTATCTCCTGTGGCTAGAATCGTCACCGGGGGCGTATTCCCTTCGTAGGCGTGACAAAAAAGTCGGGCGGTTTCCATTTCGTGATCCCTCCCCAGATCAGTACTTCCCTCACTGACCTGTGAATCACAAGGATAAAACACCCTCTTAAACGGGTTAAACACGTCAGGATCCCTTTCGCCGCGAGTGTTGAAGGGGTCGCCTGGGGGGGGCGAAAAAAAATTTGGAAACTAGCCCTTACAAGGTCCAAAACACGGTACTACTAAAGTTAGGAAACAACTTACCATGCCAGTACTGCAGAAAGTGTTCCTTCGCTACCATTCTGATCATACTATCCCTGTCCCATCCCATCCTGTACAGCTCTTCACAAATAACTCCGGAGCGGTAGTAGGTGACGTAGCGGAATGACTTCTTAATATCATCCCTATAACTCTCATCCCCTGTATGGTCAGCCATAGCGTTCATACAATAATTGCCTAATCCGGCTACCATATGCTGGTAAATAGTGTTAGGAAACAACATCGTAGCCTTAGTCACCTTCTCAGTGTACTTACTCACAGTTTTCGGGAAAAGAGTATTAGTTAAGAGGGCGTCGAATAGGCCGGCTCTTTCTGCTTCGGTTAATTCTTCATGGAGTTTCTGATTTTGGAGGGAGGCGATAGAGGAGCTGTAGGCCGGATTCTCCTTAAAGTCTCTGAGAATGGCTTCGTACCACTGGTTGTACATCCCATTCGGCGTCCTGATGGCCTTCACGAACTTTTTTTGGTCCATGGTGGGATGCTGGTACATCTCTAAATTCGGCTCGTCCGGCTTCACACTACCCCTATTAGCGGGATCATTTGTCTTCTCCTTGCCATCGATGTTCCAGTCCTTAGGGACGAAGTGCCCGGAGCGGGTGCGGTCAACTGGGGGATCAATAGTCCAGTCCTTGGGAACGAAGTGCCCGGAGCGGGTGCGATCAACTAGGAGGGGTTTCTTGATAGTGTTTTTTGAAGTGTTAAAAAAAAGTAGTTCAAACCTCTTACAGGCGGCCAACCTCTCTTGGATGGGGATGTGGTCCCATTTGTCCGGGTCATCCGAGTGCTCATACGAAAATGGGCGAACTTGGGCGGCCAAAGGTCGAAAAGCGCCCCGCACCAGACTCTTCAACTGGCTCTTCGGCCGGAAAAGGCTGGCGGTGGACAGCATCGTGGGCTGCTCTACTTACTATTAACTAGGCTCTCTCAGCAAGGTACCGGGAGCGACCAAAAAAGGATGAAATCCTGGACAACAGTTTGGGAAGTGGGGATGAATTATGACATGGAACTTCCTGTAGAACTCACGGGGGCACGGGGTTGGACTCAAAAAACTGATTTTAGAATGGTAATAATTACACTCGACGGTTTTCTCTCACGACGGTTGAATAGAAGGAACACGGTCACTGTGGTTCAAAAAACGGCATTTTGTTCGATCATCATACAACAGCTTTTTTATCGGTCTTACGTACTCAGGTTTTTGCCTCGCTGTATTAAGAGATCTATCGTAGTAGCCGATGATCAGACCGGGATCAAGAAGCTACTAGTTGGATTCGTATTAGAAGAGTACAATAACCAACAAAAGCAGGTTTGGAAGCCTGCAGAGGTTACGACTTTCCTTAATTTTACAGATGTGTCAAGCTAGAAGCTTGCCTTGAGAAGAGATCCTTGAAGAGAAGCGCTGCTCGATCGCAGGCTGTAGTCTCTTGTTAATAGAAGAATTGACGTATGTGGTCGATTCTGGTTTAGAAAATGACATTTTAGTTCGACACTTCATAGAGTTTCCCAAGAGGAAGCGCTGCGAGGAACCGCTGGCTTTGGTCTCTGTTGATGCTGAATGCATCGTGTCTCATGTTTGTTGTTTTATTTCGGATGATACTGCTAGCTGAGATGACTGCAAAGTCAGATTCGCCACAGTTCCGAATTTGTTGACGAGCCTTACGTTTACACTAGTATAACCAGGGTCTACGTAAACTTTGTCAATCAGAATCAAGTAGTATGTTAGTTAGTGTTATGTGCACATCTTAGCCCGCTAATCATAGCGTTTTGGCTACAGATAAGAACCCCTTATTTCATAGTCTTAGAGGGCACAGGTTGTAGGCCCGTCGCTAGGGGGTTATAAGTCTTTTAGTTACTTATTTTTTCGTATCTCTTAAGTGCGTAGAGCTTAGAGATAATTTGGTGAGCGCCACAGTTAGCCCTAAGCACCGCAACAGTCACCTTCGAGGTGGTACACTGCACAAAAGCTCTGGCATAGGTTTAGCAAGTGTTGGCCAAATCCTAATTGATAACTGTTTTATCTTCTAACATAGAAGAGGTGTTAAACGCGGACCTCTTTCATACTTAGGTTTCGAGCTAGATCAACGTAAACATCTGCAATAAAGACGCAGCACTTTTTTCATCTTCAAAAAAACCCAATCGAACCAGACATAATATAAAAAACCAACCAGCACTGGCGCTTTCATCGTTCGGAATTGCAGTAATTTCTTCTCCACTTATTTCTATCGCTTTGGAAATTTCACCATTTTCCATCGCTTTGGAAACCTGTTTCTGCTTGTCCTCATCAAGACTTGTCACGAAGTTCTGTGTCAACTTGCTGAGTAATTTCTGTGCCGACTCGTTGAGGATAACAGTGACCTTCTTTACTTCTTCCTCTCCCAAATTGATGTTCTTCCAGTTCGAGAATTTCTCGTTGATATCAAGGAAATTTCCTTGATCTTTTACAGCAGCATTTAATATCTCAATCTTCGCTTTCAGTGTGCATTCATCGTCATCACCATGCACCACTTTAATCAGTTCACACATTTCTTTGTGTTTATACTGGAACGCTTGAGAGAAATCTTCATCCTCCGTACGTCTGTCGCATTCTTGCATAATTGTCCTAAGCCAGGTAGTTACGCACTCTTCGGGATTCTTATTTATTCTTAAGAACATCTTGCTTTGGCACTCCAGCACCTCATCGACAGTTGTCTCTAAATATTTCAATGTGGGTTCTAGTGGTTGTTGTATTTTCAAAAAATCATCAACGTCTCCATCATAACCCGATTCAAGTATCTTAACGTCGGGCTCAAATAGAAAATCTAAGCTGTCTTTATGTTTGTGAGGCTGAGATTTTAAGACATTTTTAAGTTGCTGTAGGTTCTTGTTGTGTATCAACAATGATTTAAGTTCGTCCTTCTTTTTCGAAACCGCTGTCGCAGCATTGAATAACCATTTCCAGTAGGAGAAGTAAGAGTGAAAAGTAGATACTTCAGCCCTTAAACGCTCGAAACATTCTGTCACAGATTCAGACTCAGACTCTGACTCATTTAGTATTTTCATTGCATCAAGATGCTCACGTTTCGTTTCGCTAATAATGTTTGGAAGAACGTTTATCATCTGATCTGTGTTCCTCTCATTGACCGCAACGATAAAAGAAGACAGCAGCGACACCTCACGTTCAAGGTCTTTTTCAGTGGTGATGAATCGTTCTTTAATATACCTACATGGATCCGAATTTAGCTTATGAAACCCCTTTAACATAATATTGATCAATTCTCTTTTTTTTGCATCGTTGACTGCGGTCTTTAAAGCCCCGATTGGGTTCTCAAATGCGCCTGCCATATATATTTCATACTCACCCAGTGAACGAGGAATATTTCCTACCCAATAGTCATAAGATTTGTGGTCAAGGCATGCGCTCACGAGAATACTGAGCTGGTTCGCGCTCAGAAGAGCGCTACTATTTAATTGGTCCGATAATTCTGATAGTACTTGCAGTGGTGATTCATAATCAATCATCTTTCCACTATTAACCTGCCGTGTTATGTACTTAATCCAACTAGAAAGATAAAATATCCCTATTCGCTTATGCGCAGCGGCAACTATCGTTTTTGATGGCTCTAATTGCAACGATGATCCCCTTCCCCCATGATTTATCATTTTTTCGTCTAGGATTGAATCTGATTCGTGACCAAATAACTTTTGTAATGTTTCCAATGAATATTCTTCCTGCAAACACTCATAGAGGCTAAACAACTCGCCGTCATCTGCTGCAGGTTCCAAAGAGTCGAGCCGATTCGAGATCGAGATCTTGTGAAGCCAGTTAATGTAAAGCGTATCTTTTACACACCCTAGTGTTTTTGTTAGAACTGCGTCATATTTCGTATCGAATTTACCCTGAGACTTCAATGTGATTTCCCCAGTGAATACATCGTCAGGTACAGGTACAATCTTACCGAGTTTAGGTGCGAGATCTTTACAATCAAAGTTGTCACTCTCCAACAAACTCACAATGTCTTTGAGGTCTTCGACTTCAACTTGGAACTCTGACGTGGACATTTCTTTCTGAAAGACTTCTAGCCATGTTTTAATCCAAGCAACATTGGATTCTTTACACTCTTTCTTAAAACGCCCAATCAAAGAGGAGACCTCTCCTTTTATATTATCCATATACGTTTTATATTTCCCATCAAACTCGTATTTGACCCTCTTACCCCAGTCAAGTGAGCACTCGCTCTTAGTGAAAGAAACATTGACATTATGCTCGGCAAGTCCCTGATCGTTTTCGAGTGGCTTCATACAGGAATTGAGGTCATTCACTAGTTCCATGAGTTCAACTTTTTTGGACCCATCTAAGAGTTCTTCTATGTCCTTTAGTTTCCCTACAAAATCTCCTTCATCGTCCTTAGATATCCGACTAAAATTAGTCTGACTTTTTAACCACACCCTTATTTCAATGAGCCATTTTTGTGTGATTGCGTGATCAATGGAAGTCTGTAGCGTTGAAAGTATTGTGTTGTATTTTGTCTCGAATTTTCCATTTTTCATCAGCAACTCCTCCTTCTCATCACCTTCAACAGATATACGACCATTAGTATTGAGCAGCGACAGAGCTCCTTCTTGGAAGTCATGAAACTTGAGGTTACCTGTTTTCAATAAATCCTGAAGCGCCTTAAGGTTATCGATGACCAGGCTCTGAATTCCATCAGCATTTATGTTCTGTTCAAAACGGTACTGCCACCTTTCGACCCATTGTAGACACTCGTCTTTTTTAGACTTCGCCGCCAGTTGTGCGTCAGCATATTCGCAAACCCTGTCCTTCAAGCGGTCAAAACTAAAGCGGTTCATTCTGAGTTCCAGCATAGACGCCTTCTCGTTGTCTCCTTTATCCAGCATAGCCGCAGGGGACAACGAGAATGCGGCTATGCAGAAGATCGTCACCCCAATCACCATTTTCAGCATCCATTTCAGAGATACGCCCTTTAAGTTGGCCTCGTTAAGGTTAGGAGCCGTCTCTAGCAGAGCCTGATTTTCGTCGGCGCCGGCTAAGACGGATAGACCCCAAGCCCGACGCTCCACAAGGGAACTGCTGCTCAGTCTTTGAAAGGGGTTGGACATTCTTGTTTTGAAAGTTATTGAGAAATTAGAGTCTAGATACCCGGAAGTAAGTAGAATATAGTAAGAGTGTGGATCTAAATACCCGGAAGTAAGTAGAAAAGCAAGTGGTAGCGTGTCCTAGGACGGTGCTTGAAGTTGTGTGTCTGTAGATTGGAAAAGTATTAAGGTGATGAGCGGTAGTTGAGGTATGATTTCGCATGATTTCGATTTAGGGAGCGAGAAGAGATGATCATTTTGATTTAGGGAGGATCATTTCGATTTAGGGGAGATGAACGGTCGGGGACTCTTGGGACAAGGCGTAGTCGTGAAACTCCTCACCGTCGGTGATTTGGGTCACACGATTTTTTCTCCGTGGTAATCTAGGAAAAACTCCATACCCTCTCCGATAAAAAGAAGACAAATTGCGAAAATCAGTCGGAGTTTTGTAGTGTTGCGGTGTTTAGGAAACGCATGAATTCTGATGATTTCAAAGGGGGGGAATTCCTCTATATGCTCCCACCCTTACCTTCAGCCCCTGGTGACCCAGTTCTGTGAAGCCATGTTTTGAAGATACTACTCTTGATACCGAATTCTTAATCTCAAATTCGCAACACATCATTTGACACACAAACAAACTGGTTCATTCAACGCACACAACACAATTCAAGCATTTCTACGAACATCGCGCGTTCTCGTCGATCCAGATAATCCCCATTTTTCGTCCTTTTGGCTGAACCCATTTTTGCTCGGTGGTAAAGTGGAAAAAAGTTCATACCTCACTCGTCAAAAAAGAGAAGAATTGCAAACATGAGTCAAAATTAGTGGAAGCTGCAAGGGCCACCTTTTCTCGGGGTTTTCAAAGAGAGGTAGTTCTATTTTGTGATCGCGGCCTCGCCTTCACCCCCTGTTGAGCTCCTCTTGTGAAGCCAGGTTTCGGGGCTCTTACTATTTATATCGAAATCCCGCTCAGTTTCTGGCACAAATTACACCCATCACACATCATCACACACTTCAATGGGATGCTGTTTGGAAAACGCGGCACATTATACACTTCAATGGGATGCTGTTTGGATACGGTGAAGACGCGGATACGATGAAAAACGACCAGTTAGAACACAATTAAGAACCAATTTTCGTTTTTGACTGCGTTATAGTAAATGTGGATCGAAGCTCAGATTTCTCTAGAACTTGGATATGGTCCACACAGTTGTGCTAAAGGCGTTACTAGTATACAGTCCCTTATCGAGGTTCACCCACCGAAGAGCACGATGGATAGGTTTGCCTCTTTTCTAATGCTGTGTACACCACAACACGCCTACTTTGTTTAGTTTATATAAAGTAGGAAAGCCCTGCTTAGGCTTAGAGAGCCGAAAGCCCGTTGCTAAGAGGGTTATAACGTTATAAAAGTAATCCAGTACGGTAGTGTACGAGAAGTTTTTTCCTAGCCTTAGAGAGCACTGATTGAAGGCCCGTTGCTAGGAGGATTTTTATTATCTTCAGTTGTTTATTATCAGTGGTCTCCTACGGTAGTGGACGAGGAGTCCACAAATGGGCTAACACGGCCCCACTACTCATTCCCTTCCACCAGCCTAACAACCTCTCCGCGTGACCTCTTTGGCACCTACGTAGAAGTTTACTCCACTTGCAGTATCCTGTTCTTGGATACGGGTCCATGGCATTCAAGACCAATTCCACTCTCTCCAGCGAAAAAATCGGATCCACCACCCAGTCTAACAACATCTACGCGTAACCTCTTTGGCACCTACGTAGAAGTTTACTCCACTTGCAATATCCTGTTCTGGGATACGGGTCCATGGCATTCAAGACCAATTCCACTCTCTCCAGCGAAAAAATCGGATCCACCACCCAGTCTAACAACATCTACGCGTAACCTCTTTGGCACCTACGTAGAAGTTTACTCCACTTGCAGTACCCTGTTCTTGGATACGGGTCCATGGCATTCAAGACCAATTCCAGTCTCCAGCGAAAAAATCGGATCCACCACCCAGTCTAACAACATCTACGCGTAACCTCTTTGGCACCTACGTAGAAGTTTCCTCCACTTGCAATATCCTGTTCTTGGATACGGGTCCATGGCATTCAAGACCAATTCAACTCTCTCTAGCGAAAAAATCGGATCCACCACCCAGTCTAACAACATCTACGCGTTACATATTCGGCACCTACGTAGAGGTCTCCACCATTTGCAATACCCTGTTCTTGGGTACGGGTCCATGGCGTTCAAGACCAATGCCGTCGTCTATACAGATAAATCAGGCCCACCAACCTCTACGCGCGACCTCTTTGGCACCGACGTAGAAGTCTCCGTCACTTGCAGTATCCTGTTTTTGGAAACGGGTCCATGGCGTACAAGGCAACCCTGTTCAGTAAAGCTACTGGGGCTGATTAAGAGAGTCTAAGCAATGCAGCGCATTGGATGCATGTGTACACCGCCTTCAGAGACTCAATTTCCACTATGATTATCACATTCTTTGGTTCCAGGTTTATTCACTCTGAAGGACCTCCCTGCATTCCTCAACCACCGAAGAGGCTCGGCGCTTCCAAAAAATTTAAATCCGAATCCTTTGTTTCTCTTAAAGGCTTTAGCAAGATCGACCTGAGTAGCTTCTTTTATTTCAGAATCCAACATAGCTTTGGCGTTGTTTATATCACTCACCAACTTAGTCATGTTTTGCTCTGTGTCATCTTTAAGGTTCTGCCAGTGCGGAGTCCCAGTGCTTTGGAATCGTTGTTTCCTAAAATTCTTTATTTTATCTTGGTGCTTCTCTAGACGTTCTCTGAAAGCTATGATTAGGCTAGGGATGTCAGCAATATCGTCGAATATTGCTGCTCGCCCGTTAGCTAATTGATTCCGTTTTGATAACTCATTTATTTCTGTAGTTGTTGTGCGCATGTTGTCTCGCCAAGTACGCCATAGATCAGCCTTCTCCGTCTCTAAATCCTTGAATGGCATCTCTTCCCAATCCCAAGTCTCCATAATTATCTTTACTACTGTCTCCGACCTTGAAGCATTATTTTCAAATCCTGTAGCGTTAACACGGACCAGGTTCTCTCCACCGCGAGTAAGTTGGAATTTTTCTGTCCCGAGGTTGACGCGGTATGGAGCGGTCGTACTCGACAGAAATTCAACTACAGCTTCATGAAGAGCATCTACGCTAGCGAACGCCTGCTCATTACTCTTTCCACGAGCCAGAATAACGGTTCCACTTGGGAAACAAACATTCTCGACACCTGCTAGAGGATCCTGCAGCACAATCACGAATACTTCTTTCGCAGACTGTGAAGCCCCATTAACAGCTACCGGACCACCAACAAGAAGGTCCAAGTCCTTTTCACCGTAAGTAAGTCGGAATTTGTCGTTCATTCCACGCGTAACTAGTTCTTCCGCCACAGCTTTACGGAGCGTATCTACGCTGGCAAAAGCCGACTCATGATT
>Ga0099798_10049_pt1 | contig 34008 bp, 24 predicted proteins | sample Uncmet_Sort29A_1_FD_89870 | JGI IMG/M metagenome (GOLD analysis project Ga0099798, IMG submission 89870) | Marine eukaryotic communities from CALCOFI LINE 67, Pacific Ocean - CN13ID_Sort29A_1 | ecosystem: Environmental > Aquatic > Marine > Oceanic | place: Pacific Ocean: Monterey Bay | collected...
ATACGCGATGGTGTACTGGCATAAGATCCTAGGTTGGATCGATACCAGTTTTGTGGGAGAGCGTGAGTTGATGGGCTCGGTCGAGTCTGAGAGTGTTCATTTGAAATTCGAAAAGTTGTTCGTTTTATTTAAAAATGAGGCGGATAAAAAATTAACACGCGGTGGCAGATCAACACTAAAAACCACTAACGGCACAACACTGCTGGCAGCGAACACTTCATCAGAAAAACTGAGTTCAATTCTCTTCCATTTAGCCGCTTTAAGTAACGTCGCGCTGCATACTCGCTTCCCCCTGGACCAACACCGAGCTTATCACCATGGACTCGCCGACGGTTGGCAAATTTGGGCACTCGCTGCAATGCAGAAAGGTAACGCGGACGCCTTTTTTGCACACCAAAAGTACAGTTTGTTGACGAAAATTTCAGCCAACGCGCATGCGAAGACGATGATTAAAAACAACAACAACAACAACAACAATAATGGTACAGGTATTCCTTTCACAAATGAACTTTCAAGCAGTTCCTATTATACCAAGCAGAATTTCCCTTTCAATCTGCGCGCACTGGATCTGAAAACAACTTTACTGTGGTTCTCAATTTCTGGATCCTCAGACGATGTGCTCTGGGTCTGTTACTCTTTAGTGTCGGATCCTTATTTTGAGCAATATTTCGACACAAGTTACAGTTTAAATGGGCAAAGGGGTGTGAAGCAGATGTTCAGTGAAGTGGAGAGGAGGTTTTTTGGCGACGTTGACGGTGATGCTAAAAATGAAAAAAACGCACAAACGGACATTAGCGCTCCTGCCCCCGCAAGTGAAAAAACAAAAAAACAAGAAGAAAAAAACATTAGTACTGAAACAACCCAATCGTCATCTCCTAACCAGCAAAAACTGTTCGAAAAAAAGGAATTCCATCTGCGTTGGTCGACGAATAAAAACTATGTCGCGACAATTTCTCTCGGCCTGTTGTTAGTTGTGTCAGCGGAATTAGCGAATGTCACGATAAGAATGAAGAAGAAAAATCCGTCATGGTATGAGAAAGAAGCCCCTGCTTTGAAAAATATATTGGCGCAAGCGGAAGCTGTAGCGGAATTTTTGAAGGATTCGGAATTGGTAATGCGGAATAAAGTGACGCACTCAGCCAAAGTACGCGATGGTTTCACATTTTATGACAAAACGATGGCGAAACAGCAAAGGAGGAAAGCATCAGAGAAATCTGATCCAGGGAAGGCTTTTATTGTCAAAAAACACGAAGAATACCCATCGCACAGTGACAGTGATTCTGAATCCAGCAGCAGCAGTAGCAGCAGCAGTACTAGTAGTTCCAGCAGCAGTACTAGTAGTACCAGCAGCAGTTCATCTTCCAGTTCAACAGATAAAGATATTGTCCACAAACAAGAAGACGATTACTTGCCTGATTTTACAGGGTATAATCACTCAAAAACAACCGACAAGAACCAAACAATGTCGCCTCAAAGTCAATCGCCAAAAACAGTAAATTTAAACCGCCTTCTTACCAGTAAAAACGCTAGGCGGCAATATAACGGCAGGTTTTGGTCCTATAATTTTGGAACGGTTGGTGGTGGCTTTGTATCACTTTTCAGAGCGACTGGAAAGGTTGAATACCTGCAAATAGGTTTTGAAATATTTAAAGGAGCCTTTTTCGAAAGCGAAGTATTTGGTGGCCTGTTTGTCTCCGCTTTTAAAACAGTTGATTGGACAGAAAATAATGAAAATAACAATGCTGCTGGGACAAGTACTACTGCCACTACAAATCCCTTTTCATTGAACGCAAAGGTAGATGAGAAAAATACTAATAGACGAAAAGAGACGACAGAGAAGATTGTGCCCAGAGTAATAAAAAAGTTCTCAGACATTCTAAAAAAAGAAAAGAACGCCGTTCACTTCCTTGGTGAGTATGAATCAGTTGATGCGGGCAGAAATTATCCAGGCAGACAAGATTCTCAGGCTTTTAAGGGCATATTGTTGCATTTCTTAGCGGATTTTATAAAAACAGTTCGCTGCGAAATTGCTAAGAGAAGAAATTCGCGAAACAAAAATAATAAATTAAAACCGAATGTAAAAAACGCGAATAATCCGACTGCAAACACAAATAATACCAGTACTCGAGAACTGGATGCACTTTTAACCGAGATCGACAATTCATTCATAGTTCCAATTCTAAAACCTCTGCTCCTAAAATTGACAAAAGACTTAATTACCCACCGGTATTTCAAGAATGTCGGGTTCTGTGCGTTCTGGGCGGACGAACTGAGTAATAGCCAAAAAAAGGACGCAGACCAGGCACCGACAGAAGCCTTTGCATCCGAAATTTGCTCAGAAGTGGTTTCAAAAATTGAAAACGCGGAGCGAGACAAAGATTATGCAAAAAGTTATGACCAAATTATAACATTTTTTGGTCCGGTGCCAGGAATGGTAGCTGGAATGTTATTTCGAGCGGCCGGCATGGTATTTGCTGGAGATGGATTTTTTGAAAACGATGAGTTTTGCGAAGCGAAAACCTGAATTGTTGACAACAACATTTTATTTTTTTAACCACAATTTTAGGTTTTTAGGTGGTGGAAAAAACGGAATACTACGAATAAAATTGTTCGACTGAATGAAGATAGTGACTATAATAAAGTGTGTGTTCGTCTTTCTCTTTTTTTTGTGTTCAGGTTTTTTTAGTATGAATATTTCTTCATTTGTGGTGTTGTCGTCGCGTGTGGAAGGAATTTGTGTTATTTTCTTGGAAATTTGAATTGGGATCCATCCTTTTCGCAGGGACCGGGGCTGATATTGAAATCTTCTTTCCTTTCTTTTTCTTTTCGGGAATTTCTAGATCTTGTTCCTTTTTTTTTTCAAATAATTTTGTACACAGTTCGGTATTGATTTTGCATTCATATCTTTCCCAACTTTCTGTTTGATAAACAAAAATCAGCAGTTTATATAAGTGGTGGCGCATTCATTTAATAGCGGTGTGCAAAGCCCAGAAGCAATTTCAAGTTTTCTACCCCAATTTTGCATCCTGTGAATATTATATTTGAACTTGAATATTGCGGCAGAAGGTAATTTTTGTTGATATTTTATGTTTTAAGACTTCTGGGCGTGCTATTAAAACTTGTCTAGTTTAGCTTTATTCTTTATACCCCCCCCTGTTTTTATTTTTGGTATTATTACCCCCTCCCTCGGTGTAAGGCTAAAGAATTAGGCGCGAAAGTTAGAAATATCTTAGCTGGAAAACATTAGTAAGTAATTTACTCCTCCAAAAATGGGAAAACACGGGTATTCTCCAGGCAGTAGCGGTAAGCGGCGCGTACCGAGCTCAAATGAGGATGATTTGTGGACCTGGTGTCAGAATTTCCACTTGGGTATGAAGCACGCTTATTATGGAATCAAAGCAGTGTTAAATTGTCCGAGTATTTGGGGGGATTTCCAGACGTTTCTGTTAGTTGAGATAATTCTGTACTTCTTAAGTATACTTGTTTTTGCGATCGTGTTGTTGTTGCCGGTGTATTGCGGAATGGGATTTGTAAAATAACACGATTTTTTTATAATTGGACTCATTTTTTCAATTTTTTGGCCCATTTTAAGGGTTTTTTTGATTTTTTTTATCATTTTGAGTCCGATTATAAAAAAATCGTGTTAAATGGTTGTCGCCGCATTTCTATAACTACGTGATTGATTTCATGGTGAGATCGAGTATTCTAAATGGCGCAAATATCGTGACGGTGTATAATTGACCACAATTTTTCAAAAAAATGAGTTTTTTGGACCAAAAGGCACAGGGAAAACACACGTTATTTTGATCAGTTCAAAAGTCTTAAACATAGCAAAGGAAAATCATCTCAAGTGAAACTCATTTTTTTGACATTTTGGCCAATTATATACCGTCACGATAATTGCGCCATTTAGAGTACGCATTACATTCAAAAAGAAGCCATCGGAACAATGGGGAATTGGAAAATATTTCAGGAGCTGATTTTGCCTTGGGTGATGGAATACATGCCGTGGAGGAGTGTTGTAATTTACGTCCCTTTTTTGCATATATTTTTGATGCGGTGGGTCTTTTACGCACCATTGGAGCGCGCATTTATAACGGCCATGAAACAAACGATTGGGCTAGTTTTAAATACAAAATCCAGCAAAAATAAAACGAACAATAATTCAAACCAAGAAGAACGGTCATACGATTCAATAGTACGCGACGCTTTATTGCAGGAAGGAAGAAACGCTGGACAAAAAAACAACGCAGTTGCTCCTGGTGGAGACGGCAGCCCGAGCTCTCGAGACAGATACTATGCAGAGGACAATAATAACTTTCAACAAAATAATAAAGACAGCTCGCCGTATGGTGATAATTATGACTCGCGGTCGAGACGAAGAAACAGTGGTTCGGAAAATCATTTTTTCCAAAACGGTGGGCCTGATGAAAATAATAGTTCAGCTTCAAATAATATTCCTGAAGGAACTGCTAAATCCAACAGTAATCCGTATGGGTTTCGGGTGACACAAAAATCGTCCGAAGTGCGCCAGTCTGTGATAATAAGTGGCAACTTGCCGGCGAACATTGCAAATAATAAAGGCGGCGAATTAAACGACTTCACACATGGAGACGGCAACAGTGGTGCGAACAATAGCAGTAGTAAAAAAACAATCGATTCGAAAACAACAACTTCCTCATCCCCAGACCAACGCCCAGCACCAGGGATAAACAGTGCTAATAATAGTGGTCAGCAGCACCTCTCAGTGCCTCGGAAAAAATCATCTAATGAATCTGCTTCGAATAATACTCAGTTCGATCGCCCTGCTTGGGAAACGGCCGCGAACCCTCGAGAAGCATTCAATCATTTCTGCACGGCGTTTGGGGATGTACAAGTTCCTGGCTTAACTGTAACACTTATGGACGCTGTCATTCGTGGTTTCAAAGGCCTATTCATAGCAGTTGGCTTATGGGCTGCGAAGCAGGTGACCGCGTCAGGAGGCGACAGCTTTTGGTTCATGTACCCGGTGATGCAGTTCATATTCTTGCAAAAACGTTTAGGCACGACTCGGAACTTCTTACTCGCAGTAATAGCAGTGTATTTCCCCTCATTGTCATACAGAGTTGCAATCTGCTACCACATGAGCCTTGTGTTTTTGCGCGAATTGCTCGATCCAGGCATAATTCGCGTACAGTCGATGTATTCTTCGTACAAACCGGGAAGTCTAAACATAGCTGCATATTTTAAACTTGGGCAAGACACGGAAGAGGAGGAAGAGAATTTACGGAAGTAACACGATTTTTTTATAATCGGACTCATTTGTTGACCCATTTTAAGGGTTTTTTTTGACTTTTTTTTCATTTTTTAGTCCGATTATGAAAAAATCTTGTTAAGTCTCAGAACGGATTGCTGCAGGATTTTTTCAAGGACCAAGATTATTTCACGAAATACGGGAAAATACGGACCGTAAACGAGGCGATTCTTCTCGGGTTCGGAATACCCTGCTGGCTTCTAGGCACATTTCCATTTTTTGGTTCCATTTTCTGGATATTTCTCCAAGGGGCTGCGAGTAGTTTGTTTTTGGAACTCTACTGCAAAGGCACACGATCGTTTGAAAGACTGAAACAACAAAGGGGAAAAGGCCGATTACCGATTCGTGCAAGCGTAACGCTAAAACGAGTAAGCAGCGGCAGCAGCACAGACGATAATATCTTGGAGAACATGTAAAATGGGTGCTAGTAGGGGTGGAGAAAAGTGGAAAAAAAATATGGACAAAAAGTCACAAATAGGTTTCGGCCGTTTACAGTGCGGTTGGACAGCTATATAATTTGGAGGCAAATATTTTTAGTCCTTTGACGAACAACAAACTTGGAAAGAATTGCACAAATTATTTTAATTTGGGAGAGTGCTAAACCATTGTTACAATTAAACATCTCTCTATGTGACTTTATGTGATTCCAGGTGCATATATTGCATTTGGCAGTTGGCTCTATTTAGCCTTGTAACAAAAAGCCAATAGCATTATTTAGCTTCGGCAGTTGATAGATTTGTAATGTTCTTCTTTCTTTTTTTTTGTTAATTTTGGGGGCAAATTTTGGGATCCTGGTGAATCTGTTTTCGTTGGGTCGAATTGTATTTTGCAAAAAAAAGGTTGGGACATCTCAAGGACGGGGTCTATCGTTTCTTCTTATTCACAAATTGCAAAAAAAGAGAAATAGAAGAATCCAATCCAATTGAAATCCTGTGAAGAACTAATTATGTTTCCGAAAATTGTGAGTTTTCTAGGTTATTATTTTGTGTTTTAATCTGAAACAAAAACCCCTTGCAAAAAAAATATTTATAGAAAAAAAAAAAACAAAAACCATGCCGCTCGATTTGGGTGAAACTTTCGTGGTCCAGATCAAGGACCTAAAACTTGATCATTACCACCCAAAATGCATTTTACATGCGAAGCTATTAACAAACTGGAACCCTAGCGGTTTAGAATTCAAAATTTATAATGTGTATGGCTAGTCGATTAAAAAAAAAAAAAAAACTTTTTGGTCGAAACTGTGTTTGTTTTTTTAATCAAAATTTTACCAAAAATAAAGTTTGAAAAGAAGGTAAAGGTATTTTCGCAAACATGATTGAGGACGATAACGGTGATCGAATGAAACTAGTGGTGATCTTGAAATAACACGATTTTTTTTTAAATCCGGCTCGTTTTTTCCATTTTTTGGCCCATTTTAGGGTTTTTTTTGAATTTTTTTGTCATTTTGAGTCGGATTATAGAAAAATCGTGTTAAATCTAAATCGATGGAAGAGTTAGCTAAAGAGTACTCTAAACTCACTAATAATCGTGACGGCGCCTAATTGACCAAAATATTTAAAAAAACTGAGTTTTTTTGTCCAAATTACACAGGGAAAACACACGGTATTTTGATCAGGCGCAAAAAGCTTAAACATAGCAAAGGAAAATTAACTCAAGTGAAACTCATTTTTTGATATTTTTTTGACATTTTGACCAATTACGCGCCGTTACGATTATTAGTGAATTTAGAGTACCCACCGAACACCCGCCTCTGTTTGCACGAACCATATTTCAAGATTCTCTTCGATGGTACACATGGGATTCGGGTAGAGGATTCAAATGTGCTAAAAAATGTGATTTCCGGGGAAGAAGATTTGTCGAACCTGGACGCGGCCGGCTTGAGGGAAAAAGGTAATGCGTGTTTTAAGAATTCTGATTTTGACAAAGCCATTGAGTTCTACGAAAAGGCACTTGCGAAGGACAATGAAAAACGTGAGATATCGCATCTCTGTCTCAGCAACCAGAGTCTGTGCCATTTGAAAAAGAAAGAGTTTACAAAAGCGGTAGAGGCTGCGGAAAAGTGCATCAAAATAAAACCGGATTATTTAAAGGGTTATTGCAGAAGTTCCGAAGCGTTGGCGAAGCAGGGGCGAATCAAAGACGCCGCGCAGAAACTCATGCTAATTCCAGAATCCATCCCGATCACAGATGCAGACGAAAAAACTTTGCGCCAGTTATTAGGTGAGTCTGCGGCTTTACCAACAACTCCTTTAGAAATCTATTACCTGCTCGTCGACGCTGGTGCGAACATCAAACGATTGAGCGAGTATTTCTTCATCGGTGTGTGTGAACACGCGGTTAGGGTTTGCCATTTGACTAATTTCCAGGCTGCGAATAGGACAAGTTTAGAAATAACACGATTTTTCAAAAATCTGAAAAAATGTCTAAAAAAACATTGAAATTTGATAGTTTTTGGACCAAAAAGAGAAAAAACGAGTGTTGGAAAATAAAAATCGTGTTAAATGATGGACGAAGATTTAGAAGAGGCAGTGGCTGAAATGTCGCTGGAAGAGACGAAAGCTGATTTAACACGATTTTTTCATAATCGGACTCAAATTTTCGATTTTTTGACCCATTTAAAGGTTTTTTTTTATTTTTTTATCAAAACGAGCCCGATTATAAAAAAATCGTGTTATTTAGAGGCGCGAGAGAAGGTAAAGAAAACGCATGAGGCCACGGCCAACCGGCAGAAAACCGAGGTCATGGGTGTGGTCGGTAATTTGAAAACATTTTTGAAAGAAACAAGCCGCCGAATAAATCAGTGCTGAAAATATTCAAAAATGGACCAAAAAACATCAAAAATCAACCTTTTTTTTAGATTTTTGATCCAAAATTCAAATTTTGTCCAGCACTGATTTACTCGGCGGCTTGTTAAGAGTGGGAAGGAAAATGTAAGCCAGAATACAAAGAGAAATTTTCAAACTTTCTGGTCGCCAGGTCGGAAATCTCATTTTTGATCGTTTTTTGACCCAAAATCACTGTTTTTTGACATTTTTTTGATTTTTTGACCAAAAAAATTGGTTTTTTTCCCGTTTCAACCTGGCGACCAGAAAGTTTGAAAAATTCGATAGATGGCAGAGTGAATTGGTTTCCATGGAAAAGGTTTGGACAAGTTCAGGTTCTAGCACTAGTACTATTGCCGCTGGCAAAGGCAGTAGTACTGCAACGGCTGTAGAGGGCGACGCAAACAAGTCGCTCCAGGCGGGGGCGTAAACACGTATTTGTTTACCGATTGACAACTATATATTACTAACTAGTAATTTTTTGAAAATGTATTTTTGAGAGCTTTTCTTCGTTGGACTAAAGTCTGATGATTGCTAATGTATTGATATAAATTCTTTTGATTCTTGCTTTTTGTATGTAGGAGAAAATGTGCAAACAAAGAAAAAACCCTTGTTAAAAACCGTTCTTGTGATCATGCGGTATTGTAACCTAGGAAAAACAAATTATTTTGTGTATCGATGTGTTTAGTGCAAATACATTTAGGAACATTAATTTTGACAAAAAATTTGAAAATATTAGTGCGTATTTATGACATCTGAATATTAGGGGAACTATTTTTGGTCGTTTTTTTGCCTGTTTTTTTTCCTTTCTTTTCTGAGCGATTTTCTCCTTCTTTTTTTTTGATCTTTCTTTTCCTTTTTTTCAATTTTCAAAGCAAAAATTACCATCCAATTTTGAGAGAACAAAACAATCTTCAGGTCAGAGGGGCGAGAGATGGGGTTATCAATATGTATTTTGAGGAATTTTGATTTTTATAACTAAAAACTACAAATTAGTGCGGGCAAAAAACGATTAGTGTTTTTGTTAGTATAACTATATTATTTACAACTCCCATTATCAGTTACATACAGTACCAGTTGAACCCAAAGTTATCCCCTCCATTCAAATTCAAAAACACAACAATATAATTAAATCAAAATGGCCGACCATATCCATTTCGGTGAGGCAATCGCGAAGGCCGACGAGCCGGTCCAAAATAACGCCACTTCTTCCTCCCAACCCGAAGCAGTAACGCACGAATTCGACGAACTAATAGCAAAACGGCACGCATTCGAGGAGGCTAGAGCAGCGATTCATAAAGAGGTGAATAGAAAATTCACCGATCAAAACCAATTGCCGTCAAAAGATGAAGACGTCAAGAAAAAACTGCGCGAATACGGTCATCCGATCTGTCTTTTCGGCGAGGGAAAATACGAGAGGCGAGAGCGTCTGCGGGGGATTTTGCAGGGGGATACGAAAGAAGTTGCAGCTGGGGGCGGCGGTAAACCAGGAGAGGAGGTTCACGAGTTGTTTTTTACTTTAGGCGAACCGGAATTGAAAAAAGCGCGTATGGAGGTGGCTGATTACTCCATTGCACAGTCCAGAAAACGGTTACAGGAAGAAAGGGAAGCGAAGCACAACACTACCGCGTTTGAGAGGAAAAATGTCGACGTTCTGACGAAAATCGAGGGCACCATGGCGACCGAGCTGTCGCAGGTCGGGGATGAACGGCCGCTGACCCAGGGTAAGTTCGACTCTTGCGGAAAAACGTTCGCCACCGCGGGCTGGACGGGTTTGATTAAACTTTGGAACGTTGATGATGGAAAAGAGATCCAGACTTTACGCGGTTCTGACAACACGCGGTGCCACGGGATTGCGTTTAAGCCAGGCACCGAGGTCGGGCGCCACGTCCTCGCAGCGGGCTTTGCAAACAACAAGCTGTTAGTTTTTAACACGGGAAGTACTGAGAATAATAGCATAGTCGGCGAGCTAAAAGGGCACGAGGACAGGGTAAACCGAGTTGCTTTTCACCCGAACGGGAACTTATTAGCGTCGACGTCGCATGATATGACGTGGAGGCTCTGGGACGTGGAGACGCAGAAGGAATTGCTTTTACAAGAAGGCCACACGGCCGGGACATACGGGCTGTGCTTCCACCCGGATGGGTCCTTGGTCTGCACGACGGATTTGGGCGGGGTGGTTAGGCTTTGGGACTGCCGAACCGGGCGGTCTGTGATCCCGTTGCAAGGGCACTATAACCAGGTATTGAGCTGCGATTTTAATAAATACGGCTATGTTGTGGCGACTGCGGCGGACGATAACACGGTCAGATTATGGGATATTCGAAAACGAAAGTGCGCAACCACCGTTCTCGCGCATAACAAATCAATTTCCGAAGTACAATTCGACCCAACCGGCCACTTCTTCATGACCTCCAGTTATGATAAGAGTTTGAAAATATGGTCCAGCGTAACATACCAATGTAAGAAGGTATTGGTTGGTCACGAGGCCCGTGTTATGAGCGCTAGCATTTGCCCGTCTAGCACGGAAGAACATTATACAATTGGAAGCGTGGCGTATGATCGAACTTTTAAGCTCTGGAGTACAAGAGGGTAATAATTGAAGAAGAATTATTGTTGGAGGTTGATTTTTTTTTAAATGGGGAAGAGATAGACATTTTTTAAGGGGATATTAAATTACTAGTAGTTCTTGCAAGTAGCTGCGCCGGTATGGGTCCGTGGTCCCGGGGACCCCCAGGGTGGGGGACCCTGAGAAATTTTGAAAATTTCTCAGGGTCCTCCCCCCACGTGGTCCCTTCCGAAATCGCCGATTTCGCTGAATTAACCAAATCCTTTTCGGCTGTAAAGCAAAGAACCGTACAGTAGCGCCGTTTTAAATACCGCAAAGGCTACTTCGCGCACCGCTGCAGAGAAAATATGATAAAGGCAAAAGTCAGCGGTTTTTGTTTTAATAATTATATTTTAAGCATGTGAGTTAGGTAGTGGGAATGGCCCACTGAGGCCAATACGGCGCGGAAAAGGGGTCGCGAGGGGTCACGATGTCCAATTTACCCCTCGCGACCCCTTTTCCGCGCCGTATTGGTGTCAGTGGGCCATTCCCACTACCTAACTCGGTTGAGTCATTCATCATGTGAAAAGAAAACGTTTCAAAATGTGAATCGCCATGCTAAGATGGTCCATCGTCCTACAGCTGAAGAGGATTTTGGCTAATTCACCGAAATCGGCGATTTCGGAAGGGACCACGTGGGGGGAGGACCCTGGGAAATTTTGAAAATTTCTCAGGGTCCCCCACCCTGGGGGTCCCCGGGACCACGGACCCATACCGGCGCAGCTACATATAAAAAGCAACCTTGAAAATTTACTACTTGTAAAAAGCCAGGCTGTGCTCTATTATACCCTTTCTGTATTGGGCAAAAAATGCATGGATATTTCTTTTTTCTCTTTCTTATAGGAAAACAAACGGCACAACAAAAAAATCAAAATTTCTATGGAAACAACAAACATCGTGATCACGACATAGACGAAACCAGTAGGAGTCAAGTACTAGTGGGTATTATTAACACAATATTGTTTTTTGCGAGTTATATCTTTATTCTCGTTATTTTATAATTTTTAAAAACTAACAGGTTGTAAGAGCAGTATTTTCATGTGGGTTGTTCATTTACGATGCAGATCTCCTTTTTTTTTTTTCGATTTTCTTTTTCCCTTGATTTTTTTTTTTTTTTTTTGAATTTGTGGGTTTTATTATTTTTGAATGTTTTTGCATTTCAAGTATCCAATAGCACAATCTGATTATTCACAGGGGAAAAATATTTGTTCCTGGATCGTTTTTGTTTCCTAAAAAAAAAATGTTTAAAAACAGATCTGAAGTTGAAAAAATTCAGGAAATTATTTGATAAAACGATTGGTCTGAATATTAAATTGTTTTTGTTCTGTTTACGATATATCTGCGATAAAAAATGTTTTAAAAGAACAAAAACTCAAAAAATGATGTTGCAAAAAAGGGACCGGTATCGCGCGTCGGTGGAAAAGGAGCAGCATAAGCGTTTCGGTTTTGGTTTTTCAATTTTGTCACTATTTACTGTGTCCATTGTCGGAACGGTTTTTGCAATCGAAACAAGTTTCGGCATAGTAAACAGTTTCCACATTGATATTGGTAATATTATTTCATGCTCGGCGGTTTATGCGCGTAGTACTAACAGGTTGAGTTTTAAAAAAGTGAAACTTGGAAGTTTTAAAAAAGTGAAACAGGGAATGGAACAAAAAATGAGACAAAGAAGAACCGGCACACGAAAACAAGACGATCCAGCACAAATAGAAGCTGATAGGTGGAAGCAGGGTCTGTTGAAACGAAGAAAGGCAGCTGCTAAGAAATTGGAGGATTTGGAGACTGAAGAAAAAAACACGCGGAAAGAAATAGATTACGAAATGTCACAAATACAGGCAAGAATGAGCAGTACTAATATTGACGTATCTATGGGCTGGGACCACCTGTACCAACAGGTCGTTGACGACAATAATAAGGCGGTCGAGATACACGAGAAGGGGACTGCTGAATTGGCGGATTTGAGAAAAGCCATTTAACACAGTGTTTTTATCTAAAAATTTGGTCAAAAAATAACCTCTGTTTGTTCAAATTTTAAGAAGGCTTTTATGTTGGTTTCAAAACTCTTACCAAACATTTATTATCCAAAAGTTTTTCGTCCAAAATAATAATTCCAAAATCCAATCTTGTTAAAATTGCAGCCAAGATGGAGCTGAAGGAGATAGATGAAGAGTTACAAAGTTATGAAGCAACTGAATCTGCAAATGCAGCGGCGTCTGCTCCAAGGACAACTAAAGCTGACGCACTGATAGACGAAGCTGAAGCGCTACTTGTAGGTGGAAGTGACGCTGAAGACCCGGTGAAGAAAAGGCCAAGAGAAAATGCAAAAGAAACTGCTGTGAAAAAAATAGCTGCTGTGAAACCACTTCGAAAATCGGTTGCGAAGGAAGAAGATTCTGACAAGGCAGTCAAAGACGGTTCAGTTACTAGTGACCAAAACGGCTCGGCAGGTAGAGTAGTAAGTTCAGAAAGTGGAAATGCAGGGACTTCACGATGTAACACGATTTTTTTATAATCGGACTCAAAATGAAAGAAAAAAATCAAAAAAACCCTTAAAATGGGCCAAAAAACTCAAAAAATGAGTCCAATTATAAAAAAAGTCGTGTTATGTGAGCCGCTGCATTTTGTCTTAGATGCGGAAAAGCGAGAAGTTTTAGATGCGGAAGGAGAGCGAGAAACGGAGGGAGAAAGCCGGCCGACCGATGGCCGTCTGGTACTAGTTTCAAACTTGGACGGGAGTGATGGAAAAAAGGGGGCAAAAACGAAGGAAAAATTGAGACGTTTGTGGAAACGCGTCTCTGCTTCGATTTCGACGATGGAGGGAAGGACACGTTTGTGGGAACACGTCGCTGCTTCGATTTCGACGATGCGGGAAAGGAGTACTAAAAGGAAGACAAGAAAACTCCGATTTGGAAAAGTTTCCGTTGTTGTGCCTGGAGGGCCCGAAACAGACCAGCAGAGCGCTGCGGAGGAGGGAACAGAATCGACTGGGGCTGAGACGACATCAACTGACAATGCTGCTGATGCTGTCGCTCCGCCGACCGCTGATACTCCTGCTGCTCCACCAGCGGTTGCCGATTCGTAATAATTAACAATTAGTAGCCAGAGGACGAAAGACTGTTAGTAAAGGGGCAATATTACAGATGCTTTGAACGGTGTAACTGACGCGAAAAAATGTGACCTCATTCATTTCGATTAATAAAATTATATTTTTTTTACCACATGTTGTTTGTTTTTTGGAAAAAATATCGTTTCCTTTTTCCAAATACTACAAAGTTTAGTCCGATGCATGTCCTTCTTAAAAAGAAGAAAAAGCTATTATTAGGCAATGGTCAATGGACAGCAGTGTTGCAACCTGATGACTCTCGTGTCCATTTGTCCTTTGAAAAATACCACCTTGACCCATAAAAAAAAAACTCAAGTTATGTAGTGATGGTAAATCATCTTCTTCTTTCTAACATGCGAAATAATTAATCATGTTCTTAAAGCTCAAGCGGTGCAGTATGCATTGTTCATCTCTTGAGTCGTGTTTTAATAATTCATTCTTTTTTTTTGGTTTGATTTTTTTTTTCAAGTCTAAAAATGAACGCAAAAAAAAGCATGTTTTGTTTCCAGTTGAAGAGAATAGTGTGTTTTCGTGCGATTATTTTTGGATCGATTTTGAATTTTGTTTTTTCTTTATTTTTGAATTTTTCGGCCGAACGATCAATTTTCAAGTTTTCCTCCTCTTTTTTAATTTTCAATTTTTAAGTCGATTTTTTTTTCTTTAAATTGTTAAACGCATTTTTTTTCTTTATTTTTTTTAAAGCAATCCAGTTAATACAAAATCTCGGCAGGCTCTTTACGATTATTATTTTATTCAAAAACGAATAAATTCCCCAGCAATTACAGTTTTTCAGTATTATTTGATAGCAGATTTTGATCGGTAATAAAAGAGATTTTCGAGATTATTTTCGAGATCAACACGTGAGATTATTTTCGAGATCAACACACATCATGTCGCAGCACAACAACGGACAAGATTTCAAACTTTCTGGTCGCCAGGTCGGAAATGTCATTTTTGATCGTTTTTTGGCCCAAAATCGCTGTTTTTTGACATTTTTTTGATTTTTTGACAAGAAAGTTTGAAAAGATTCTCCACATGGCATTCGCAGCAAGTGCAATGCCACCGCGGCGAACGGTCAACATGGCAATAGCAATTCCAAGACCGAAACAGCAAACCAAAAACCCGGATCCAAGGCCTTAGATACGCTGCGGACTTGGGAATCCGAATCTTCTGGTGGTTCTATTGACACATTGATTTCAATCTTTTCGTTGCGCACATATTTTGGATCAAAAATGAAAAAAAAACACCGCATTTTTCGGCTCATTTGGGCCAAAAAAAACGCAACTTTTGCCCACAAAAATCCCATTTGATGTACGCATCGAAAAGATTGAATTGACGGAGAATGACGTTGGTACTGCGCCGGAGATTGACGCCGAAGAACGTTTGCAGCTTCTTTATCGGAGCTGGATCGTGGCATTAGTTGTCGTTTTCGGTTTGATTGCTGTGGCTGTGAATGGACACATGTGCATGTCGAGTGATGAAGAGGTTAGTATGGCCGATGCGAATCGAAAGATTGGCAGTGGATTAAAAGATCCGAATGCGGTATTAATGGAAGGAGATAAGGTCGGGCCGAGTTTCAAAAATTTTGCAGAAACCATGCAAAGGACATTCCCTGGAAATTCAAATTTTTGTTTGTGGAAATTCCATTCCAATAGCCGCTAAAATAAAGACATACTCGAGCCAATGTGAATTGTTTCCATTTTTGAATATATGTGTCCGTTTTTATATCGAGCTCTGTTGTCATTTCGTCAACCACCTATCGGGACGGTAACGGTGTTTTCACGTTTTCGTCCTGTTTTTTTTTATTGTGTTGTTTAAAAAAACAATCCCTTCGTTTTCCACCATCGAACAAGGTTTAAGGAGAAAAAGACGTCCAGAATTTAGACAAAATCGGTCAGCGTAAAGCGAGCATATATCTATCACGAGTAGACCCGGAGAACACCGAGGAACACAATACGTTTGAATCCGCTAAACCGGGTTTAAAACCCGCCACGTTGGATAGCGATTACGACCAGAACGCTTCCGAGACGGTCAATATCGGCGGCATTTATTATTGGCATGTTCGAGGCAAAGAAGACGTTCCTGTGAGTCGCAAAGCAGAAATTGCGAAAATTGTCTGGACAACTTCGACAGTTCCGGATCAGTATTCGAAGTTGATCGGAACATGTAAAGATGGCGAACATTGCTGGACAGATGAGAAAGGTGGCGCGGCGAGTCCAAGCGAGAGTTTCGTGATTTCCGATGATGTCACGCGGTCGAAAGAGAGGTCGCTGTCGTCTTTGGCTTCTGGTTTGCAGCTCAAAGGCATTCAAAAGTTCATTCAAAATTTCAACGGCTTATGGCTTGCAGCTCAACACGGTCCGAGTTTCAAAGAATTTGCAGAAACCATGGAAAAGGCATTCCCTGGAAATTCAATTTTTGTGGAGCTTCATTCAATCGCGCTAAAATAATAAGACAGTCGAATTATCACATCGAGACGATTGAACATTTTTGAATCTGCGTCCGTTTTTGCTTATTATTTTTTTTTTTATTGCGTTCGAGTTCTTGGTGTGACTTCTTCGACAGTCTACTGGCGGGTCTGTAACGTTTTTTTATCGTTTTGGGTCCTGTTTTTTGTATTACGCGTTCTTTTTTTAACAACCCATTTCGTTTTCTTCACCATCAAACAAGATTTAAGGAAACAAAGACCTCGAGAACATGGACAAAATATATGGTAAAAGCATGTATCTATCCGATCTATCCGAAGGAGACGGGAAGAACGGTGAACCGGTGATGATGGATATCGATTACGATCACAAAGCTTTCCATACGCCCACTAGCGGCGTTTATTATTGGTATGTTCGAAAGATGAAGCCGGGCAACATCGTAAGTATTTATGTGAGTCGCAAAGCAGAAATGTCGAAAATTGTCTGGACGACCGAGGAATCCGAGCCGATCGGAACATTGACCGGAACATGTGAAAGCGACACAGCCTGCTGGACAGATGAGGATGGCTCAAACCCATCGAAAAGTGAGAAATTCTGGGTTTTCCATGATGCCAAGCGCAAGGACCGGCTTCCGACTTCGAGTTTGGGTTTGTGGCTCAAGCCGCTTAATTTCCGTGAATTATTTCTGCAGAACATCAGCGGCGCTAATGAATTATGGAAAGGTGCAGAAAACTATTACATCAAGTATCATCAAATAGACACGGGCGTGCGCCTTGTAAGGTCAATGGATCTGTTTTTAAGACGGGCAGCGCTTCCTTACGAAATCGTTCGAAAAATGCCATATTGGGTGCTTGTTAAGGTTGTTCAAACTATCAGATCCAAACTGCATCGCAAGACGTTCCTTTTTTTTGTGATGTTTTTATTCTTTTCAGTAAATTGTGTTATCGATTGCATTTTTGCAATGCAATATTTGTTACTAGACGAAGCGCCATGGCGCGTGGGGATCTAATTGATCTGTTGAGTGAACAATTTTTACGTGGGGGGGGCAATATTTGGGCGCCCATCACAAAGTTGACGAAGGATTAAGTCGAATCTATGGTTTGGGCGTGACTCCGAAACCAATTTTGTGAGAAGCTATATTGATCCAATTATCTAGTGTTGTTTAATTAATTGGCAGTATTTCGGTCTGAAAAATCTGTGGCCGGAAGAAGAGGAACATCGTCGTCGAAAAGTTTGAAGACGCAGGAACATTGTAAGAAGAAAGGAAAATGCCAGCAGGAAAATGCCGAGCAGGAAAGGTGCATCGCAGCTTCGAGAGGAAATCAACAAAAAGCGTGGGAAGATTGCATCACAAACCCCTGGGCAAATTTCATGAACCCGGAGGAGATGATTTACATCATTGAGGCTGCCACAGAGCTTTTTGCGAAAGATGCGAAGATCAAAGAGATCACGTTCGAAGGAAATGTAAAGCGCGCCGTGGTAGTCGGGGATTTGCATGGAAACTTCGATGATTTGATGCGTATATTGTCATTTGGTTACACCGAGGAAGAAGCGGCGTCGTGGGGGTACGCGTTTGGAAAGAATCCCGGACCGCGTGACGAAAATAATACGGTTTTTCTCTTCAACGGTGACCTTGTTGATCGCGGCATAAACAGCGTAGAAATATTGTTGTTAGTTTCAGCGTTGAAAATCCTATATCCGGATAGAATATTTGTGAATCGCGGAAACCACGAAAACATTTACGGATGGAATTTAGAAGCCAAAACCCCGAGCATGGAATTTGGGAACGACAGTTTTTTTGCGGAGATGCGAAACAAACTGCCATCAGGGTTCAAACAGTCACGGTTTTCAGGAGAGAAGACAAATGAATTCGCCATGTATAGCGCGTTGGGCGAGCTTTTTGACAGGTTAAGCCTGGGCACAGTAATTGGAAATGATGTGTTCGTTGCGCATGCTGGTGTGCCAGTAAATGTTTCAGGTGGCGAAGTGTGTCCCATACGATTAGCTGGGTTTCAGGTGACGAGAATGATACTTGACCAACGACGTGATGTGTATTACAATGCGAAGCCATTCGTGAAAAATGATGTGACGAAGCCGTCACCAGCAAGCGATCCATCAAAAACAACCGTGACATGGTATGGCAGTCAGCTTGCGAAACGGTACACACCGGCGGAACAAACCAAAGTAAACAATTGTAAAGCGTTACGCGCGGTTCCGAATCGCGACGCTGCGCGTCTTCCGCAAGACAGCAAGGGAGCATGTTATTCTTCCGACCCAGAGTGGCAAGCATGGCAGCTTCTGTGGAACGATCCTGATTTCAAACTTTCCGATGTTTTATCACCAAAATGTGGATGTGCATATGGAAGACTGATCGTAGATTCCATTTCCTGAATGAATTTGGTGAATGAATTTGGTCGATAAAATGTCTAGCCAGTTAGAAACCTTGCCTGAAAAAAACGTCAGGAAGGTACGGGTCCGTGATCATTCGGGCACAGTTGATTTCACGCATTCTGGGGGTCCCATCCAATTTTTTTACGTTTCGACCCCTTCATTTAGTTACCAGTGGCGACTGTTTCCATTTACGGTTCGACCCAATTACTAACTTACTTATTTATTTTTGCTACATCATTCTTCAGATTCCGTCAGAAAAAACCTTCGTAGGTCAGCAATATCAATAATAACACTATAATTCCAAGGGCAAAAAAAGAAGCTTGAATGAATGAAGAGACTCACACATTAGGTGCGCATACAATGTGGAATGGGATCCCACCCGGGTCTCTTGCGCCTCTTGCACAAAATTGCCGCGCCACCGAGATCAAACAAGGCGATTCGATGATGTTTACTAGTACGCCAGAAACAGGTTGTTCCTTGATATTTCACGAAGGTGGTAGACACCGTTATTCACCCGACTGTACCAGGCAGTTTCTGGAAAATTTTGACGAAGGCAAGAACTTAAAACTCTTCCTGCGGTCTCATCAGCCAGAGTCCAGTGACGCCATTGTTGACCATGGCGTGAAATATTTTCACGAATTGCCTCCTGCAGACACAAATCCAGTACCATTTCGTGGCGGCGCCACTGTGTTTTCCGCTGCAAAATATCGCGGAACAGATAACAATGCCGGGTCTGTGATATTGTTTGACAGCACGAAGAAAGAAAATGGTTACTATGAAACCGCCGCGACCGCATTCAGCTACAAGGTCGCGCACAAAGAGGCCGGAAACACTTCCATGATTAAGCAACTCGAATTGTTGTTCGATCCTTCCGGCAATTTGAGAGTGCCGCCTCCAGATCATAAAGATTCCGTTTTGCTCGGTTCAGTTGATACTGTTAGCGGCGGCGCCGAGTTGTTTAACAAGATTGAGAACATGTGGACGAAGAAGTTCGATCCGTCAAAGTAGGAGGAAGCCGCTGACTGATCCGATGGACGTGTGTGGGCAGGAGGACGTCAGACTGATGTCATATTTTTTGGGTGGAGGTTCTTTTTGAGTTTTTTTTTTTTAAATTTTTATAAGCCAGGAAGGTTTCTTTTACATCATCATCAACAATAATATTACTTATTTATTTAAAGTGCAGAGAATACTACTTTCACCATCTAAAGAAAGGAGCAATTGCTCTTTAAAAACAAGGGAACGATGATTTTTTTTGAACAAATGTTCCTCCTTTTTTTTTGGTGGAAAGAATTGCTGAAATGTATTAGGCAGCAAGCATGTTTGCAAGACAAATAATCATTAAGAACAAACCGTATTTGATACCTAATGAGACAAAATAGGTTTCAAACGTGAGAATTAGTTTTCCAGTTTCGACTGAGATCATCACAAAAAAAGCATGTTGTTTCCATGTGAAGAAACTTGTGTTTTCATGGTGAAATTTGGATCGTTCTTTCTTTTTTTTTTTTCGTCGTATTTCAAAATTTCCAATCCATTCATTTAGTTCGCTACCACTAAAACATCAAAAATAAATCGTCGGTTTTTTGTCGCTCTCAGTTTTCATCAAAAAAGAAAAAACTGGTGCGGTCGACAAAATATTCAGCCGTGCGCATATGTCTTATCAGATCTATATCACACATTTATGTTTTTAAATTCGGGAAAAAATTGAAAACAAACAAAATTCTGTGTTTTTTCATCGTTCATATCTGTTTATTGTAGCTTGTAAAGTGAGGAGGTCATATCTGTTTATTATTTTTAAAATACAAGAGGGAAAAAAACAGTAGAAGGGAACCGACTACATTCAAATTGTTTAGTGTGATTTGTATTGTTTTAGAATCAAGCTATTCTGTATTGTTTTCTTGAAAAACAACGACTAAATCCCAATCACAATAAAAATGTCAAGCGACGAACAACCCGCTGCGTCGTCCGGAGACCCCGGGCGCGGCTCTTCATCCCAAAATGCTCTAGGAACTTTGAGCGCAGAGGAGGAGTATGCGAAGAAACAAGCTGAAAAAGTACGGGCACAGAACACGATTTTTTTTATAATCCGACTCAAAATGATAAAAAATTCTAAAAAACCCTTGAAATGGACCACAAAATTGAAAACACGAGTCGGATTATAAAATAGTCGTGTTACAGGCTGAATTCGCTGCGAAGCAAAAGCGGGAATGGTGCGATCAGTTGAAACACAACGATAACGATATTAAAAAGGCGGATCTGGAGTGCACAAGAATTATAAACACGACTAAAGCCATGGCAATGGAGCACGTGAACGACCTGAAAAAAACTTTACAAACAAGTCAGGACGACCGCGTTCGGTGGCAGTTGGAAGTTTACGACCATATTCGCAGAATAAGAAACAGAACGACTAAAATATCACACGAAGCATCAAAACGTGTTGGGGATCCTAACGCATTGCTTGGGCAGAAAAATGCGAAAAAAGACAAACCAGTTGATAAAAAACTAAACGAAATGAAGAAAACAGTTGGGCAAATAGAGCACGACTTATCAGTTTTCAAAGAAAAACAAAGGCAGGACTACGACGAACTGACATTGTTGGAGGGAACTTTAATGACGACTTTAAAAACGATGGAGGATCGGTTCACAGCTTGGACGGACCCTGCTAAAGCAAATGCCGAGCCTATTCTGATTCCACGGCCACGCACCGCGAATGCCGCTGCACGCGACGGGGGGAGCGGCTCGGCCTCGTCAAACCAAAGGCCACAAACCGCCGGCAGTAAGAGGCTCGATAATTTAACAACGGCCAATCAGGACCCGCAGGTTGCGAAAATTCGCGAAACGTTAGACGCACTGCAGGCGGAAATTGATCACGATGGCGGTTTAACAGGCGGTTGGATAAAAGACGACCACGATAGTTTTTTGCGTGTTTATCAGAAACATAAAAACTTCGAGTCCTCCATTTTCATCGAGACTTGCTCCCAGTTGATAAACAGAACGCATGAAGATATTGTGGATCACGTGAACTGGTACACAGAATATTTAAAGCGCACGGAACTGAAGAAAAATCTGCTGGCCCAGTGGAAAACTCGCAGGCAGCAGGTGTTACGCGAAGCGCACGAGGCGGAGAGTGCGAAACCGAAAGCGGACAAGCTAACCGCAGAAGCAATTGAAGAGGAGAGGGAGCGCCGAAAGCGCTTGCGCGAGGATAAAAAAATGCACGACGAGCACACCCGCGAGCGCATTACTGCGTGGAAGGAGCGACGAGCCGAAGAAATCGCTGCAAAAAGACGGGCTGAAGAGGACAAGATTGAAGAGGCAAAGCAGAAAGAGATTGCCCGCATGGCAGAGCACAAGCGGACGCGCGCGGCCATAGTCCAGTATGCGGATGAGAAAAAGGAGCAGAAACAAAGGGAGAAAGAGTTGAAAGCAATGAAAGAGCGAATCGTTATCCCCAGAGCTACGCGCGAACAGATACACGAACGAAATATGGATTTAACACGATTTTTTTATAATCGGACTCAAAATGACAAAAAAATTCAAAAAAACCCTTAAAATGGACCAAAAAATGAAAAAAACGAGTCCGATTATAAAAAAATCGTGTTACTTGGAGAAGAAACGCACGGTTATGATGCGTGAGCTACGCGAAATGGACAAGGCCATGCGCTTCGACTATCAGGAAGAGGGAGTCAAATACAAAAACCCCGAGTACTCTAAATTCCTCAATTATCGTGACGGGGTATAATTGATCAAAATATTTCAAAAAAATGAGTTTTTTGGACCAACCGACACAGGGAAAACACACGTTATTTTGATCAGACCAAAAGTCTTAAACATAGCAAAGGAAAATCAGCTCAAGTGAAACTCATTTTTTTTACATTTTTTTGACATTTTGGCCAATTATACACCGTCACGATAATTGCGCCATTTAGAGTACGCCAAAGTGCAGTCCCGGTTGCTCGACCAGACAGAGGCGCAGATCCAGCGCATGAAATTGAACATAACACGATTTTTTTATAATTCGACTCGTTTTTTCAATTTTTTGGTCTATTTTTAAGGGTTTTTTTTATTTTTTTTCATTTTGAGGTTCGGAATATAAAAAAAATCGTGTTATATGGAGGGCGAACACAATGCGAGCGGTGGATTAGATGGGGAAGATAAGTCCGCTGCTGCGAAGGCTAGCAAATACACTCCAGCGCATGGAAATTTTGCAGACCAGGTTGGCGTGCAAAAACGCTGCAGCGCAACGCCACAATGGAGAACCAAATTATATGGGTAAAGAAGTACCATAATAGTGAAGGGATTGAGAGGTGTTGTACCGGTGTTACGAAATATTGATGCGAATAAGAGAAAGCATTTGAGTATAGATACTGTTCTCTGCGAAAAACATGGCTTCTTATATTGGGAAGTTAAAATTATTTCGCAAAGTTCTTCTTTTAAAAAAACAAAACCATTCCGATAACTTTTTGTGCATTTTGGTAAATGCTTGTGACAAGACAGTTTGCATTATGTTCCAATTAAAAAAAAAAAAGAGGCGTTGTCCTAGGCAGTGCAGATTGTCGTTTACAGGGACTAAGAGGCTCAGAAGATGATTCGGTGTTTAGGAACGTTGTTTTTTTCAAATTCCATTCAATTCGGGATCATCATTTGGGATCATTTTCTTTGTTCATGTTTCATTCCCTTCGTCTTAATTTCTGGGAAATGCACATTGTCTTTTTTTTTTGCAAATGTTCAGCCTTGAAAAATAATTTTGAAGAAAATAAAAATACAGGTGTCCAGGGGAAATTTAACTTCCCACATATAATTACATTCATTCAGTTTTTTATAAACAAAAGTAATATTCCCAGTTTGGTTTATTTTTAAATTGCCAAACTTTTGTTCATAGCTCAAAACCTATTAAGCGCGTAGTATTAATCTTATTAGCGCGAGAAATTGACGATCTTTTAAGTTTGATAAACTAACAATAATATTAAGATTAAGACCCCATGCTCCCACGAAAAAAAAAATTGAAAACAAAATTATACAAAAAACAAAAATCATGTCTCTTTTCGGAAATTCCGCTATGGAAACAATCGGGATTGAACCCGGCTCCATTGCACCTAAAGGGCAAACCGCTTATAATGAAAAATTGCGAATGGAAGAGAATAATTTTGGATACGGGGAGGGTAAAAAAATGAAGACTTTGTTTGGACAATCAATTCCAGAAAAATGCAGTTTGTCGGATGAAAAAGGTGGCATTCTCAATTTTCTTGGCGTCGGTGGTGGGACAACAAAAACTGGAGAAAATAAAGATGCAATAGATGATTCAATAACAGTGTCGGAAATTGATCGGGAAAATGACAAAAGGCTTTGGATCGAACTGGAGAAAATTTTGAAAGTATACCAGTACTATAATTCAAATACGAGTAAAAATGTGCCTGCAGATGACAGTATCTCTCCAGTCCTCCGTGAATATCCGCTTTTGAGCGCCTACAAAGTCGAGAACGAGATGTTAACAAATAAATCATTGTAATTCAGTGGTGGGGGCTTTTTTTGTGACCCAAAATCAAGTGTCTGAAAAAAAATGAATTTGTCAAAAAAAAAAAAAATCATAGTATCTCTTTTTTAAACTGATTACGCTGACTAATATTCACAATGACAAATCTTGTTTTTTATGGAGTAAATTTGATACAGAACGCAACCGAATGCTGACTGAAGATTTGTCTAAACTTGAAGAACATGGAAAACGTATGCCAAATCAGATGTTTAATAAGCCGCCGAGTAAATCAGTGCTGGACAAAATTTGATTTTTTGGCCAAAAATCTTCAAAAAGAGGTTCATTTTATGTTTTTTGGTCCATTTTTGAAAATTTTCAGCACTGATTAACTCGGCGGCTTGTTGTTTGTGGACCGGAAGCTCCCCGATTTCCCACACAAATCGCCTTTAAACGCAAATTTAAACGAGTGCTGGCTAGTCCATGGAACGCGACCTTCAAACGCAGTGAAAATCATTGACGAGAATTTCAAGATGCAGACAGCGCGCGGTGGTGTGTTCGGTAAAGGGCTGTACTTCGCCGAGGACGCCGGGAAATCAATCGTTTATACTGGGTCTGGGGACGAAGGTTGCATTTTCGTTGTGCGCGCACTCGTTGGGTATTCGCAGCCGAATTTAACAAAAGAAGACCAGGCGAAAGCAGCTAATAATTGGGGCTCTTCTCGTGCAGTCACTACACCGGCTTCTAGCAAGGAAAGCGTGGCTGATTCTTCTGTTAGTGAAAGTGCGGGGAACAAAAAAATAACACGATTTTTTTAATCGGACTCATACAAAAAAAAAATCAAAAAAACCTAAAATGGGTCAAAAATCAAAAAAGCGAGTCCGATTATAAAAAATTCGTGTTAAATCACCGGCCCTTCCGCACCGATTCCCGGTACGAATGACACCGTCAACTACCATTGTTTAGTTGCAGATCAACAACATATGGCTCACAGGGAGTTTATTTTCGATTGCGCAGACCGAATTTACCCAGCGTATATTTTGAAATTTGTGCGAAACCCGATACATATACCGGCAATTGCGTACTAATTCGAATAACAATAGAATACCGATTCACATTCATAATAGTATACCGATATTCCCCCCCAACACCATTTCAAATGAAAACCAGAGGCCCAGCACACCCCAGAAGCCCAGCACACCCCAGAAAACCAAAGACTCAGTCATGCTTCTAGAAAATGTTAAGCAGGGTGGATGATGCCATTGCTTTAACTATTGCGAATTTTTGTTTTCCTCTTTTGGAAACACAGTCGATTTTTTGTGATGTTTTTTAGGTAATAGGAAAAACTGTCAACGCGCACCGAGGCATTAAACATGTTGCGCAGTAATATCATGTTTTTTTTTCAGTCGCGTTTTTTCTTTTGGGGAGTTTGAAAATGCATTTTTTGTTTTCTTATTTTTACAAGGGTGGCGTTCAACAAGCATTTTTTTCTTTATTTCCAATATTTCAAATGTATTTCTATCCAAATTTATCATCTCTCGTCAGGGAATCAGAACGTTATCTGATTTATTTCTCAGCTTGGATTTTTTCGAAGTTCAGAAAGGGTTTTTGTCTTTAATAATTTGTTAATAAATAAAGAAAAGTAGATCAGTGTACATTATTTTGCAGATTTTAATCTCTCAGCCAATTTATTTTATGTTTTTTTTGACAAAACAAATATCATCTGCAAGTATACGTCGAGGTTGCAACCACGGTTGTTACTTCTTTCGATCATTCTAGATTCAGTCAATTATTGTTCGCAAACGATTATCAGTTTTTTTTTTTTTGTCAATATAATTATCAGAAAAAAGAACAAAATGTCCCTCTTCACGAATTCTGCAATTGAAACAATCGGTATTGCTCCTGGTTCCACAGCTCCTTCAAACTTTCTGGTCGCCAGGTCGGTATGGAAAAAATATAGATTTTTTTGGTCAAAAAATTAAAAAAAGTTCAAAAAACGTTGATTTTGGGTCAAAAACGGACCATAAAATGAAATTTCTGACATGGTGACCAGAAAGTTTGAAGCTCCACCGGGGCAAGAGGAGTTGAATGAACGAACGAGGAATGAAGAAGTAACACGATTTTTTTATAATTCGACTCAAAAAAATCATTTTTTGGCCCATTTTAAGGGTTTTTTTGTTTTTTTTTTATCATTTTGAGTCGGATTATAAAAAAATCGTGTTAAGTGTTACAAAAAAAAAGTTTGCAAAAATTTGGAGATGTCAGATTGTGCGGCGCACCGGTGAAGGAATTTCTTGGCCAGAAAATCCCAGATAATTGCAGTTTGGGTTATGCTAAAAAAATTCCAGACGCCATAACCGTAACGCGGATTGGAAATGCTAATCTATGGCGCGAAATGCGGAGGGTTTTACAAGTGTACGATTATGAAAACATGAAACTAAACACTGTTTTTACTGACAATAAGGCGGGAGGGGAAAATCCAAATACTCCAAGTACTAATGATTTTGTGCCTAAAGATGAGTCCCCAGAGAAATTATTTTTTCTGCAATCAACCCCCGTCATGCCAGAAGGTTTCGCCCACGATTTAATCGAAATCTCCAGTATTGAAAACGAGTATTTATGGGCTGCGTATTGCGCAGAAAGGGAGAGAATGCTGAGTGAAGACTTGCCGAAACTGGCTAAGTATAACAAAAAAATGCCAAATCAGATGTGCGTCGAACGTAACCTCCCAGCATTCCCTGACAACTCCCCGTTAAACGCACAGCTGAATGAGTGCTGGCTAGTACATGGAACAAGCAGTAACAGCGTAATCGGCATAATTGACCAGAATTTCAAAATGCAAAGAGCAAGGAATGGTCGTTTTGGAAGGGGATTATATTTTGCAGAGGATGCTTTTAAATCCATTCAGTACGCGCGGGGTGGAAACAACAATGACAAAAAACATAATACGGATTCTGATTTCGGTCATTTGTTTATTGTTCGAGCGTTGGTTGGGTATTCTCAGCCAAATATGACAAAAAAAGACATGACGAAAGCACAAGTAGCAACGAATATCAAACCCGAAGCCGGAGCGAATTCTTCGCTGCAAACAGAAACAGAACGACGCGATTATAGCGTCGCAACTGGTGCCGTTTGCGACAAAGGTGGCGGCACTAATATTATTACCGACAACGCCGAGCAGACCAGCGCCAGTACCACCGACGAAGTAGTACAAAATGGTGATGATGAATGCAATTCAAAAATAATCGGCCCATCCGCGCCAATCCCAGGCACAAACAATGAAGTAAATTACCACTGTTTAATTGCGGACCAAAAGCACATGTTCCATCGGGAATTCATTTTTGACAATCCGGATCGCATTTACCCGGCCTATGTCTTGAAATTCACGAAGAAACGGCACGTGATAAAAACTCCAATTGCGGACTTTAGTACTGTGACTGATGATAGTGCACAGCATATTGTGACTTCTTCGATTTTTGCACCACTGGACGCGGAGTATGAAGCCAACAGGCCTTGGGAAAATTTAGCACATTTTCATTCGACGCATGAAGGAAACATCGACAGCAGCAGCAGCAGCGGCAAAAAGCAAGAACCTGGTCCAGGTGTAATTTATCAGTTTCGCTGCTAGTACGACTGTAGGATACTATTTGTACTAACAATTTTTGAGATTTAGAAACTAAAAATGTTCAGTCTGCTGTTTTTTTGTTTGTTTTTTGAAATCATCTTTTTTTGTTTTTTTTCCCGCCACTGGTATACACAAGAGGGAAAAAGCCTGGCTATGATTTCATTCGAGAAACCCAGAAAAATGGTAGTGAAACTGCCTTATTTTTTTAATATACATTTCCCGAAACACACATTTTTATTTTTGCATTTTGTGATTTTATTTTTTCAAGATTTGCAAAAACAAAAATTAGACGCGATCTTAGATGAATGTATTTTCAGGTGCGTTCTCATTTTTTTCACGGGGATTCTTCTCATTCCTATTTTTATTTTTTCTTGGAATTCAGGGTATTTTTTTCAGAATATTAGGGTACTCAGAATATGTTTTCCCCCCTGTTCTTCGTTCACAAAAAGCAACAAATGATTTTCCCAAATGACCATCACAGGGACTTTTTTTGGTTTTTGAAATTTTTTGTGTTTAAAATTTGGAATGTTTTTAGACAAAGTATGCTAAATGGATTGAAATAGATCTGTTTTATAGCACTAGTAGACCATTACAAATATCATTTTTATTTGAAAATATCTATTTTGCCTCGAGACACAGTTTCTTTTAGTTTTTAATAAATATAGTTTTTTGCATAGAAAACATATAATCGAGAAATTCCAACCCCTTTTTTTAGGAAAAATAAAAAACAAAATGATGTGCAACCCATTAAATACCCGTTTTAAAAAATCAATGGCCATTTGCAGTCTTCTCTGCAGTGCCAGTATTTTAGGTTTGGCCGAGGCCCGCCGGTTATCAGTACGATCATCGCGCAGCAATAGCAGTTCCAGTGAGAGCAGTTATCGTGGTGGTAAAGGAGGTTCTAAATTGTGGATGCGGGGCGGTATTCTAAATTCCTTAATAATCGAAACGGTGCTAAATAAGGTTTTTTGATCCAAAAAATAGGGTTTTTGGGCCGAAAAATAGGTTTTTTGGTCTAAAAAATAGTTATTTTGCACCGTTTCGATTATTAGGCATAATCGAGTACCCAAGCAGGTTCAAAATATAAGGTGGTTCGAAATCCACAGTCCACCACTCACGAGGCAAGGCTTGCTAGTTTTGGATGTAGAACTGTGGCGAATCCACGCGATACGCATGATTTAAGCGCGCCCGATCAATTGTCATTACGATTTAGGCGCCAGAAGCATCAGGAGCGTTTAATGAAACGGGGAAAATTCACCGACACTCCCGGAGGCCGGCGTCATTGTTCCACTTCTGTTTTAGCTGCAATTGCAAGACAAGAACGGCAGCTGTTTGAAAAACCAAGCAAGAAAATCCCATGTGCTTGGGAAGTCGTCCACAAATCCATCGCACAATTGACCCACGGTAAGTTGCATATGACTGAGAGTTCCGACAGAGGGCCACAACACCGACAGCAGCTAGAACGCTTTAACCGCCAAGAAGTCAGCAATAATTACGGCCAATGTTTTCCCAAAAACAACAACTGGACCACCAGTAGCGGAGGACATGGGTCATGGCAGCGAGTGTATTTCAAGCTTTTTGTTTTGATGCCCGTACCATTTTTTTTTTTTTCATTATTTTTTGCACACTCTTGCGTGTGGAGATGGGGAAGAAAAAAAATATTATTGAACAATGTTTTTTTCAGTAAATAAAAGGCGGACACCAGAAAGTCTGAATAAACGCGGCCGGCGAAAACTGGGGAAAGCGTGACAGTGCGACGCCCGGGGCACAATGGTGATGCTATTTTTCTGTGCAATGCCACACACAAATACTGCCTGCAGTCTGGCAGTAAACATTTGTGTCAAATTATTATTTTTATTACAAGTGAAGTTAGTAGTTATTTATTTTTCGTTTGATGATGAGCCTCTGTGTTGGGGTGAAAAAAAAAAAATAACCACCATGTGATAATAAGTACCTTACCCCACAAAAATTTGTTTCTTTATAGTTCACAAATTAGCACACATCAAGTTTCTTGTCTCCACATCTTGTGTGTTTTTTCTTTGTTTTTGAGGAAAAAGGTTAGGTGTTCCAATTTCATGATAAAAAAAAAATAGAAAATTGATATAGTGTATCATTATGATTGAAATTAGGTTCGTAGTGATGTCGTAATCTTTTTTGTCGATCTTTTTCAAATTTTTTTGGGGGGTCTCGAATTTTTGAATTTTGTTTTTTCTGACAATCCTATCGGGTGGGATTTTCTGAAAATTTCTTATCTAGAATTTTCTGACAATTTCTTCCAATGACATTTCGTAATCGTTTTTCTAAAAATAAATTTGCAGGTTGGATTTGTCATCCTTATTTGGTGTGTTTATCCATTTTTAGCATGCAAATTGTAAAATATTTTACCCTCTCCAGTTTTAAATTTAATAATTTCCCCCACGAAAACAATCATATATGGCATATTCTCCCATTTTAAAATCTCCCAACAAATTTGAAAATACTCAAAAACAGACCAATTAGTAATTAGTATTCCATCCCGAATTAGAAGAGAACAACACCTCCACTATTTGAAATATCCTTCCCTGTCGTAAAAAGGAACCGTGAATATAGAAGAGAGCACGACGTCGGATCTACAAATAGTAGTACTATTTATCACCCCTCTCGAAATGTAAACCACTTCGTATCTTGTTTAGTCAGCATATTCTCCGATCATCAAATCCCTTCGTGTACTCTTAAAGCAGCTCGACAGTACTTAACAGAAAGCCAGTTGTTCCAATAATATTGCACGGGTACAGATAAAGATCGAACAGGAACTTAACGCTATTAGTATCTGGACTCCGGGGGCGTTTATGATGTAACGTCTGACATCGGACAGACAACGGGACAGGAACTGCTAGTAACAATACGTAACAATTCATAAACGTGCCTCAATAACTGCGATCAGGAACAATCAAAATCACAAACGAGGACAGAATATAACTCCCAGCCATCAAGAAACTTCTGATACTAATAGTAAAAAAAAAATTTTGGGTAAAACAACTTAACAAATGCGCCTGTATAGCGTACACTAACAACAATGAGAGTATAACAACTATTTCAAACGCTAACTAACAAAGTTTGTTGATAACAATTGGTGAATGATCGACGTCAAAAACTCTGAAGATTGATGATGTTAATAACAAGAAGAATATGCCCATGAAAAACTCTCGTACCACCCTGTAAAACATAACACAAAACGCACGATAGTTTTCCTAAACGTAACAAGCTTCTACTTTTTTTACATTCCAGAAAATGCTACATTTTCACAAATGTAAACCACTTCGTATCTTGTTTAGTCAGCATATTCTCCGATCATCAAATCCCTTCGTGTACTCTTAAAGCAGCTCGACAGTACTTAACAGAAAGCCAGTTGTTCCAATAATATTGCACGGGTACAGATAAAGATCGAACAGGAACTTAACGCTATTAGTATCTGGACTCCGGGGGCGTTTATGATGTAACGTCTGACATCGGACAGACAACGGGACAGGAACTGCTAGTAACAATACGTAACAATTCATAAACGTGCCTCAATAACTGCGATCAGGAACAATCAAAATCACAAACGAGGACAGAATATAACTCCCAACGCCCAACGACGAGTTTTATTTTGGTGTGAAACTTGAGCAGCATAATAAACCACTCATGAAGAAGTCTGTTGTGCCTTTTTGCGCGCCTTCTTTTCGGTATACAAAAGCGACTGCTGAGTAGTAGTCTCTAAATCCTTCTGGGTCAAAATATCGGTGAAACATGGAGTAAAACGTTTTGAATTACGGTTTTTAAATTCGGCAAGGGTAGGCTGAATGAGTTCAGGCCTAGTAAAGCCATCGGCTGGATTAAAACCTGTATGCACCCAAAAACCGGTGACATACAGAGAAGAACTAACGGCGGCAAAATGAAACTTTCTACAGAAAACGTCGACCCAAGGGGATCTGCTCCAACCGCTGCAGATCCCGTAGTACGCGGTACTATTATCCGTCAAAGCATCCACAAAACAATTATCCAAAACCGTCGCCAAAAACCGCATGGCTAGCATCGAAGCCAACATTTCCCACACATTTATGAGCTTCTCCGATTCGCCCGAGCTCGATTTGACGGCAGTCTGCAACCAAATGGGGATACTTTCGCAAAAATAATAATAAAACAGCTCACCCTCTTCCCACACCTCCAGATAGCCACCGACGTGACTAAGAGAAGCATCGGTCACCACCTTACAAACGCGACGCAACATTGCTGGCGCGGAGAAGGTACAACTTTTTAAATTCGCGCAGCCAATTAAAATTGACTGTAACTGCTGCTGAAAATCCAGTCCATCTTTGAGAAGCTGGATCTTCTCATTTAAATAGTTCTCCTTGTTTAAAAGGCTGAAAAACGGCGAGCATAGCCGTTTCAGCGAGTTCTCGCGCAAGGTAGAACCCAAGTGCATACATCTTCCTATCAGGACTGCAAAGTCATGATAAGAATACGTGTGTACATCTCTTTCGAGCATCTCCTGAATCACCTTCTTGGTCTTTCTAACTTTTTCGGCAGCCACTGTGAGTGTCATGTACGTGCCGTACAGACATAAATTAACACCGAGAATTCTGCCCATCATTGACACCCAGCATTTCTCTTCGGAAAGGCGATATCCACAAATAGCAAAAAACTCGAGCATGATCTCGAGAGCATGGGCTGAATTCTTTTTTAACATTATGGAAAAACAATCATCCACATATATCATGAACGGCATTAGCAGCAAGCGCCGTAAAACGCTTTGAAAAAGCATCGCCAGTCTACACCACGCCATCAAGGACCAAATATTACCGAAGCCCGTGAAACGGCAGCGGTAGTATTTCCAAGAACCGCCATTTTCGAGTGCTGGGTTCGGAAACCAAACAAGTGCGTTTGAATGTTGGTAATGTAGTGGAAGCGTGGTTAACTGAAAAAAAGCACTCGCAAAATCAGCAACAACCAAACACAATTCTTTGGCTGAGTCAGCCAAGGACGTACTCATCGGGATAGAACTATCAACATCGGGCTTCATAACGATACGTTCCATGTTGGATTCGTATTCGCTCTTGCTCATTATCTTCTTATATTTTTCCGCCGAGCGGAATCCAGAACATCCGCGGATCTTATACTGAAAGAAAAGATCCATGAGCATTCCCACGGAGGGAAAGGCAAGGCGCTCGTAGCACGGCGACCAAAGATTAAAATGCCGGCAATCCCATATAGGGCGGTATTTAAAACTAAGGTCCTCGCGCAACTGGCGCACCGCAAAGGTGTACCAGAAGCGCGAGCCCTTCTTCAAAGTACTAGTAGCGAAGGGGCCTTCACATTTGTCCTCCTCGTTTTTTAGCTTCTCGAACGAGTCGATAATACTAGTCGTCAAGCGCTCATCTTTTTTCATAAACAACGGCTGAGTCGAACGAAGAGTCAGCGGTTCGACCGGACAGAAATCTGGATCGGATTTCATCTTTTTTGCAGGAGGCTCCTCGGGAGGTGGCTGTCTCTCCTCGTAAATATTCGATCGCGTAACGGGCCCCCAAAGGGGAACACCGTTATGAACAAATTCCAACTTTGTGTCCTCGTGTTGGATTAAATCGCCGATAAAATCCAAGAAAAAACCATTCTTATCCTTCATCAGGGATCTAAACCACGAAGGTTTAGTGGATAAGTGCTGTTGCCAGCGCTCATCCAAAGAATTTTTAACATTTTTTAACTCCGCGATAATACGGGAACGAAAAGTCTGTTGATCTTCGCCGATTTGAGGTTCGTGCCATTTGCGGGGCCCAAATCCACCTTCGAAAATGCAATCGCGTTCAAAACTCACCGCCCGCTTGAAGAAGCGGTCGTACAACGTTTTTTCAACTTTTAAGTTACCATCATCAAGCGTGCTCTTCCATTTTTTAATCTTGGAGCCAAATTTACTAAGTTCTTTTTGGATCGCATCATCACATTGATCCGTGGTCGCCAGTACTAATGGGGTTAGGCTGAGGAATAACCACCCCAAGAAATGGGTGAGTTTTAACATCTTTATTTTTTATTCTTATTTTTTGAAAAACAAACAAATCAAAAATTTTTAAAGGGGGTAAATTTTGCAGAAAGAACGGGAGCGAAGAACAATCGACGCTGTGAACTGTTAACTTTTTGATGAAAAGATTTGTTGAAAACATATCGCCGGTAAAAAATAAGAAAAAAAATAATAACCCGACCCTAAGCCGAAACACCGACACATTTTCAAACTTCATGCGAAAAATAAACATCCTTCTTTTG
>Ga0099798_10050_pt1 | contig 33899 bp, 15 predicted proteins | sample Uncmet_Sort29A_1_FD_89870 | JGI IMG/M metagenome (GOLD analysis project Ga0099798, IMG submission 89870) | Marine eukaryotic communities from CALCOFI LINE 67, Pacific Ocean - CN13ID_Sort29A_1 | ecosystem: Environmental > Aquatic > Marine > Oceanic | place: Pacific Ocean: Monterey Bay | collected...
CTCTTGTTAGGAGTGGGCAGAAATCTAAGAGTATTATGGCTGGTATTACTGGGGTTAGTGGTAAAAGAGATATAAACGCGCTTAGAAAAATGGACCCAAGCACGGTTGCAGGAATGATAAATGCAGATTTATTTAATGATGCTTCACCTACTACAGGCGGCGTAGGACCTGGTGGAAATTATAATAATAAAAAAAGAGGTTCAGGATCAGTTAATATTACTTCTGCAGCACAGGTATTTGCAACCTCAACTAATACCACAGGCGTAGATAGTCCAACTTTTCCTGAGGATCAAACATTCTCTTCTAACAATCGTGATTTCATAAATATTCAACCACCATTAATTCCTAAGGGGAGTCCAGAGGCACTTCAAAAAGGATTGGCTAATGCTAAGAAGGATGTTAAGGAGGAGATGTTAGCCAAGGCTAGCCAATTGAAGGTGCCAAATAGTTTTAATGGGCTCAATGCTAAAGGAACTACTGAAGTATTGTCGCCCGAGGAGGAAGAGAAATATGTATGGGAGAGAGCATGGAGTTTAATACAACATTTAGAAAAGAAAGTTAATAAAAATCTAGGAGGAAATAGTTATGGGGGGAATTATAGATCATATTCTGATAATAGAAATAGTTTTGATAATATAGGGGTGGATGATCCTTATTACGGTGAGCGAGTTAGTAATTATAGAAATTCTGCAACATATGATAGTGCAGTTAGTAATGCACGGAATAGTGAGGAGAAATTTGATCGTACCCACGGTGTAGGAGCGAATCAACCTCAAATCTCGAGAGTAGACGCAGAAAAGAAACGTTTTGGTAGAATTGAACCTGGATCAACTATTGCTGTAAAATTGGAAGAATTATTTTGGATTATGTTACTTGTTTGCAGTAAATCTGGTACAAATAGCAGTCTTAGGAGTAGAATACAACATTTATTTATGACTACACCTGGTGTACAGCTTGTTTTAAAAAGAGCAAATTGTGATCCAGAATCTTATTTAGGAAAAGCTTCTGCGGGGAGGTTGAAGAAACATTGTCCTGATATTTTTAAAGAATGTTTGAAATGGAGTCAGGTACCATATAAAGAGAGAAATAATAGGGGGGATGGAGAGGATAGTGACTATTCTGATGGTGGATATTCTGATGGTGGGTATGGAAGCGGAGATGATTATCATAATTACGGTGCTGGGCATCCAGGACATAATAAATCAAGAAGAACTAATAGTAAGAGTACGAATGGAGAAGAGAGGCATGGTCCGGGTCATAATACATCTCGTGGTCCAGGGCAAGCTAAAAAAGGCAATAACAATCAACATGGCTCCGTCCTTACTACTGATCACGCTAGAAAGATAGAAAGAGATTTAGCAAATCTTTCTTTTGACGACTGTATTACCGAAGTAAGGGATATATTGATGGAGAAGGAATTTGTGAAGAGTTCATTGTCCTCCGAGAAAGAGAAGGAGAAGGAAATCGCGGCTGAGAAGGCTAAGGAGGAGAAGGAGAAAATGAAAATGGAGGGGTTGGCGGGGTTAGCGGGACTGAATGGAGGTATTAGCGGTGTTAGTACAGATAATATAGATGGAGGTAAATCTGAAATGAAAGAATCCGTTCCTGCCCCTGTATTAAAAGGTCCAGGAGGCCTTCCTTCAAATCCATCGGCTGAGAAATTCAAAAAAAAACTTTCAGGAGTTACTTCAAGGATTGATAGTGGTCTTCATCCAAATAAGGTAATGCATGATAATTCAGTTTCTCATAGTCATAGTGTCGGAGATACAGTAAATTACGGTTATCCTAATGAAGAAGATATGTTAGGCAGTAGCACTTTTCAACCTGTATACCTAGCCAGTAATGCAGGTAATACTGGCGCCCAGCAACTATCAGCACAAGAACATTTAAGAACTCAACAACTTCATATTCAACAACAGATGGATCTTCTTCAAGAACAAATCCGCCTATCAGAACAGGGTAGGCTACCTGTAGAAGCAGGACAGAAAATATTAAACTCTGCATCTGACGGTATGGTAAATTTTGCTGCACAATTAGATAATCTAACAAGGAAAGTAACGAATGAAGTATTGATTAAGGAGGGTGCTAGTAGTGGGGTTTTTGGGAATAATTTCGGGAATATAGGGGGTACAGCATTTAATGCTAATGGACCACAGGGCGCTATTCCTATGCCTAATGCTGTAAACAGTATGGGTTTCACAGATATTGGAGTATTCTCGTCGGCTTATGGTAATGCTATGTACAATTCTGAGGGTCAAAATATTTTGAATGCTGATCAATACAGTACAACCGTTAGTGGTGGAGTAAATCTTAATGGAACAATATCAGGACTTGAAACCATTACTGAAACTGAAGATGATATCCCCGGTAGTAACATGTATACAAGAGCACAACAACAACAACAGATGCAACAGTTACAGCAAAGGTCATCATCAAAAGATACTAATGGTTCAGATGTGCCTGTGAACCCATTACAGAGTTCAATGGGCGTACAGGGGGCAACAGGTAACACAGGTTCTAATTCAGCATCTTATAATGAAAACAATAATTTCAATAATCAAAATAACTTAAATAGTTTAAATGGAGGAGACAGCTTAATGGGCTCCCTTCACACATTAGACAGTTACAATACCATGAATACGGTGAATACAATGCAGTCAATTGCTAGTGTTGCTACAGTGGGGAGTAGTGCTACAGTAGGTAGTGCTAGTGCTATTAATGATGTTACCAGCAGCGCGGCGATGAGTCATCCATTCAACGCTGCAGCAGCGGTGGGGAATAACGGTAATACCGGTAATACTATTACAGAAGGCACCTCCTCTCATAGTGGTACAAGTAAAGAAGATATTATGAATCAAGATCATGATGCGGGGTCAGCTACTTCAACAAATCAGCAGCAAGTTCCTGGTCCTACTTATACTGAATCTTATCATCCTGCCTACCAAGAACAACTGGAACAACAAATGGCCCATCAAAAACAACAAATGTTGAATCTACAAGCTGCAATACAACAACAACAACAAGTAATTTATCAAGCACAGCAGAGGGAGATGATACAAGAGAAGTTGCAGGAGCAGATGGATTATAATGTGAGAGAGGGGAGAATTCCACAACCAAATGAAAGTTTAGCCTATGCAGCAGCGGCGAATTTGTTAAATCTGAATCAAGGAGGTCCAGGAGGATTCGGAAATAACGGCCAAGGAGCTCCTGGAAATTTGGGTCATATAGGATTACCCCAAAACAATAATCAAGGTTTCACAAGAGGTCCGCCGAAATTAGGTACAAGGGCCGGAAATAGTAACAATAATCTTGGGGTAATAGGAGGTCAACCATCTTCTAGTTTACAACCCTTAATGAATCATATTAATGGACATTTAGCGGTTGGTTTACATAATCAACACGCTATGGGTGCTCCTCAGATAGGGGGGATGCATCCACAGGTTGCTCCCAGTTCACTTCAACAACATGTAACTGGAAATAATGGAAGAAGTGGTTCTAAAGATAGTCTATCAGGAAGTAACAGTGGTACTACCGGTATTTCAGATAATCTAAATCATCGTGGTGGAAACAATGATAGTAGATCACATACAAGTATTCCGAAATTATTCAACCTTTACGGGGTAGTAAATACAAAACCCATAACTGAAAAAGATAGGAAGGTGGGTAAGCCGCTTTATGGCGCAGCTGCTGCTGCGGCAGCGGCTCATCAAAATCAATTGAAACAAATGCAGGAACCAGGGATAAGAAGCGAAGTACAGAAATTATTGAGTAATGAACGGATATTGAATGAGGCGTTAAAGCAGGGTGGGGGAGTAGAAGGGCTTATTGGTAACATACTGAAATAAAGATTGAACTAGGGTAGGAAACTGGAGTAGCTAAAAGAGGATATAATAATTATACATTGAAATAAATTTAAAATTCTCAATGAGGCTTAGGTCTTGAAATTAAAGAGAACTATAGTTTAACAACTTTACAATTGAGTGATTCTTTATGGTTTTTATACCAAAACACATGTAAATGAAATCAGACAACACTATGAATACATCTTTTTAGACAAAATGATACACTTTACTTTATGAACTTAAAACGATTTTTTCATACTATATAGCCTGTATAAGGTATTTTAAAAAACAACTCATATAACATTTATTCGCAGTAAAACTTACATTTTTGTATTAGATATCCTGAGTTTTCTAGTTATATGGATATAGAAGACTCATTTAAACTAGATTAGCATAGTTATGACCTATAATTTAGAACTTATCAACACTCTATTAATAATCAGACTTTTTTTTGTTTACAATAGTGACACACATATATAATGTATGGTCCCGAAAAGATTCCGAACTTTTTCTAAAACAACTTAGGCCTTGTATCGGCTCCCTGAAGTTGAACTATTTTCACATACTACTATCGATCCAAACTATCTTGATTTGATCCTAAACCTTAGACCTGCTGAAGAATTTAAATCTACTGCAAATTTAGTTAATATGAAATAAATGTGATTCTAACATCGCATATCTTAAATTACTAGAGAGAACTGTATTCAATTTCACTATAAAATGAACCTGAAACAATATATTTATACCTATTTAAGGAAACCTATATAACGATTCAACTGTTTTTGTTTTTAGCTTTTTGTAGCTATGGAACTGTTTATTTCAGTTTTTAAAATATATTTTTATATTACAGATATCCCGTCTACTACCGTATTTTACTCTGAAGAGAAAAATCGGTTGGAGCTTTCTTGTTTTTTATGATACACTACTTTTACAAACCAAATATTATGATATTTTTACTGTACAGTGTACTAGATTCTAAAAATTTTGAGAACAAATATTGATGAACTTCATTGACATGATCTACGCTTTTATGAATTTCTGTGGCATTGTAAGCATATCTATTGCGAAGATATTCGTGGTCACTGGTGTTCTTAGATTTTGTAATTCAATGCATGGTTTTTGTTGAAGATCATATTACTAATACTTAGTAGCTAAGCCTATAATAGTATAATTATTAGAGAAATTTAGTGTAATTGTATATGTACTGTGACCTATTACTAAATATTAAGCAGACAATCATTTTTACAAATATTTTTATGAAATCTTATGCAACGCTATATCCGATTACAGGTATTACAAACTATAATAATTATATAATTTGTATAATAACTAGTTTAAGTAACTTACTTTTTTTATTAGAATTACATATAGTCACTGAGTGATACTTCTAATTTGTAAAATCAATTAAATTTATCGACTTTCAAGATGACAGCCGCTCCTCCTCCTCCTTCTGCTCCTGAAGCTCCTGTTAATGAGGTTTCTTTACCGGTAAAAGAAGCAAACACCGATGCTACAGCTACAGAAAACAATGAACAAATTCAGCAAGTTCAAGAAGAGCATCCTGTTTTATCTAAAATAAGAACTGCATCTGAATATAAGGATTCTGGAAACTCTTTTTTCCAGCAGGGAAACCTGAAAAAGGCTTTAGCAGGGTATCATAAAGTACAACTCTATTTGAAAGGATTATGTGAGAGTAAGGTGAGTACTAGTGATGGGAATCCGAAGGTAGTGAAAAAAGATTTAGATAAAGAATATAGTAGTTTAGTAGGGGTTAGGATGGGAAATACCGGTGGGGGATTCGGGGCAGACATGATGGGTATGATGGGGGCAATGGGCGGTAATAGCACAAATGGTGGTGATACAGAAATTCCTTTATCTGAAAGTAGGAATGTAGCTATATTAAGAGCAAGTACTTGGTGTAATATGGCAAATTGTTACTTGAAACAGAGAGGGGAAGTGGAGGCTGAGATAGTGAGGAGGAAGAAAGAAGAAGAAGGTAATAAGGATGATACTGCCGGGTCCGTAACCACTGCGTCTAATAGTGCTAACGCCGCCGCTAGTAGTGAATACTCCACCAAATCCCTTGAGGAATTAACTGCTTTAGAAAGGCGGTTATGTGAGAAAACTATAGAAGTGGCTATACAATCATTATCAGTGATAGATGTATGGGAGTTAGAAACAGTAACTGTACCTCAGCGTGATTCTGGGGATTCTAAGGAGAGCTCTAATCTTCCTAAAATACCTGTGTATAGTGCTGATAAAGCTCTAATCCGGCTTGCTCAGGGTTATGTTTATATAGGAGAAGTGGAGAAATGTGAGGAGTACTTAGTTAGGTTGGAGGAGAAAAAGAGTATGGAAGGGGAATGTAAGAGATTAAGGAGTAGGATAGAGGTGATTAAGAAAAAAGACGACAAAAAAAGAAAGCAATGTTTTGGGAAAATGTTTAAATAGTATATGGAATTCAGTATTTAGGCTACAGTAATGTCAGTAACATACTGTGACAGCAGCTATATGCTACATATGTAGCATATTGGCATTAATATGTAGGTGAATTTCAATCAAAATTGACAAAATCAAATTAAAGAGTTATTTCTAGTGGTCGACCGTCGTATCGCCATGAGACATGATAGACTTAGTAACCGTATAAGTACTAGTAGTTTTTACTATTCAGAATCATTGTGTTCAAAATTCTCGCTGCGCTACCCTGAAATACCCTATTGTGTTTTTTCATAACTAATCGCGTACAGCATTTCAGAATAGTCTTTATATTCACTACCATAATCTTAGAGTCATCTAAATTAGAATTTTCAGAAATTTGTGAATACTGAATTTAATGAGTATTTGTTTATCTATTGAAATTGAGTAATAATTTGAAATTTACATTGAATTTGTATTGAGCTAGTAAGTATATCCTACTGAAGTGAACTATACGGATAGTCCAATTGAGCCAATACCATAAATATCTACTTCAAAATTTGCTACGGATACTAACAGGATAATCAATGTAATCATATAATGTTTATCATCGGGAAAAAGTAATAATTGTATAATTAATTCAAATACAGTTACTAAATTCTAATAGTAAGAGTCGTAAGACTTTAACTTAGATTAAAATTATTAATTTTACTCATAGCGAATCATAACTTGTAACAGTTACCATTACTCATATCATATGTAATAAATGTATTGTATATTATTACAGTTTAAATAATAATTTTTAAAAGTCCTTAAAGTTAGCCTGGCCCTTAGGCTTAGGCTTATAGTAATAACTTCTCATATTATTATACCTTTGTAAAATTTGAAATTTGTATTCTAGATTTTTCGTTGGAGGAAAATTGGTGGTCACTGCCACATGATATAATTAAAGAATTATATTTGTTTTTTTCTTCCTGGTAAACTTTAATTCATTTTCGATTTTAAATCACTAGGTTAACACAAAATAATTCTTAACTTATTGATGGTATAGGCTAGTAGTAGGTAATTTTTAAAAATCTTAAATCACTAGGTTACCACAAAATAATTCTTATTGATGGTATAGGCTAGTAGTAAGAATGTTTGTCATAGTTAGTTAATAAACTTAATAGTTAAAAATTCGGTATTACTATTTGGTTACCTACCGTTTGCTTACCTACCGTTTGCTTACCTATCTACCTTGAATACCCAGAGCTACACATTAATAATATGTTACGATTATCAATAATAATATTATAATTTGTTGGTATCATTGATTAAATCAGTTTCACTAAGTTAGTGATATTTGATATAATTTCATGATTGCCAATTAAATTTAATCGAAATTCGTGATATTTTCTGCAAACTTTGTGACAATTTAATGATCAATTATTTAGATATATGTCATACTCTCATCAATACATTACGAAAAATCAGTACAATATTAGATTTAACCTTACTGGGCTACTGTTATGATTCAGTAGTAACTGTATCATATAAATACTCTAGGCTTAGCGGAGTATTATTACTATTATCATATAATTAATATACTCTATTTATTATAAGATAATCATACTGTAATACTGTAAAAAGCTACAAATTTAATTTTTGTAAAATTTAATTTTGTATCAATTTATTAATTTAAAGCGTTATAGATGTCTATTTTCATATGGCAGTTTGCAAACGTGATTGGCCTTTCTATATTAAAAATCTTTTATTTAGTCACAGTGACACTTATTGCTAAATTATTTTACTGTACTAAAAATATTAATTTCCTACTCCTAACCTACCCTACTTTTTACGATTCTTTTTCTTAAAAAGGCCCTATTTTTAATTTACTACTTATCACTAGTACCCTACTTATTACTATTCTTTTTCTTAAAAAGGCCCTATTTTTAATTTCCTACCTATTAGTGCTATCACCCCTACTATTCTTCTTAAAGATTTAAAAGACCTGAGGTCCCAAGTTCTCTATTACTTCAAACGGCAAAATACAATATACATTTGACATTCATTTAATTTTACATCTGGACTTATTTATTTAATTATTTTTTCCTAGGTTATGATACCTGAGCCGCTTATGCATATTAATAGGTGGAAATATGCAAATCTTTCTGCTTGGATAGAGTATATTTAGGTGGAAATATGTAGATCTTTAGACGCAGTTTAATTAAATAATTACAATTAATGCTACATTTTATTATTACTATTCCTAAAATAAATTTATTTAATTATTTTCAGAAGAATTTAATTTCTTAGCTAGCTATAATATACATCTCCTAAAATTTTTTATTTTTGCTTAGTATAATTTTTTTTTTAAAAAAAAAGCTATGCACTCTAAAGTTTTCTGCACCAACTAATATTATTATATTTTCACCATAAACTTAAAACTGTATACGGTTACCGGTATTACTGAATATAATAATTACTTAAAGTAAATTGTAAATTTTAATCTAATTCAAGAGTGAAGTACGGTCTAAAATTTCTATTACATTTTGCTAAGACTCTTCAAGAGTTCTATTTGATAACCGTATTATTATAAGATCTCCTCTACCGATATTTTTATCAAAAAATTATACGATCACATAATAATAATATTTAATCTAAGCTATGACAATGTCAATGATAATGATTATGATTCTAAGTCTTTGAATCCACACATAATTTTAAATAATAATTATACATAATTTAATAATAAATACAGTAACAGTCTGAGTACCGTGTACGGTTACCCGATTCTGAATCTGTCAGACTGTCAATGATAGTCATAATAATAATTATTAATAATCTGATTCTTTAAGACTACAATAATCAATTAATAATCATTAGTAAAATTATAAAACAGGATTCAAAATGCCATCTTGGTCTACAAAAACTGATGTGGTTTTGTCACCATCTGGTGCTGAGGTTTCAGTTGATCCTATTCCAAAATTTAGAAATGCCGGTACTAAATCAGAACCTATTATATATTCTCCATGTAAACCTAGTAATTGTAAGAAAAATAGTACTAATAGCTCAATTTCATATAAAAAATATAAAGAACAATGTCAGAATATTAACAATTTAAGTAATAATGGTATTAAAATTAGTAAAAAAGTTAAAGTAACAATGCAAAATCATCATATAGTTACTATGCAAAATCATAATAAATTAGAAAAAGTAACAGACCGGGAATCTAGTCGTATTAAGAAATTATCTACCAATAGTGAGGGCAGTGGTAAGGAAAAGATGAACCGTCATAGTAAGAAAAAACTATCTGTATTATCTACCCATAGTGAAGGAAGATCTCAGTCTGTAGAGCGTGTAGTATCTTTGAATCATTCTCAGAAAAAGGAAGTTAATTGTTTATTAAATTGTACTTTACCTTTACCTGGTAGACATGGAGGAAAAATTAATAGTCATCAACTAGTACTAGAGAAAACATCGAATGATACCAATGGTGCCAATGATACCAATGGTGCCAATGGCAATATTAGATATAATAATAATAATAATAATAATATTATAATTCCAGGACCAACTTCAAGTCCAGTTAAAATTAAATTTATTATTAGTAATAGAAATCGGGATAAAAGTATTAAAAGTAACAGTTTATCTACGGGCCAAGCTATTGTAACACCTACAAGACCTCCTAGAAACAGTTTCAAAAATCAATATGATGATATAGTAAATAACAATAATGTCAATAATTCAGATATTCAGTCTCAGACTAATAAGGCTATTACGGTAACAGCTGAGACATCTCCGTCTGTTATTTCTTCTGACTCTAGTGATATAAATTTTAATAAATTCCAATACTATACACCACCTCAAAAAAATTTCTCTAAGACTAAAGAAGAATTTATTAAGCAGCATCAATCTAAAATTATTACTCCTTCTCCTAGTATAATTTCGAGTAGTGATACTGCATTTAATGATTTAACAATGGTAGAAAAGAAATACAGTAGTCCAGCAATGCCAAGACCAAGCCCATTTGATATTATGAGTCAGAGTCCAGAAAAGAAATATGCTACTAGTAGTCCAGCAAAACCAAGTCCAACAAAACCAAGACAAAACATGCAGAGGTATAAAACTTTCCAAGTCCAATCAAGACAAAATATTCTGAGGTATAAATTTTAAAACTTTTTTTAATGCTTTAAGTTGTATGTGTTAATGGATATCCTTCTGAATCTTTGTATGTGTTATTGAATTTATTTATACTCTGAGTCTTTATATTGTTTAACCCTCCTCAAACTTTATTTCTATTCTTTTCTTCCTCCACACTATTTTCTTCTTTTCTTCTTAGCGCCTCTCCTAGTCTTTCTCATTTTTCTAATCCTTCTTATATTGGTCAAATATTACGTGAGAAAGCTGTTACCACCCTGATGCCAATTATTTCTGCTACAAATACGACTAAAAAATCTATTCTTAAAAATTCTACTACAAATATATCAAATTACAATTTGAATCCAATAGGTCCTGGCTTAACAAAATTAATCAGTAATTGTAACAGTTACACTAGTGTAAATAGTAGTTCAACTGCTACAAGCTCTTCTGAAGAATTAAGATTTGATCGTTTTAATGTACCAATATTGAACAGAAATTCTTCTAAATCAATGTCATTACAGGGCAGCAGCGGGTCTGATAGTGATAACATGTTCAATGACATCGAATCAAGAAGATCTAGTGGTGCTAGTAACTGTAACAGTATTAACAGTAATAGTAATACTAGATTAAGTGATAGTCGTTATAATAGTTTGTTGAATATTTTGAATACTCCTAGTCAATATGATGATGTTAGTAGTCCTAGAACCGATAATCCTTTACAACATAGAGTTAGCTTTAGAGATGAAGTTCCAATTTTAGATTTTAATGATGATCATAAAAATAATTGTGATCTGAGAAATCAAAGGATTCAAACTTCAAATCAATGTTCTTCAGATTCTATTAGTAATTCTACATTGGTTACATCGGATTCCAGGAATAAAACATTAAAAGCATTAGCAAAATCATGGAGAGAGAAGAAAGCAGGAATGGAAGCAGATAAGAAAGCAGGAATGGAGGCAGGAACATCAATGGTAGGATCAAAAGGAATGGAAGGAGGAATGCTAGGATCAAAATCAGATTTAAACCATTTTAAAGTAAAGTCAGAAAATTATGAAAATAAGTCTATTTTAGGTATATCTGATAAACAGCATATGCTTCCTTTAGAAGAAATAATCGAGATTACACCTAATTGTAGTCCTACTTACGGTAGAGAGGACTATCACAATCTTAATAATGACACTAACAGAAGTACTAATTATATACATAATTTTTCTAAACGATCTATGTCTTTATTCAATAGAAAAAAAAGTTCATCTAGTAACAATTATCAGGTTACACAGGAATTTAATGATTCTCAAGAATATCCTTCTAATATCACTAGACCTAGTCATTGTAGTCATAGTGGTCAGGTGGATAATACTAGTAAGGATACTAAGCTCAAGGATACTAATATTACTAAGGAATCTAATAGTAATACAAGTTCCGCTCCTAAGGGTACAATTACTATTATTACATCTGCTTTCCAGGATAGTAGTGAGATGAAATTTCTTAAAAGAATGTATATAAAATATGGTGTAGAGGAATACAAGAAGAGAGTTAAAATAGCACATGAAGAATTAGGACTATCAGGTACCGGAACTGGCGATATCAATGGTAATAATGGAGAGAAAGATATGAAATTATTAAATTATTTAGCTAACCTATTTGAAGAAAGTAAATATGAAGATTTTAATAAACAATATAGTTGGAGGAATGAGCTGAAAAGGGGGAATAGTAAATGTGGATGTAGTATTATGTAGAGAAGCAATATAGATGGAAGGAGAATTTAGAGAAGGGGAATAGTTTAAAATGTGGATGTAGTATTATGTAGAATTTGGAATTTAAAATGATTCATAGTATTACAAACAATTTTTGAAGCTATGGGTTATTTGATGCTATTAGGAAATTAATAGCAGCGGCTGGTAGCTGCGGATTAAGCTGTCAGTGTTTTTAAATTTTATTTTTGGGAATTTTCAAATTTCAATCGGTGTTTATGAGTATAATTATATCTTCACAAATACTACTTAGTGAATGGTATTTTGTAAAATAACAATTAAGAATTTTGGACCTAATAGTAATAGTAATTTGCTAAGTTACTATATAGTAATACTACTAATACTAAGAAATTACTAGTATTGGGCTTAACATTTGTACAATGTTAGGCCTATTTCAGATTATAATTGTTATATTCTTTTTCACGTAAAATTTTGCGATGGTATTTGTGGGTATCATTTTTGTGATACTTTCGAGTACTGGGCTACTTTGAAAATATATATTATACCTTTAAGATAAAGGTATATCCTCGCCGTTATTGAGGAATTATAATATGTTGGTCTGACTCTGATTTCTCTCAGGTTTCAGATTCGAATATCAAGATATATAATTTACACTAAAGTTAAAAATTTTAAAAGTCTATAGGTAATTAATATTACACAATTTTTTACAAATTTTAAATTTGATATTTTTTGCATAACTACACTGATCACTGCTACAGTCGTATGTTATTACTGTATAACTGTTAGTCTAACTTAGTATACTGCGAAACAAGTTAAACATCAACATTTTCTGTATAACTGTTAGTCTAACTTAGTATACTGCGAAACAAGTTAAACATGAACATTTTCGATATTAATGAGAACTAATGTGTTATTTTCAGGTATTAGGCTGCCGCTATATCAAATCTTGTAGGCAAGTGAATGGAAGTATTCGAAATAATCAGAGTATTATTGCGGCTAAAGTACTTATTTTACCGTAATTTATTGATTTATCGTATTACGATACTATTATTATTGCTGTGGTTAAAGAACTTATACTTCTTTACCGTAATTTATTGATTTATCGTATTACGAATCCGATACAGTCTATTACAAATTATAATTCATTACTCATGCATCATTAAAGTTATTTAATGATCATGTGTAACAGTATAATCTTTTTTGAAGTGCTGTAGGATTATTTCTGTTTATATTGACTATAGGAGCTTATTCATAGCTTAAATTATAGCCCTATTTAATTTTTACCTAATCTAGTCTGAATATCCTATAGTTCATTAAACCTTTAATTATAAAAAATATGATGTTTTTCGTGGTGCAGTTACATAAAGGAGTTACAATTATATATAAGGAAGTTGTAACAGGTAAATAAGAATTTATAGGAGTTACAATTATATATAAGGAAGTTGTAACAGGTAAATAAGAATTTAAAGGAGTTACAATTATATATAAGGAAGTTGTAACAGGTAAATAAGAATTTAAAGGAGTTACAATTATATATAAGGAAGTTGTAACAGGTAAATAAGAATTTAAAGGAGTTACAATTATATATAAGGAAGTTGTAACAGGTAAATAAGAATTTAAAGGAGTTACAATTATATATAAGGAAGTTGTAACAGGTAAATAAGAATTTTATATGTTTTCCATTTAACTCTATTACTAATTCTGACGAAGGTATTAGGGCTTGGTATTTTCTTGCGCAGTACCAGATACCGCTTGTAAAAGGGCGGTCGCGCTAGAAAATACCGAGTAGTAAAGGTAACATCCGGTTACAAATATACTATTTTTTTTAAAAGTTATTTATTAAATTTATTCGAATCGCAGTTTATACTCTAAATTATTTGAAAGTTATGTGATACTAAATAGTAACAAAATATTGCAAAATAGGAGAATAGGTCAGGCTAATAACTATTAATTAAGTTGATGTATATTAAAATTTAAATTTATTGTTCATTTTAAGTATATGTAAGCCGTGAGAAGTCAAAAATGTTACTATTAAAGATTTAATTTGTTATCAGTTGTAACGAATTCTTACCTTTTTTAGCTACTAAGCAAATCATAGGCTTAGTTAGTTAAATTTGAGTTAGACTACGGTTTTCTGATAATGAATTTAATCAGATTTATTCACCATAGTATATTTTACAAATTAATATAAGACTCCCAGTACCCCATAAAGTAATAAGTAATGCTATTAGACTTACTATTAGTCTTAGATAATTTAACATGATGTAGCTTAACTAAGTAATGTCTAATGTTTATTTTGAGTAACTTAGGCTTCACACATTTATACTAGCCGGCACGATACTTTTAATTCATTAAAACATTACAGGGCGTAAAACTGCTGGCCTGATGTCCCTGGGCCTCTGTAAACCAATCAGGCAATCAAATCAATGCTACTGCAAGTTAGATATTAGATAACTTTACTTTAAAATTAAAGTTAAGTTAGATAGTTAAGTCTAGTTATGAACGAACTCACCCTGGAATCCTAATGGAAAAAATCAATCAGTCACTCTACTAATAGTAATACGTGAAACATATTTTATGTTTCACGTATACATAAAATGAGATGATATATATATTCAAGAAATTTAAAATTGGACTATCATCACTGGTATCTGATTCTGTGAATATATTAAAATGATTTAGTAAGCTAATGCTTAAGTTATATGTTTTCCGCCACTGATGTCACAAATGATAAATTATTATATTGAGTTGTAGAAATCTAAATAGTTATTCAGGTACCCCTCATGATATTAAGTTATTTCTGTCATTGGGTGAGTTTTAACAAGAAAGAAAACATACCAAATGGATTTTTTTTGAAATTGATAATGACCTGTTTGTCATTAGATCGAGGTTATATTGTTCTTAAAAGGTTGAAGCTTGAGAGTGGAGGAAGTTGGGTACTTATAGCGACAGGGACAACGAACTTCAATTTTAATTTTTAATTTTATGATAGTTACTAACCAATGCAAAACTATACTTATAGCTTTTTTTTTATCAGCTACATAGCTTTCAAACTATGAGTTTCTACAATTTTAGTAAAATTATAATATAATAAAATTTAAATTTAATTTTAAGTTTAATCAAAAATATAGCGGTAACCGTATTACATGATCATCAAAACTATGTTGGATCCTACTCTTAGCCAAAGTTTACTCGAAGCTAATCCCCCTAGTATAATTGCTACAAAGATTAAACGAAATATTACGATATTTTTTCGTTTTGGTATTGTAATAGCTTTACTACTTCTGATAGGTCTTGGATATTATGATTATTCTAATACTGTTACAGATTCCTCTTCAAATTCTTTAACTTCTTATGATAATGATTCTTATGAAGACTATAAAGTTTATATAGAGAGATTTCAGCTACCACAACCTCCAACACTGAATCTTCAACTACCACAATTAAATTTAGTCGAGACTCCTGGACCTCCTAGTGATACCCACCTCGTTATTATTCTTCATGGTCTTGGTGCATTTGCTAGTCATAAAACCGCTACTAAAATAAAAACAGCCCTAACCAGAGCCTCTGCAGAATCTGAGTTCCCAATTACAAATTGGATAGTTTCCTCTCTTGCTTATGCAGATAATTGGCTTATTTCTACTAAATATCCTGGAATTGAAATTCAAGCACTAAGTGCTTGTCAAATGATACAAGAAATACTTTATAAGGAGAGAGATATTAATAAAATCTCGATTGTAGGTAGAAGTCAAGGAGGAATTACTGGAAGATGGGTACTACAAAATTGTGATATAAATAAGAAAAGAAGAGATGCAATGTCATCTTCTGAGACTGTTACTAAATTTAGTAATGGTAAAACAGTTACTGTTAACAAAAGTACAGCTACAGATGCTATTACTAAAACAGTTAATAAAAGTACAGCTACAGATGCTAAAATCGTTAATTTTATTTCCTCCTGCTCGCCAATGAGCGGTGTGATAATACCCCCTTTACGACGAGCGTCCGCTTCCTCACCCTCAGGTTATGCTAATGATCGACTTCAAAATGCTCTAACATTGAAAGCTTGGGCTTCTTTGAGAGAAATAGGGCAGAAAATAAGTGGTCCTTACGGCTACACATATGATCCTTTAAGTGAAATAGATGGCAGCGGGGAGGGGAGAAAATGGTGTACAGTACTAGATAGATTAAATAATGAATGCTATGACAGCACTACTAATAGCACTAAATCTGGAAGTAATTTTAAAGAGCTTACGGAGTTTTCTCAAAAACAAAAGAATGCTATTCTAAGTTTAGAAAAGTTTATGATGGTCCAATGTAATCAGGATACGGTTCTTGTACCTAAGGAGAGCGCAAGGTGGTGGAAATTTGAATATTCACCAAAAGAGGGATTGTATCATTCTAATAAATTTAATGATAGAACCGGTAAATCTCATGGTAGAACCGGTAAATCCGATGTAACTCCAACCCTTCATTCCTCCGTACCCTGGAATTTAAGAGGTCAGTTGCCTGAAAGTCTTACAACCGGATTTACAGAAGCAAATACCTCTGTAATTAAAGGTGAACCACAAGATCATTTAATATTATTGGATATTGAAAAACAGAAAATGCAGTGGCAAGAGGATCGTCTTGGGCTGAGGGAAATGAAACAAAGTGGTAGACTTCTTGAGTATATTGCCGACGCGCCACACGATAGTCTTTCGGATGAACAGGATTATGAGGTTATAAAAAGAGTGTTGTTTACGGGATAGCTTGTCAGATGAACAGGATTATGAGGTTATCACAAGGGTGTTGTTTGATGCATAAATTTGAAATATACTAACTTAGAAAGTACCTAGTACTGTAGCTCAGTACTTCATACCAGTAAAAGTTTTAGCATGCAATTTTATTTCTCTAAAGCAGATACTTAAAATATGAAATGAGTTTTTTCTGCTCTCGAAAACAGATATAGACATGTTACAGTATAACATTAAGCAGGTAATCGTGTTTAGTTGCTGTTGTTCCACATATGCCTTAATAAAATATCTTTATCTTGATGTGTATACTTAGTTTGATTTCTTCCCATTAGACTGTAGTATAATTATATTAGTATGTATTTGAGATTGAGATAATTTTTAGCATTGTTAATTTTTTTTAAAACCTATTTACTACATAGATATTGTACCCACTATGTTTTTGAATATTTTAGTTTAAAACTATACTGCTGCGTCTAATTTTGACTTAATATGAGGACGAGAATGCTAGATCAATTAGCGTATTTTAGTGCAACGATTCTTTTTTAAAATTTTTTTTCGAATTCGATTCGGATACTTGCAGGAGAATATGTGTTTTTTACTAAAGTCTGACCTTAATTGAAGCCTAACTTGGCTCTGACAGTGATTAAATTTAGAATCATTAGATATATACCCGTTGAACTTTTTACTAGTACTTTACAACAATAGCATTATATTTTTAACCATAATCATTGAAATTTTGAATTTTGTTTTCAATGTACTTATTACTTAAAGTTAACTGAATAGATAAAATCACGATAATGCTATTGAGTACTTAATAATTAGTTCTTATCCTAAGCCTTGAACTTCACTATATTAGTTTAGTGATGCATTTTAATTTTTTAACACCTAGAATCTAAGTTAAAGATTTTATTTTAACTTCACAGTTACAATGTCACACGCTAATCCTATTTTCGCCGCTTTAGTGAGTGCTGGAAATTTAGTACTGCCAGGCACAGCCTCTAGCAGCAATTCCAATAGTAGTGAAATCTCAAATCAAGAAAAACCGCGATGGCATTCCTGGTTACAAAAAATTCATGAATTAAATGAATTTGGTCTTTATAGGACTATATCGAATGGGTGTAAAAGGAGAAATGGTCAGGCTACTGCTGAAACTTTTGGTAGTTCATCACCTAAAATATTGAAACAGAAAATTCCTAAAAACTTATCAACCTTTACAAATACGTTCTCAGTACCGTCATTAGTATTGTGTGAGGAATCTCAGTATACAGATCTACAATATAGTACGGATCCTACTACTAATGTAACAAATTTTAATTTGAATGAGAATACAGGCACTGGAGGTCCTGGTGCTGCGGCTGGCAATGGTAATTTTAAAAGAAATCGCTCTGATTCCCCTCAATTGGATCCAAACTCAAATTTTAGTAGTCAAGTAAGGAAAGTACGGTCTACTTCTAGTAAACCAAATCCCGAAAACATCTCCAGGGAGGGGATACAACAAATTGTACAGGATTTGAAAAGTAGTTCTATTAATAGTTCTGGTAGTAGTGAAGAAGATGGTGGTGAGAGGGGTAGCCTTGCCGTGAAACCACGAAATAGTTGGCAAAGTGGACCTGGAATTGGGGGTGTTTTAAAGAATATAAATGGTCAAAACAATGCTAGTAGCGATAGTTTAGTATCAATGGGATCAGCAAGCACGAGGAGCAGTACCAAAGAGGGCAGTCTAGGAAGTAAGGATACTAAGGACGTGACTCCTCCACCTGCTACTGTAGTACCATCTCCACCAGCAAATTCAATACAATCAGAAAGAATTTTCTCTAAACCAACTCAACCAGATACTACAACTCAAACTCATCAACATAATATTAAATATAATTCCTCACCACCCCATTACACTAATCGTTATGATCACTCCGATGATATCTCCTCTACAAGACAAGTCTATCATTCTAATAATACAATAAATTATCAAACAATAGAACCTTTGGATTCTGCATTTAAGTTGGAAGAGTTTAATAACAGCGGTGTAGCGATAGAGAATAAAGCTACGGAGGACTACATAAAGAAAATGAAAGAGGAAAGAGAGGAGGCCATGGAAGATCTAGAGCAAGAAATTTTCGGGGGTACAGATTTGAGACAGAAAAGTTATGAAATACCAAGGTTGAATGTAGGGGAGAGGATAGGAGGAAATCATAGTGATAGGAAGGGAAATAATTATACAGGAAATTTTAATGGCGGTAGTGGAGGGCATTTTAGTACACCTAGATTGGGATTTCCAATGAAATTGGGGATGCCAATAGTAACTAATGGGAATAATCCAGTGGATACAAATGTAGCAAAGCTAAAAAGTCAAGGGGAGAGTCAAGGTATGCAACGACCATCAGGTACTAATGCTAATGCTCCCGGGTCAGGTGGTATAGTAAATTATTTAAATAATAAAGCTGCAAACAGTGCAAATAAAAGTATAAATGATCCAAATGGATTATTACCCCGGGCCGCTAGTCGTATCATTACTTTTGATCCAAATTCAGTTGTAGAGGAGGAAATGGTACCAAATTCTAGTATTGCTAATAGCACGAGCAGCAATTTTAATGCTACAAACAGTGACAATAATGTGACTGTCAATAGCACTAACAGCAGTAACAGTAATTTAAACTCGTCAGATAGCAATTTTAATTCAACGAATTCAAACAGTAGTTATAATAGGGTTGATAGCGAGAACCAGATGAATCAAACCTCTAGTAGTAGTGGTATGAATCAAACTTCAAGTTCGAGTGGAGTGAATCAAACTTCTAGCGGTGTATTTTCTCAAAACAGCAGTTCAACTGAGAAGTTAACTTCTGATGTAGGTACTTTACCCTCCTCCCTTTTGAATCCTCAGCAATTACAACCACCCCTACCAACTTATATCAGTATAGAAAATAAAACTTCCGCAACGTCTTCAACTGACTCTCAATATACAACTCCAAATCAATTTCAAAGTAGTGGTAGTACAAGTAGTAATTCTTCTAGTTCTACCGGAGTTTCAATTAACTCAGGCTCAGAAAAAGTCTTAGGCAGCGGCTCATCAGAGAAGGATTTCAAGGATGATGGTACAAAAAATTTTAATTTAAATGATTCAGATGAGGGGAATAGTAGATTTCCGCCCCAAATTGAGGACGGTTCTCAACCACCAGAGTATTCAGAAAACGGCGATACAGAATCCTCATCAATGAAAAACACCATTGGTATCTCCACCTCAAATGAATCTGAAGAAGAAACCCTTAAAAGACATGCAAGACATTTATTAAAGAATAAGAAATTATTACCCTCTCCTGAGATGTATTATGGAGGAATAGAGGGGTTGAAATTGAATTTAAGTAATGTAAATGAAGTTGTGCTCCCTGGACCTGTGGGCGGCGTTGGAGGTGTTTCTACCTCCCCCTCAAGCTCTGCAAAAAGATCAGGCGGTTCAGATTCTCTAACTCCTCATGGTTTCCTCCGCCCCCTAAACCTACCGGATGAATCTATTATTCTTAAAAATTCCAAAAAATTCGACAACGAATATGAAGCAGATATCACTGCATCTTCTCAATTTCTAGGAGAAGGAGCTAGTGGAAAAGTAATGAAATGTCTCCATCGAAGTAGTGGTACTATGAGGGCAGCAAAATTTATACCGAAAGGAGTAAATAAGGTTACTAGGGCGCAGAATACAGAATTTTTTGTTAATGAATTAGCTTGTTTAAGGAAATTAGATCATCCACATGTAGTGAAATTACATGAGTAAGAAGGTTTTTTTGTGATTGAGGAAATTTCTAATGTGCTAGTTTTGAATCATTAGTCTATCCAATTTTTATGTCTTTCTTATTTCTTGGTCCTAATTTATTATTTATCTTTTCTCCCCTTCAGGTATTTCGACGAAAACCACCATTGGATTTTCATATTCTCCCTCAGGTATTTCGACGAAACCCACCATTGGATTTTCATTTTTGAGCTTTGTACTGGTGCTGATCTTTATGATAAACTTGTTTCCCATATCACTAAACATAAATCTGGTCTTCCTGAAAGAGAAGCTGGCCGTTTACTTAGACAGATGTTAAAAGCCTTAGTCGCCTGTCATTCTAATGATGTTGTTCATCATGATGTTAAACCAGAGAATTTTATATTCTCTGAATCTAAAGGTAATGCAAGTTTAAAATTAATAGATTTCGGTCTTGCAGAGTTGGATTTCGTTGGGGATAGTTTTAACCCTTATGGATTAGCCCATCCTAAGACCGGTAAAACTGGATTAGACGATTCTGAGAGGATGTTAAAAAACCAAAGAGGGGCTCCTGCATTTGGAACAGCAGCCTATATGTCTCCAGAGCTTTTAAGGGAGGAACCTTATGGTAGACAATCTGATATATGGAGTGTTGGAGTAATATTATGGACAATGTTGTTGGGGAGTGCATTATTCTCTCAGAGAGATCCAGACCTTGCGGAGAGACAAATAAGGGATCCTAATCATTTAAAAAAAGCATTGAATAAACATAAGAATAAATTAATTAAAATCAGTAGTGATGCGAGGGATTTACTAGGTAAAATGTTAGCTCATGATCCTAGAAGGCGTATTTCTGCTAAACAAGCATTAAGTCATCCATTTGTATTAAAAAGTTATAGTGGAGAAGATTATACATTGATTCATGACAGTGAAAAGCTTGCCCAGAAGGCGAAAAAAATGGTGGAAAGTGATTTATATGATACTATTACACTAGCTGTGGAGGAACATAGAGGGACTACATTGAATGTACAGGATTTTCAGAATGCTACAGAGGGGCAGTTGCTACCGGGGGTAGTGAATCCGGGATGGGGAGAAACAGGAGCGGGAAGTGGGAATAATGAACAACAAAATCAAAATCAAGTTAATACTGCACCAGGAGCTGGTCCTGTGGTACAATCAGAAAGAGTTACAGTCGGTGGACCCATTGGTGATCAAACTAAGGATCAAAGTCAAAATCCTTCTACAGCTGCTGAAATTGCTCAAGATACTACAAAATCAATGGAGGCTTTTAAGTTGGAGGGATTTACATCGTTATGGGGAACGAAGGAGCATATGTTTAAAAAACCCGAGCAAGCTGAAGACAAGTCAAAGATTGAAACACTTGCAAAAAAGGATAGTGACAGCGACAAAGACGGAAATGATGGCCTGGTAGCATTAGCGTTGATGCATACTAGCGCGGCGACGAGGACGGAACAAGAGGTATAATGTTTTTCATTAGCATTGATGCATACGAGTGCAGCAACGAGGACGGAACAGGAAGTATAAAAATGTTTTTTGTGAATGTGTCAATATGCTATAAATTATTCATAACATATGATGTACAACAAATGAAACTGAGACTACAATTGTGTTTATTTTTTTGATTCTGAGTCAATTTCATTCTTATTTTTCTTCTCTCTCAGGTCGACGTTTTGACTCGTCGTTTATCTTCTAAACGTGCATTTAGACATAAGATAAGTCAGTCACATCAAGGGAGTGGTGGATCAGGAAATGGAAATAATGGTAACAGTGAAATGACTGTACAAGAGCAATTACGGGCGGTAAACAATGGTCAAGGCTCAGGTTCTTCCCAGAGCCAGCAGAGAGACGGTCCGAGTCAAGAAGATCGCGAAGCTTTACATCTATTACGACAAATGCAATTAGAAAATTTAAAAAGTGTTAGAAATAACCCTAACAATAGTAACAATCCGGAATCTAATACCGATGGCAGCAATGAAGGCAGTAATGCAAATTTAAAGAAAGACACATCTACTGCCGGTGAAGGTAATGCTAAAGGGGATGATTTAGGTCTTCTAGAGAATCTTCAGAATTTAGAAGATTTTGATGGTGGTTCTAGTATTGATATCGATAAACATATAGAATTAACAAGTTTAGCGGGAACAGTAGGAGTTAGTCGTGCACATAGTACGACGTTACCAGGAGGGCTGCAGGAAATTCATACAGGACATCACATAGCTAGCGCGGGAAATAAGGGGACAAGCGGCGGTTCTTCTTCTAGTTCTACAAGCCCTAATGCTAAAGGTGCTAAAGGTAAAAAAGGTCAAAACACGAGTACTGAAGATGATGATATTAATGATAAAAAATCTTCTGGTGCTTTCGATTTAAAAATAATTCAAAAGATAGAAAATTTCTTAAATTTAACACAAACAGAACAAATATCAAGAATACAATTAGCTCATATTCTATCGCCTGTAGATGATAGCAGCCTTGCTTTATGTGACTTAACATTTCGACAGCTGGATAGATTGGGTAGAGGTAGAATTGGTAAAGAGGAAATCATTAAAATGTTTAAGGAGAAAAAGAAGTTAAAAGAGGTTGAAAATTTAGATAATGTATGGGAACAATTAAGTTTACAAATCGGGGCAGATGGGAGTAGTCATAGATTTCCTTTAGGGGGTTCAAAAATAAATAATAATGTAACTGTAGGGGGAGGAGGAGCAGGTAATGGAAGTGATAATTCACCTAAAAATAAAACAGTCTCAGATGGTAAAACAACATCAAGTTCAACAGTAACTTCAAGTACTAGCAGTACTGATAAGGGTATTAAAGGTACTAAATCTGTTAAAGATGGACCTTCTAAAGATAAAAAAGCAGGTGCTACTGGTAATAAAAGTAAAAAAGATGTTAAAAATCCCGGTAAAGAACTAGGTCCAATGATGCCTATCCAAGCAACGGGTGTGAATGAGTCGAAAGATAATCCTGGGTCTCCTAATAGTAAAGGTTCAGGCAGCACAGTTGGTGGACTAGGCTCAGCGTTAGGTAGTGGTGCAAATCATAATGATTTCAATTTCACTTTATCATATCGTCTATTCTTAGCAGCTACATTGGATTTACATCAAGATAAGCATGAGAAGCCAATAGAAGCGGTTTTCAAAGTATTAGATATGTTTGATGAGGGGGTTTTGACACAAGAAAGTTGGCTAGCAGTTCTGAAACCAGATTTATTCGGAGTAAAAGAGGAGCTAAGACGGATAGATGAAGACGAAGAATGGGAGGACAGTGGCGGTAATAGTAGTATTTCAGGTAATAGTAGTAATATTTTAGGTAACTATGGTACTGGTGAATTATTTACTAAAGACCAATTGGGTGATGATTATGAAATCGATTCTAATACTGGTAAAAGGAAGTTACTTGGGCCTAAAATAGTACTTGGTACTAACGGGGGATTTTGTAGTAGTAGAAGCTATATAAATACAGAACCAGAGGAAATGTTATTGAGTATAGAACAAAGAAGATATCAAAGTCGGGTTAAAGAAGAATGGAAAAGAACGGTTGAAATGCTACCAGATGAATTAGATCTGGAGGGGTTTAAGAATATAATGTTTAAAAAGAAATAGGCTAGGATCATGGCATAGGATGTTACCAGGTGAGTTAGACTTGGAGGGGTTTAAAGAGATTGTGTTTAGCAGAAAATGGCAACTGCTATATAAAGATATTGTATAGAAATTCGTATTAAGTACATAAATTTTAATAGGATGATCAATCATCATGATTCACGTCACAGTTTATATTTATAGCATTATTATCGAACTATTGGTATTTTCCTTTTAAAACAACAAGATTTTCCGTCTGTATGAAATATAAAAACTATTTTCCAATTTTTTTGATTTAGATATTTTTTTATTATTATATTTTTTGTAAGCCTATATATAGTGTGCAGCATCAGAAATTTATATTTTACGTAGTTCCCTAGTTCTTCCTATTTGTATCGCTTAATCATTATAATTTTAGATATACATGGTAAATAAATGTTTTATTCCTTTACATAAATTTTAAATATTGTTACCGTATATTACGGTTTTATCATTTATGCATTAGACTTAGTAAGACAGTTTCACTTTTTTGTGTTAATTACTGTTTTGACGTACAGTTTATTACTGTTTCACCCTACTTTAAATGCATTTTGCATAAAGTAATTATCAAGTTTATGAATTATTGTTTCCTAATTACGGGTAATCCTACTAATCCACTTTTTGAATATTCCTAATTTAAATTTATTAATTTTTTATAAGGGTGACACAGTAAACTGATAGATTTTAATTTTGTATAATATAAAGTAACTGTAAGTATATGACTATACAGTTACTATCAAGTGTCAGTTCCCACATAGTAAGATTTCATGAGTAAATATTATTTTCACATTTTTATATAGTATTAGGTCAATAGGAGTCTATTCAATATTACGTATCAGTAAATTTGGCTGGTCTTTCAATTTGCCTGGGCTAGCAAAAAGGTAAACCATTAATTACGTAGTTATATTTTACTGAACGATATTTTGAACAAAAACACTTTGTATAAAAAATGATTCAATTGCTGTATTAGCTTTTTAAAGTTATATATCAGCGTATCTCAACATGTAAATAAACAAAAATTGCTGTATTTCCTAACATAAATTTGTAACTGAAGTATCGGTGGTACGATGCAGATGAAAGCTGGCTAAACCGATTACCAGTTTTGATAATGACTGATCGTGTGATTTTGATACGACATTAAGTTTTGCTTTTAAAATTTCAACGTCAATTATAGCGCTGGATCTGTTTTCACAATGAGTCTGACACTGTGGTTTGTATAAAAATGTATATTTAATTTCTAAATGGATGTAACTGCTATCGATAATTATTTTTTACAGGAATAGGTTATAGTTTAGATTATAGGGTGGCTGTACAATCTAGCGGTTACAAATCATGTTTGTCTAGAGTGCTGCTGCAGCTGTTTAATATAGGTGATACAATGAGATAGGTAATATTTATTTTTCTAGTAAATTCACTACATTTAATTTTTTTCAATTATTCATATTAGCATTCCACAATGACTTCTGGTTCTCGTCTTCATATAAAACATAGTGGTACTATAGTTTTAGATCTACCCTATTCCCCTTTACAACAATTAGGTGAAATCAAAGAATTAGTTTCTCAGAAATGTTGTTTAGATAGAGGGAAAATGAATTTAATATGTAAGGGGAGGAAATTGAATGGTATAGCTTTCCCAGATGACTTAATTATGAAAGAAGCTTTGGGGAAAAATGCACCAAATGCACCTTCTGATAACATTGGTAATAATACAACAGGACTGAGTGAGAGTGCTAATATAGTCCTTCTTCAAGCCCTAGGACCAAAAGATCCCATACAAGAGAGTTTTATGGTTATTGAGAATGACCTAGGGAAAGCCGAACGGGGCGAGGAGTTGGATGGTGGCAAACCTGTAGATGCAGTTACCTACGGGGAATGGAGTGAAAAATTAGATAGTTTACAAGATCTTAATGAAATAGATAGGGAAAGGAGGAGAGGATTACTGAAAAGAATAGAAGATTTAGAGAAAAATAAATAGTAGTATTATGGAGAAGAAGGTAGAAGAAATTTTAGAGAAAAATGTCAATAGTATAAAGAAGAAAAGGATTTAATTGGAGGATTTAGAGAAAAATAAATAGTAGATAATTATAATACTATTATTAGTCTATATAACAGTAGCAAGTTACCTTCGAATTATGAATATTTGTCTGTTATCTAGATTCCATACAATGTATTACTGGTATTTCTATCAGCATATAGTTCAATATATCAGCATATAATTCACAGTACTATCTAATAGTACAGTGCTGTATTATTTCAAAAAAAGTAACTTTTTTGATCATCGAATCGTAATATTAAATAATGATCCCTGAGAGAGTTTCATTTTGCATTAGTAGCAGCAGTTTTAGTTCTTTATTCTAATATGAGTTGACACTGCCTTTTTTTCGAATTTTTTTCTGAATATTATATTCTTTTTGAGTCTTGAGAGATCAGGTACTATTAGGTCGATTTTTATAAAAATCTTTTGCAAGATATTAGAAATTCAAACTCCATTATTAGGACCTTAGATTCGATATTCAGTATCTCTATATATATCTATTTGTTTTCTAATTTGTATAGAAATTTTGAATTTCTGTATATGCCAGAAATATCACTGCACTAATACTATTTTAAGTGTTGTATTGGAAATTCTGCATAAGTAGTGTGTATATTTTAATTTAATAATAATTTTTCGCGTTACTATTAGGTAACCGTAATCTAAATTATTAGTATTAGTAATTAATAGCCTTGGAATAGGGTGCCAACCTGGAATGGTTCATATATCATGATTATTAGTATTAGTAATTATATAAATTATTGCTATACGGTTATTTTTTGCAGGATTAATAATGATGACAAAAGGGATAAATATTTATAGAAAAATAGGTTTTCTATTTATTTATTTATTTAATTACTTATTTTAATTTATTTATTCTAATTTATTTATTTAAATTTCTCTATTTGTTACTAGAGAGATAAGTTACACAATACGCTTATTAGATAAGTTACATACATTTTTGTCATTTTATGGTTATATTACCAGCTATTACTTGATAACTTCGCATAAAGCATATCAAATAGTCTACAGGCGGAGCCTAGTAGCTTAAATTTGCAGATTATGATAATACACAGTGTCTAAGGCTAGCGTTAAAAAAACGTTAGATAAACATTAGTATAGCAGTATGCGAAATTAAGTAAGAATTTCAGTACCAGCATTCCTCAACTAAAACTTTAGCTAAAATTTGCAGAATATACACAGTGTCTAGCGTTAAAAAAAAACGTTAGATAAACATTAGTATAGTAGTATGCGAAATTAAGTAAGAATTTTAGTAACATCGTTACTAGACGATATCAATTTTAATAATAATCAGGATATCATACTCAAACTATTAGCTCGTTGCATCTTGTTTTTTTTTTAGGTGCTCCCGTACGCTGGTTCCTCTACGACTATTATTATGACTAGTCAGGATATCTAACTTCAACTGCTAGGCGATATAAGTAAGTCCCCTCAGTCATAAGTTTAAGATACATATGTATTACATATTCAAAAATATTCAAAGCTTACCAAAGCTGTAATAAGTCCCCTCAGTCATAAGTTTAAGATACATATGTATTACATATTCAGTCAAGCTTACCAAAACTGCTAGAGGATATATCTGTAGCCCCTCAGTCATAAGTTTAAGATACATATGTCATCAAACTAATTTAAATCATATATATTTTTGTGTGTTACTAATACTGTGCGTCCCTGTGTCGTCTTTTAAACTCTTTCTTCTTGTACTACTCTCTCTTCTTGAACTAATACTTTCTCTCCTAAATTTTTACCAGTACTGAACTACTTACTTTCTCTCCTAAATTTTTACCAGCCCTGAACTACTTATTTATTACTTTCTCTCCTAAATTTTTACCAGTAGTATAGTAGTGAGTTATCTATTAAAATTTTTTTTAGTATAATATTAATACCGTAACTAATAAGCCGCCATCTTAGGCTTTTTAAAAATTTTGAAATTATAGAAATTAAACCGTTTAACGTTAAGCTTACGATTAGGTGAAGGTACTACTTTATAAAACTAATAACTAAATTTAGTCTATAATAGTTAAGCGATATTAATAATTACGTAATGGTAGCTGCAGCATAATTGTGATAATACTTAAAAATTATATTTGCAACTACTTTAATATTATAATGTCCGAAACACTTATGGTTCCTATATGGTTTTTCCCATAAATTTCTCCTGTAATTTTCGTCGATTTTTCTTTGTAATTTTTTTTTTCTAAAAAAATTCGAAATTTCAAGCCGAAAACAGAGGACACCATGTTAAATTTTTGTAAAAATCGACTTTTTTTTAGTGTTTTCGACTTAGAGAAATTCCTATATACCAATCGTTATCTGATACTCAATGTAGCAGATTCTGCTATTAAAAACTAAGAATATAATACATATTATAATTGTATTATCTGCAATGTAACTAATTTTTTTATTGGTACTGTCATAATACTATTAATGTTATATATTTTCTTGTACTATTATTGTAATTCATAGATTATGCAATGTAGCTACTTTTTTATTATATAGCAACTTACCATTGGTACTGTCATAAAACTATTAATGTTAAATATTTTCTTGTACTATTATTGTAATTTTTAAATTATAACTAATACAGAAATTTTTTTACTAATACTTGTGGCACTTGTGCTACCGTAATTACTTATTAAATATTATTTGTATGATTTTCTTGTATTAATTATTATAATCATGTAATAATATAACCATAGCTGAGTGCAGTACAACAAGCAAGATACAAGAGCAAGATCTCGCTCTGATTCTTGTGAACGTAGATCAGGATATAGAGAATAGTATCCTCGTTCGTTAGCATCTATAAAAGCACACCACCTCGCTGCAGTGTCAGCTTTCTTAAATAACAATAGTAACAGTTTTCTTACTATATCTTTAGTTATCAGATTCAAATTATTAATCAAAGTCTAATTTCTGCTAGAGGATTGAGTAGTGCTATTTCAAGTACAGATTGTTATATTTAATACTAATATTAAAAGTGTAGGTAGTAACGGTGGAAAACGTACTCCTGAAGATCTTAGTATTCGTGATAATAAAAGACGTAAAGTTGAATACTTTCCTGACGGTAAATTACCAATTCCTGACGGTCTACTAGATCCAAAGTTGACTACAGGTCATTTCTATGTAGCGAAATATACTATTGAAGCAAACCTTACTCTTAATCAATATGGTGTAGTTTCTTGTGAACCTTTATCTGTAGAAAAAGGCCCTGTTTATGTTTCAGTAGATGCTGATAGTTTTGATAGAGAGAAATTAAGTAGTGGGAGTATTTATAGTATTCCAGCAGTTAATAAGGAAGAATTTGAGACTGTTTGTAAGTAATATATAACTTCTTTTGATGGAGAAAATGCTGAGTTAGGAACCAGAGATTGTGAAGGAACTTGTCAATGATGTTCTCATAGTGAGATGATAGAATATCGTTCTGAGGAACCATGTACTGAATGGCAATTAGCACCTGTATATCAAGAAGCTTTACAAGGATATATCGTTTATAAATTTAAAGCATGTAGACATCAAATAAATAATCCTAGTTGTGAAGCAGAGTTTAGAAGATTATTACAGAATGGATTAGTAGGTAAAATATATGGTTGATTGTTATCTAAAACACTTGAGGGAATGAAGTATAAATATGAGGTCAAAGACGAGAAAAACAATAATAAAGTAATACATCTACCACATCATGTTACAGAATTAAGAATATGGAATGCTGGGAAAAGGAATTAGAGTTAATAGAAAACAAAATATATCCTATAATGCAGGGTTATAGTGTAAAGCGTGCTAATGGGAGAGATGCATCTTATAATATTATGCATGCAAGTGAGAATGATGTGCTTTTTAGTTAGTAATATCTTAATATTGTTGGATTTTATATTTTATGATTATTAAATACTATATCTAAATATCAGTATAGACAATGTCGATTATTAATCATATCATCTCACTGTGAAAGGTATATTTTATTAAAAAAAAAAAAAATTAGATCCGCATAGTCATATGATAATTTCATATGTAGACGTACTATAATTTATTAAGAAATTTTGTTCAGGTATCAAGAATAGTAAAATCGTTTAAAAATATGCAATTTGCTATCATGAAAATTATGTCTTGATTCATTTATCCTATATATGATTTGATTGTTAGAGTTCCAAAAAATGTACTGAATCCAAGCATAATCATATGCTAATCTCATATATCTATTCGATTCGTCAATATGAAAATTATGTTTTGATTCGCTTATCCAATATATTATCTCATTGTTAGAATATTGAATCCACTAACAATTATGAAGAGTGGGTGAAACAGTGAAACTGAATCGAAACCTAAGGCACCATAATGCTGTCTCGTTGATCATAACAAAAGAGTAATATGCATAGACTAGAAAATGTCTAAGGCTGCGTTCTTATCATATAACTACATTCGTTAAGCATATAGCAGAAAATAATGTATCCAATAGTATCCATTTATACCACTTTATGATTTCTATTATTTGACATATTTTGTTCTTAGCTGATATCAAATCACTAATCATAGTTCAGTGCTGCAAAAATGTTAACAGCTGAATTAAAAACTATCTATGACTAGCAACTGCACGTTGAATAGTTCCAGTTCCAGCTATACAATAGGCTTATGAATCATACAAGTATATGATTATACTTGTAATACCGTTGAAGTTCCATACATTCTCCACCTTATAAATAGGTAAACGAATGATAATATTAACAACGGCCTATTAATCTCTATATTATATACATAACCATTTTTACAACCACTTCCATCCATCCCCCCCTGTACATGATTCCCTATATGATCTCTTACATCACGATTCCCTATAACATCCTATACCTCACCCTATACCTGATTATCTATATGATCCATATCATTACATATACCCCTATTTACATGAATCTTACCTTCTCTTTATCTGTATTATGTATATAATTAAAGTCTATATATGTTTGTTAATACATTATTAACAGAATATTATTGTATATGTTACTACATTATTAACATTACACTTACGATAAATTACAATAACTTCGTATTACAACAAGCACCATTTGAATAAAATTATAAACTTTATTTTGTAAAATATTGTTTTGATATTGATTGATTTGTTTTTGTAAAATATATTCTGTATCATTAATACAGTATGTTTAAAATTTTTAAATTCTAAATCTTAAATAAAACTTTAGATTTTCTATACTGTTACACTCTTTACAAAATGTCTAAATTATTTAATTACCTAATTGATTTTCCACCTCTACCTGGTAGAGATGCATCTCGTCGAGATGAAAAAACATTATTAACAGGTGTATGGCATCAAAATAAGGTTCCTATTTTTTTGAGTCCTGGTAAACAGAAAGAGCTAATAAGACCAACTGAAACTAAACCTCCTTCTAGTAGTACAAATATCAGTCTCAAAGTCCATTTGCATGATGTTAATATCAATAAAAATATCACATCTGAAGCTGTAGCAGTTGACCTGAGTGGTCGTCATGGGATTGATACTAAAACAAATAAGTATAATGATATTATTATGCAAAGGAATAAAGATGCATGGATCCATGATTATGATACTGTTAGGAATAACAAAAAAGATGTATGGGGAGATGATTGTGACACTGATAGGAATAACATTAAAGATGCTTGGGGAGATGATTGTAATAATGATGGTAAGTAGTTATTTTATGAGAAGAAGTTTAGGAAGAGGTTTGTTATACTGATGGTAAGTAACTATTTGAGAAGATGTTTGGCACAGTAGACGGAAAGACTCTGAGTAGTCGAATTTGAACTCCACGGCTCTTGTTAATTTTTTTCAAAAGAGGTAAGGAAGTCCCCTGGCGGATCATATCCAGACCAGACCAGGGAGATGATTGTAATACTGTTGGCAAATATATATATGATAGTAAGTAGCAGCTTATTATAAAAAGATTCGAGTGAGAACTAAAATCTAGATTTTATATAATAGTATATTATATTATACCCCTATAGGGGTTGTATAGCCCTCTATGTAAATTTTTTTTTTTTTTTTTCCTGCTCAGACAGTGTTAGCCGCTATTCAACCAATTCAACGCATTCGACTCGTTCAACTCATTCAATCATCTGAAGGATTTTTAAAAAATGACGCTGATTTTTTCATTTTTTGGGGTCAAAATATCAACAGTAAAAAATGAGATCTTGCAAGATTAAGGGTTAGAATCTGAAGGATTTTTAAAACAATGATGCTGATTTTTTCATGTTTGGGGGTCAAAATATCAACAGTAAAAAATGAGATCTTGCAAGATTAAGGGTTAGAATCTGAAGGATTTTTAAAACAATGATGCTGATTTTTTCATTTTGGGGTGTCAAAATATCAACAGTAAAAAATAGGATCTTGCAAGATTAAGGGTTAGAATCTGATGGATTTTTAAAAAATGATGCTGATTTTTTCATTTTGGGGTGTCAAAATATCAACAGTAAAAAATATGATTTTGCAAGATTAAGGGTTAGAATCTGAAGGATTTTTAAAACAATGATGCTGATTTTTTCATTTTGGGGTGTCAAAATATCAACAGTAAAAAATAGGATCTTGCAAGATTAAGGGTTAGAATCTGATGGATTTTTAAAAAATGATGCTGATTTTTTCATTTTGGGGTGTCAAAATATCAACAGTAAAAAATATGATTTTGCAAGATTAAGGGTTAGAATCTGAAGGATTTTTAAAACAATGATGCTGATTTTTTCATTTTGGGGTGTCAAAATATCAACAGTAAAAAATAGGATCTTGCAAGATTAAGGGTTAGAATCTGAAGGATTTTTAAAAAATGATGCTGACTTTTTCATTTTTTGGGATCAAAATATCAACAGTAAAAAATGTGATTTTGCAAGATTAAGGGTTCAACGGTACATCGAAAAGTTTCTAGGCGTGTCAAATTTACATCACAAAATTCCTACGCGTAGCAAAGGTACCTCGGAGAAATCCTAAGCGTAGCAAAGGTATCTCGGAGAATTCCTAGGCGTAGCAAAGGTACCTCGGAAAATTCTTAGGCGTAGCAAAGATACCTTGGAACATTACTAGTCGCAGCAAAGGTACCTCGGAGAAATCCTAGGCGTAGCAAAGATACCTCGGAAAATTACTAGTCGCAGCAAAGGTACCTCGGAGAAATCCTAGGCGTAGCAAAGGTACATCAGGTAGTCCCTAGGCGTAGCAGATGTATCTCGGAGAAATCCTAGACGTAGCAAAGGTACATCGGAATCTTCTTAGGCGTAGCAAAGATACCTTGGAAAATCACCTTGATATTCTTGGCCTTTTCTGCATTTTTCTGAAATGGGATACGGGGCACGGGGAGAGGGGTATGGAGCACGCGGAAAGGGGTATGGATGGTGGGTGAAAGGTGAAAGGTGAAAGGTGAAAGCTGAATGATGAACGGTGAACGGTGGACGGTGGACGGCGAACGGTGAACGGTAAATGGTGAACGGTGAACGGCGAACGGTGAACGGTGAACGGTGAACGGTGAACGGTGAACGTTGAAAGGTGAACGGTGAACGGTGAAAGTTGAAAGGTGAACGGTGAACGGTGAACGGTGAACGGTGAACGGTGAACGGTGAACGGTAAACGGTAAACGGTAAACGGTAAACGGTAAACGGTAAACGGTAAACGGTAAACGGTAAA
>Ga0099798_10051_pt1 | contig 33401 bp, 28 predicted proteins | sample Uncmet_Sort29A_1_FD_89870 | JGI IMG/M metagenome (GOLD analysis project Ga0099798, IMG submission 89870) | Marine eukaryotic communities from CALCOFI LINE 67, Pacific Ocean - CN13ID_Sort29A_1 | ecosystem: Environmental > Aquatic > Marine > Oceanic | place: Pacific Ocean: Monterey Bay | collected...
TCCAAAAACGACGGCTTGATGATGTTTAAACCGGCGTAACTCCTGCTCGGCCTTAACTCTTGGTGCTCGGTGCTCGATTAAATCGCGATCACGATTTCCGTCAGATTTTATTAATGCTGGTATGGGCTCTGTGGGTGGAAAGGAAGGAAGTGTTTGATTCTTTTTTTTAGCACCAGGAAAGGTTGGGGAGGGAGTATAAGCAGAAGAGGTAGAGAGCGCTGAGATGGGGTTTTTTTAAGGGATGCGCATCGAGACTATCATTGAGACGCAGCCTCAAAGGGTATATATAATATGTTCATATATACTGTCCATCACCACTCCACTGACAAAACGCCTCCGCAGGTGCGCACGATCGGTATTAAAGATCTTCCTTCGGAGTGGGAGACGCCTGAAGAGCTTATTAGTGACCCCCGCAGCGTGCTCTACGCACTGGAGTTTCGCATGTGCCGCGTCCTCAAGGCATGTTTTCTCCTCTGAACCGTGCCTGCGCAGCTCTGAGCGCAAACTCTTATACGATCTGTCTCACTTGCGCTCGCCCCAGATTGACGGTGTACCAAAGCACGGCGTTGCCCCTCAGCTTGCCGGCCAGTCCGATGATGCTGGCGCGCACGTGTATCATTGCCTGTTTCTGAATCTCGCCGTGAATCATATCAAAGTGCTGGAAAATTTGGACACCCTCGAATCACTCATTCGCCTTGACGTGTCGGTAAATCACGTGAGCCAGATCCAGGGACTCGGTTCGTTGCGCAACCTCAAGTTTCTGAACCTCGCGAACAATAATATTAGCACAATCGAGGGTCTCGACTCGCAGGCCAAGCTACTCGAGCTGAACTTGAGCCTTAACCGCCTAACCACGTTGAATGGTCTGGAGTCTTTGCTGTCGTTGCGAAAACTTGACGTAAGCCACAACGACCTTGAATCTGTGGCAGGCGTGGAACATCTCAAGCACCTTCATGAGTTTGACGGTCGCTGTAATCGGATTTATGACATTACCCACCTCTCTCTCGTCACCACCCTCAAAAAGGCCAGCGATTCCGATTTTTTCGCTGTGGTGCCGAACTCACTCCCGCCCCTGTGCCTCCCCGATCTCACGCATAGGTGTTTCTCAACGATAATAAACTTGCCAACATGGAAGATACCCACCATACGGTGCTGGCGCTGCCTGAGTTGTCGGAATTATTTCTCATGGGCAACGCCGTGGAAAAGGAGGACGGCTACAAGATGAAGATGCTTCAGAATGAGAGTGTCGAGGTGCTTGACGGTGCCAAAATTACCGAGGCATTTCGGCACGCTGTGCGCGCGATCGCTCGCCATGACGAGATGAAAAAGATTGTGTCGTTGACTACACAGGCGTACATGAAGCGCATCGAGCTCGAAAAACAAAAGAACGAGCGCGCAATTGCGCGCCTGAAGCAGCGGCAGGACGAGCTGAACAGCGAGTTTGAAGTCTACAAGTCACAGGTGGAACACGAGCTTGATGACTGCATGCAGGCCCTGCACGCGCTTCAGGCCGACAACAAAAAGTTTAACGCCAGCTACCTGACTACAAACGCGGGCATGCGCCAGTGGAAGGACTCGTTAGAGCAGGAGATGAAGCTGAGAGAGCTCCACAAACGTGAAATTGAGGCCGAGGAGGTCAAACTTGAGCGTCAGCTCGCTGAGGATGAGAGTCATGGCGTAGATTTTCTTGTGAAACTTCGGCAGATTAGCTACCAGAAGCCTAATGTGTGGCGTACGATGAAGGCTGAGGAGTTGCGGCGGCGCGATGTGGAGGAGAGACACGGAGCAGCGAGGACATCGCGGGATCGGGAATGGGAGTCAGCACGGTGGCAGCAAAAGCAACAGGATTCGCGGCAGGCGGTGTGGCAAGCGGAGGAGTACAACGAAGAGGTCAAGAATACATTTATGCGTTTATACTATATGCGCTTGGCTTATTATTTGCGCATGTTCGCTGCAGGGTGCCGAGCGGCTTGAGGCCCAGGCGAAGCGGGAAGAATGGTGGAAGCCGTCCAAATTAAACGCGATATACCTCATCCAACGTGCAAGCAAGCGTTTTGTTGCAAGGATGAACGATCGCAAAAAACCGGCAAGCAAGCTCTTGGCTGCGGGATCGGCCATCGACCAACGTAGTATCTTCGGTGACAGTGGAAAGTCGAGTAAAAGCAGAAGAAAGCGGGGCAGGAAGGAGGCAATTTGATTTTTACTTTTTTCCCAGCCAGTGTAAATAAATTACAATGTGTACATAGCTACATGTATGTATCATATAAAATATGCATTATACAGCTGTAATATATATATATGCATCCATCCTCGAGAGTGTTTGGACAGGAGGAAAACATACATGTAGAAGAGCGCTGCCCCATTCCGCCGCAGGCGGGTGAAATGGGGTGCGATGATACGATGTGATAGCTACAGCTGTCCTTAACATCAGACACGTACTGCAGTACAGTGGGTACAGGTTTTCCCTGTCCAAGCTTTAGCGCTCTTGGGCTCACACATGCTTTAATTGGTGGCTGGCAGGGAAGCCGCTTTGAAGCCACTTTCAGATTTAACAGGATTTGCGACCTAACCACTGCGAGTTAGACGCTGTTCTTTGGATATGTTGTCAAGCGCAATAAGACAACATCAGCAAAGACATTGACATCATGTCATCAATGACGTCATCGAGACGTCAGTTACACTTTTTTGTTATTTTTGTACCGTGTGGCTACGGCCCTAATAGTATAAACTGTACCGGATAGATAGCCGGGAAAATGTGTGACCCCAGCGGACGAAAAAAATCCTCTAACATATTGCACCCCCGCCTATGATGGACAGTGCATGCCTATGCCTACGGAGGGACCTGTAATTACTGCGATGTCCTTGGCTGCTGTCGCACGGATTGCTCTGGCTGAAAAATTACAGTGCTTGCATGGCAGAACGCTTCGCGCAATAAATTTGTTGCAGGATTTGCGCCGAGCGTTGGTGCATGCAGATGCTGCCGCCGCCGGCGCTGTAACCGTATGTATGTATATATATATATATATATACATGTATATATATTATATATATATATATAATATTATATATATATATATATATATATATGCTCAAATAAATACATCATGTACACTACTACATACATGTATGTACATACATACATATAAACATACTAGTATTTATATATCCAAACTCCCTAGATACAGTACATATAATATACATGTATGATTTTACAATTCATTTTAAACCCTAAAGCAAGCATGACCTTTCACATTTCTTAAGCAAGCAGGATTTTGATTACATGTACTTACAATGATGGATTCCTTCTGGCACTCTTATCAGTCATGTCACTCATGTCACTCAGCTATGTCACAACCCTAGGGGTCGATGCCCTCTATGTACACAGTGTTAGTTAGTACATGTAGTACTAGTACTAGACTAGTATATAATATATTATTTATGTACTAAGTATATATATTATATATATACATGTATGTATGTATTATATACTGTATATAAATTATATTATATACAGTACTGTATTATTATATATTAGTACATGCACATGCATGTATGTACTGCCTTGCAGTACTGTACATACAGCTGTAATTTACATCATGTGTACATGATGTAGTACTGTACTGTATTCCCACAACGGAAAGAAATGTGCACTTTATTGTACATAACTTCCTTAACTGGGTCCTGATTCAATTAATTCGGAACACACTAGTGTACACACTCCCATTGAGGCGCGTTTGACTAGTGGCGTCCCAAAACACTAGCAACCCCCATGTTCCGCAGCTCCTTCACGCGCAAGCACCACCCCGAAAATAGACCAGCGGCCACGGAGCGCGCAAGAGCTTCAAGACAAGGTGCTTTGAGCCGGCAGCCCCGGCCCAAAAGTTTTCCCCAGCAAGCTGAATTTACCCTCAATTTCCGAGACCTCGTTTTTTGGCTCGGATTCACAGGCTGTTCATATCCAGCGTGTCGGACCCCTACAGCGCTCCAGGTCTCGTCGACGCGGAAATCGCACCGTCATATCGCGGTGCTGTGGTTCCTGAGTATCGAGATTGACAGGAGCTCGATCCTCGTTCTCGCCGCCAAGTTCAAAGAAGAAGTGCCGAACAAAACGGCAGCTAACTTTCGAGTGAGCGACGGCCATGCAAACGAAACCTCGCTTTGGATTGCCCCAGGTGCTTGGAGATATTGGCTCGTCTTCTACTACAACCACCACATGCCGCTACGGCTGCTCAAGTCGCGTGCAGCTCATGTTGCAATTCTTGCCCCGGGGACCGACCGATGCCTGATGACCGGACAGACTGAGCTTCTCTCCCCCCTGCATGATGCATGCTTGCTTCACCAGTATCGCTCTCTGCTTGCACAATGACTGCCGCGCGCTGCATCACACAGCTAAATTCAAAATACATGTATGTTATACATGTAATTTTTTTTTAATGCATATAAATTTAATTAAATTTATGTACTACATACTGCATGATGTACAACATGTACGATCGTATGATGTAATTTAGTATTGTTGCCTACATCTTGGTGCTGGCGGCGGTACAAGGGGCACCACAGCTCTACTAATGATGACACGACTTCTAGTACAAGCACATCAGGTGTGCGTGCTCGCTACTCAGTTGAAGCTTCTGGGTCCAGTCCAGTTTAGGTGCACCACATTCGGGGATATTTACGAATCAATAAGGAAAACAGCACCCTAACTTCGTCAGTTCTTTTTCTTTTTAAAAAATTCTTTTTATTCCTTCAAGCGCATGATGAGGACAGCCCAGATACGGGGTTTTAGCTGCTGTTGAGCTGTAGCTAGGTAGCTAGGACGATAATTGTTGCAATAGGAATTCCTTCGATTTTTTTTAAACAGGACTTCGGCCCAATGGCGGGAGGCCTTTGCGCCGCCTGCTGCTCACCGGCTTTGCTGAGGAAGCCGGCGGACAAATGGACTTCAACCCTGCGAATTCTCATCAAGCAAGTGCTACTTCCGGCGAAGCTAGCTCGCTGTTTTGCATCTGTTTTGCATGGTTGAAAAAGTTGCTCACTGGTGGTTATAGCATTATTACTCACGCATCTGTGCAGCTCATGGGCCAGGAATTGCTGCAGGTCGCCCCCAGGTCATGGTTGAGATTAGGCTGGCGTCCAATCGCGCCCGAGGCTAGCGGAAAGGTATCGCGCGAACCCATGCATATCGTCGTTCGCATGGAAACACGTACCCGCGAAGAGATCGGCTGCCGGAGGAAAGGACGTATGCAGTGCAGAGGAGGGGATCCTAGTGGTAGTGCGGGTTAGGATGATGGTAGCAATTAGGTAAATTCATCTTTCAAGTATGGTAATGGCCAGAGTCAGTCGGTCTGCCGCGTCGGCACATTCATGATTACACGGTAAAATTCGTAAATTTGGTGCGCGTAGACTGGACTGGACCCTTCTGTACCTTCCTCATACTCTCACCCGTTGTGGGTCCACCAAACACCTGCTACATTATTTATTTACATGTACACATACTAGTACATACATTATAAATTTACATACATATGTAGCCTATAGTAGTATGCATAGCCTCTCCATGATATGAATGACATGCCATGATGTAAAACAGATTTTCCAGCCGTCAAGATTCAAGATGATGAAGAATGTTTGTTGCTGCTACATGTATTACTGCTCATGCTTGCAACCAGTATCATGCGATCAACGCCCAGCTGAGCACGCTCTTCAGTTTCCTCAGTTTCAAGCTTGACGTCAGTAAACGCAAGGACCTGGCGGGCTTGGTGCTTCACTTGAAGCTCGTTGCGAGAGAGAAAACTGGAAATGAGCTCTTCCCGGACCAGCGGCCTCTGTACATCGCGATCTTCCTTCCCAAATTGTTCATCCATGACCCACATCTCGGGAGGATGAATCGCCACGCGCGATTGACCATTGCGCTGCGGCTCTGTATTTTGCTCCTGGCTGTCGACTCTCGCCTTTTTAAAATGCTTTAGATAAAGTTTTCGCACGTGGGTGATCCGCTGCTCTACGCTGCCGAGCAGCACCGGAACAAGGTGACCGCCTCCCGTTTCTTCTGCCTCCGCATCCATCGCGCCATCAAGCTGGTTCGAGTCGGTGTCACTGCAGTCGAGCTTGGTATAGAGTTTCCAGATCAGCCGTTTGAGCTGCTGCATGGTGACAGCGGTGTTATAGAACCGCGTCTCCTCATTTTCGCATGCCTCCTGCGCTCGCTCCAGAGCGCGGCGTCGGGCACCCAACACCTGCTTCTCCTGGCCGTGCTGCTTATCCACCAGCTGCTGGTTGTTTAGCTGCTCCAGCTGCGTCTTCATGCTCGCGTGAGCAACGTAGGCCGCTTCTACTTCTTTCTCGAGCGTATTGATGTGCTTAATGAGCCCAAAGTTCCTGCTCTCTGCTTTGGTGAACACAGTAATCATTTCGTCGATACTCTTTACCCCAGTTTTATCCTGCACATACTCAAACAGAGCTGTCACATCCTGGGCCTGCAAAAACAAAACGCCAAACCCAATGAGAGATGAGCGCTTATTTAATATAGAATAAGGCAGCATGTAATTCTACCAACGCGCCTGCTTTTGAGCCTTTAGCAGGCCAACTCTCGTCTTTGCTAACTTCCACGTTTGTGAAACAAGGCCAGAGCGCTTCTTCGCGAGGTCCTTGGCGTTTGAGAGTGCTTGGAATTCACTATTCTTTGCCGCTTGCTTCGCCCCAAGGGCGGCACTACGATGGCTCCGGCTTGCTTCTTCCGCCATCTGACGTCGAAGTCGAGTTTGCAGTGCCCGTTGGTCTTGCATGTGCAGAGCGTACGCGTCTTCATTGGTTTGTTCCCGCCTCTTCAACTCCATTACGTCTGCGCGCAATGCTGCGAGCTTGGCCAATGAAAACTTCCGCTCCTCTTCCATCTTGCGCAACTTGCGGTGAAGCTTTGAGAAGCGCCGGTCACCTTGCCGTGCGGCCGTACGAAGAGTGACGTTTTCCCGTCTGAGCACATTAATTTGATCTTTGATATTCTGGTTGCGCGCTGTAGCCTCGCCTATCGCATTCACATGCATCTCAAGCTGGTTCATCAAGAGCTGCTTCTTTGTGACAATGTCGTCGTCGTCAAGCTGATCGAGCGAACGCGACCCTTTGCGGCGGCGTTCATTTTTTTGTTTGTGCTCGAACCGCCGTTTGATTCGCCGCCTTGAATCTTCGATCTTCTTCTCGGCGTAATATATGTCTCGCTTCACCGTTTCATTGCGCAGGAGGTAACGCCGGACACTCCGCTCGAGCTCCTGGCGCTGACTTTCAAGGCGGCCCATGGGACACCTCAATCAAGACAGTTGTGGGCAACAAGATAGATCTAGATAGGACAAGAAGGGCATATACTTTTTCATTCCGGAAATGGGAATCACAGAAAGGTTACGGTAGTTTTATCAGCTTCGTGACGCCGTGATCTTCACTCGGTACCTTCTCCGGCACGATATTCGCAAACTGTGTTGGCGTGCGTGATGGTGCGATGAGCTCCTCTTCTGCGTTCAAAGCCGCTCCTGCCACATGTGCTCGGTTGCCTCTGTGTTGCGCAGCCACGGTGCGCTCATTAACAGCGTTATTATTCGTCGGCTTTAGCATACCGGTACAGGAATTCCTGCTACTAGCTAGCTAGTACGCTAGTACTGTAATGCACCCGGCTATTAGCCGGGAATACTAGTAGATATCAGATACCCGAATAGATAGCTCTTGATGCTGTCTATTATTAATAGAGGAAATTCCTAAAGTTTATTGTAGTAGTAAGTATATTACCTGCGGTATTCCTCCTCATCAATAAGTATTATTCAATAAGTATTATTCAATAAGTATTATTCGTATTATTCCTCAAATATAAGTACAGCTGTATTCCTCAATAGTATGATCCCCCAAAGTCAGAATACTGGCCGGCTGCAAGCACGCGGCACTCCGAGGTGTGGAAGCAACAAGCGGAATACGAACAGGCAGCTTTGTTCTTTGTTCTTCTCCCACAAATCACTACTAACAGGGCGTATGGTGGCGGCAGATCGACAGCGACAGCATATGCGAAGGAGGCAGGAGATCCGTAATACAGTACAAGCTAGTGTCCGGTCGATAGCTGGAATTTAAATATAAGTTATAACTTATTTTAGTGCTTTCTTCAAGACTGGTCATTGACATGATACATACATACATGTATCATGTACATGTATACATGTACACATGTACATGCATACGCACATACATACATAATGTATGTTCATACATGGTACTATACAATATACATGTAGTACCATATATACATGTAGTACCATATACTATACAATAAACATAGTACTATACAGTGTACATACATACATGATGTGTACATCATATACTACTGTAAAGTTTAGTACATGTATGTAATATACTTAGTATATATATATATAATATATATACATGTATATATACATACATGTATGCACATGTTGTATCATGGCTGTATGTAAATACATTTATATCATGTATCTCATGTATGTACATACATACATGTATATAGCTACATGTATCATTATCATCATCATGCACGATACAGACACAGACTGCTGCGTCTGGCTGTACTATATACTGTGTGTGACTACTAGTGTACTGTACATACATGCACTGTACATGTATGTACTACTGTACTAGTATATATTATATATAATTTAATACTAGTAAATTTATATTTTATATAAATTATATACTGCAGTATAATTTATGTACATGTACTACAATGTACACATCATGTACATGTAATAAAGTTTAGTAGTATACTGCAGTACGAGTACGACAACCAATTTTGGCGGGAAATGGCATATGACATAAAAAGTGTAATATAAACATTGTGCGCACATACTGCCAACCACACCTTCTCTGGTTGGTGCCAACATGCCCAGAGACGATGCGTGGGTGAATTTGACATGATTTGCATTTAGAAAGCTCGTAACCGCTGAATATATCCGTTGGATTGGCGAACTACATAGTAAATTAGCTGTACAGCGCACTGTACCCGGGTTACACAAATACAGCTGTAGCTGCTACTAAGAAGGGCACAGAGACCACAATGGCGCACTAATCTGCCGCCGTGACGCAGAAACAGTCAATGGTCAACGCGCTTCGTTTGCTCCATCTGTTACGCAGTGGACAGCTCATAAAATGCGAAGAAGAAGAGAACTTAAAGTGTTTAGCACAAGGCCCTGTCGTCCTCCTTGTCTCCTAACCTGTTCTGGGGGTGGCGAAAGTGGGGTACGTGTTGAATTGTGGCTAAGAGGTGGGTAAAAGGTGAACGTTCGGGTCAAGGTGCTGTGCACCCTGACCCGAACGTTCACCTTTTACCCACCTCTTAGCCACCATTCAACACGTACCCCACTTTCGCCACCCCCAACCTTCTTGAGGGTGCGCTCGCGTTAGGGAACGTGGGATAGGGGACACATAAACGGCACGAATAGGCGAATCAAAGGCAGATGGGTTGCTTCGAATGCATGAAAAGACGAAAGTGGAGTTGGTATGAGAAGAAGTATTTTGCAACACCGCGCATGCAAAGCCGCTCCGCTCCGGACTCCACCACGGCCCGGAGCGCCTTGGTGGCCGGTAGGCACCAACACGGGGATGTAGAGCCGAGAATGGAGTAAGGAGCTGTTGGCAAGGTCGGATGAGGTCACGGGGTGGAGCTGTGGCGCGGGACATGATGTCTGTACATGTACTAAACTTTAGTAGGAATGCTTAAAATACAAAATAGTTTGTATTACACTTTATCCATTTTCCGCCAAAATTGGTTGTCGTACACATCATACATACATACATGTGCATGTAATTTACATGTAAAATGTACATGTATGTATGTATGTATGTACATCATGTATATGTGTATACAGCAGCGCAGTACAGTATGCATACTCAAGCAGTAGTACACTAGTAAATGTACAGCTACTATTACAGCTGCACATGTGCTACACGCTGTAACTTTAAATTCAGTACTAAATTTTTTAGTATATATATTATACACAGTATAAAATGCATACTAGTACATGGCCGACTTGCTCATCATGATCTTGTATCTTCTTCATCATCATGTAAATTTATTGCAGCTTCACTTGCCGCTGCCGCTGCTGTTGTCGACGAGACTCTCCAAACATGGCCTCGCGGCTCGGAATCGGAAGCTTCTGCGAGATACACGGCATTTACATCAGCAGGCGACGACGGCACGCATTTTGAGCCGGAAGCGGTTGCGATGAGATGAACAGCCCGCACAACACTCGACGAAGATCGAAGCGGGCGCTCCGACTCGTCACAACGATCAAGTGTCACAACACGTTGTCTCTTAGATTCGGTCTTGAGTAGGTCTGGTATGTCACCTGCCCATAAAAATGACGATGTTTTGTCACCTCGGACCCCTACCCAAAGCGTAAGGCTGTTTTCGTCCACGGCCACGGCGTAAACGGCTGCCGCATTCTTTACCTCAACCGTGCCGTTGCATTGAAGCTGGAACCTAAACAATGAGATAAATAGGCCCATGTGAGTAAAAATCTGGACGCGCGCGTTCATGCGATCGGCTACAAAAACGTGTGTCTCCGAGACTGCAATGCTATGCGGTAGTTGAAAAGCTCCGGGAGAGTCGCCCTTTCCCCCAAATTGACCAAGAAAATCCCCGGTGGTGGCATTCACCCGTACGATACGGGCATTGCAATATCCGTCAGAAATAAATGCGACGTTGCTTGCCGCATTCACAGAGACATCAGTAGGCTGACAAAAATGGGTATCGTCATTGCCAGGTTCAAGCGGTGTCCCCAGCTGCAGCTCAAGCTTGGGCATGATAAAGCCGCGGCTGTCTTCTTGCGACTGCCCAGGCCATGCAAATTTGGAGACCGTGTGTGCTCCTACATCCACAAGCCACACTTTTGCAGAGCGTAAATCTTGTCCTTCACACGAGACTGTGAGACTGTGGGGGAGAAACGATTGAATCCCACCAAACCCACCAAGGCGCTCTCCAGTACTCGGGTCTAGTGCGCTCACAGGCCACGCTGTCGACATTGAAGTACGGTAACCTGAACTTTCGGTTAATTGCATGCACGGTCCCCAACCACATTTCTTTTCTGACAGCTCTTCGAAAGTGTCCTTGCCCCACATGCGATATCCTCGATGAAATACAAGCACGGCGCCGGGAGCTTTAGCCACTCCTACAACTTGCGCTTCGGTTGCCCCAGCGTTTCCTGGCAAGAGCATTGCTTGCTGTGCTGATTTGCTCCATCTAAGATCGATTTTGAGGTCTGGTGTGAAACTAATAGGGGGATCTTTTAATACTAGTTTTCCTGTAGCAGCAGCACTACGTGTAGTTTCTTTTCCACGGAGCATGCCGTAAAAATTGCACATCTCGTTACGTTTCCCACTGCCTTCGAATGTTCGTTCCTTCCTAGAAGAGCAAGAGTATTCAAATAGGATACATGTGTGTGTGCGAAAGTTAGCGGGGAAATCTCGTTGATACATGTGCATCTATACGAACCGTAGCGTGGAGTTAAATCTGCAACGGACTCGGCACATATCTCCAGGCTCGAGGCGTAAACTTTCAAACGCAGAAACAGACTTCAGCATAACAAAAGATTGCGGGAGTCTCGTGTCACGTGCAAACTGTGCTATCGGTACCCCCTTGCGGATGACTTGCAACTCGTTTCCCACGCCGAGTGCGTGTGCATGTACGCGGAACGCAAAGAGAAAGTAATTGCGAGTCGTTGGGAACCTTTCCGGTAAACACTGTTGAACTCCCTCAACAACTGTCAAAGGCGTACGCGGGGGAATACTAAACCCACTTGCACCAAACATTGTTGTCACAACAAGTCTCTCCAAAGGACGGCCAGGGGACAAACTGAGACGGATCCCTGATCTATCTATGCCAGTGCCGTCCAACGCATCTTTGTAGTGAACGACTAAGGCGAATGTGGATTCTTGATCAATCGGGATTCCAACCCCGTCAGGTAGCAAAAATGAAGTTCCGGCGTGGGCCCACACGTAGAGAAGTTCTTCTCCCTGACAGCCTCCAATGTTTTCCATTGCTTTTCCTGAACACACATGCTTGTTCCTCTCCCACCTGTTTACAAAACTTTTGCAGCGCATCAGCATCATGTGATGCGGTGGTGATGTGTGCTCCTGGTCTACCTTTGGAGTAAACGCAGAGATGTGATGTATTAGAGAACCACGACCAAGAGACACGGAGCCTTGGAGATCTTCCGCTCGCAGCACAGCACGGCAATATTGGTCTTCGTTAACAGGCCTAGCGCCTGGCATGAGCACATCGACAAAGGCTAGCGGTGCCGTGTCATTGAGCTTCTCGCCGTCTTCTAGCATTCCAGCAAAAAAACTCACCAGAGCACTAATGGCAAGGCACATTACAAGCAGGCTGAACAAGTGTTTCAAACGGCGTTTCTCTTCTGGTACGACATTTTTCTGTGCGAGTTGAAATATGTCCGGCGAAGTAGGCGACCAAGGACTTAAGGTTCCCAACGCCCTTTGATAGTTCAGTACGCGAGCGACAAAATATAGCTTTCCCTTCTCATGGCGATGCATCTTCAGCGGTGCGGCTGCTGCTGATGCTTGAGCTGTTGCCCCCCGCCGGCTAGTTCAGTACGACAAAATATAGCTTTCCCTTCTCATGGCGACGTATAATAGGAATTCCTGCAAAAGGATTTTAGGAATATTCCTATCAGAAAAGCGCGCCGGGGTAGCTTATTACTATAGGAATATTCCTAGCTACTAGCTAGTAGCTAGCATATGGTTTGGTTTGAAAATTTAACGTGGGCCTGTACACTCGTACTACGTAAATCATCAATTCGATTCCTCTATACTTCAGAGCGTACTATTCCTACCATGGTAGTATACAAGTCCAAAACAGGGCACTGAGGAATTCCTGTACACCATACTAGAAATACGGAATTGAAAAAAGAGAAAAAGAAAAGAAAAAACCCAACTGTTGTGCGCGAAGCAATCCACCTCGTCGCAGCGCTGCAAGCTTCGTCGAAGCGTGGTAGGACTTTTACGGCGATGATGCGTGATGCGATGATTAGGACTAAACTTTCCTAGCTACTAAACTTTAGTAGTAGTACAGCTGTGTACCCGGTTAAAAAAAAAAAAAAAAAAATTCCAGCAAACAGCACAACGGCATCAACGCCCCAACGCCCCTGCCCTCGTTTCAAAATGACCGTTTTTTAGCGGCCTCGTCTTAGCCAGAGTTGTTGCCTCGACCTCGATTCGTCTACTATTACCCGGCAGTAATGAAGGTGCGGTCCAACAGAAAATGAATCAGCGAAAATCTGTCAGGAAATTTATTCTGTAAAAAATGCCGTCGCCCCGTCGCCGGAGAAAGGCGGGTGGCGGAGAACCCGACGAAGAGACGGCGCAGGCTTTGGCAGTAGTAGAAATGCTCATGCGCGAAGGAGTAGAGCTGCGGGCGGGTTTGGACGCGTCAAATCGGGCACTAAAGGACGCAAAACATTCCTACGGCGGGCGGGCAAAGAAACTCCTGAAGATCAAGGATAGCCTGGCTCGGGACAAACGTCTTTGTGAAGTTAAATTGGCCGGAGTGAGAAAGAAGATCAAAATCTATTCGGCCTCACTCCGTGCCTTATCCCAGCAAATGAAGCGCATGTATAACCCAAAGCGCTTTGCCTCGCTCGAGGCAAGCCTGCTTCAAAAGGGAAAAGAAGAGGTCGCGATGCAGGCCGAGAGCAAATCTTTACGCAAAGAGAACCGATTGCAGGCAAAGCGGCTGAAGGCACTTCGTAAATCTGAGATCGAATTGCCACGAAAATACGTTACCATGACTCGGGATGTGCGCTCGAAGAAGCAGATGGTGAGAGCAAGCAACGTGGCGAAGAGTAAGTCAGAGGCAGAGAAAGAGCGAGACGCCGAATTTGCGAGGGTCGTGGCTGAGCGTAACAAGAAACTGGTGGGTGAGCTGCAGGACGTGTACGGTCAAAGGAATGTTGTTGAGGAGCACGCCAAGGCTCAAAAAAGGGCAAAACGACAAACGGCGGCAGCTGTACAAAAGGCAGCGAAAGAACTCGAGGCGTTGAAAATCAGATACGATGAGGCCGAAGAAGAGCGTAAAAGGCAAGATCGGTCAATGGCCCGAGAGCAGAAGCGTCTAAAGAAGGGCATCGATGAAGTAACTAGCAATCTTACTGCAACAAGGGACGAGATTCGCGCGAGTACGGTGCAATGCCAGAAGCACCGGCAGCAGCTTGCTGAGGTGAGTGTGGTGCTGCAGCAATTGCCACGCTGCTCTCTTTCGTGCGCGCAAAACCAGCACCGTGTGCTCAACTTCTTTCATTTTGTTTGCCGCAGACCAAGAGAGAAATTACCAAAACTGAGGCTAGGCTCAAGGAAGAGGCGGCTGCGGTCAATCTTCAAAGAAAGAATGAACATGCAGGAGCAGATTCAGACTCCGCTAACTTCGATGCAGACGGCGGCGCAGACCCTTTTGCATCTAGAGGGGTACTGCCTGACATGGCTTAATTGTTGCTTCGTGTGCGCCGAGGATGTTTATAAGCTGTCGATTGGGTGATTGCTGGTTGTGATGCATCGAATTGAATAATGTAAATTAATGTTGTTGTACATACATACATACATGTACATATTATACAACATACATACATGTACAACAGTTCATACAGCTGGATTCAGCGCCCCACAACCCTACTTTGTTGACTTTTTGTACGCAAGAGGATTGCTTTCTGAAAAAAAGTTATCTAGGTGTCCTACTGGTACTTTTCGACGGAGAACCCATTTCTCGTGACTATCGAGCGATTTATCAAGTTTAAATACATGTAGCAGGGCCCTTCAAGCCCACCGCGCTGTACATCTACCCGCTTGTATGCATATAAGACATTTAAAAAAAAAAAAAAAAAAAAAAGCAGTTTGTCAAACGTTTTCGATCATCCAGCAGAGGTCGAGAATCTTGATAGTCACGATTTTCCCAATCACTACCAACAAGTTTTATTATATAGGAAAATGAAGTCATCAGAAGTATTCTCCCAAGTCATTTGCGTACAAAAAGTCTGGAAAATAGAAGGTAATTCACGCCATTTACAGTAATAAATTTCGCAAATTGTTCGGCCTCTACTGCCAGCTGTACTGTTATTAATGCCGGATTCCAGTATGCATAGGAATTCCTACTCCAAATTTAAATTTTGCCTTCATCTTTGGAGACAAGATGGGAAGGGGCCTTTTTCATGGAGCTGGTTTAGGCTTGGCAGCCAATCAATCGAACTGTAGTCAACGCGACGACAGCCAGCGCGTCCCCGAGATCACTTTTTATCTTGAAGCTGCAGTGGGAGATCGGTTAGTAGAAGAGGTACGCTGCTTGTTTTACACGCCAATGAATTTCTGTTCTCTGCAGGTGGGCGTGGCTCGGGCATCTGGTCGAGTCATTTGCCATGCGTTCTTGCAACGCAGGGTCTCCGGCGTCTCTCCGCGCACCCGGCGGCAGCGTCCATGATGCCTTTCCCAGCTTTAAAGCTTGCCCCCCCTCAATGCGTAATTCTCTCGGAGTGCGTGCACCAAGTTGCCGGGTAACATACGCGAAATGACTCCCGTTGGCAGACCTCTAGAGTGCAGGAGAGCTTCTACCATGGTTTTGCTGTCTGCGTAGATATGCCGGACGACCTTATGGAGACACTAAAGTACCGGTGGTCGCGAGAATCTGCGGCCTGATTTGGTCACCGAATTCTTACATTATCACGGAAAATGAGTTTCGCCGAGGTTTCAAGGTTGAGGTGTTGTCCCGCCGACATGGAGGGTGGGAAGTGATTGGCGATGTATCTGATGAAAGTAGAACCAGCTAACTACCATACTAGTAGAAACCTCTTAGAAGCTGAGATATTACGAATTTGAGGCGTCCAGCATCTTCCCATTGAAAAAGTCTGTGGGGCGCTGAATCCAGCTGTACATGTACATTATATATTTATATATTTACATGATGGCCATACACATCATACATACAGGAGGTCCATATTATTATACTAGATACTAGTGTATATTATATGCATACATAATGTACATTTTGTACATGTCAATGACTGATCCTACATCTATGTGCGCTTACACATACATGTAGTACACACATGTTCGGATAAGACTCCCGGGTCACTACACACGTGAGTGGCACGGACAGCACTCCCGTTAATTAGGTTCAATCAGCGCCGTCTCTCCTGTGCCAGTCCGCTGGGCGCCGAGGTCTCACGTCCCTCATCCATGCACATGCGTCCCTGCATCCAGCGCTGCGGAAGCTCCTGTGTCACACAAATACGCACAAACAGACGACATGCGACGAACGAGTTTTGCTCTGCGGGCACACACATCCCTGCATCCAGCGCTGCGGAAGCTCCTGTGTCACACAAATACGCACATGTAAATAACTCGTATATATATATATTACTACTAGTATGCATATATATATATATTATATATAATATATATATTATACATGTACATGTAATGTACATCATATATACTAGTAATATATATATATATATATATACAGTCATCATGTATCATACATGTATGTACATGTATAAATTTATATACAGCTGTATATACATCATGTACAACATATGTACATACATCACTGGCTGACATTGGGATAGTGCCTTTTTGCGAAAAGTTTGAAACAGCTGTAAACCCCCCGGCTTAAAGAGGGGGGAAACTTTGTACAAGACTTTACTAGCAACTTTTCCCGCGGACAGCTACAGTTATCGAGAGAAAAAAGAATCAGCTTATTAGTAAGCATGCCTACAGCCACCACTATTGTCTCGGCGCAGTCAAGATCTTGCATGTCTCCAAAGATGAAGAGCCAACTCCCGATATTAAGCAAGGAGGAGCATTTTATGTGCTCGTGAGATAGGGCCTTCTTTGGTCATGGGGGAGGAGCTTCCCTGCGGTTCTGCCGAGCGGAGCGACTATTCCTTTCCCTCACCACTATTTGCTCGCTTATCTTTCGGTTCCCCACCGCACCACTAGCGAGGTCGATTGGCTGTGCGATGATCGGGGGATATCGCACGGAGTGGCCAAAATTGCAACTTCGACAACAAGATTTTGGCAAGCGTGACTGACGCCGCGAATAGAGAGCCCGACCGCTTCAGTGATACATTGCATCTCCACCAAGTTTGCACAACTGTGGTATAGCGGTCTTGGATTGAGGACACGGTGCTCTTTCTCTCATTTTGTCACGCTAGCGGCTGTTTGAAGAGATATGAAGCACAACCAGCACAACGCGGTCGAGCCTCGGGATGCTGACAAACACCGCAAGCTCTGTCAGGAGGAGCACCGAACCGACGCTGATAAGTTCAGCCCAGATGGAGAATTTTTTACAGCGAATAGTTCATGCGGACCAGCGCTGGCCATAAAGAGTAGAGCCTATATCAAACTTTTCGCAAATAGGCACTATCCCAATGTCAGCCAGTGACATGTATGTAGTACATACATTTTTTTTTTTTTTTTTTTTTTTTGCTACATACATGTATGCATACAGTACAACAGCAATTAATTTAATTTCTTTTTGCTTTATCAGTCGGTTTTCTCGCCCCTTGCATATGTAGTTTCTCGCTGGAAAATGGGCCAAATAAGTCGCAGACTACTTTCAACTGCGAACAAAATGAATGCATATACACAAAGGTTACACAGAATAGATATGATTTTACACTTGTCATTTTCGAGGCGCGAGGCACGGCACACAACATTTTTGCACCAACCAAATGTTCGCTCAGCCCTTCGGGACAATTAGCCCGTGAAAATTGTCCTGGATTTCAGAAAATAGAAGAAGCGTGTGAAAATATTGCTTTGAACTCACACGCGAATGCCAAAAGTCACTAACCGAGGTGCGAAGGTATTGTGTGTGCCCACATACGAAAGAAAGAGTGTACCATGCGGAGACGCTTGGATCCATCTCTCAACGCGAGGTTACCTGATCTTTGAGAGACATTTGGGTGTTCATCCGATTGACTTTTTTTTAGATCAATATTGGCTTTGGCCAAAGATGCGGATTCAGGTTGCCATACAGGTGTAACACTGGCACTTGAAGTAACACCATGGCTCTCCTGATACAGCAAACCCACCGGTTGCATACCTTCTTCGTCTTGCCTGGCAAGAGTAATCGCAGCTTCAAAAAAGGCGAGCATTCGATCTTCCGTCGATGTGTACAGGTGTGTTCCTATCCGTGGCTGGAGCACAAGCCGAATAGCAGTAAACAACTGCGGTACGTGAACGGCGACGCGCCGGGTTGTTACTGCAGCACATCGCTTTCCCTTTTGGCCGGAACCCACATGCTCTCTGTCAATTTTCTTAACTGGAACCGCCATGACGACTGGCGGACCTTTAAGAAGTAAGGCAATGAGTCGATGGTAGTCCTGCATACGATGCAGCATATCCAGAGCAATCTGACGAAGAGGATGGTATTGCCTGAGATAGAGAATAATGAATGTGGCAAATTGTGGGTGAAAATATAACAAAAAAGGATTCTGTTTTTTTCAACGAAATGACGTGGACGAAAGAGCGTGTACCGAGATGCGACAACGAGAATATCGGCGAGGCGGCTCGAGTCGACGACAATATGGTACTGCAAAAGCTGATACAACTGCTGATAACATATAACCGCTTCACGGGCGAGATCGTCTTTTTGTTGAGATGCCAACCGGAGTGAAACAGGCATTCCGAAACGCCGACGCTCGCAAGCGGCCGCTGCATCCTGTCCTCGTCGCACAAGAAGCTCGGCGATGACTTCATAGAGGCTCGCAGTCGGAGCAACGGAATGAAATTGCAGGTTACGGACGTACTCCAACATCACTGCTGTGACAAAACGGTCCGCACTGAGTGAAACTTCACGACAGTTTGCGGCCTTCTCCCAAGCATTGCGGACCTCGGAGTCTCCAAGATCTCGAACTTGAGTGATGGAAAGCGCATTTACCTCCGCATCGTCGGCAGCTGCAGAAGCAACTTTATTCTGTTCAAGAACAGGTAAAAAGACTAGATTCAGCACATCGTGCATGGCGAGCACCAAGCGCCCAGTCTCGGTTCGACGCGAGCGAGAGATGTTCCCAGTTTTCGTGATCTCATGCACTGCTCCTGCAGAAGACGAGGAGGCAGCTCCGCTTTCAAACTGTGTTTTCATCATGTTACCTTGTGAAAGAAGAGCTGGTGAAGTGCGTCGAATAGTAACGCTCGCTCGACGGCCGCGCCACGATGCTTCGAGTGCCCTCCATGCCGATGTGCCATCACTGCCACCGGGACCAATGCCGACAATTGCGTCTGTTCCAAACCCGTTGCTCGGGGGCACATCCTTTGGCCGCCGCAATGCCGCAAATGGGCTTAATTTGCGCCCCGTCTTCGGTGAACTGCGAGGTAGGGAACCACGGGGAGCGCCTGATTCCTGTGCTATGTGCGACTCGCGAAGCCACGCTTGGTAAACCGTATTGACAAGCGTGAACACACTACAAACTACTGCAAGGGGTGTACGATCGGTTATCATATTACGCAGCACTTGTAGCAACATGACTTCCGGCGAGTGACTGATCGCACGCCCATAAAATCGACGCTGCAGAAACGGCACAAGCACAGTTGGATCACCGACGCCAGCGCCCAGGATGCGTGGAAGAATGAGCTCCAAAGAGTACATTCGGCCTTGAGGGAGGGAGAGAGAAGGGAAACAAATGCGGGAGTGTAACACACAGAGAAACAGAACCAAAAAATGAAATCCAACAAGTCAGGGCGAGCTATCATGTCGGGACTCGGACGTACCACGAGGCAAATCGAACACCCAATAGGGCCACAAAAATTGCCAATTCTTGTCGTATTTTTTTACACTTGTCGACTGCAAGACTCGATCATTCTCGCCACCACTCCTCCTCTTTCCTGATATCTTGGATCTTGCACGTTTTATGAGAGAGCTGTTCTCAATTTCAGGCCCACCGTTGTGCCCCTCGAGGTAACCGTTCTTTGTTTTACTCTCCGTGTTTGTCGTGTCCTCTGTGCCCATGGGTTTTGTAGAGACAAGACTGCCTGTCTCAGTTTGGAAGCGTGTCCAGCGTTTAAAACGGAGGGTCAGCGGCCGAGGAGAGTCACGAATGAGCTGCAGTGTTTGATCAAATGTTCGAGACAGCGTCGAAATGTTGTTTACGGCGATGAGCTGATTCCCAACTTTAATTTTACCGCAACGCTCTGCCGGGCCGAGTTGTCCCTGGCGTCGGTGGAAGCCATTGACGATAGTTGGCCTGTATAGTGATGTGCCGGTGGAAGCGGGACGCGCAAGTGGAGTAAGCTGAGTTTGTGCCCGCGCGTCCTCCTGATCGTCCGACCTCACCCCGGCAGTGCGCATCGAAACTGCCATGTTAGGAGGGCAGAGCAGCTCAAGCCCAAGTGGGCCATCACTCTCGAAGACAACTTCAAACGTGGGGATAGGGGACAGGTCATCCCGACCAAGCCCGGAGGCGACGTGTGGAGTGAGTTGGAGCTCCGGCCAATCATCGCTCTCAGACTCACATTCGACGATTTCATCGCCGTTGGTCGACAACGAAGGCCCGGGCGAGTTGACAGCGTTCTGCATGCGACCGTCGTCCGGTAATGACGACGATGACGACGCCTTGCTGCGGCGGACGACCGACAGAGGAAGCGGGGCAACAACAGGCTGGGTAGTCGGCGCCTTGCCGTCAAAAAACATGGCAAGCGAGACGCTAGGATGGTGTACCACGGTGAGATTATCGATCATCTGCACGACACATGGGCTTGGTTCTTGTCCACACTGAGGCAGGACAAACTGACGAATTAATGCCGATGAGCTGCGTGAAATGGCGTAGATGGAGCACTTGCCGGCCCCGGACGAGCCTCGCCGCCCTTTCGAGCCAAAGCCCGCAAGCGACTGCCCTTTGGAAGATTCAGTGTCTGGCGGCGCAGTGGGTGCTTGGAGATGAATGCAGCAGAGACGATCGTACATGGAGGCAACTCTAATTGAATGCTCATCAATAGTAGCCTCAGGCTCAAGCTCAATTTTGGGAAGCTTCAGAGGTGAGAACCCATTGAGAAGAAATGGACGCAGGTTCGACGGACGCGCCGGAGAATGACTCGTTGCCAAAAGAAGCAACCCATCACAATGGAAGCGCCCCCCCGCCCCCCCGCCCCCACCCCCGGGCAGGGGGGTGAACCAGAACAGCCTTGTCGGGTCGCTACCTGCACGTACAGTTCGCAGATACTTGCACAGAGTTCCTTTCAACTTGGCAGTTGTGAGCTTGTAGATCTCCGTTCCACGCCGAGCCACAAGGTGAAGAGCATGCGAGTGCTCGCCATACTGGCACCAGCAGATGCCGTTGAGCAAGAACCTGTTCGCGGGCTGGCCGCGGCAGGCAAGCTGCAACTCAGTCCGGTTTAGAAGGTCAATCACCTCAACAGTCGTGTTTGTTCGCTGAATTGCGACGAAACGGTGGTCGTAGCTAAAACGCACACACAATACGGGACCATTGTTGATGAAATCCAAGGGCGGGGACAAGGAGAGAGCGCGCCCCGGCACGGCAGTGAGTGCAAGGGTGTAGTAGACATCTCGCTTGATCAGCACTAGCTGCTGCCGAGCCTCGTCAAAGAGCACCGAGTCGTAAGGCGTGAAGTCAAACTTGAACACCGGACTGAGTCTTAGCGGTGGTCCCGAGGACATGGCAGTAGATTTTTTAGTCGTACGAGGCTAGAAGCTTTTAAGCGCCATCTCGGGATCTCATCAGAAAATAATAAAGGAACAAACCCGGGACCGGCTACTAGTATATTCCTACTAGTGTACAGCGAAGAGCCGGCTGCTGATGTAATGGTATTAGCTACAGCTGTACTATAGGAATATACCGCGGTAGCTATCTACTGGGGAAAGGCATCAGGGCATCAGCATCGATCAGCATCGATCAATCAGCATCACACCACGCACACCCGCATCTCGCATCTGTGTGTACAGCTGTAGCCCGGGGTAGGTACAGCTGTACAGCTACTACAGCTGCTCTATTAGTTAACATCATTCAGGTTTATTCCCACTCTGTACAGTTTACGACTGTACCGCTACGCTACCGCAGTGGGTCCTATTATCGGCTTTAATCGGCTAATCCATTCCAGCATCAGCAGCAGCAGCCCAGCAGCTCACTTGGGATTCATTCCACTAGCTGGAGGAGAAAAAAAAGAGACGCTGCCTTTTCATTTTTTATATATAGACGCTGCCGCCTCGCCAGCGCAGCGCGCAGCGAGAAGCGTCTCCTCGCCAGCGCTGCGAGAAGCTGACGACGCAGGGTCCTATTATATTATAGTACCTTGTACATGCAGATGATGTATAGCTAAATTTTAAAACATTGAATACAGAGTGGGTCCTCTCTGCTTCTGATATTATTCCCAACCCCCGCCGCCCGCCCCGCCGTAGATTATTATACTTTTGAACAGCTGGAAAAGGCTTATTACAATAATTGTAATAGTAGTGCTCTTGACTCCATATATATATACGTATGTACGAGTGTGGTTTGAAAATTTAACGTGGGCCTGTACACTCGTACATACGTAAATCATCATTCACGCAAAGAGTTCTCACAAACATCGATCTCCAGCGACAAGCTCCTCCACGGTAACGCAAACCAGTACGTATGGGAAAAAAGAACCCAATAGTTATTAGAAAAGAGTTGGAAAAAAATAAATAAAATCCAGGTAGAAATAAGAGGATGGAAAAAAAAGAGCCCAGAAGTAGTGTAGTCGTCTGGGAAAAAGGACCCAGTAGTTATAGAAAGAGTTGGAAAAAATAAATAAAATCCAGGTAGAAATAAGAGGATGGGAAAAAAGAGCCCAGCCAGCAATGTAGTCGTCTGGGAAAAAGGACCCAGTAGTTAGAAAAGAGTTGAAAAATATATATATATAATCCAGGTAGAAATAAGAGGATGGGAAAAAAGAATCCGGAAAAGTACATATGGTACATGTACAAAAATGTATGTAGTTACTGCAGTAGTATAAAATTAATTAATTTTAGTAAAAAGAGAAAAATTAAAGATATTAGTTATTGACTTTTGAGTTGAGAAAGAAGAACCCTGTAGTAAGAAATGTGAATGGGCATGTTAAAGATAACAGGTGCGTGGAATTTGCGGGTCAAGTGTTTGTACATGATACATGATATACATGAATGATGTATCATGCAAAAATTGTGTATAATATTTTGTAGTGGTGTGACCGCAGGTTTGTTTGTTGTGGTCAAGCACAGTAGATTGGTAGTGGTTGGAAAAAAGAGGGGAGTGCGCCTGAGGAGGCGGGTTGCGGTCGGAAGACCGAGTATTCAGTCATGTTTGACTGCGTATTCAAAGTCACGGAGGACTCGGGTTGGGGAAAGGTGGGAACACAATCGCTGCATGGCATGCACACACTGTGTACAGGCCCACGTATGTGTACCTATTAATAGAGTGGTTGATAACCTTAACCAGTCGACCACGCTGTATCCGCCGCGGATATAGCGTGGTCGACTGGTTAGGTTATATCAACCACTCTATTAAAACATCATGCTCGGAAGCATAGCACGATCTGTCGTGCTGCCAGCCATTTTGCTGGACAATGCTTCCGAGACGAGTCCCCCATAGTTTATGCGAACACACTTTCCTTTAGTAGTGCTTCGCATGAGTACCGCTTCAATCCCTTTTATTCTTTATTCAGCTTTGTGCTGGGGATGCGAATACGAGCAGCCGAAAAGGAAAAAATAAACAACACTCTTTCGGGACTCGAACGTGGGGTAGGAAGCTTTTGATTAACAAAATGGCGACGTACTGCATGGTTTGCGTTGCCGCGGAGGAGCTTGTTGTCGCTGGAGATCGATGTTTGTGAGAACTTTTTGCGTGAATGATGATTTACGTATGTACGAGTAGTGTGGTTTACGTAAATCGTGTACAGGCCCACGCTAAATTTTCAAACCAACTGAGCTATCACGATGTCTTAATAGAGTGGTTGATAATAACCTTAACCAGTCGACCACGCTGTATCCGTATCCGGCGGATATAGCGTGGTCGCGACTGATGGTAGGAATAGGAATAGCAACGATCGCCCACCGTGGGGTAGGAAGCTTTTGATTAACAAAACGGCGACGTTCTGGTTTGCGTTGTCGCGGAGGAGCTTGTCGCTGGAGATCGATGTTTGTGAGAACTCTTTGCGTGATTGATGATTTACGTAGTACGAGTGAACAGGCCCACGTTAAATTTTCGATTCAAACCATACTAGTAGGTCCTATATTATAAAAACCTTCCTACTAGTAGTACCGGTACACGGTACATTGATTCAACAAAAATAGAACCCAGAATTAAGAACCCGAGACACAGTACAGCTGTATAGGAATTCCTACTACTGTAGTACAGTACTAGTAGCTGACCCGCCGAGAGAGAGCGAACCCCGAACCCGAGAAGTCGAAAATTTGTAACCCACTCGTATCCGTATCTTATGTCCCCAGCTGTCATGCACAGTTTTGGAAGTGGACACAGCACATGATTTTCACCCAGGAGTTTCATTTTTGAAGCAAAAGGAATGATTTTGTCACCTTTTTTTTTGCTTTGATTCATGTTGTAAGATCGGGTGAATATCATCATGTTGTACACCTTTTTCCAACATTTATCGCGTCGTCGTCGGAGTCACCTTAGGAGGGTGGGGATCGCTCAACAGGGCAATGAGAGTGTTGTTCTTGGGCGGATTATGCCGATGCCGGACGATCTCGCCGATACGGCACACCTCAGTATTCTCAATTTTGCAGCGAAGGAGTCCGGCGTTATAAAGTCAGTGACGCTACACTTGGGGCAAGAGCCACCAGGCGACGGCAAGCACTGGGAGGTGTTAGTTTATAAGATGGTTGGCGGCCACCGCTTCCAGCTTGAGGGTAAGCGTCGCATCCAAATTGACCCTCTCTGCCGACGACCGCAGCAAATTACGCTCCTGCCACCTCTGCCAATTGAAAAGGGGGGTTATGTGGGCCTTGTGAATCGAGATGGCAAGTTGAGGTTAACCTACACCCGGGGTTGGGAGCAGGAGGTGGCGACCTGGGACCTCTGGTACCAGGAGTCACAACCACCGGGAGATATTGGCAGCTCAACCGCGCCTCTTCTGATGTGGAATGGTGTGTGCCTGCGTTTCTCCTGGCCGGAAATCTCTTCTTCACTCTCTCTGCTCTGCCTTTCTTTCCTTTCCTTTGCAGGTTCGGTAGGCTGGTTTGCCAACATGCAGCCGGACGAGCCGGAACCAGCAATTGTGGTGGCGGCGCCGACGCTCACGACTGATATGCTGTCCCTTCTTGATGACAAAGAAACCAGCGACATTGTTTTTTTCGTCGGCATATCGCAAGAGCCGGTCCATTGTCATCGGGCGATACTGATTGCACGAAGTTCGTACTTCAGAGCCTTGCTTAAAGGCGGGTTCCGAGAAAACGGCGCTCACGAGCTATTCCTGCCGGAGTTGGCACCTTGCGTCTTCAAAGCACTGTTGGAGTTTTTGTACACGAGCTCGCTTCCGCGGAACCTCAACCCAGACGCTGTCGTGGAGCTTCTTCGGGCGGCCTCGCGATACTGCCTTCCACGGCTGCTCGCACAGTGTGAGCAGCGGTTGCGCGAGAGCATCACGTCAAAGAACAGCATCGATATGCTCAAACTCTGCCAAAGTTGCCACGCAATGCAGTTAGAAGCGGTGTGTTCCCACAGATTGAAGAAGCGGGCATGATTTCCCGAATTTGAGGCTACTCGGTGCACAGCAATATAACATACTAGTATATACATGTATATTATATACATGTATGCATGTATGCATACTAAATTTAGTACACATGTACATCATGGCCTGCAGTGTAGTATTATGTATGTAGCGTACATCATCGGCACACATAATATATTATATGGTGGTGTATTTTTTGAATATTTTGTCAATACTTTGTTGTACTAAATTTACACATTATTATGACACACACAACGCTATACTACATACATGCATTATCGTAAAATGTGTAATTTACATACAGACAGCTGTACACAGTACAGTACATACATGTACATGTAATACATATATATATATACATACATGTACATGTACATATATATACATACATCATGCATCATGTGCATGCATGTACAACAGACATACATATATTATATACAAGGGTGGAATAGTTAGGATATTTGGGGTCGGAGCGGAGCGGAGCGGAGCGGGGTAGATGAGCCGCGGAGCGGCTCGGCTTGGTCGTGGTCGAGCTGGAGCGCCGAGCAGAGCGGTGTAGATGAGCCGCGGAGCGGCTCGGCTTAGCCGCGGATCCCCCCCCCATTAGAATACTAGAACATACAACATACATGTAAATTTACATACTAGTAGAATAGTATTATGCATACATTACATACATACATGTATGTACATACATACAGTACCCAGCCATGTACATGTACATGTACATACATACATACATACATCATATACATACATGTACATGTAAACTTAATATACATGAACTAAATTTACATACTAGTACTACATGTACTCGTATATATATAAATTTATGTGCATGTACTACCGTTTTTCTGCATATAGTGTACGTCAATTCCTACTGTACATATATATATATACAGCTAATACTACTTTATTACAAAATTTAGCTATATATAGTAGTATATACTACACATAGGAATTACAACTAGTACAAGCGAAAAAAAAAACGTTCTCATTTTTTTTCATGCAAAAAAGTGTGATATTCTGGAGAGCACGTCTCCGGAGAATCAAAAATAACTCTAACAGAAAACATGTCATCTCCCTTAATAAACGCTCAAAAATCGACGAAAAATAATTCCTATAAATAAAAAAAATTTCGCCTGCCGGCGATGCTGGGCATTCCGCTGCCCAGACCCTCGGCTCTGGGCTGACGCCCAGAGGAGGAGCGGAGCGGAGCGGACCCTATTTTTGAGATACTATTCCACGCTTGATTATATATAGTACACATACAGTGTGCCGTATATTTATATATATATATATAAATTATATATATATATATACTAGTACATGTATGTATGTATGTACATGATGAACTACATAATATATATTTACATGTACTGTAATACATACATGTGATGTATATGCATATAATTTTCATTTATATATTCGACTCGTATATAGTGGATTTTCATTCTGAGACCTGTTCTGAAAAGCTCTCGATGCGCTCTCGTAGCTAGGACCCTTTAGAAAGGCCACAGATGAGTGTAAAGTGCATTTGTCACCTTTGCCGTGTCTGGCTTTTTCTCGGCCGGAACACATTTTCAGAACCCAAACTTTTTCCCCCATAAAAGTTGAAGTTTTAAGGCGGAGAATATAATTACACATACTACTGACCATTTTTACTCCTACTAGGCGTATAATGTTAGGGCTGAACTGGGCGTGTTACCCCTAGGGCTAAAAAATCAATCAAAATCGGGGTAAAATTTAAAATTAAAAAAAAACTAATGCAATAATTAACGCGAAGATGCGGAGATCCAGGTGACGGAGCTGAGTGTTTCTCAACGCACGGTAGATATGGTCGCCGCAGACTGCCGACGCTGGACAAGGGCCCGTCAGTGGTCCTTTCCTCGCCCGCCATACTTTACTCCGGCGACTCATTACAGTTCCCTAAGCTTTCTCAGTCGTGCATGATTTTATCGCAGGATCGCGCTGGAAGAAAAGTGGGCCGCGCGAGCTCATTTTTCTCCGGAGATAGTGTCGTCGCTGCGGTCCATGAGCCAGGTACATCGAGCCGTCGAGTCGAGCCGCGGATTATCGGAATTTCGCCTTTTATATTCCACTTTCGCGCCGCCCGGCGACAGTACAACGCCAAACTAGCAGCCAGCAGGGAGAGAGATGAATCCAAGTGCCGTTTTATAGACTTCCATTTTCTCTTCATATTTCTCTTCCGATAAAGTGTATTGACAGCGTCAAAGCCCTTTGCTTGGCTGAGTACACAATTCTGTACCGGTACAGCACTAGCTACTAGTAGGAATTCCTATTTCTAAATTTCACTTATCTAGGAATGCCTTGGCAATTTCTTCGAGTACCGTACGCTTGTCGAGCCTTGCTCTGAAGCCCAGGATTATATTATATATAGTACTATATATATATATATACTACTTAGTATACATACATACATACATATATATATATATATATATGCAGCATCATAAATTTAGTACTATAATAATATATATCAGATATCAGTGTGGCTGACATTGGCAAACGGCCTTATTACGAACTATTTGAAATAGCTGTAAACCCGGCTAGAAGAGGGCGGGGTAAAGTTTTGTACAAGAATCTGTAGCAACATTTCGCCGTGGACAGACCGAGTTATCGAGAAAAAACATCAGCTTTTTATTGGTGATAAGGATGCCGGCAGTCGACTCATGCAAAAGCAGCGCCTCCAGCTCCCAATATTAATATTAAGCCCGGAGGAGCATTTTGAGTGATGCTGAAGAAGAGCCTTCCCTTCGGCCTTGTCTTGTGGAAGGAGCTCCCTTGCGGTTCTGCCCGAGCGGAGCGGCTATTCCTTTCTCCCATCACTACTGCTTTTATCTCGTCTTTCGTCTCCCCTTATACATGTACATGTACCTCCTTCCAACCAATGCTTTTGCTGAGCAATGATCGGAATGCTATCAAGCCAAAGGACCAAAGTTGGCACTTCGACAGCAAGATTCTGGCAAGCGTGACTGACGCCGCGAAATAAGAGCCCGACCGCTTCAGTGATACATTGCATCTCCTGCAAGTTTGCACAACTGTGGTATAGAGGTCATGGATGGCTACAGGAGCTGAGGTGGTATCTCTAATTTGTGCATGCTAGATGCTAGCGGCTGTTTGAAGTTTGAAGAGATATGAAGCATAACGCGGTCGAGCCTCGGGATGCTGCTGACAAACACCGCAAGCTCTGTCAGGAGGAGCACCGAACCGACGCTGATAAGTTCAGCCCAGATAGAGAATTTTTTACAGCGAATAGTTCATACGGACCAGCGCTGGCCATCAAGTTTAGAGCCGATATCAAATAGTTCGTAATCAGGCCGTTTCCCAATGTCAGCCACTGATATATAATATTATATTATTATTACATGTATGTATACTAATTTAGTAATATATTATTATATAATATATTATTATTAATGCATACTACAGCATGATACAACACTATATATCTTCTACATACATGTATATATATAAATTTAGTATACATGTACATGTTGTATATTATATATATAGTACATACATGTACTAAATTATATATAAAATATATATATATGTATATTATACATGTACATAAATAATACATACATGTATGCATAGCTAGCTATATTATACAGTAGTGTGGTCAACGTCATCGCCATCAGATGAGTTTACTCGAACCCCCAACCGCCTTTTTTCCTTCGACAAAATCCCCTCCATAGGAAACCGGGTCTCAAAGTTTTCTTTGTTGATGCGCATCCGCTGCGACACGCCACAAACAGCCCGGCAGAGATCTATCGCTGCTCGTCCACATGCCCGGAATTCGTTTTCGCGAAGGCAAGCTCGAGCATCAAACGGCTGCTTGTGGACGACCACATTTTGGACGGCGACCACAAAAGGTAGACCAAACCAAAATAAACCTCCGACAGCAGTAAGCAGGTAGAAAAGCAAAGAGAGAACTGAACGCACGTGTGTAGGGCATGCATGTGGAGTAGGCCATGTTATGTTATAGCGACACTTCTCCTTCTCCTCGACTACAGAAAGAGGTCCGTCATCTCCACTCCTGGAGTGAACATTTGCGCAGATCAAATGAAATCGGACCTCTCGGTGCCGACCATCGTTGCACGGTTCACCACCATTATAAACCAAGTCGATGCCGGTTTTAGATCCTTTTTCGTAGTGTTGCTGGTCTACCGAACCAAGCCAATAACAGAGTCCATGATTCACTTGGTACACAGGGCTTTGCGCATGTGACAGCCGCTTTGTATCACACTCTGGGGGCATATTATCGCCATTGGGACTCCCGCCGCAAAGAGAAAAATAATACTGGAACTTTTGGTCAAACGATGCGATAAAAAATGCATCTTCACGTCCGTCTGCCCGGGAAAGGCTGGTGAGATCCCAGCGAAGGCCTCCTTCCGTGTACACACAGGTCGGCCGGCTTTCCCCTAACGACGAGGAGAGAAGAATAAGCCATGCTCCGGTGAGAAAAGCCGCCATTCTTTAGTTCAAAATATGCGTCGCTCTCAAACTACTAAACTGTGTAGCTGCAGCAATTATAAGTTTTAACGGCCGATCGTCTGCGTTGTGGCGCTCCGGCCGGGTATTCCAATTAGAAGAGCTTTATTTCCAGATGCCTCGACGAGGCTTGTCGTGACGCCTATTGACACTTCCCGCAAAAAACTACCAAAATAATGCTGGAATGTTGACGGCCATGGAATTAGGATACTCTGTAATCGCTTATCGATAACGGGATAACACTGTGTATCCGGTGTACCGGCTAGCCGGGTACTAGCTACTAGTAGCTAGCTAGCTAGTAAAGATGAAAGCGGGTCGTGCAATCCTCATGCATGTGATCGTTGCGACAGCGTAGTAATCACGCACTCGCTGGGTGGTGGCATGGGCTCTGGTCTGTCGTTCTCGGCTCCGTGATTGAAGACATTTGTTGAGGCGAACCGTGCACACCTAGTTCGCCTATCACTTTGGTTATAACAATGCATGCTTGGTGCCCAACGTGCAAGTGCGCTAGGCGCACCTGTCAGAACCTGAAGGCTCATCTTAGCTTTTGCCGGCGTTGCAAAGGCAATCGCAAGCGTTGTAGGCAATGCATTGGCTGTGCGAGTTGTAACTTTGAGAATAGTGAGGCAAGGTGCAAAAACCCCAAATGCCGAGGCCGTGGGCGATACGGTATTCGCTGTCCGCTTCCAGAATCTTGTCGGCGCCGTCGCAAAAGATCAGTGAAAACTCACATGCAGGAGGAAACGGATTTGTTCGACATATTTTTCTCTGCTGAAAGCAACGCTGTGAATAGCTTCCCGGCACCTCTTCCGTCCTCGGCGGTACGGCGTGTTGCTTTTTTGAACACTAAACGAATAGATCGAGAGACGCTCTGGAATAGTGCATCGCAACTTCAGGCACTTTCTCGCGGTGTCTCCCAGCGGCGACGCTTGGCATCCCAGCACATCGTAGTAGCGACGCTGCAAGCTCATCTTCGAGGAGGATTAGCTCGTCGCCACTGCCAGGCACAGAGGCAGGCGGCGCAGAGACTCCAATTGCGACTACGGCGAGCGTGGGTGCAAAAGGCTGGCCGTCGAGAGAAGGTTGCCGTCATTGCAGCGGCAGGAGCAAAACTTCAGGCACTTTCTCGCGGTGTCTCACAGCGGCGACGCTTGGCATCCCAGCACACCGTAGTGGCGACGCTGCAAGCTCATCTTCGAGGAGGATTGGTTCGTCGCCGCTGCCAGGTGCAGAGGCAGGCGGCACAGAGACTACAATCGCGACTACGGCGAGCGTGGGCGCAAAAGGCTGGACGTCGAGAGAAGGTTGCCGCATCGGATGCTTGCCATAACACTGTACCGTGCCTGAATTCGCGCACCTTGGTGACATTGCCAGTCACCACGAGCGTTCCATCACCGCCGCTGCTCAGTGCCGGGAACTCTCTAGTAAACACTAGAGCGAATACCAGACCTCGAGTGCTCCCAAGTAGCAGTCGAACGGCTTCAACGCAGGCCGAGGGCCACTGGAACGATACTAGTAGGTACCTTGAAGACTTTGGCTTTGGTCGGGTATCTAGCCGCACATGTGCGGGGGCTGCGGGCTGGCTGCAAGGGGAACGCAACCGAGGGAAATTGACCAGAATTTCAACCTCGGGTAACGGGTATCGGGCTTTGCGGCACATGCTTGATATGGGCATTTCGCCTGCTCAGGAACGGAAACTCATGGCGAGTATTGAAAGTGAAAAGAAAACTTCAACAGCAGCAGCAGCAGCCACCAGAACTGAGCGGAGGTGGGAGGTGAGGTGTGAGGAGGTGAGGTGAGGGTTGACTGAGCGTGTTTGAGAACCTACTTACTAAATGATTTGGCACTTCCGGCTAGACGTGGTCGACATAATACTGCTGCTAGTACATGTAGTACATGTACGCATATTTAATATTTTGTCAACAGCACACGCTTGGTTTTATTCTGGTCTGGCGAGATACTACATACATGCATCGTCGTGTGCATGTATGTGTGGATGTGTGGTGTCGACTCATATCACGATCGCGTCCGAAAATCAAAACATGGCTTTTTTGTGCACCCAGATTGGAACGCACCCATGAAGATCCGACAAAATTCCAACAAGCAAGTGGAGTTTTTTTCGCGAAAAAAAAAACGGAAATTCGCCGAGAACATGATGCATGACAGTAGACCTATTGGTCCGTCCTACTACACTGGCCTGTTGTAGCGTGTAGTAGCGTCTGCTGCACTCTTCACTTTCAACTCTAAATTTAGTATATAGGATATAGGCCTTTAAACTTTACTATTACAACATGTTGTACAGCTGTACTATGCATATATATACTGTACATGTAGTACTATATATATTATACAGTATATATATATATATATATATATCCTGGGCTTCAGAGCAAGGCTCGACAAGCGTACGGTACTCGAAGAAATTGCCAAGGCATTCCTAGATAAGTGAAATTTAGAAATAGGAATTCCTAGCTAGCTAGCTGTACCGGTACAGAATTGTGTACTCAGCCAAACCTAGGGCTTTGACGCTGTCAATACACTTTATCAGGGGAGAAAATTGTTCACCTGTAAAACGGCACTTGGATTCATCTCTCTGCCTACGAGCTGCTTCTTTGCCGCTGTGCTGTCGCCAGGCGGCGCGTAAGTTGCCGCTGCTAAGCCCAGGCTGAAAAGAAGCGGTAAAAAAAAAAACCTCCGAGCTACTGAACCCAACCAAGAAACGACGTGCACAGCTATAGCTAGTAGCTATAGGGCTAGGTTTGAAACCCTTATAGGGTGCATGCGTTTGCTTGTCAAGGCCGCCGCGGTAGCTGTCACGGTGATACCCACTGCGTTGGATTGTTGAGGAAACGAAAGCTGCTGCGAGCAAAAGCCGAGAAGAGTGAGTACAACCCGAACAACCCGAATTCACGTGAACGTCAGTTAAATACAACTTAGCGGAATAAGAGAAATCGGAAGAGAAATGAAATTGGAGCCCTGTATAACGGCACTTGGATTCAATCCTTTGCCTGCTGGCTGCTGGTTTGGCGCTGTGCTGTCGCCGGGCGGCCCGTGGAGCTGCCGCTGCTAAGCCGAGGCTGAAAAGCAGCGGTGCAAAAAAAAATCTGCGAGCTACTGAACCCAACCAAGGACGTGCACAGCTATAGCTAGCTAGTAGCTATAAGGTAGGTTTG
>Ga0099798_10052_pt1 | contig 33317 bp, 38 predicted proteins | sample Uncmet_Sort29A_1_FD_89870 | JGI IMG/M metagenome (GOLD analysis project Ga0099798, IMG submission 89870) | Marine eukaryotic communities from CALCOFI LINE 67, Pacific Ocean - CN13ID_Sort29A_1 | ecosystem: Environmental > Aquatic > Marine > Oceanic | place: Pacific Ocean: Monterey Bay | collected...
CCGGAAACCCAGAACCGCTCGTCTCGGGGCGGCCCCCGGCGCGAGACAGTTATGTGGAGCTTAGCCCTCACTTTACCGGATTATTCGGTTAACTTCGTTTATAGCGAGTGAGCGAGCCCCAGATAGGGGCTGCCGAGTACTGACAGAGCGGCTCGAAGGAGCTGTCTGTCCATAGGACTTGCGGGTAATAACGGTGGCTTCACACTCGTTGGTGCGATTGCGTCACGCTCCTATGACGGCCCTCAGTCTTCGTGCAAAAGGCACTGTTGCGTATAGAGGGGTGAGCAGGATTTTTCCGAATGTTTAACGTAACAGTTTATAGCACGGAGAGAACACCAGCATATAGCACTAGCTATATAACTTTTTCGGTGCCGGCTGTGAGATTTGAATCCACAACCACGTGCAGCCTGGGCAGTGACAACTACCACCAGACCACAGGATTTTTTTGAATTTTTAACGCATCGGGTACTAGACCCCTCATAACGCCGGCGGATAACATGGAGCAAAATGCTGAACTTGGTCGCTTTTTAGGCCGTTCCCGGGGCCCAGGCGGTTTTCACCGCCTGGACCCGAGGCCTCAGATACTATACTCATGTTCTTCATGGCTGATCTAGCATGTTCGTATTATGCCTGTGCTGAAAGGCATAAGAAGATGGAAAGTAGAAGAAAGAAAAGGTGGCGCCATTGAAATATGCAAGTTTTTTTGTAATAATAAACTTCGTTTCTTATCTTGCAATAATGTTTCGTTCTGGTCGAGTATGATGGAGATTGTAAAATATTCATCAAATATTTTTTTGCTCAGTTAAAATGTAGTTTACCTTACCCCCGTGCAGTTTCCTTAGGTTGAACATCCTGCTCTGGAGGATTTGCCTCCCGTAGAAAAACTGGCGCATCGCGATGGTGGATTCCTGTTTTTCGTGCGCCGATTCCAGCTCCACCTCGCCCTCCTTGGCGCCGGGTGCGCGTCGATTCCCGGGGTAAATAATTCATAATTCTCACGGAGCAATAATGTTTCGTTCTGGTCTAGTATAATGGACATCGAAATTTGAAAATTAATTACCCCGGGAATCGACCTTCACCGGCACCGGTGTTCTCGCCGCAAATTTTCCCGTAATCCTCGATGAGTTTCACAAACTCCTGCCGGAGCAGTGTGAGGACTGGCCAATCACCCAGGACAAAGGGTAAACGCATTTCTCCGGGGCAAATAATTGGGAAATTTTTAGAGGGTATATTTTTCAATCTCCATTATACTAGACCAGAAGTTGAACGAACATTTGTGCGACCCCGTAAGAATTATGAAATATTTACCCCGGGGTCGAAGTGCGCGCACGGGACAAAGGGCAGTTCCTCCTTGCCCTCCTTCTTGATGTACTCCTCGAACCAAAACAGCGGGAAAATCTCCAACGCTTTGTCATACTGCGGCCAGCTGTTGAAGAAGATTTGGGCAATCGCGGGGTCGGAAATGGTCCTCTCCTCGGCGTTTGGGTGGAACCCCAAGTCGCGAACTTCTTTCTTCCAGTTTTTGCGTGCAATATTCTTCATGATGTTCGTCCCCTTCTGGCTGGTTTCTTCCTGCAGTAAACCGATTTTGCGCAGCATCAGGAAGTCGAGTAAGCGCATGCCTCCGGGGTAATTAATTGGGAAATGTTTTAAATGTATTTTTTTCAATCTCCATTATACTAGACCAGAACGAAACATTATTGCTCCGTAAGAATTATGAATTATTTGCCCCGGAGAAATGCGGGCACAGGAAGTCCAGCGGGTGGTGCAGTTCGGCGAGTTGGGAGCCCTTATCGCCGGCTTTCTCTAAGAAATGCGCGAGCTCGGTGGCGGTGACTGTGGTCGCGAAATCGTCGACCTTGATATCCAAAATCTCGTCGTTCATCTCGTAATGTGGGCCAAAACAATAGTTCATTTTCGGGTAAACAAATCATAATTCTGATCACGGGGTCAGACTAATGTTCTCAATGTTCGTTCTTTTTAACAAAAATGGAGATCGAGGACCAAAATGAACATTGCGATCTTGGCCCACCCCGTTCATCTCGTAGTCCTTCTGCGCAAACAGGGCCTTTCCGCCATATTTGTCCTGCCCATGCTGCACCTGGGGCGCCAGGTCCATCAACGAATAGGACGGCGGCATTTTTTGTTTTTAACTTTTGGAAAAAAAAAAATCGGTTCGAATCAATGATGTTTCAGGTTCTTGATCTGTTTCTTCGAATGCTGGTAGTGAGGCGTTTCTTGTTTGTGTTTCAGCGCGTGCGGTTCGGGATTTCTTGTTTCTTGCTTTTTGCCTTTCGGCGTGCTAGTTCGGTAAATGTGTTGGAAATCGAAGATCGCCGGTTACTATGTTGGGGGTCGAAAATAGTTGTGGAAGGGAATTGCAGTTGGCTGTTCTTCTGATTTTAAGTGGTTTCAGCAAAAGCTTGAAAGTCGATTTTTTGTACAGCACAGCGTACATGCCACAAAATGGTGTTCGATTTTGTGAGAAGTACGCTGCCCAACATTGGGAAGGGAATGAAAAACTGAAATTGTACCACTAATTAATAACTTCCATGTATTTTCCCTCATACAGCACAGCGTACATGCCACAAAATGGTGTTCAATTTTGTGAGAAGTACGCTGCCCAACATTGGGAAGGGAATGAAAAACTGAAATTGTACCACTAGTTAATAACTTCCATGTGTTTTCCCTCATACAGCACAGCGTACATGCCACAAAATGGTGTTCAATTTTGTGAGAAGTACGCTGCCCAACATTGGGAAGGGAATGAAAAACTGAAATTGTACCACTAGTTAATAACTTCCATGTGTTTTCCCTCATACAGCACAGCGTACATGCCACAAAATGGTGTTCAATTTTGTGAGAAGTACGCTGCCCAACATTGGGAAGGGGATGAAAAACTGAAATTGTACCACTAATTAATAACTTCCATGTGTTTTCCCTCATACAGCACAGCACATTGCAAGCGGGCGAGGAACCGGGGGAAGTGGTCCCGGATTTTGAAGCCTCCGATTTTTTTACTGCGTTGCGGCGTACATGTCACGAAAAATTAAATTAAATAATTGTTTTATCGAACAATTATTTAATTTAATTCTGGAAAATGTTCATGTGTTATGTACGCTGGAAGTCGTCAGGAGGTACTTCAGATCTAATTTCTTTCAATTTCTTATTTTCGTTTTCACCTTCTCTTGCCGGGAAACGGAATTTCTATAAGTTGCAGCGTATGTAACACAATTATTTTTGTGAGAAATCATGTGAGATATACGCTAGAATGCGTGAGGGAGTAGTTTTAGATCCAATTTCTTTAAACGTTTCCCGCCCAAACCACTCAGTGACCATCATGATCCCCACACCACCCATCGCTGGCATCGCAATTGCTGATCCTGTGTCGGTCGGTCGGTCGACGGTCGGTATATCTCGCTGACTTGACGACAGGTTCAGGTTTTGGAAAGTTTTTTTTCAGTCTTAAATGGAAAAAATCATCATCATCCAAGGCGAGTCAGCCGTCTCCACTCTTAGAAGATATTTAACGCACTAGAGACGCGATTTCGCGGGGCAAGAAAATATCCTAATTGTATCGCCCAACGGCATTTCTCTTCTTCTAAGTTTTCGCACTATAATGTACAACGCCCGAGTCGTAACGACAGTCCGAGTACACAATTGCCAACACAATTGCGAATTTTTGTCTTCAATTACATAATGTGACTGATTCAATCGCGCCAATTCTTGACATGTGGTGGCGGTGTTGGATTTTCTTTTGTCATAAAAATTGAATCGGATCCACCAACTACACAGAAGGCCGCAGACTGGTGTCTTAATAGAGTCTCTTCTCGGAATAAAAAATAACCTCTTTCCCCCCCCCCGCTCCTTCTGTTGTTCTCAGGAAGAAAAGGAGGTTGTTTCTCTAGTACTACTACTACTACGTGACAATTGATTGAGTGTAGCCACCACATTAGTTTCAAAAAACAGGTAAGAGGACTGTAAAAACACAATTTTCGTTCGACAATTCAGTACCTAAGACTAAGTTGCTGTTCCGTTCCAAACAATCGAGACTACTCGCGGAGGATCTTTGGTATTATACGATACTGGATCGGATCCCCCCCCCCGCAAAACTGAGAAGAGCAGCGATGGGGAATCAAATACATACTAATGTTAATATTACTTGGACTGCTCAACTGTTAAGATCTGATTGCATTCTCTTTCTTGCACTTGAACATTCCCACAAAAATCATAAATAGTGTGCAACGAGTTTCTTCACAAGAAATGGGGCCCTTTCCGATCGGAAAATCACTCTTTGGTGGAGAACGTATATGTGCTACCGTGCCAGTGGATGTTATACGACATGGATAATGATTTTTTTGTTTTAATGCATAATAGATATTAAGAAAATTGTTGTATAGAAACACACAAGAAATGTTGTAGATATGGACGTAGTAGAATTATATATACGATTGCCATACAGTATGCGCAGCTTTCTTTTTTATTAAACGAACTTTAACTTTTTGAGAATTGGATATCTGAAAACTTTCATAAATCATAAATGTATTCAATGACAACATGGTAAGACACTTCTGCAGAAATATGACGACACTACGGAACTTCTTTTTGTTATCCCTCGCGATATGTACTCTTAATTAGTGTGGGAGAAAATTATCATCAAAAACTCGTTGACTTGACATCTCGCAAACAACTAGATTACCATTCAAATTCGCCCATGGAATATCGAACAGTACAATACAATGGAGGAAACTCATATTAACACTGCTATTAATACGTCAAGAATGACAGCCGCCAGTTTGTTTTCACAAAAACTTCGGGAACCCGAGAGGCCTCACTAGTTTCCTTTCAAGTCTGGGAAACTGTCGCTGTTGATGCCGGCGGCAGCGGCCGCATTCTGTTGCTGATTCTGGTTCTGGTTTTGCTGCTGCTGCTGCTGCTGGCCTTGGTTGTTACCCCAGCCACCGTGCTGCTGCTGCTGCTGTTGCTGTTGGCCGCCGCCCTGGTTGTTGCTACCCTGCTGCTGCTGCTGATCGTTGCTGTTACCCCCCCAGGCGCCGCCCCCTGGTGTTCCTCCCTGGTTGTTGAAGTTCTGCGAACGTCCTTGACCGCCACTCCAGTCGCTCCCGCCGCCCCAGCTTTGGTTGTCGCTCCAGCCGCCGCCGGTGTTTCGATGATTGTTGTTGGGGCCGCCTTTTTTTTTTTTTATCGTTTTCGATTTTTTTTTGTGTGGGAAGAAAAAATGACCAAAATGTTCTTTTTCTCAAACTAAAAAACAATGTCTTGTTCCTCAGTATCAACTATCATCAACCAACCAACCACGGAGGGCATCATGAATGAATGCTCGGCACTCATCAGAATTGAATGATTATAAGTTGACCAAAGGGGTCGATGATGCCACACAGTCCCAAATTTATCGAGAAAGAAAATACGTCCTCCGCCCTTGTTGTTGAAATTATTCTTGCCCTTTCCCTTTCCACCCTTGCCCTTTCCCTTGCGATGGGCGTCGGGTCCTCCCGATGGCGATTGTTTCCACCCCTGCTGGTTGTGGGTGCCGCCGCGGCTGCCCTGGTAGGTCTGGCCCCCGTGTTGTTGGTTCCCGTGTTGTTGGTTCCCGCCGTGCGGATTGTTGGGATCGTAACCGGTGCCACTGTGGGGTTGTTGCTGCTGCGATTGATGCTGTTGCGGGTTCATGTTCTGACTGGAAGAGTCGTACCTTTTTTTTTTGTATAGAATTCTTGTTGAAAACACTTAACAACAAATGCAGGGGCTTGAGGACAGCGGCCAGCCCCTGCTGTTTCTGCAAACGGGACCTTCAAAAAAAACTCATACTCAAAAAAGAGGTCAACTGAATAGTTAAATGAATACCCCTGCTGTTGCTGAGGAAAACCACCCTGCTGCTGTTGTGGCTGGAAATTGGTCGCGCCCGCTCCCATGTTCCAAACACCCTGCTGTTGTCCTTGCATCATCTGCTGCTGCTGCTGCTGCTGCTGCGGGTTCTGGGGCTGCATCATGTTCCTTTTTGATTTTTTTGGAAAAGTTCGGTGTGAAGAGTGTAGCTTGTTGAAAAGGGGGGCGGGGCGAGAGATCCACATACTCTCACTTAATATCTATCACACGGTCGGAGAAACTCCTCGCGAGTCTTGCGTCGCCACAACTCTTTTTCGACCCCACAGTTCTCATCCTTCCACACGCATTGATGATATCCGCGCCATTCTTCTGACACATGTCATACTACATAGCCTCAGCATCATGGCCCTAGTAGAATACATGTTGAACGCCCCCTGCGCAGGCATCAGTAGTTTGGGGAGGCAAGTCCCGCAGACACCTTTCTCTCGCCAAAATTTTCGGAACAAAAAATGTTTACAGTAAGAGCTGTTTCGCGTTTAGTCCAACGTTCCTCTTTTAAAATTACTCATAGCTGTCTACGCCGCAAACACGACTCGGAAACCGAGGGACTGCGGGACAACTGTTTCCCCCCCTCCTCCTCCCCACTGACATGTTAAACGCCCCCTGCTGCGGCCCGGTCGTCGTGGCAGCGCCCATCTGCGGCGTGATGGGAGCAACTTGAGGCGTGTACATTTGGTCCCCCATCTGCGTTTGTACATTTTGTCCACCCGGACCCTGCATCTGCTGCTGCTGTGGAAACCCGCCGCCCATACCCTGCGGCTGCATTTGCGATGAAACGACGCCCATGTTGATCGCGCCCTGCGAGGGCGTCATCTGCGCCATATTGAATGCGCCCTGTGTTCCGGGTGATTGCGGTGCCCCCGCATCCGGGCCGCCGCTCGAATACCCGACCCCGGGCTGCTGTGGGCCACCGACCCCGAACGACTGCTGCTGCTGCTGCTGCTGGGGCTGCTGTGGCTGCTGAAAGTTCATCTGGTTGCTACCCTGCTGCTGCTGCTGCCCTTGGGGACCGGTGTAACTGTGGTGCGAGGTGTCGAGTTGTGTAATTCAAAAGACTAAGAACAAAAACTATTCACAACAAAAAAAGAGGCCACTGTACCCATTATTGACGGAGGCAGACGCCGCAGGTGTCGAGAACATCGCACTGTTGTTCACACCACCGTGAGGATTCATCGCGACCCCGAGCCCCGGATTCACAAATTGGGTCGCAGGATTGACATTCTGCGGCCCCCCACATTGAAGTTGCTGGTGTGTTGCGGGTTGCAACCCTCCGGCTCCTCCGATGGAGTGGAACTGTGGAGTCGGGACTAAGGAATAAACATTCTGACTCACATGGTTGTGCACTGCCGCGGTAGCCGACATGGGATTAGAATGCTGCTGTTGCGACTGCTGCTGACCTACAAACTGAAAGTGCTGCTGCGCCTGCAGTTGCTGTTGAAACTGCTGCTGCTGCTGCGCCTGCAGCTGGTGTTGAAACTGCGCAACCTGCGGCTGCGGTTGCTGCACTTGGTGGCCGGACACCCCAAATTGCAGATTCTGTTGAGGCTGTGTCTGTAGAGGGGCAGTCGGACTCTGTTGTGGGGTCGGCAGCTGTGCATGAGCCTGCTGCTGCTGCTGCTGATGTGAACCACTCGGCTGCTGCTGCGGACTAGATTGAGGCTGTGTCGACAGTTGTCCTGGCTGCTGCCCAGTTTGTCCGCTCGGATTGCCCTGTCCATCACACTGCGCTAGAAGAACCGGGGAGGCCGCCAACGGCAATCCCACCTGCCGAGGACTCGGACTCGGACTGGCGGCGGCTTGCGCCGGCGAAGAAACCGCGGACGCATCAGCAGCAGCTGGATGTGCTGCGGGTCCCCGACTTGGACTCAGCACTACATTGTAGGGCGTGTTCATCACCTGGATTTGCTGCCGCAGCTGCGGTTGCCCCGATTGCGGGAGTTGCCCCGATTGCTGCTGGATTTGCCCCGATTGCTGCTGCTGTTGGAATTGCGGGAGTGACAGCCGCGGTTGCTGTGGCTGCGATTGCGCCAGCGGCGTCGCCGCTGACATTGGCATCATTCCTGCGTTCGCAGCACTCGGTTGTTGCGGAATAATTCCCATCACCTGCTGCTGCTGCTGCTGCTGCTGCTGCTGCGGATTGATCGGCAGATTCTGCTGCGGAACGAATTCTGCAGAGTGTAAGGAAAATGGGGTCGCATTGAACGGAGCTGGCGAACCTGGGATTGCGGCGGAGGTAGCTCCTCCTCCGACCCCGGAGACCGTGGTCGTGTTACTATTATTATTGGGTGCACCACCACCACCCCGTAGTGTTGTCATAGGGGTTGTCACTGACACCGGACCACCTTGATGGGGACCTCCTGTTCCGTGAGCATCGGGTGTAGTGGTGATCATTGTTGCTGCTCCCATTGGGTCCACCTGCGGTGTCAGCAATGGTGTGAGACAGGCCGGTGGTGTTGTAGCTCCTCCGAGTCCTCCTCCCATGATGTGATTCGCTACCGGACTCAGCAACAGTATCGGCTGATTCAACCCGCCGCCGACCGCAAGCGGCGCGATTAGGGGCGTCGTCACTGTAAGCACATTTTAACTGAGCAAAAAAGTATTAAATTTTCAAACAAATATTTAATAAATATTTTTCAATCTCCATTATGTTAGACCAGAACGAAACATTATTGCTCCGTAAGAATTATGAATTATTTGCCCAGTTAAAATGTGGGCACGTCGTCACTGGAGTAGTTGTGGGTAGAACGGCTCCGCGGGGAGATGCGCAGGCGGAGACCGCGGGAGTAACTGAGATCATGTTCGTCTTATTTGGCACACTTGGAGTTGTAGTAGAAGGATTGCTATTTCCGGCATTTTCCCCTCCACCATTTTTTTCGATTATAGGGAGGGCACTACTTCCGCTCTCACCACCGCCGAGTGCAGTAGCCTCATCCTGCTGCTGCTGCTTCTGTTGCTGGACTTCATCTGACGACATAGTAGTGCACTTTTCTTCTGACGACATAGTAGTAGTAGTGGTAGTGTCCCCCTTAATACTCGGTTTTTCCCCCTCCTCCTCCTCCGCACAATTATTGACGTGAAGGTCGATTCCCGGGGTAATTAATTTTCAAATTTCGATCTCCATTATACTAGACCAGAACGAAACATTATTGCTCCGTAAGAATTATGAATTATTTACCCCGGGAATCGACGCGCACAATTATTGACACCCGAGTCTTCCGCACAATCACTGCGATCGCTGGCAGACGTCGTCATCCCCTTCTTATTACTTGGACCGCTTCCCTTGGACTTCCCACTCCCTTTAACATTATTCACAGAGGATGTAGAAGTAGTAGCTGAAGAAGAGGATTTAGAATACGAATTCGTGCGCTGTCCGGCAATTTGCGAACCTCCTGTGTGCAAATGAGCCCTCTGAGACATCGTGTTCTTCCCGCGTTGTTTTCGCTCTTCGAATTTCTCCTGGGCTTGCCGGGAACCTTTGGATAAATTCGGCGAGCCCCGTGTATCTGTTTTTATTTTTTGTTGTGTTTTCCTTTTTCCGACCCCCCCGATTTCGGATGATGTGTCGCTACTTTTTTCCGGGCAAAAAAATCATAATTATTCCGGAGCAATAATGTTTCGTTCTGGTCTAGTATGATGGAGATCGAAAATCGGGTATGAGAAATATTATGATTTTCCGAATACTCATTACACTATGTCTTCTATTATTATTAGGGGACAAAACTCGTAAAAAAAAAACTACCTTTCGATCCCTGGCCGCCGCCCCAGGCGTTGTTGTATCCGCCCTGATTACTATTCCCCTTATTCGCACTCTTGTGGGAAGGCGATCGACTGGTGCCTTTCGGATTTAAGGAGGGGGAATCCTGCTGCCTATTTCGACCTTGATATCCCCCCACGCCCGCTTGATGCTGCTGCCACGTGGTCGGTTGATTCTGTCCCCCGCCCGTAGCTGTGGTTTCCGTCACTGGCGCGGTGCTGTTGCTCTTCGTGAAATCAGACTTTCCGGGCCTGTCACCCTGTCCTCCGACCCGCGTGTTGTCGGAGCCAACGTAGTTCGATTCGGCTTTTTGTTTTTTAGGACACGGTGTAGGAGGAATTGGAGACTAGGGGCGAAGAAACAGTCAAGAGTACGCAATATTTATGATACTACGGTATTAAGAGAGAGTTCGTTCGGGGGGAGGGGCAAGAAGAAACAGTCCAATCCGGGGCAGAAAATACTATTCCACACTATTGCCATTGAAAACCATGACATGTGTTCTTCGATAATACTATTTAAAACAATATTATGATACAGTATGAACTCTCGCCCACGGAGGGAAGGAAATAAAGAAATAATTGAAGAGATGAAAAAAAAAAAAAATCGAGGGCCCCCAAAAATCGTACCTTTCCGTCGCGCCAAATATTCGCCAAAAAAAGTTCAAGAGATGCAAAAAACAAAAAATCGCCCCCGCCCTAGTACCTTTCCGTCGCGCCAAATATTCGTCCGAATACTTATCGTTTGGTGTTCCCCGAGTGGCATCCAAAGGCGCAGTGCGCTTCGCCAATTGTAGCCTCGGCCTGCCGCCCGGCCCCCGAGCTCCGCCGCCTTGCTGCTGCCTCAGCTTTTTGAAGATGGGGTCGTCCTCATCGGGCCCGTTCGCCGCTTTGCCAATAGGATTGCCCTGTGAATCCGTGAGGCGTTCCGACGCTCTTCGGTCTTGGGGAGGTTGTTCAGAGACATTGCTTCCAAAACCGGGAAGCCGGGATTTCTTCTGCTTTTCTCCGGCCCCGACGTTCGATTGGGATGGTCTTTGTGCATCTGTTGCTGCTGCTGCGGAGGGGCGGTTCGGATTATTCTGGTCAGCGTTGTTGTTACCTTTGGTATTCCGACCCTGGGATTTCTGTCCTGGCTGCTGACTATTAGTATTGGACCGCTGGGGGCCGTCGCGGTCGTCCCCTTCTGCGCCCGCCCCAACTGCGGAGGAGGCGGCATCGCCCCCCCAAGCTGTTCCGTCTTTTGAGGAGGAATTTCTATTATCTTTCTGTTTGCCACCCTTTGCTGTTGTCGTGGTTGTGTCTCTCTTACTACGCTCACGATCCCCATGAGGAAGATCACGATCTCCTCCACCATCAGCAGCCCTAGACTCTCGGCCGCCGGCGGTCGGCGATCGCGTGTCCCGCTTATTATAAGAATAATCGTCGTCGATCTCGTCTCCTTTTCCTCCTGCGCTCTTGTCATCTTTTCCTCCTTTTCTGTTGCTGCTCATCCTATTATTATCGTCGGGGGAGGGGGAGGCGCCCTTTTGATGCTGATTAGGGGCTTTCGCGATCACGCTACTTTTGCGATCGTCTTGGCTCTGGCCTTTTGTCTTCCGCAGATCACGGTCTGAATCTAAGTTCACCGGTGGCCGGTTACGAAAATCTGCGCCAGCGTCCTCGTCGCGAGTGGCCCTTTTTTGGGATTTTTTGAGTAGTTTTTTTTTGAGGTGCAAATAGTAGGTTTGACTCCCTCGTAACGTTGAGTTTATTTTTTTGTGAATAGGAGGTGGCAAATGTTTTTCTTCTTCGGTGAAGACTATTAAGGGTTTGATCGATCACATCACCTAAATCTCGGAATCTCGGGGGGGGAAACGAAAAACGGATTATTAAAAGCACAAAGAGCACACCTTGTGTTCCGGCCCTTCGCGGCGTTGGATGCGCGCCCCGCATAGGATCCTCCACGGTCTCCGTCCCTTCCGGCGGGGCCGTCTCGATTTCCATACCCACGATCTCCTCCATCACGGTGGTCTCTCCCGCCGTAGCCGCCATCATTTCGACCGCGATCCCCGCCTTTCCGGTCGTAGCCGCGATCTCCTCTGTCCCCATATTTGTCGTAACCACTGCGATCTCCGCGATCGCCGCGATCGTGGGCGTCGCGGCCCCACGCGTTGCTTCTGGACTCTCTTTCCGGGTCATTGCGATCACCAAACCCGCCGGTGGTGCCCCTTCCCGAAGGCGGTAAGCACATTTTAACTGAGCAAAAAAATATTAAATATTCAAAAAAATATTTAATTAATAGTTTTTCAATCTCCATTATACTAGACCAGAACGAAACATTATTGCTCCGTAAGAATTATGAATTATTTGCCCTGTTAAAATGTGGGCACCTGAAGGCGTGGAGCGGCCCCAGCCACTGGTGGACTCTCGGTTGTTGTTGCCGTGCGGGCCCCCCTTGCGGCTTTCTCTATGAGCGTTGCCGAGCGACATTGAGCCCTCCCCTCGGTCGCCAAAGTTGCCCCCGGTTTTGCGAGAGCCCTTGTTTTTTCCGCCTTTGTGAGCACCTTTTTCGGTATCGCGGGGGGACTTCCCGTACCATCCGTCTTTTGAGCGTTCGCTGATCTTCTCGGCGTCTGTGTCCTCCGGTTTCACCTCAATGTTCGTGAACTTCGACGGGTAGTAGGCGCATTTGAACCTTTTTTTTTTTTCGTTTTTTCGGGGGGGGGGGGGTTCATTTTGTTGGGAATCTTTATTGACAATGCGCACCGTTTTGGTATTATGCATGCTTTTTCGGGTTGTTTTTTAAGTTCACATGATCAGTGCCCCAGTCTACCTTATCAACAAAGACTGTCACGACACTGTGAGTTTCATTTGTTGCCCCATGCAGTCTCTAACAAACTAAGAAACTACGGAGGAAAAGGAAATGATTAAAAAATTCTTCAGAAATAGCAAACCTGCACTGATTGAGATGCAACGCCTTCTTCAAGCCATCCTCCGCCGCACAGAGTTCAATGTTGAGCAAAACTCTTCCCTCCTTATTTTTCCGCCTTTGAACACTCTGCACGGTCAAACCATAGTTGGAAAACTGCGACATGATCGAAGCGTCATAGCTGGTGTCATCGTAAGTGCATCTCTCCGTGGTCGCAATGAATTGTGAAATTTCAGAAATTAATATTTTTCGATCTCCATTAATATACTAGACCAGAACGAAACATTATTGCTCCGTAAGAAATTAGAATTATGAATTATTTGCCCCGGAGAGATGCAGGCACTGGTGTCATCGGGCGGTATGTTGAAGACGTCGATGAATTGTGACGGAGTCGGGGCCTGTTCTGTAGCGGACCCCGCAGGTGTGGTCCCGGATTTGGCTTTTGAGGCTCGATCCAATCGCAAGAGGGGAGGGGATATCGCAATGCTCGGTACCTGGGTGCTCACATTTTAACAGGGCAAATAATGAATAATTCTTACGGAACAATAATGTTTCGTTCTGGTCTAGTATAATGGAGATTGAAAAATATTTATTAATTTTTTTTTTGAAAATTTAATATTTTTTTGCTCAGTTAAAATGTGCTTACGGCACCTGGTAGTCAAAATCAGGCGACAAGTCTTCCGACTCATCCGCCCAGCAGCGTTTCTTCTTCTTCTTCCCCCCCGTGCCACCCGTCAAACTTCCGGAGGAAGCAGGGACCGCCTCCGCGCCCGTAGAGCTCGACGGCGTGGCCGGACCGGGACCGGGTCCGGGTGTTGCTTCCTTTTTCTCGGGCGTTTTCTCGACCACCGCAGCGGTAGGTGGGTCCTCTTTTTTCTCGGGGCTACTGGGATCCTGCTTTCCTCCGGCCGGGTCTTTAGGCGACCCTTGGTCTTTCTTTTCCGTGCTGGGGGTAGTCATTTTTGTGTTTTGGATTTTCTCTTTTTCTTCTTCTTCTTTTGAAAACGAAAACTCGGTTTTCAATATAGTGTCAGAAGAATACCGTTCTCAGAGTTCTGAATCAGATTGCCTGATCAACTCTTCTTCCTGCGACGAAGGTTTTTTTTTCGGAAGAATCAGAAGACCTCCTTCGACTTTGATTCAGGCCTTCACAACTATTTAAACACAAGCCTCCCCAAGGGTGCTCTGAAGCAGAGTCTACCGACTACAGTGTACTCCTAAAGCCCATAATAGCACACAGACATCTTGTTTTGCTCCTGTCTGCTGCAGTTCCTTTTAAATTTTCTGCTAGTAGGTAGCGACTAGCACTAAAAACGGTTTTTTCTTATTTATCTATTTTTTTTTTTCTGTGATCGATCATTCGGAAAATTATCGTGATGCCAATGGGTGCAGTGCACTCGTTTTATTCCGATTCGTCGCCACAGACTTTAAATTACTCCTTTGTTCGAGTCCAGACTAGAGTGAGAAGACATGCAGACATGGTATTAATACGGTGCACACAGTGAACAGTGTGGGTGGGTGGTTAGTGAACTCCAAATAATATATGTGTTCCCACAATAATAGAATGACGCCCGGCGCTGTTCGGCCCCCGCGTCGAGACGGCCGGACGCTATAGCACCGGGGAAATGGACGGACTTCTCAGTGGTATAATGCGAAGTGTGTGGCAAGAAGGGAAATCTACTATTCCACTTTTTTAGAAGGAAAGAATTTCGAGTCCACGACTCCTCCCGCGAGCGAGAAAAACAGACTGGGCATGTTCGTAATACGAAAGAGATCACGAAAGAGAGAATCATAGATCACACGAACCCGACAAGGGCTCGAGTTAATAGTTACACACATAATGCGATCCCCAGACTTTTTCCTAGCCGCCCCTTTGTTCTCCCCCAACTAGAACTTGAAGACATTGGACAATAGGTGTACTGGTTAATAACCGACGGTCGACAAATTTTCGTCGTTTTTTTCCCAAATCATTCGTATTGAAGAGAAACGGAGACAAATCGCTGTTGCAAAACAGAAGGACGTGAGTTCGTGTTGAATCTCAAATGTCTGAACTTCTTCGAATCTTTAAGCATTTCTACGACGGTTTTTGCTGTGCTGTCTGCACCAGTTGGCGTTTTGCTCCGGCGGGAGCCGTTTTCATCTGTGCAGAAAACTTCCATGTTTTTTGGTCCCAATATTACCTTCTCTTCAGGAACGAAAGAAAACACTACGTATTATTAAACTAATCACTGACGCATTTCCAGAAAGACAACTGACACGACACTTTTCCTAGTTGGAGGGAGCAGGAAAATGAAAATCTACTCGTACAAACATATCATGCCCTGTACACAACAACGCATAATAAGAGTCTAGTTCGCCTCTCCTCCTGTTTGCCTCGTCCTGCAGTGTACTGTACAACACATCATTCGACAAGTGAAGTCACCACTCTCAAAATGTCAAGACGAGGTCTCAGTTTCGCATTTCCACCACTTCTTTGAATGGAAGGACAATATTACTAATACCACATAGTAGCAATTAACGACACCAATGCCAATGGCAATGGAAGAGTCAAGACAGGCACAGTTCCTCTCCAATGCTAATATGGATATGGCAACCTTCTTAGAACGACGCATGTCCAGGGTATCTCGGGAAGGGAATCACATCCCGGATGTTTTCAACACCGGTGGTGAGCATCACAAGCCGTTCGAATCCCAATCCAAAACCTCCATGTGGGACGGTCCCGTATTTCCTCAGGTCCATGTACGTAAGCACATTTTAACAGGGCAAAAAAATATTAAATATTCAAGAAAATATTTAATGAATATTTTTCAATCTCCATCATGCTAGACCAGAACGAAACATTATTGCTCCGTAAGAATTATGAATTATTTGCCCTGTTAAAATGTGAGCACTCCATGTACCACCAATAGTCTGCCTCCTCCAGACCGTTCTTCGCCAACTTCTCCTGCAGAACGTCGTAGCGCTCTTCCCTCACCGATCCTCCGACCACTTCTCCGACAAGAGGGGCGAGAATGTCCATCGCGGCACAGGTTTTGCCGCCGTCATCGTTGGCACGCATGTAGAACGATTTGATCGCAGCAGGGTAGTCGAAGACGATGGTGGGGCGCTTGTAGATTTCTTCGGCAATGTATTTCTCATGGCAAGAATGGAGATCTATGCCCCAGTCAATCATGAACAGTTCCTCCCATTTGTTGGTAGTCTTGCCGTTCACGACCGTCTTCTTATCCTCTGTTTTTTTTTGGTTATATTTTTTGAGTTGTGTGGGCGGGGGGGGAAAATATCGCTCCAGTATACGGAAAGAAACATCGCGGTGCCAGTTTGGGGGATTTGTTCAGTCCCCTATCGATCGACATCCCTTTGGTTAGCACTCGCAGGTCTGAATCGACCCGCTCTAGGGACCGTTGAGAGCCAAGTATTCTAACCCTATCCACCGATTTTTGAATCATAATCACCGGAAGTTTGGGTGAGCAGCTGAAGTCGGGGAAAGCTTGAAAATACTTAGTTTTTCAGTAAAACAGCTTAAAATAGCTCGAAAAACGTCGATTTTGATCAATTTAGTGGTAAAAAACACCTATCGTGGGGCTCGAACCCACGACCACAAGGTTAAGAGCCTTGCGCTCTACCAACTGAGCTAGACAGGCGGTTGAGAATGACTGTAATTTCCATGTATCATGGCACGACGTTCGATATTCGTGTGCTTTCGAGGCTGTGGATGAAGAAATCCTAGCAAGCATTCTGCCGTGTATAAGGGGAAAACTTAAGGAAATCGCAAAATTAGCCTGATTTCAGCCTATAAGGCAAAATATTAAGAAAATTCACCACGGAAATCAGATTTTCTTCACCTCCAATATCGGTAAAATGCGTCCCCACAAATCGAGATCCTCAGAGATAGTCTCCAGATTTGACTCGAACAAAGGCAAATATCAAGGAATTTCACCCCTGAAATTCACCAAATTCTTCGAGAATATAGCAAAACCTTAGTAAAATGCCCTTATACACTCTTTAGCAAATACCCGATGAGACCCAAGTAAACTAACCATATTACCAAAATAAGGGGGAAAAAAGACTTAAAAAATTCCGCCACCGGGACTCGAACCCGGGTCTCTTGGGTGAGAGCCAAGTATCCTAACCAGCTAGACTATAGCGGACTGTTGGTATCACTGCGATTTTGGATCCAGTGTGATTGAATCCAGCAATGCATAGTTCTCATTGGATCTAGTAGTGCCCCTGTCCAGATGATATCATCATCAATGGTGAGATCAGGAAACTGTAGAGTGTGTTGTTATGGGGGGGGGGCAATGTTAATAAGCACATGCATTATAGAATGGGTCAATGCATCGAGAGAGATCATCGAGAAATTGACAGAGAAGAAATCCAAAATCAGAAATTGCAAGGAAATTAACCCAAAGTGCGAAAACTATCATCAAAATTGAGAAGGAAAAATACTCAGCGACTTCTTCAGATCCTTGTGCTTCTCGTCCATGTACTTGCGGAATTGCTTGTTCTCCGTGTGCTCCGCGAGAAGCGTGATCGCATCCGTGTACGAGATGCGGCCTTTTTTTTCGGGGGGATTTTTTGAGTTAACGTGATCGGAGGATTTGGAACTATATTTTTTGAGTTGTTACAGTTCCATTTTACTACTGGCGAGGACGTACGGTACATCGGTACATCAAGACTGACGATGAGATTTTTTTTAAAATGTTTTTATTCAACTTCCGAGAGAACACTATAAAATGACGAATCGAACAGAATAGACCAAACAGCAGACAATAATAGAGCAATACCAAACTCACTCTCCACAAAGTTGTGCAGGCGATCCCTCAAGCCCTTTTCGACTCGCAATTCGAAGAAATCGAGGTCATCCCCGTTGTTATCCAACACCCAGGAGATGCAGAATTTCAAATAATCTTCAGCGCATTGCATCACATCCTTAATATCGGCGAACGCAATCTCGGGTTCAATCATCCAGAACTCCGCCAAATGTCTGGAAGTGTGCGAGTCTTCCGCGCGGAAGGTGGTAAGCACATTTCAACTGGGCAAAAAAATATTAAATATTTTAAAAAATATTTAATGAATATTTTTCAATCTCCATTATACTAGACCAGAACGAAACATTATTGCTCCGTAAGAATTATGAATTATTTGCCCAGTTAAAATGTGAGCACCGGAAGGTCGGGCCAAAGGTGTAGACGTCCGATAGGGCGCAGCAGTAGTTCTCGACTGCCAGCTGGCCGGAGACGGTGAGGTAGGACTTGTTCTTGAAAAAGTCTTCCGAATAATCAATTTCGCCGGTCTCAGCAATCTTGGGGAGCGTGCGGTTCTTCGGGGGGATGGGGTTCCCTGCTTTGTCTTTAGCAGCTCCGTCGATCATGGTCGTGACCTGAAACATCTCTCCCGCTCCCTCGCAATCTGACGCAGTGATCAGCGGGGTGTGGACGTAGAGGAACCCGCGTCTCCGGAAGAATTCGTGCGTGGCCTGCGCCAACGCCGATCGCACACGCGCGACACACCCAATCAAACGAGTCCTTGGTCGGAGATGTGCTTGTTGGCGGAGGAACTCCATGCTGTGCTTCTTGTTGGGGAGGGGATACTTTTCCGCATGGACGGCGCCTTTGTTGTTTTTTTTTGGTCTCGAATATTTTGTCATAGTAGTGGTGAAAAACCGATTTTTTTATTGCGTTGCGGCGTACATGTCACGAAACGGGTCGAACAATTATTTAATTTAAATGTGAGATATACGCTAGAATGTTTGAAGAGAGGTTTTCAAGGACGTGAGTCCAATATCTCTAGTTTTGTATTTCGCATCCCATTGCCGCGAAACCGATCTCGTATAACATTCCAGCGTATGTAACACAATTATTTTTGTGAGAAATCATGTGAGATATACGCTAGAATGCGTGAGGGAATAGTTTTAGATCCAATTTCTTAATAAACGTTTCCCACCAATATCGCGGGGCCAGGATAATAATATGATGATACCCAACGTTCGATCTCCATTATACTAGACCAGAACGAAACATTATTGCTCCGAAATAATTATGATTTTTTTACCCGGAAAACATGATACCTAGAACCTCCACCTTGCACCCGGGCCCGTCCATCTTGAGCTCGACTTCCTGCCCCTTGGCCGGTGACTTCACCACTTCGCCCGTCAATTTTACGCTGGCCCCCGTGTTCACGGACAGCTGCTTTTCCTTGTCAAAGTTTTTGATCAAATCGAACCCTGGGCACTCCGGACTGACCACAGCCTGCAAGTCCTTGTCGCAGGAGCCGTCGTTCACCGCCAAAAACGTCGTCCCCTTCTGGTCCCGGCAACTGCGCACCCACCCGCAGAACGTCAAGGTTTTCCCAATCAACGACTTGCCGCCGTCGGGAACGAGGAGGAGGCGGCCGATTTTCGTGCGACCACCAACATACGTCGAATACCGCGCGTCCAAATGTTCGAGCGACGCAATTTTCGTGTTGTCCTGAAACGTGCCCTTTTTAACCTTCGTGGGACCGTTGGCCATGGGAGGTATAGGTCGATTCCCGGGGTATATAATTGTCAAATTTTAGATATTTCTATTTTTCGATCTCCATCATACTAGACCAGAACGAAACATTATTGCTCCGTAAGAAATATGAATTATTTACCCCGGGAATCGACGCGCACCCATGGGAGCGGCGGGGGCGGCAGTTCCCGAAGAACCCACCACCGAAGGACCGTTAGCGGAGGCGGATGCTCCCTTTTTGGAGGCTGAGAAAACCTTCTCAAACTGCGTTTGCTGCATGCACCGCTTGTACCATGCCATCGTCTTTTTAAGCTCTGTCGGGGGGGAGGCTGTTTTTTTTTCGATCTCAGTTTATATTCGGTGAAAATAGGTCCCGTTTTCTTTCTGATGAAAACAGTTGCAAACACAAATACATTCTTAACGCGCGACAACCGTCAACGCGACTATTCGACATAACAAACGCAAAAAGGCGTATAATCCATAAACCAGGCAAAAAAAGCAAAATGAACCTTGAAAATGCGGCTGCAGACTGCACACGAGCGTGATGTCGGCGAGCGAAACCTTGTTGCCTACGATGAAGTTGGATCCTTCCTTCTCAAAATGGGGCTCCAGAACTTCTTTGAGAAGGGCGTTCAACGCCTTTCCCTTTCGCGTTTCTACCTCCAGTTCGGTCCACTCGAGCCAGCTGTCGATGGATCCTTTTTTCGTTCGTTTTCGTCGGGCGTTCTTTAGTATGGTTCTTTTGGTATTAGTAATTATAATTCCCCCGCGCCCTGCTATGTCATGATTCTTCGCAATTGAATCAGAAACCCCGTGAGTGATGCGCATTTGGTGAGAGTCTCTAACGTCAAAAAAACCCTAGTACCATTATCCGTAAAGCTTTCCCCCTCCAGACTGGCTGCGAGTTTGACGAGCGTTCGGAGGATGGGTCCCACAAATTCGACGGGGCCAGACGGGGTTTGAAGCGTGGTCCCGTTGGCTGCGTCTTTGATGGAAACATTGATTTTGGCATACTCCGCGGTGACTAGCACCTTGTTCTCGTGCTTCGTCGACGAAGTGGGTAAGTGCGTCTCTCCGGAGCAATTAACTGGGAAATTTCAAAAATGAATATTTTTCAATCTCCATTATACTAGATCAGAACGAAACATTATTGCTCCGTAAGCATTATGAATTATTTGCCCCGGAGAAATGCAGGCACGACGAAGTGGAGAGAGTGTACGACATTTTTTCGTCTATTAATACTCTCGCGTTTTCTATATCGCCGAAAGCGTCCTTTCTAGTAGTAGTACTACTATCTGGGATTTGCTGCTGCTGTTCCTTCTGCAGCACAATTTCTCCCTGACTTGTTGCTGCTGCTTCTGGTTGGAATAGTATGGCGTTACTACTGTTACGAAGATTGTTGTCAATGGTCTTTGTACGAACACTGGAGCTAAAACAACGACCGGATTTCCGGGGCGCCGTGTTCCACAATGAATCAAATGCCAGAGATTTCAAAGCCTGAACTTCGTACGCCGCTGGAAAACGTTTGAAGCGTCGTCCTACGATCGAAGGTGTTGGTGTCAACAAGCGGCGAAGAGAGAAAACTTTAGTTCCGCCAAACGTTGTGGCAATGGGCATCTATTTCTTCCTCAATGCAAAGAATTCTTCTTTGATATCTCCCCCCGTTCCTCTCCGCTCTTTCCTTGATAAGCTAAGTAGACCGGGGAGGATAGATTTGAGTGGCTGAGGGATTCGTTGGAGTTTTTCATTGGAGTGCTGATTGATTTTGTGTCGCAGATTTATTGGATAACTGTTCGGCGCAGGAATAGGAATACACTGAATAATCAGAGGGACCTGCAGATTCGCATCGTCTTAGGCATTGAAATTCTTGAGATTGTGATGCCGTGGATTGCGAAACATTTAGGATTTTCATTCATCATGGAAGAATAACCGAGGATTCAATTGCGCAGTCTTCAATAACTTTCGATTCCCAACCGCCCCACCCCCCTCAATGTTACAATGTTCGAATTGGAACCCCCCGCGAAAGGCTTCAACCCGCCCCCCGTCCAATATTACCCTGTAGGAAACGGATTCAATTAACCATCCCGCGGGCCTTACTCCTGTTAATAGCATGTTTTTTTTTTCTCCGAATTCTTAAATCTGACGACAAATATTATCGTAATAGATCAGATCTGATATATGAAACGTTTCACACTGAATTAGATAGGTTCGACGACCTTGGGGTCGGGCAATAGAACTAGCCTGATCTCATCTCATTTATCATTTAGGAGGGTGCGATCACAACAAAAGATACGTCCAAGAACCACTACAAGATGGATTTAAACTTGAGAACGATATACTGCGATTCGAGTTGACGATACGACCTTTCTTCATGCAGAGATAGTAGGTAACAAACATAATTTTTATTTAGGGCGATGCAGCAGTGCGCTAGTAGTATTACTGAATGAAACTGTAAAGTCTGAGTCCAGTTTTAGAACTCCCGATTTTCTCCATATCGTATAAGTCCTTAGAAGAAACTTTCCCCCCTCTGCTTCACAAAATTAACCAACGAGCGTCAGTCTCCCTCAATATTAAACACTCTTCTTCCTTCCCTTACAGTCGCCCACAGTCATCCATTCCTCGTTGACTGTGCAAATGAGTTGCGCCCGGTCGAACGTGTCGAAATGTTCTTCGAGGAACTGTTGTTCTTCCTTCATCGCGTTTCTGAAGGAACTAGGCGTAACGAGGTTTTTCGACCTCAATGCCGCCGCCTTGGGTATTTCGAGAAATTCCATCCAGTTTTCGAACGCCTTCAAAACTTTTTCCGAGTTTAAGAAGCGATCCCACATCGCTCGTCGATCGGTCCATTTCATGAATTCCCTCATCAACTTCTTCGCGGGCGCGAGTTCGATCAATTCCGGAAATTCCTGCAGCGTGTTATCCAAAAGGGCAACGAGCTCATACGAATTCGGAACCATTTCGCCATTTGCCTCTGCATTCGCCAGTTGTTTTTGCGTTGTCTCGGGCTTGCTCGCCTCCTCGTCTTCGGCAAACTTCACCAAATCTTCAACACAGGCCTTGGCCTTGTCACTCAGAGGAGTCCCACTTTTCTCGTCGGAGGCCAACAGCTCTTTCGGCTTGAGGTAGAATCGAAGCAAATCCTCCATGTTCTGGACGTCAAATTCGACCGGAATGCGCGTTTCCTCCTTCGTTCCTACCTCCTCCTCCTCCTCCTGCTCCCGCTTTTTCTCCTTTCCGCTGCGGAGGCTCGCAGTACAGGTGCCGCTCGCACAGCAGGATTCTTCTTCCTCTGCCGCCGTGGACTCTGATTCCGGCACCGCCACCGTCGCTCCCTTGTTGGGGGACGACGACGCGCTGGCGGGTTTACTCGACGCGCCCTCAATAAAGCCCGGTAGCACGCAGTTCTCCGGAAGTAGGTAGGAATGTTTGCCCGAGTCCTTCCGCCGTTCGACAAAATCGAGAAGACCTTCGTCCAGGGACATTGGTGCGCACGTTTCTCCGGGGTAAATAATTCATAATTCTCACGGAGCAATAATGTTTCGTTCTGGTCTGGTATAATGGAGATTGAAAAATATACCTTCTAGAAAATTCCCAATTAATTACCCCGGAGAAACGTGCTTACAGGGACATTGACGTGGAAGAATCCGACGATTCCACCTTTGCAGCAGCAGCAGCGGCAATTGCCCGGCCGTAGGAATCAGACTCCCGATGGGCCTTGAATGGGTCGTCTTCTTCGTTCATACTAGTATTATCATCTTCGTTAATATCCTCACCCTCCGAACCCTCTTCGCCTGATTGGTTATCGTCCTTCTTTACCCCATTCTTTTTACCGCCTTTCTCATCATCATTGACATCATCATCGTCCTCAACGTCGGAGGCATCCTCGTCGCCGTTCGGTACATCGCAGTCGTTCAGCCACGTGCGTACCAAGAAGGAGAGGACATCCTCCTCCTCCCCAGAGGGTGCTGGTGCTCCTCCGTCGTCGTCGGAGGAGGGGGAAGAGACCGAAGAAAGCACTCCGCCCGCGTGGAGTTTGTGGAGTTTCTTGGCCTTCTCTCGCAGTTCCGCGAGTTTTTCCTTCCCAAATAACGGCTCAATTGCATAGGTGATGTTGCGACCGCTGGCTCCTCCGTAGAACAGTTGATGCGACTCGGGGCATTTCGCCGCCGCTCCCGGTGCTGCAAGATCCAGGAAATTCCCTTTAAGAGTGCGAATACACCCGTCCTGCACGTCGGTTGCCTCGGATTCGAGGTTCAGAGCGACGGAGGGAATGCGTTCCTGCTGCTCCTGCTGGACCTTGGTGGGCTTCACAAGTTTGGAAAAATCGGCAATCGTTGAGACCTTCGGGGCCTCCGCTAACTTTGGCGCCTCGGGTTCCTCTTTTTTCAAAAAGCCGAAGGACCACATGTTCGCGTCCTTCTTCAGGCTGGCAGTTGGTGGAGCTGGGGCAGCTGGAGCTGGCGCCTCCGCAGTCGTAGTAGCGGCGGGGCCATCCTCTTTCATCGTCATCCTCACTGCTGTAGTGGGAATGGCGTTGACCCACAGGTTTACCAAAAATGACACGCGTTTTTTCCCTGCGGGGACGGGATCCTTCGTCAGCTCGTTTGGGGCGAGATGGAGAAGGTTGCCCGCAAATGTGACGTGCTTCCCCTCGACGGGGTAGGAAACAAGGGCGTGGAGGTCGGATTGGGTGCTGTGTTTTTTTTTTGAATTAATGCGTTTTCTGTTCTGGTGTGGTGAATACCGTGAGATGCCAGATTCCTTAATATGTAGTTAATACGAGAACTTGGTATTGAAATATACAAAAAAACCAAAGAAAATTATAATACGTCTGCCCCTCACTATCCCTCTTTTCATATGGCTGCTCCACACTCACAACCATGGTCGGCGGGCCATACGACGTCAAATAGGTCACCGTACCGAGCATAGGGTGCGTGTTGTATCCAGCTTCCTCCATGTTGTAGTCCTTATCAAAATGCATCGCCACATCTGCGCCCTCCTCGCACGCGACGCCCCAGAATTCCGCCCCCGACTGCTTCGGCTCGATGATACCCTGCACCTCTTTGGTGTGGTGTTTAAAGATTTCCTGCGCAAATTTCTCGGCAATGTTTTGCGGCTTCTCCGACATCTTGATGAAAAACGTGTTCCCCCCCGAATATCCTAAGTCGGACTGCACTTCCTTCGCAACTAATTCCCCGTCGCAAATTGTTTTCATCAAATCTGCTAAATCCTTTTCGCCGAGAACGTTTTCGTAGCACCGGGACCCTAAACACTCTTCCTGAAGTAAAGGCCAGGAGTAGATACCCGTGAAAATGCGTTTCTGTGAAACATAGTCAATTTGTTGGAGGCAGAAATCCTTGGGCCCCTCGCTTTCCTCCTCTTGCTCTTGCGGGTTCTCCATTTTCGTGAGCACGCTTGGCACAACGGTGCAGAACAGACCGAGGGTTTCTTTCGTTAGCAGGTCGTTTTGTTCTTGAGCAGCAGCAGCGTCATCATTTTCGGAATCCGAGCCAGTTTCCGACCCCTCCGAACCTTCTTCCATGGACTGATCGTCATCGTCGTCATTGGAGGCCGCGGGCGCCTTCGTAGGCTCTTCCGAGCGAGATGCCTCGTCCTGCTTTTCTTCTTCTTCGACCTCGAGCTTCTGCTTTTTGGCAGCAGACAGCTCCTCTCCCTGGGCCCCCTCCTCCCGGAGACGCTTTGCGACCGTGTTTTCGGTCGCGACCATCTTTTTTTTTCTTTCTTTCTTTCTTTCGTGTGTGAAGTCTGTCTGTTTTTTTGCCCGTGATTTTTCTCAGCTCTCAACTTATGCGCACGAAAAGTTAACACTCCCTTCTTTGTGTGTCAGTAAATTGGGTGTCGATAATAGTGAATCGGAAGTTGGGTTAGTTGCCGGGGCTCTGTTTTATGCTGTTCAACCGCAAATAGTAGTTTGACTTTTAACGCAGTTGGGGGAAGGCAGGCAGGCAGGTGGTTTACAACTTGTACCGTTACGGGCTTGATGCCCGGGTTTGGTAGTCTAGTGTACGGTTGGGGGTAGTGTTGTGTATTGATACGATGTGATTGTTTTTTGGGGGGGGGAGGGATAGACAGCACAATGATTCTATCGATTTCCTTTTTCTCTCGAGGGGGGCACAATGATTTTCTGAAAGTGGAGACGACTTAGTCTGACTACTTGGAGGAGAACTACTCAGGATTTTTTGTTTCGCATCTCGATTCGCCCGGACTGAAATTCAAACGAGTGATTTGTTGTCGGACGTTCGAAATTTGTAATTCCCATCAAGGCCCAGACTCCCCTTGATACCCCCTGACACACAATGACGATAACACCCCCTCAGGCTCCGCCGGTTTTTGTGTCGCACTGGTTGGCAACTGGATTCTTTACTCAAGAATGATTCTCTTTCCCAAACACCCTCTACGAGACAGCTCTTTCTTTCTCTCCAAAATAGTTCAATTTCACTGACGACACAGATACCATTCCCAACGCCATTAATGTACACAGAAATGTTCAACAAAACGTTCCCCCCACTCCCCGGACACACACCCCGAGGAAGAGCATGATCATCCCCACGGTCTCAGACCAAACATTCCCCAGGGTCTCAGACCAAACATTTTTACATTAAGCCACCCTGATCCCGGGTGGCGTTTGCTTTTGATAGACCGGCGTCAATCGATCGGCGTCCCCAACATCCTTTTTCGAGCCACCCCGAACAGCATCGAGTTCCTCCTGGGCCCATTCCCTGTGCCCTCGAGGTTTATAGGGTTCCAGCATCGATTCCGTCACGTTCATGCCCCGAGCTTTCTCGCCGGCGTAGGCCTTGATGGTGTGGACGGAGTCAGCATCTACCAACGTCATGCGATCCTTCGCCAAAATGGGTCGGCCCTGGGCTTCTCGTAAGTGGTTTGCCTCCGCGTAAGAGCCCTTCGGCTTGCTGACCTCGGCGTACCATACCGAGTGATGCGTGTTTCTTCTGTGATTGTACTTTCGCAGGTCGTGCGTTTCGTAGAATGAGTCCTTCCCCCCGCGATGGGCCTGGATCAAGAGATGTTCGTTCTTCTTGTTCATGCCATGTGTTTCCTGACAATATTTTTCCACGTTCTGCCACGTTTCCTGCCCATTGAACCATGTCGTGGCTTGGTTCGTGAAAATGGCATCAGTCTCCGCGAGTTCCTTCCATTTTTTAACGGTGGGCGCGACCAGCTTTGGGTCGTTCACCTCCACCCACAATTTGAACTGGAGCGTTTCGCCGTCCTTCGTCTCCCGCTCAAACGTGTGTTCAGCTTCGTGCCACTCGGCGTCTGATCGGTTTTTTCAATTTTATTTTTTTCAAAGATGGGGAATAGTATCTATAAATTGTTTTTCAAAGATCGCAATAATAATAAATACAAAAACGGCAAAAATTGGACACTAACATCTTCAATTATTCAAAATACCTACATACTCCCCATAGCGCATGTCATCTTTCTGCCTCCCGCGATAGCGGCCCTGCGCAAATTCCCGTTCTACTTCCAACCCGTCGTGCTTCATTCTATCGTAGAACGCGCGCTCCTGCCGTTCCTGTTCGATTAGACGTTTTAAATCCTCGCGCTCCTCCTTCGACAATAACCTGGGGTCTATCAACTTTTTCCCGCCTCCTGGACCACCACCAGTATCGGTCTCACAGTTGGCCTGCTGTTTGGGGCGCGACAGCGTCATGCCCGCGAGGAAGCAGACCAGCATCGCAAACCCGAAAAAGAACTCAGCGGAAGCTAATTGCTGGAATCTTGTTTGCGGTTTCTCCGTTTCCCCCTCTGGCTTCTCCTCGCCAGTTTTCACGTTTATCCAACGTGTTTTCCCCGTTTTCCGGTCAAAATGCTCCTTCCACGGATCGACGTCCTCGTGGGATTTGGGGAAATGTTTCTTCATGAACCTGATTTTGTTGTCCTGATGTAATGTTTCTTCGGTTTCTTTTGTTGTCCTGATGTAATCGGGGGGGGGGGGAATAGATCGGGCGGTATTATTATTCCGGTCTTCATCGCCAAAAATAAAAACGAACAAATTAACTATGTAGAAACGAGGACAGACAACACATCACAACCGAATACTCTTCGCTCCGCGTGCCGGTCGTTTCCCCCGCTCCGGTGGTGGTTTTTCCTTCCTCTTCTTTGCTCTCACTATCACCACCGCCAGATCCGCCCTTCGCCTCACTCTTCCCCCCCGAAGAGGATGAAGAGGAAGAGCCAGATGAAGAGGAAGAAGACGACGAAAATGGTCTTCGCCTTCTGTTAATATCGAAGGTGGTTGATCCAAAACACCCGTCGCCCGATCTCCCCCCATTCCTGCTTGTCGACGGGGAGGAGGAAACGTAATAGTTCCTCTTTCCGCAAACGGTCACTGCGCAAGACCCCGGATTGGGCGCAGGGCCGGCGTGCCTTACGCTGTTTCGAATAACACGCTTGGCGGCATTGTTCACCAACGTTGCTGCCGCATTCGCCATGATTCAATTGTTGGGTATTTTGTCTGTGGACGTTTTTGTTGAACACTTGCTTCCTCTGACGGACATTTTCCTCTTTGTATCAACATGGGGAAAGACGAAGGATCCTAGGTTGATTCCAATAGCCGCACAAAAAGAGACGAACACACTCGCAACACATTGTAAGGGGAACCCTTGCATAGTGGCATGTTTTCGAAAAATACTATTGCCCCGCCCCTCCCCCACCCCGATGATCCCCTTCCCTGCCTTGCTGAAGGAGGTGAAGTATTTTTGTTTGAATTTTCGAATACGAATTTTCCAAGTCATGGCGGCAAATCAAATACGCCGTCATTCCATCCGGGCTGGAACAAGGCACGAACCGCCGTCCAGCTGTCCAACCAAAGGAACAAGGAAAAAAACATCCGGCATCCGACGTTAGTGTTGTGAACTCACGATCACAGAAACTACGATCACGAAATATGATTGTCTCCGTGCCCCTATGCGGGCGAGACCGTTTTAATATGCCTGTCTGTGAAATGTCTTAATGTTATTAGTTAACTATGAAAATGTTCTGCAAGCCATAAATTCTCTCAGTCCTAGGTGATACTATTAAATGCCAAAAATGTGAAACCCAGGTCTCTGACTGTTTTTTTTTTCTTACTAGTTGTGCTCTTCATCAAAAGAAACAGACTGCCCACACTATTCTCAGTGGGAAAGATCTTCCTCATCCTCATCATCATCCGACGACGATTCACCGCCCATGAGTATCATTCCCTCGTCCTCTGACACATCTAACCCCTCCTCCTCGTCATCGTCGTCGCCATTTGCGTCGATCAAAAGATCATTGTCGACATTCTCGAGGAATTCGGACACAATGTTGGGGCATGGGTTTGCTTTGTTCAGAGAAAGCTTCAGATTTATTCCCAATGCTGCCATCTCCACAGTCAATAATCGCCATGTGAAGGGCACCTGCACCTCGTGGCACACCGTTGGCTTGCAATCGCCGAGACAATAACACACTTGCTCCATACTCGTCGCCCCGGCCTGGTCCTCTCGGTATTTTGCGCTGTTAAAACCGCCGGCAAACGTGGTTTGTTCGCGCTTCGGCTTCGGCGTAACCAGAGAACCGCATTCTGGGCAGACGTGCGCAATCGAATAATCCGAACACCGCATCAGTCGATCTTTGACCAAATAAGAACCGCCATGTGCGATGAGGGCATCGCGTTCCATCTCACCCAATCGAATACCACCGTGACGTTGCCGTCCCTTCACCGGTTGCCGTGTCAATGGATCCAACGGCCCCGTCGCCCTTACCTGGGCCTTGTCGGAGACCATGTGCCTCAGCCTCTGGTAGTAAATCACGCCCATGAAGATGTGCGACTGCTTCGGTTTGCCGTGGATGCCGTCATACAGTTCTTCGGTCCCATAATAGGCGTAGCCGTAGTCGCGGAGAGTCTTCCCAAAGTAGTCGGCCGCGGTTGGCATCTTCGCGGGGTCCATCGAGGTGGGAACGTCGTTCTCGAGGAAAATGTCGTCCTCATTGTTGTCCGGGTCGGTGAAATGGCCGCGGTATTTCCGGAACGCGGTGGAATTGGCCTCGCGCGTTCCTGAGAGGGCGGCGGCTTTCCCCGCGATGGATTCGATAAGCATCCCAATTGTCATTCGCGATGGGAAACCGTGCGGGTTGAACAGAATGTCGGGGACCATGCCGGATGCGGTGAACGGCATGTCTTCATGCTTCCACAGGGTTGCCATCACACCTATTTTGTCGAGTTTTTTTATTAATATTGCTCGGGGTATCTTATATTGTGGAAGGAAATACCCGGATCCACTTTTTTTTTTCACGAGGTTTAGAACAAATGTGGAGGAGAGAACAATTGACACAAAAAATCCACACAGATCGGAGGAAAAAAAAAGAAAGAAAAATCCCCCAAATCCAAACAAAATCGCCCCCCAAAAGTCACAAAAATACCCTTCTGTCCGTGCCGACTCGCAAATTTATCCCCAACCAAAGGTCGTCTCGGGTAGCGGAGTTTGATGGACACCTTTTGCGCTCCCTCCTCCATATCGCCTCCTTGGAAAGAACCGCCCGAAATCACGTTCACTTGCTCTACGTATGCATCCTCACTGTCCTTGAAGGTCTCGATGTTGGTCTCGCCCTTTTCGTTTCTGCTCACACACAGATGGTCGCCCTGCGTTAGTTTCACCCCAACCTGGGGAAGGCCGTCTTTGTCGATGTGTTTATGCTTGCTAACGTGCCGATTCGTCACAGGGTTGTAGTTGTCGAACTTCCAGTTGCGCGCCTCAAAGCGGCTTTTGTGGTCCTTCGAGCTGGGGGCGTGGATGATCTTCTGTTTGTAGACCGAGCCGTGCATAAACCCGCGCTCCCATCCCATTTTGTTGATGATCATCGCATCCTCCATATCGAACCCTGTCTCCGTGATCACCGCGACGATGGCATTTTTCCCCGCCGGGTGCGTGTCCCACTTTCCCAAATTGTACCCATTGCCACGGACCATGGGGCGTTGGGGGAAGTCTATCTTGTAAACTTTGTTGTCCGTCCTGTGGGTGTGGTTCAGGGCGGGGGTCCCCATGGTCTGTTTAAGCATTTGGCACTGGTACATGCAGCGCGGACTCTGGTTGTGGTTTTGGAACGGTGTTAAGGAAGCGACGATGGATAAGGGTCGGATCGGATCCCACTCGCGATGGGTGTAGACCACCGACTCAATCTCTTTCAAGTCGTCATAATCTTTCACCACTTCGTAGCCGCCAAAATCCTCCCCATCCTCCCGATCGTCATAGCCTCGCATTCGGGATGCCGATGTCCTCTGTCGCTTCTTCGGCATCAATTCACCCTCGACCCGGGCCTTCGATTCGGCTGTCACCAACAGCTCCCGGCCCTTGGCATCCGTGATCTTCACCAGACCGCCGCTAATCTTCGCAATGTCTTGTTTCAAAATCTCTCTGCTCGTTCGCAGCTCGCTTTCCGAGACCGCGATCTTCAGGAAGATTTGCTCCAAAGACCCAACCTTCTCCTCCCTCCCCGATTTCAAGTCCTTGATGGGCCGCACGAACCGACAGGGCCCGCAAAACAGATAGATGCCTGGAAAAATGTGGCCCCACTCCTTGTCGATAAAAACAATCTCCAGGTCGTTGGGGATCAGGTCGTAGAGGCATCGGAGATCCTCCAACTTCTTCTCGCCGGGGGGGACGGGGTAGTCGTCATCATCGTGTTGGTCGGAATAGGCCAGCACCTTGGCTCTTCGCAACATGCTAGCGATGTAACCAGCGCGCTTGTTGTCGACGTAGCTGTTTTTTTATTTTGGGTTGGGGTAATGAAATCGTTTCATTTCGTTGCGTTGCGTCTTTGTGTGTTTAGCGGGAGGGGCGGGGGAGCTCTTTTGAAGCGTGCTTCGGGCGTTCGCTTACTGTTATTGTCCAGTGAGTTTGTGGATTGCTTCTTTCTTCTGAAAATGTTGACGAACAAAACGTCTTGTATTATCGAGAGGATCCGGAAAACTAACACAAAAAAACTATAGATACGCAATAATCCGTCCCTCGCACATGATGGGGTAGACCTTCGTTTTATCCTGAACAGCATCGGGGTTCATCCTAATCTCGAATTTCCCCAAAAACTTCTTGATGTTGGGGATAACTTCGTCCTCGACAGTCTCGGGTGAAGTTAGGGAGAGGTGGCAGTCCTGCCCCAGATGGTTCAACAGCCCGCAGGGCCCGCCATCCGGCGTGTGGACCGGGCAGAGGAAACCCCACGAATCCGGAAGCAGTTTTCGCACCGCGGTGGTCTTCATTTCCATGAAAAACTGACCTCTGTGAATCGCGCGGAAGTGGGAGAGGTATCGCACTTGATTTAATTTGTCGGCCACGATTGTGAAACCGGTGACTTGCATTAAATCGAGACCGGATCGGGATTTGATGGTGCCGGTCGCCATAAAATAGTTCATCGCATGATCCACGTCTTTACAGCTCCAGAATGCGCGTTCTACCTCTTCCGAGGACTGGATGTCATCCCCATAAGTCTGTTTCTTTAGCAGTATGAGTTTGAGTTTAAGGAGGCATCCCTCCAATGCCTCTTTGAGGACGGCCCCGTATAATTGGCCCGGCAATAACGCTTCTTGGGTCGAAAGGGCGTCGCAATTCTCCGGTTTCACTTTGCCCTGGACGAGGCCCATCAACTTCTGAAACATCAACCTTTGTTTTTTTGTATGTTATATTTTTCAGGTTTGTCTTCAGTGCATTGTTGTGTGCAGTGTGCTTGTTGTAGTGCGTGTTGTGTGGGTTGTGGTTGTTCAACAGTTTTTTGTTCTTAACAAAAAAGTTCTCAGCAGCAGAAAACAACAAGAGAGTCAGAAAAAACCAAAGCAAAAAATTCTATCATGAAATAGTAATACATCAGCGTGTGGAATTTGTCGCATTTATTCCTCGCATGGACAAGGAAGAACTTGCGCACAATGTAATCCCCGCACTCCGCATCCGAATGTCGTTTTGGGAGGCCCATAACGTCGCGGAATTTCGCTCCCAGGAATTGCCTGGCCGCCTTCGGGTTGTGGCAGCTGAAATCACTACTCAAATTATTCTGCTGCAACACTTGGACGCGCTCCCCTAGGAAGTTGTCCGTTGCATCACCCCCACACAAAAACATCGCCAGTTTCTGGTCGCGCATGTAGTCGCTTGCACAGGCGTAGGCAACTACGATCAACGGGATGAGATACTCGTTTTTCTCGTACGAAAACCGGAAGAAACAGGAACCATCTTGACAATAATGGAGGGTGTTGGTTAGGGTGGTCAGGTCCTGCCGCATGCAACGGATTTGGACGGCATGTTCGGTGTAGAGGGGTCCGCGGTTCTTGAAGGAGGCTAGTTCGGTTTTTTTTCGGGAATTTTTTTTCGGGAATTTTTTTTGGGATTTTTTTCAGGATTTTACCCGAACGAAAAAAAAAGAAAAATACGAACAACATTAAGAATTTAATGATACTACCCCCGAACATTCAAAACAAGAAAGAAAAAAATACGTCGATCCATCGCAATTAGATGATTCGCTTTGGCCATGATAAGCAGACGAATAATTCGTTCATTCCCGTTACATATGAAATAACCGCCGCGCTCCGTCTCATCCTCTTTCATCGCGATTAACTCCTGGGGCGATTTATTGTGCAAATGACACCTCTCCGACCCCACCATGATCGGGATGTTCCCAATATCGACGTCGAAATGCTCCCTACTCGACTCCCCCGTGTTTTGAATGAACATGCTGGCCGATAGATTCCCCGCGTAGGTAAAATGGCCCTCTCTGCAATCGGAGGGGATCACCTCCTTTTTCCCAGTCTTGGGGATGCCGTCCGCGTCTCTTTTCCGCGGTTTCTCCAGCGTGAACGAGTCGAAACCCACGCGAATGCTGGAATTGCCGTCGCCCCTGTTGTTTTTTTTGAGAGTCTTTTAGAGACTGGACTTGCACACATCTCGGTGCTGCTCGGGTATATTCGTTTCCTACATTGTCATTGTGCAAAACTTACCCCCACAAGAAATTCAAATAAATAAAGTCGATACAATGGCACTTCGATGGGCTCGATTTCGTCTGCCAAAATGGGCAAAACGTGGTTGATCATCATGTCGAAGGATTTGACATGGTTGTCGCATGATTCGTTTAGAAATCGGGAATAGGTCGGCTCCTTAAAATTGACCTGCGTCAACTTTTCTGGATTGAGATATTCCGTTTCTAACCGCTGTTGTCGTTCCTGCAGTTGTTTCTCCAATTCCTCAGTCGTGAGAGTGGGGATTGCTGCCGCT
>Ga0099798_10053_pt1 | contig 33146 bp, 19 predicted proteins | sample Uncmet_Sort29A_1_FD_89870 | JGI IMG/M metagenome (GOLD analysis project Ga0099798, IMG submission 89870) | Marine eukaryotic communities from CALCOFI LINE 67, Pacific Ocean - CN13ID_Sort29A_1 | ecosystem: Environmental > Aquatic > Marine > Oceanic | place: Pacific Ocean: Monterey Bay | collected...
GAAACTAAAGACTGAAAATGGCTCTCCTCCTGAAGTCGAGAGCCAAGCGGGCACGGCTCGGCCTCCTGTGCATCGTTATCAGCTCCTCTTTTGGGATCCTATGGAGCGTCACCACCAATAGTAGCATTACTCGTGGTGATGGATTCCCCTCACATGCTCTCAGCGAAGCCACGTTCCCAGTAGACGGTAAGCGACTGCTGTTGTCGAAACCGAAGAAGAAAATCAATCTCCAAAATCTGATTCAGAACCAGACTCAGCGGCTGATGTCGTCGAAACCGAAGAACAATATCATGTCGAAGAAGAATTTCATCCAGCAGAAACATTCCATTCCGCCGAAAAACTACCCGGTGCAGAAGCAGTCTAAAAAGTCTTTGCTACAGAAAAACATCGGGGCTTTTGTCCGCCACAATCATACGAATCGTCGTGGTCCTTTCAGAGGAATCGGAACATTTTCAGGTAAGAACTCGCTGAAGCAGTCCGCATTTGCCCATGGTCACAAGAAAATGAAGAAAAGTCTGAAGATGTTAAGGGGGCAAAAGGGGAGCTATGCCATTCAAGACGAAGATCCAAACGAAGATGCTGTGAGAGCGTACTCAAGAATCTATCAGCTGCAGGGGGAGCAGCAACTTGAGGAGCTGGCACGAATCTATCAGCTGGCACTTGATGACTGGAAGGTCATGAAGGAGGGCTTGAAGGCGCGCCTTGTGGGTTCCGGCGGGTCCGCAAACAAGGATAAGGAATCGGCCATGAGGATACTTATTAATGGCAGTCAAGTAGCCCCAGGTTCGGAATGCGATCCCGCTGAAGTCAGGAGCTGGCCGAATGATTCCCGAATGCTCAGCTTGAGGAGCCTCCACTTGGCAATCCCGCCGCGCGTAGCAACTCAGTTGCTACGCCCGGCTGGATTGAACAGGTTCTGGATCTCAAAATTGACCGACTTTATCAAGCGGACTAAGGCCCTCAAGCGGACTCTGGAAGGTGCTCTGGAACGGCTGTCAATTGAAGACACGAGTTCGAAACGAGACAAGGTTTCCGGTCGGGGAAAAGACGCTGCAGCGCAGCCCCAAGGGATTTCGCCTTCGGGCGACAACAAAAGCGACGAGAATGTCGATGAGGTGGCCAAAAAAGAAGAAGACGTCCAGCTCGTGAAAGCGCTCGCTTACGAGGCCAGACAATCAATTGAAAAGACGATCGAACAACTGTGCGCTCAATCATCAAAGTCAGAAATGGACTCAGAATCAGAAGGCTCAGAGTCAGAAGCCTCGGAATCAGAAGCCTCAGAATCAGAAAGCTCGGAGCAAGAATCAGATTCAAGCCAACCGTCAGCTTCTTCGTCTGACACTCCTCAGCAGCCCGTCACAAGCAAGCACAATTCCATTGAGCCGATGCAGGGTCTCCCTAGAGTTTCAGCTGGAGAATTGGAGTGGAATGAAGTCGTCTATTCTACGCGGCAACGAGGTAGACAGAATCACGAGGATATGAGTAATTCCAAATGGACCAATGGCCGCCAGCATTCTCAGCGTCGTTCCCAGATCCCGAAACTCAATGTTTCACGCCCTCTGGCTGCAACGAACAGCGTCTCGAAATTGACCAAGTTTGGTATTAACCAGTCTCACGCCAAACCAATCGCTGAAAAGACTGACAGCTCTGAGGAGCGGGACTCTGGAGAGAAGGAGAACTTCCAACAGAGGTTCGACCAGCTAACTCTTGAGGCAGACAGCGACGACAAGGTCAACCATGAGCATGGGAGCGGCGAAAACTTCCAGCGCAGCAATGACACCAACAGCGAGGTGGACCTTTTGAGTTCCGAAAATGAGAGCGGCAGCGTAGACCTGGAAGAGGAAAGATATCAGCAGACGGACCGGCAGCTGCAGGCACTGAGTAAGGGTGTGTCTGCTGAGTATTACAACTTTGATTCAGTATTTTTAATTTTTTTTTGTGGAATTGAAGATCAGGAAAGCTTGATAGCTCGCAATGTATTGGCCATTAATTTATGATTTACACCGGTGATGATACTACTGGCACATATGATTGTGATATATTCAAGGTGTCTAGCGTTTTTCACGCCAACAAACTGGTCGAAGACTGTTATCGATCCCACAGACTCCCTCCAGTGCGACCAGCCGTCCCCGAAACTCGACGCTTTCAAGGAATGGCTGCAGGTTAAGCTCGATCAGAAACTTGCGCATCTGCAATTGAAGTCACAGTGCGGAAAGTCGGTGAAATTAATGCTGCGTGGTGAGATCTGGGAATCCGCGGAGTCCCCGGGCGCCGAAATATGGGGGTCCGCTCCCCGGAAGGACCTCACGAAAGTTCGAAACCGCATACAGAGGATGTGGTCAGAACTATTCGCTCCTTTCCTGCTAAAGTCCATCGAGAGGATGTGGCGATGTGAGATGATTCCGGATTTGGTCCAACTCCTTCACTCCTATGTCGTCCACACTCTTCAGAACGTGAGATTTGTGCCGTACCAGAACGGCGATGCGTACATCGGAACAATAGTGGCGGGTCGGAGAACCGGCTGGGGTGTCTTCGATTCTCGTGCCGAGAACGACTGGCACGCGGGCGAGTGGAAAGCCGGGAATCCGCATGGATACGGTTTCAATCGGCACTCCAATCATGGCGAGTGGGTTGGATATTTCGTCGATGGTCAAGTTGAGGGTGAGGCAAAATTTATTGCCTTTGACGCAACCTGGGAGCATTGGCAAAAAACGTACGAAGGCGAGATGCGAGCATCGAACGCGCATGGCTACGGGACTATAAAACTTCGGTCCGGTGATGTGTATGAAGGAAATTTCAGTAATCTACGTCGTTTAATGCAAATATTAATGAGCGAGATGATCCGAAGTGCAAATTGGCTCTGAGGGGGGCATGATTCAATTGATATGCATTATTGATACCAAGGCAATTTCGCTGTGCAAAATTGTTAGACTTCTGTAGGCTGTAAGATTTATTTTGGTTTCAACTTCGGGTCATCTCGCTTATTTTGCGCGATCTGGCAGGCAATGGTGAACCGGAAGGCGTGGGGAGCATGACACGGATGAGAGAAGATAGTGGTCCCTGGGAGTGGTATTTGGGTGATTGGAAAGAGGGCGAACCGCACGGTCATGGCTACGCGATTTCCTGGAATGGTGATACGTATGACGGCGAAGTCAGGGGCAAAAAAAAACATGGCTATGGCACGTATCATCATCATGATGGTAGGAAGGATGTCGGCTATTTCGTTGAGGATACCTTTCAAGGAGACACGAAACCGAACTCGACCGGAGAAGATTTGCACCAGGAGGAGCCCAAAGAGGGCGAGAAAACACAGTTCCGCAAGCTGTTCATGAAGCACCACTTCGCAACGACGGTTGCCGCGAGATTAGTACCTTCGCTTTCGCTGTTTTCGCAAGACGGAAATGAGGAGCAAGCCAAACTTAGGAATACGCTGCTGGCCATGAAAACAGACGCCGAGGCGATAAGGAAAATGCAGGAAAGCATCGTCAGCGCGCCGAGTCAAGTCAAGCCGACGAACAATCACAAAAATTACAAATCCGTTGTCAGCGAAAAGAGTGTGCATACGGGTTACGGGTGCGTTTCCGGCAATATGGGGAGCAAGATACCATCGCGTTGGACACCGTCAGGCAACCTGACCTCAAGTAATCTGCCGACGAGTTACGGGACTGGTCTTACAAGTGGCGTAACAGGTCACGAAGGCGGTGAAGACGATCTATGCATGTGGATGCGATACGAACTTCTGATGAATCAAGTCGATGCCGCGCTCGGAAACTACCCGCATTTACGAACAAAAGTATTCTACTACAGTTGAGTCCTACCTGGACATAAATATTAGTACTTCCGTCACTATTTCATCCTCGAGATTTTGATTAATCGACGATCGAGTCGTATTTCTAAGTATTATTCCGACATTCAAAATTACTTCTCATTACTTACTTCTCAGGTACCGAAGTCCTCCTATGCACGGCCTGAAGACCTCGATGATGTTCAGCCAACAGTCGAGACGCATCTCGAGCGGATACGCAAGGACCTCGACACACATTGTGGAAAGACTTTAGATGATTTGTTGAATGGGAGGATGTAAAAACATGCAGATAATGACGGATTGTAGGATGATTCAGATTTTAGATTTGCTGAATGGGAGGATGTGAAAACATGCAGATACTACAGGATTCAAATTGTAGGATGAATGAGGGGATGAATTAGGATTTATCGGATGGGAAGCTGAATGAGAGGCTTAAAAAATAGAGGCTTCAGAGCAGGAGGATCGGGAAATTTAGTTAGGGTTAGGAATCATAATGAATGAATCAAATAATGTTTGGTTCATGGGAAGGAACATCAGGCAGCCACAACAGCTGCGTCTCTCCGGGTATATACTGCATGCGCACGAATGTGGGTCCCGAGAACAAATATGTATGATGCAATCAGGGTGATCTATAATATCGGGGTGTCAGGCACTGTCCGTAGACGGTACACGAAAATTATGATACGGGAAAATAATGATACGGGAAAATAATGATATGGGAAAATGCGCGATTCAAAGAACCTTCATACGAAGCGGGTAAAAAAAGACGAACACGTTTTAAGCAGCTCATCGAACGCAATTTGTTTTCTCATAATTGGTGTTTCTCAGGAGCGCAAGCTGATGATCCTAATGCAAAAGGAACCTAATGATTCTGATGCGAAAGCAACCTGATGATTCTGATTAGGAATGATTCTGATAATAGGAGGTTAGAGGAAAAACAAAACGCGAGAGATGATGTTGATCGTGAATTGAGTTCGGTGCGACAATCTGCGTGACAGTGTGGTCCTCGACCCAGTGTGGAAAATTATGTGAGGAGAAAACAAATGAAATAAGAGTGCGAGAACACAGTCGAATTTGTCGAAAGTCGAATCGTGGTGTCAGTGAGAGTTGATTCCGGTGGAGCGGACGTCGTGTGAGCACAATTTAATTTTACTTCGGTTACCGGTACGAAATCCCGAATTCTAGATCGAAACAATGAATACATGTCATCCATTTTCGAACAAACAAAGGCAGCAGTAGGGTACGAGTAGGAAGGGGAGAATGACAAATGCCAATGGCAATGCGAGATTCATATGTGGTAGAGACTCGAGACCGCTAAGTACAATTTAGAATGCTATATGTGGTAGAGAATGCTGTATTAACTGAGCTGGACTAGTGCGTAGCGGTCGAGAATATTTGGTACCAGCACTTTGACTGCGTATTAAGTTAACCCACATTGACAGGCATACCGACATTGGCGAGCATCTTTTAAGTGGCATAGGGTATATCGGTATAGAATCTACTCCAAAAAACCTATAGTATCTACTCGCATACTACTATAGAATTACCTTGAAACTAAAGACTGAAAATGGCTCTCCTCATGAAGTCGAAAGCCAAGCGGGCACGGCTCGGACTCCTGTGTACCATTATCAGCTCCTCTTTCGGGATTCTGTGGAGTATCCCCACCAGTAGTAGCATTACTCGTGGTAGTGGATTCCCATCACATGCTCTCAACGAAGCCACGTTCCCAGTAGACGGTAAGCGGCTCCTATCGTCGAAACCGAAGAAGAAAATCAATCTCCAAAATCTGATTCAGAACCAGAATCAGCGGCTCATGACGTCGAAGCCGAAGAAGAATATCATGTCGAAGAAGAATTTCATCCAGCAGAAACAGTCCATTCCGCCGAAAAACTGCCCGCTGCAGAAGCAGTCTAAAAAGTCGCTGCCACGGAAAAACATGGGGGCTTTCGTACACCGTGACCACAACAAGAGTAATCGTCGTGGTCCCTCAAAAGGAGTCGGAACATGTTCAGGTAAAAACTTGCTGAAGCAGTCTACCTTTGCTGATGTCAATGATCAGAGGATTCAAAAGAGCAAGAGAATTCTAAAGACGCTCAATCGGCACAACAGCAGCTATCACTATGACATGCTAGACCTACACCCACTCTATGACCTGTGGATGAAGCAAAAAAATAAGGCGTGGGTCCGAGCAATTCTTTCGTCTGTTTGGCGACGGAACCAGGATAAGGCGCCAAGAGACTTGTTGGAAGATTCTTTCACTCTTCCTGAGAGCGATTGCGAGCTGTTGGGTGACGAGCTGTTGGGTGAGCAGCACAAAAGTCTGAGAAAAAATGAAAATCTGTCGCATCGAACTGAAGAACGCGCAGAAATTGAATGGCGGAATCTCCGTAGACCGTATGTATGTTACGTATTTGATACAATTCGATGGATACTCCTATCACTTACTGCCTTAATACGATGGATACTTCTATCACTTACTGCCTGTCAAGTACAAGAGATGCCGATGCAATACATGGTGGTCGCGGTTTTCGAACTCGGGTTCCTATTTGCATTCCATGTGGCACTTCGAAGTCAGACAGTCACAGCTCAATCACTTACTAGTCTTACTTGCTTACCTACTACGATCGAAGAGTGCGTGAAGGCAGCGTTCGCAGAACTTTGGAAGGAGACCATTTTGGATGAGCAAAATAATGCAGCGAATGTTGATAAGCGAAATAATGCAGCGAATGTTGATAAGCGAAACAACGCAGCTCTAGATTCGCAAATGGCTTTCGGTTCAAGCAGTTCGCCGAATCAAGTTAAGAGCTCGCCGAGTGGCTCCGGTCAATACAAAGCCTGGTTTCACCTCCCTGTCACCTTAAACCCAAGATTCACCCGTCAGCTGCTTGGGCATAAGAGTAAAGAAAACTTTGAAAAACGCTCCACTCTGGGGCAATCCGCACCTGAAAAAAGTACTACGCTGGAACATGCTCTGGGCCGACTGCCAATTGACGACAGGTATGACAACGGCTGGAACCCGGAGCTGGGCAAGGAGATGAAGGAGTTCAAAACTGAAGAACGCCAGGTAGAGCAAAAAATCGGCGAAGCGGAACGGATAGTGGTAGGAGACCCGAGGGTGAAAATGAAGGCAGCATTCGCACAGCTTTTGCTGGACAACATTTTGGACTCCGGCGAGTCCGTGAATCATGACATTAACGGAGAGTCGCAAATGGACCCAGATCCAAATGATCCAAATAGTTCGCCGAGTCAAGTTAATAGCTCGCGGAGTGGCTCTGGTGAAGCCAGAGAAGAAAGGCACCACGTCCTGGAACAACTTGGAGATGCTCACATTGAAGATAACGAAGGAAGAAGCACCACTCTGCAAGATGCTCTCGGACGACTTTCAATTGAAGAGACGAGTCCGAAACGTGAACAGGTTTCTGTCCAGGGCAAAGATCCTGCAGGGCCACCTCAAGAGATTTCGCCATCAGATCGTGCGGGTGGCGATCAAGAGAACAAAACGAACAAGGATGGCGATAACAGAAGAAACGATAATATCGACGAGTTGCTCAAAAAAGAAGAAGACATTGTCGATACAGGGGGCAATTGCTCCCTGCCGGTAAAGAAGGAGATAATCGTTCGAGCACTTGAACAGGCACTAATAGAGGGGATACGGGCAGCACGACTGGCTTCACGCGAACAACCCTGCAGGCAATTATCAAAGGTAGAAATTATAGACTTACAAAAGCTAGAAGTACGAGGCTCAGAGTCAGAAGCCTCGGAAGCAGAAGTCTCAGAATCAGAAGGCTCAAAGTCAGAAGCCTCAGAGCAAGATTCGGACGAATTCTCCGCCTCTTCGTCTGACACTCCTGTGCAGAACATCACAAACAAGCAGAGTTCAATTGAGGCGGTGCAGGATCTCCCCACAGTGTCGGCTGGAGAATTGGAGCGGAATGAAGGCGCCCCTTCTGCGCGGCAAAAAGGTGGACCAAATCATAATGATATTAGCTCCAATTCCCGCGAGCATTTTCAACGCCGTTCCCGTATCTCGACTAGAACGAGCAGGGTCTCGAAATCGACGCAGGCTCACGACCAACCAATCACTGAGGAGCCCGACTCTGAGGAGGCGGACTCTGAAGAGAAGCAGAACTTCGAACACATCACGTATCATGTTATGTTCGACAAACTCACTCTTGAGGCAGACAGCGACGACAAGGTCCAAGTCAAAAATGAGAGCGGCAACAACGGCCAGCGCACAAATGAGAGCAGCAGGGAGGTAGCAGTTTTGAGTTCCGAAAGTGGGGGCGGCGGCGTACAGGAAGAAGAGCAAAAACATCAGCAGGTGAACCGGCAGAGGCAGCCACTAAGTGATGCGTCGCTTACTGGTGAGGAAGCACAGCTTCACACGCTGTCGATGAAGCAACACTTCGCACTGATGGTTGCCGCCCGATTAGTCCCCGTGGTTTCGGTATTTTCAGACGCAGGGGACTTAGAGGAACAAGACAAACTTAGGAATACGCTGCTGACCATGAAAATAGACGCTAAGGCGATAAGCGAAATTCAGCAAAGCATCGTCAGCACGCCAAGTCAAGTGAAGCCCACGAACGATCGGAAAACTTACAAAGCCGTCGTCAGCGAAAAGAGTGTGCATTCGAGTCATGCGTGCGCTTCCGACAATGTGGGAAGCAACCGGCCATCGAGTAATATGCCATCAAGTAATCTTCCGAAGAGTTACGGGACTGGTCTGACAAGTGGCGTTACAGGTCACGAAGGCGGTGAAGACGATTTGTGCATGTGGATGCGATATGAGCTTCTGATAAACAAAGTCGATGCGGCGCTCGGAAATTACCCGCACTTACGAACAAAGGTATTCTACTGCACTTGAATTCTGCCTGGGCATTCTACTGACGTCCTTCACTATTTTATCCTGGATTTTTGGATTAATCGACTTTCGACTCGCACTACTGTTATTTTGACATTTACCATTACTCCTAATTACTTCTCAGGTACCGAAGTCCTCTTACACGCGACCTGACGACCTCGACCATGTTCAGCTGACAGTGGAGACGCATCTCGAGCGGATATGCAAGGACCTCGAGACGCATTGTGGAAAGACTTTAGATGATTTGCTGAATGGGAGGATGTGAAAAGGTTGGGCACATGATAGTGAATTGTAATATCAGATTCATATGGGACAAGTTGGTGAATGGAGGGATGAATATCATGAATTAGAAGGGTTGGAATGGAGTCTTTAAGCGGGTGTTTACAACAGGGAGATGGCGAAGTTTAGTAGTAACGTCAAAAATCATAGTGAATCAAAGAACGCCAAAGTGGAGATGAAAACTGAGGACAGGCTCAGCGACAACTGGGCTGGCCGCAACAAATCATGAGGCAGGATGGTTAGGGTGAAAGATGAGGAAGCCGCGGACTTCATTCTTCCGCTCACGAACTGCATCTCCGGGTATGCCGATGCGTGCGAGCGACCGTCGATCCCGAGAAATATATGAATAATATCAGCTTCTCCTGCTAGGCACTGTCCGTAGACGGTACACGAAAATGCCTGATCGAAGGAAACCTTCACAGGAGGGAGGTGAACAAACACGAACACCGAACGCAAAAGCATCTCACCAAGCGCAAATTGTTTTCTCATAATTAGGGTGTCGTACAAGTGGCGTTTGATGATTCTGATCCTGATGCTTCAGTTCAGAGCACCAAAAGAAAACCAAAAGTCGAGGTATTATGTTGATCGTAAGCTTGCGAATTGAGTTCGGTGCGACAATCTGAGTGACCGTGTGATCTTTGTGTGACTTGCGATCCAGTGTGGAAATTTGAGGCCAACCAGAATCAAGATAGCAGTGCGAGAATACAGTCACATTGTGGTGAAAGTCAATCCTGGTGAGGCGGACGTCGTCTGAGCGTTACGTCGGTACAGAATCTAGATTGAACCAAGTACATGTCATCCATTGTCAAAAAGAAACAGAGTGGGGGAGGAAGCAGAACACGAGAGTCATATGAGGTAGAGAATACCGTAATATATGGCAAAGCTCTGACTCGGGTTGGGCATTTCAAATCGAAGCCATCATTGCTATAGAATTCCGCTATAGTTTCTACTTGAATACTACTATCGACTTCTGTCGAATATAAAGTCTCAGACTCAAAATGGCTCTCCTCATGAAATCAAGAGTCAAGCGGTCAGGCGTCCGCCTCCTCTGTGATGTTATCGGCTGGTACTTGGGGGTTGTCGACAGCATTCCCAGCATCAGCATCACTGGCAGCCTCCGGGGCGGATTTTCATCAGATTCTCTCGCAGAAACGACATTTGAAACCGATGCTAAACGGCTCCTATCGTCGAAGCCGAAGAAAAAGCTCAATCTCCAAAATCTGATTCAGAACCAGAACCTGCGGTTCATGCCGTCTAAACCGAAGAAGAGTTTCATACCGCAGAAAAATTTCGTGCCGCAGAAGCAGGGAATGCAGGCGAAAAACTCCGTGGTGCAGGAACAGGCCAACGAGTCCGTGCTGGAGAAAAGCATCGTGTCTTTCCTACACCACAATGGTAGTAATGACACTAATCAAGACCAAGTCCAGATTTCCCATAGCTCAGGTCGTGCCGACACGATCTCGCTGGACGACACATCTGATTGTGCGTCTGAAGACGAATTGAGCAACCCCCACTTGCCCACTAGGGTGACTCAATATTATCTGTCGGAGGATCACTCAATATTATCTGTCGCACTCTTCGAATCACTCTTCGCACAGAAAAGGAAGAAAACATGCGATGACTCTTCGCACAGAAAAGGATCATATCGGTATGCCACAGAAACCCCCAAATTCCGAGCATCTCAAAAATCACCTTTCAAAAAAAGTTCAGAAAAATCCGTTTCAAAAAGTTGAGCAAAGTTGTCCCGAAAGTGCGCAAAATGAATCTTCTTTCACGGCCACGCTAGCCTCGTTGAGTTTTCGGTTGCTTGCGGCTGTTCGGCCGCTTGCATTGCAGGTGGCAGATGACACAATGCACAATGCTCCCAAGATGCGAGAAAACAGCTGTCATGATCTGTGCTCAACGAGGTTCGCAGGGGTCACCGACGAGCTCAGCTCCGAGTCGAGCACCCGATCCAAAGCTCCAAGAGGATTTTTCGCTGGCTCAGAACATGCCATTTTTCGAGCTGATCTGTTCGAGCATCTGCCCGGATTTTTTCAGGAATTCGAAGTCCCCGAAAACGAGCATTTTTTTCGGGCATCTTTATCAGCGTCTGTTTCGAGCATCTTCTCGAGCACCGTTTCGAGCATCCATTTCGAGCATCTGTGTCAAGCATCTTTTTGAGGCATCTTCCCCCGCATGCGCCGACATCCCGGGTCATTTCAGGACAAATGACTCCGAATGAGCCGAAATGTCGGGACAATCTGGGGAAGATGCCTCAAAAAGATGCTCGAAATGGATGCTCGAAACGGTGCTCGAAAAGATGCTCGAAACAGATGTTGATAAAGATGCCCGAAAAGATGCTAGTTTTCGGGGAACTGATTTTTTCCTAAATTTTAGGAAAGAATATCGATTTTTTTCTTTGTCGATGCTTGAGATGGAAGTTCGGAATGGATTCTCGAAACGATGCTCGAAAAGATCAGCAATCAACTCAAGATTTTCCATTTGTGTGATCCGTCGTATGGCGCCAGCTTTTCAGGGTCATGGTTCGACATCGTTGTAACTTGTTCAGTTGCTCTCTGGTTCATCTGGGCAGCAAGGGTCGCGGGAGCCCGCGCTTGCCCATCGGGCCATCTTGGCTCCAGCCGCAAATTTTGATTCTTTTGTTGCAAAAATTTCTTTCGTTTTCGAAAATCCCCAAAATTGAGATGCTCGAAATTTGATGGTTTAATGAGCCGTACTTTATGATCCTTTTCATAGCCAAGACGATCACATTATCAGCCTGTTCCTCCGCCGCGGCGCTCCATCCAATCGTGGGAAAAAAGAGTCGAGAGGTGGCGCGAAGGACGCCAGCAAACCTGTGGTCCCTCTCTCACTGAAAAAGGGGTCTGCTCAGGGAGACAACACCGGCTTTTTGACTGAGAGTTTGCTGGACATCGATTTGTCCCAGCGGGAGAACGACCTTGAATTTTGTTTAGAAATGAACGTTCACAGGGCTCTATGGGACCGTATTAACAACGCGGGTGACTTTGACACCCAAACGATACGGTCCGCTCAGATTGGGCATGAAAACACCTTATCGGAGGCTGGTGACGTGTCTGATTTTGATTTCGGTGAGCTCCTCCTCGGTATCCGTAGTCTCAAAATCTGGCAGAATCAAGCAAAAGATACTTCCATGTGCTCGCCCAGTCAAATTGGTGATTGTGAGTCTGACAACCAGATTCGGGGAGAGCAACCCCTTGAGGAGGCGACTCTCACAAACCTGATTGCTGCAAAAACGAAGCAAAATATCGAAGAGCACAAACACAATGACTATGAAAATCGAGGTCAATCACAGCTCCACGCGCCGTCGGGCAAGCAAACCTTCGCGAGCATGGTCGCCACCAAATTAGCTCCGAATGACCAAGTACAGCAGGACAAACTTAAGAATGCGCTTTCAAATCTGAAGTTCGACGTTATGGCAATCCATGAAATTCTCGCCGCAAAACCAACAAGGGATCACAAATCCGTCACCGGCGAAAACGGCGGGGCGAAGAGTCATAGTGCAACCTCGGCAATCGTATCAAGGCATCTGGCGACGAGTCTGGGAACTGGTCTTACAAGTGGCGTAACCGGGCACGAAGGCGGGGACGACGATTTGTGCATGTGGATGCGATACGAACTTCTGATGAACAAAGTCGATGCGGCGCTCGAAAACTACTGGCACTTGCGAACAATGGTATTCTAGTACAACTGGGTCCTGCCTGGACATAAATATTCATATTCATGCTTGCTGACGTCACTATTTTATCCTCGAGATTTTGATTGATCGACAATCGAGTAGTATTTGTAAGAACTATTCCGACATTCAAAATTACTTCACATTACTTGATGGATTCACATTACTTGATGGAGGTAGATTACTCGATGGATCATTTGATGGATTCCCATTACTCGATGGATCATTCCCCGAATTCGCGCTGTCACTTTTCGGGCCTCCTGTCTCGCCATTTTTGACGGATTTTTCTGTGCAAGTTCTAGGTTTCAAATATCCTACCGCTTCAGGCTGATTTTTCAAGGCATTGCCATCCGCATAAATTTTCTCGACTAGCTTGTCGTCTGTCTTCAGGTTCAGCAGCGCGTTCCTAAGTTTTTCTCGCGCTACTTGGTCATTTGGCTCTACGTTTTCGGCGAAGAGCTCCGCGAAGGCCTCCTTGCTGAGCAGCGTTTTGAACTGTGCTTTCTCCGACGCGCAGCTATTTTTTTTCTTCCCGTCAGGAATCCCACCGCGATTTTCCTGCACGAATATGATAGCATCATGACCACCATGCTGTTCACCCCGCTCTTCTACCTTCTGTTCCTCGTCTACCTTCTTTTCCTCTTCTTCTCCCTTCTTCTCCTCAGAACCCCGGTCACTAGGCCTTGCCGCCGAGAACTTCTTTAATATTTGAGTCTGACCCATAGTGATGCTTTCCGTATCGATTATCATTGCTAAATTCGAATCTTGAAGATTTTCTAAGTTCGCATCGCCGACTTCCGATAGCGGCTGTTCAGGAATTTGCTTAGCGGTGAACACCGTCTCTCCATCGTTCTCCAGAAGCTGCAACGCGTCCCAAACACGGTCGTCGACGTTCAATTCACCGGCTACCTTTATGAGAAACGAAACAAACGATAATTCCGAATTCGCCGTAGAATCGATGGTCACTCGAAAGAGATAGAATTATTGGTGTCAAATTAATTACTTAAAATGCATCGTGATTGGTCGATAATATTGGTGTCACTTCCATTCAAGTTAGTAGTGACAAGTTTTCTTGTCCTAACTTACCCACTGCCCCGTCTCTTCATTTCCGTTCTCCAGATGCTTGATCCCACGGCCGTGAAAAGTGCCTTTTTTGAAGACGCCCTTATACCACTTCCTGCCCCCCGCCCACTTCATTTCTCCTTGACCTTCGAATTTACCTTTTTTTTTGTCAAAGGCGTCGCGGAAAGTAGTACTTCTCACATACTCTCTCCTTCTATTACTTAATACTTCTATATCAATAGCGAGTACAAATTCCAAAATTGATATCACGAACATTAATATGAAAGTTTGAAACACAATATTAATTGTGCATTAATAATAGACTACCATCAACAAAATTGCCCTCGTATCGTGAGCCGCTGTGGTATTCGCGAATGCCGTGGCCGTTTGGTTTCCCGCCCTTGAACTCGCCTTTGTGCCATTTCAAATTTCGACCCACGAAATAGTATTCTCCTTGCCCTTGAAACATGCCATGAAAGAATTCGCCGCGATACTCCTCGCCATTTCCGAAAGACAAAACCCCGCGACCGTGTTTCTTCCCGCCTCTTGTATCACCATAATAACGATCAATGCCGTCTGCCAAGTTGGGGTGGCGGTCCGTTTTCTTTACGAACTCGCCCTTATGGAAGATCCCACGCTCTTCAGTACCATCAGCGTTCTGGCGAATGCCGAAACCCTCCCATTCCCCATGGTCGTGGTCGCCGCGATACGACCATTGTGAGTCTTTTTCAAAAAAAGTGAATGTCCCAAACTGGTGAGGATTGTCACGCACGACATTCCCAACATACTGCCTCGTCGTGAACTCGTTGAAATGCAGATGAGCCGTGCCGAAACCATGTCTTTTGCCGCCCTTGAACTCGCCTTGGTACCACAATGATCCGTCTGACCCGTCTGATGGGGCGTGCCTCAAAGTTCCAACCTGACCATTTGAAGTCTCGTACCTACCATCGACGAAATAGCCGGCATACATAACATTGTGTGCGTCGCCGCCGCCGGTAGCATGGCCATGCACATGAGGATGTAACTTCACGCCTACACTGTACTTCACGCCATAACCATTTGGTTTTCCGCGCTGATAGTCGCCCTCATAGGAATAAGCGGGTCTGTCGTTCTCTGGATCTCCTGCGAACGCGAATCTTCCTCGACCTTCAAACATATCATCGGCGAAGTGACCGACATAGGTGCTACCTTAATTGGGTATCGACCCCAAAATGAATTTGAAAAGACAAACGCATATCCGGCTGGGAATTTCAGATCATATTCTCTAATATGTAAACTGAAACTCTATCTTTTCGCATGTTCTTAACAGACTGACACAAATTAGTTAATAGTCACATATTTCAAATCAAATCGATCCCTTTAGATTACCATCCTCAAACTGCTGAGTCCCGTAGCCGTGCTTCAGGCCCGCTCTATAACTGCCCTCATACCACGCCTTTCCTCCTTGATCCACGAGCTTGCCCCTGCCGTCGTATACGCCATTGGCAAAATTACCGGAGTAGATGCTACCTAGGGAGGAAATATTATTATATCATGTTGGAATTGGAAGTCCGAAAAATATTGGATAGGATCGCCAGGGGTGCTTCGGATAGCAAGCATGAGTAGTTCACCCACTGGCCCTCGCTCCATTCGAAGACATTGATACTTAATAATGCCGTTTCAATTCGGATCACATTTGTGACAATTCGTGTCATAACTTATTTGGACAAATTTGAAATTCTTTAGAGTACCATTCGACCAGGACAAAACACCATAGCCATGCTGCATTCCATCTTTGTAGCCGCCCACATGCACGACCGGGAAGACGTGTAACATCGTTCCCAGTGCCCACGTGAACGCCCCCTCGCCGTCGTATTGACCACGCGAGAAATTTCCTGAGTAGACGTCACCATTCAAGAAATATCGATCACCTTGACCATGTTCACGGTCGCTCTTCCACGAACCCTTGTACAACCGTTTTTTGCCCAACACCCAGTCCGTTATTTTGTTCCGCATTTGAGAGTTGTTCTGGGAGTTGTTCGCCACGACTCCACAATGACTGTGGTCGCCACGCCGGCCAGAGGTACTATCGTCGGTGTAATATTCGAGCACACCCAAGCCGTCTCTCCGCCCCTTCACGATCCCCCCAAGGTAGGTATCCCCGTTCCCATAAGTCCGAAATTTCACCGTTCGAAGTAGGCGGTCTGTTTCCTCCCGCACTAAGTCTTTTCTACTCTGAGTATTTTCTTCTTTCTGAGTATTACTATTTTCTTCTTTCTCCTTGAGAATTCCGGGCAAAGCACCCAGGATAAGTGGAACAAGGTGTTCTGACCACTGCTTTTCTATCAGGTCTTTGATTTCATCACTCGTTCTGTCGCTCATGTCGTGCTCGCTTTCGGATTTTAGGTGTTGCACTTTCTGTGCGAACTTGTCCTTTACTTCCGGACCTAACATGTCGAGGGTAAGGTTGACTCGAGTGGCTTGCGCGAGAGTGGCGGCGTTGGCTGTGGGAGCAGTTGGAGTCGGGTGTTGGTCTTCTTTGTTGTCTTCTTCATCTTCTTTGTCTTCTTGTTCTTCGCGCAGACTTAGTTTGTTGAACTGCTTATGCATGTCGTCGCTATTGTTATTAGTATTCTTATTCTCCTGATTCTCTGATGGTAGTACTGGTTTCCTGTGTGCGGCAAGCTGTTGCGACGTCTGTTGGTCGTTCTGACTGGTGTTCGATGAAGGGGGCAACATCTGCATCGACTCAACTGAAACTGAGTTTTGCTTCGACCGTGCATTGACGTCCGCCGGGTTTTGCTGAGCGGTGTGCTTCAGGTTCTTGTCCTCGATCGACAGTCGCGCCAGAGCACTCTGCATGGCTGCTACTGGTGTTCGCAGCCTGTTTTTTTCTTTTTTTTCTTGCACCTTCTTTGATCCCGATGAACGGAGTGCGATTAGCTTCGCAAACTGTACTTCATCTAGAGATTCGCAACTGCTTGTTTCACCAGAAGAGCTGGAGGGCGCTTCCGACTCTTCATCGACTTCAGAGTCGTGCTCGCTGGGCGGATCTCTAAAAACGTTCTCCAGAGCGAAAAACCCGTCTGGGAGCCACCAGTAATCAATCTCCTTCACATTGTCATCCAAACCATTGGCAATCTGGTCTTCACCGACTTCAGAGTCACTTTCACCCTCTCCAGCCGGAGCTGTGCACTCTGAGCCTTGAACCACTGTTTCAAACAGGTGGATTTCCCCCTGGTGCAACACCATATAACGACCCCTGTCGGTGCCTATTCCGAAGTTCCCGCCACCAGTCGTCCCGACGGCGACTGTGCCACGCGGACTGCACTCGAATCGCCACACTGTAAACCGCTCGTGAGGTGAAAGGTGATCTTCCACTTGTCTCAATTGGTCTTCTCGGATACCGTTCTTCAACAGGAGCTCCCGAAGCCCGTCACTCTTAACCTCCTGAGTCCCCTCACTTTTAACCTCCTCCTCCTCCGTCCTGTCATCATCGTCCCCCTTATCTTCATCGAGTTCATCTGATTCTGGCTGGGACCCCGGGACCATTGGTTCGTTCTCCTCGCTTTTGTTCTCCTCGCTTTTCCTCTCATCATCAACTTCAAGTTCATCAACATTGAGGATATTCAGCTCTTGCTCGGACACTGGACTCATCATTTCGAAGTCTTCGCTCTTGACCTTGTCCTTCCCTTTGTTCTCCCCTTTTTTCTCCCCTTTGTTCTTCCCTGTTTCGCGCTCAAATTTGGAGGCTTGGGGCCCTTTAGCCAGAATTTGGCGGTCGATGTTTTCCCAAAACCGTTTCACCACGTCAGGCTCTTCATCCGATTTTCCACCGAATTCGTTTGCTGAGGGTGCCTCGCGAACGGCAAGTATTTTGCTGTCTGTCGACTCTGTCCCTAGAACTTGATGAGGAGGGACATTGTCTTCTGAATAATTTTCCGCTAGCATACGAGCCTCACCGGAGTTTGCGTAGGACTCCAATATGGCTAGAACTTCCGGTATGTTGTCTTTCAATGCGGCTATGTTGTCTTTGTCTAGAACCCTGGGGTAATCGTTCAAGAGCTTCAGCATCTTGTGGACATCCTCCAAGTGGCATATGTTGATTCCCTTGTTGGTGGCTAACATGCAACCACTATCATCCTGCTTCTCACTCAACTTCACAGCGTTCATTGATGATCTCATTGATGATCCGCTTGAGGGTCGTCCCAGAATTTCAATTTGACGGCCAATCTTCAAGTTCTCCCCCGACGCTCCGGCGATGCTTTTTGATTTGCGCTCCTCGCCCTTGCTATCGTGCTCTGACGACTGGGACGGTGCATCGACCTCGGATTCTGGATCTTCCGATCCTGAGTCTTCTGATCCGAAGCTTCCTGATTGTGATTCTGATTCTAAGCTTCGTGATTCTGAGTGAGATTCTGACTCTGATTGTGACTCCAACTTACTGCTAACCTCTTCGATGGCACTGGGACCCGACATGAACTCGTCAAGCAGGCTGAGTTTCTCCTCTTGGAACACCATCAAGCGACCCTCGTCGGTGGCTATCACGAAGCACATGTTGCTGTTACACCGGAAAGCACTGCCAGTGGTGCCACGCCCAGGCTGACAGCCCTCGAATGAGAAAATTTCAATCCGCTCGTTATCCTCAAGTTGCTCTTCCACCTGCGTCAATTGGTCTTCTCGGATACCGATCCTCAACAGAAACTCCACCATCCCCGCAGGAGTCTCCCGAGTCCTGAATACGATGGCTCCCTCGAAGTTCCTCACCGTGATGCCAATCTGGCCATCACATTTTTCGTAATCAAAAGTCATCCTGAAGCGGCCCTTCTCGTCAACCTTAAGATCCTGACCCTCCTCCTCCTCCTTTGCGTCATCATCGTCCCCCTTATCTTCATCGATTTCACCTGATTCTGGCTGGGACTTCGAGGTCATTGACTCGTTTTCGGACTTTTCCTCGCTGAGGAGCCGGCGAACTCTTTTGAAAAGCTCTTCAACGAACTGGACGTTCTCATAAGCGCCGCCGAACTCTTCCACCAGATTCGCATGCGCACACTTGCACTCTTCATCCGCCTCTCGCTGAAGGGGGTCGTGTGTCTCCGTCACGAAGTTCCAAAACGCGTCCAACTCCTCCTCAACCTTGTCCGTTTTTTTTATGGTCAAAAGCTGATCTTTTTTTTTAAGTGTTGTCCTGATCTTATCTTCGAGCTTTGCCTCGAGAGCCCGACGTTTCGTGAATGACCAGAAGACGTCCTTTAAACTCCTATCAAGCCTCATCAAATCGTCCGCCGAGTGCACGTTGTACTTGGCAAATGTGTTTTTATGTTGCTCATATTGCTCGTAGGCTGAGGCTCGTGAATAAAGCTGACGGAGGATCTCCTTGTCCGCTGCGTCTTCATCCGATGATTCAGATTCTGATTCGGAATCGTTTGATGATTGTCTCGGGGGCCAAGTTTTGATAACCACTCTCTTGTAGATTCCTTGAAGAAAGATTTTGTCATGATCCTGCCCGTCGTCATCTTGCTTCGCCCTCGCGTTGATTGCTTCCATATACTTAGCAATTTTCAGGAATGCGTGCTGGGGGAGATCAACGGATTCTTCCATAGCCACACTATTTTCCCGCTGGGCCGCTTCCCGGAATTGCTGCACCACCGCTTTCCCAATGTCGTCAAGGAGCGCCTCGATGTCTTTCTGTTCGTTTTTCTTCGACTGATCGCCATCGTGTTTTTCTTCCTCGTGTCTTTCGTTGAGTGGATTGACACCCTCCTGTCTTTCGCTCAGTTCGCTTGGTTGCTTGTCATCGTCCCTACGTCTGTCCTGATGCTGGTGCGTACTTCCTACTCTCATCATTTCGTACTCTTCTGATTCTGATCGTATTTCTGACTTTGGTGCTGGATTGGTGAGTTTTTCGCTGGTGCTTTCGCTTGCGGCTCGTGGCACACTTTGCCCTAGGTTCTTGGCTTCCCATTTCCTTTCTATTGTTTCGTATGTATGTAGAAGATTTAGATCTCGAGGGATAATTTCTTCACGAGGGATATTGTCTTTACGAGGGACATCTGTACGAGGGATATCTTTACGAGGGACGACATCTTCCTCTGTGTGTTTCCGAGCGGAGATTCCTGGCTTGCAGATTTGATAATAAGTGTGCAGGAGACTCTTCGATCGTTTCAATCCGTTTGAGCCCGACTCTCCGGTTGTTTTAACCCCGACTCTCGTTGGATCGTCTTCCTTCCCCTTCGTCTTTTGATCAAAGCCATCTCGACTTTCGTCAACTTTACGGGGCTGGGAGTGCTGGGACTCCACAGTTTGCGATATTAGCGTGTCCTTCTGCTTCTCGTAGGTGGTATTAACGGGAGTCCTTGTAGGTGGTTGCAAATGTTTTTTTTTCCGATGTGCCGGCACTGGGGTAATACTAACTGTATTAGTATTAAAATTAAACACCCAGAATTTCCCATTGGCGGCGGCTACTGTGACACGATCGTTAGTCCCATTGGCGCCGGCTATTACGAGACGATCCCCTTTCTTGCTTCCGAATCTTCCGATTCTCGAATTTAGAAGCGCGTTACGCGGCAGATCGAACACCTGGGAGCTTTTGAATATCCTGATTCCTTTGTCGGTGGCAACTATCCAGCTGTCGCCGTTCTCACTGAAGGTCACCGAGTAAATCGCCTCCTTGAAGTTGTCGACGTTGTCATGATCGGCCTCCGGCTTCACCATATTGCGACGAACGTACTTCTGACGATTAAAAGTCTTCAGGGCTTCCTTCTTCTTCTTTTCATCGTGCGCGACAGCGGATTGTTTGAAGCTGTGCTTCAATGAAAAAGCACCGCGACCATTAGTGTTATTATGGTGCAGAAAAGATCCGAGCTTTTTCTGTGCCCTGGGTTTTTTCTGGGGAGTCGATATCTTCGATGGCCCGGACTGCTTCTGCGTCAGAAAGTTTTTCATCTTTGATGGCACCACCCGTTTCCCGGCGGTTTTCTGGAAAGAATTCTGCTTCTGATTCTGAATGAGATTTTGAAGATTGATTTTTTTCTTCGGCTTTGAGGACAGGAGCCGCTTAGCATCTGTTTGAAACGTGGCTTCGCTGATAGAATTATTAGAATCTGGTGGCCATCCACTGCTACGACTAATGCCAGTACTGATCGTGATGCTCCTGAGGATCCCAAAACAGTAGCTGATAAAGCCGCACAGCAAGCCAAGCCGTGCCCGCTTGACTCTCGACTTCATGAGGAGAGCCATTTTGAGTCTTTAGTTTCAAGGTAATTCTATAGTAGTACTTCGGGTAGATACTATAGGTTTTTTGGAGTAGATTCTATACCGATATACCCTATGCCACTTAAAAGATGCTCGCCAATGTCGGTATGCCTGTCAATGTGGGTTAACTTACTTACGCTGTTAAAGTGCTAGTACCAAATATTCTCGACCGCTTCGCACTAGTCCAGCTCACTTAAGTAATACAGCATTCTCTACCACATATTGTAGTAGTCGCGAGTCTCTACCACATATGATTCTCGCATTGCCATTGGCATTTGTCATTCTCCCCTTCCTACTCGTACCCCACTCCTGCCTTTTTTTGTTGGAAAATAGATGACATGTAGTTGTTTCGATCTGGAATTCGGGATTTCGTACCGGTAACCGAAGTAAAATTAGATTATGCTCACACGACGTCCGCTGCACCGGAATTAACTCTCACTGACACCACGATTCGACTTTCGACAAATTCGACTGTGTTCTCGCACTCTTATTTCATTTGTTTTCTCCTCACATAATTTTCCACACTGGGTCGAGGACCACACTGTCACGCAGATTGTCGCACCGAACTCAATTCACGATCAACATCATCTCTCGCGTTTTGTTTTCCCTCTAACCTCCTATTATCAGAATCATTCCTAATCAGAATCATCAGGTTGCTTTCGCATCAGAATCATTAGGTTCCTTTTGCATTGGGATCATCAGCTTGCGCTCCTAAGAAACACCAATTATGAGAAAACAAATTGCTTTCGGTGAGCTGCTTAAAACGTGTTCGTCTTTCTTTACCCACTTCATATGAAGGTTCTTAAAGTTCTTTGAATCGCGCATTTTCCCGTATCATAATTTTCCGTATCATTATCTTCCCGCATCATTTTCGTGTATCGTATACGGACAGTGCCTGACACCTTGATATTACAGATCACCCTGATTGCATCATACAATGACAGATATGTTCTCGGGACCCACAGTCGTGCGCATGCAGAATATACCCGGAGTCTGGAGACGCAGTTGTTGTGGCTGCCTCCTGTTCCTTGCCGTGAACCCAACTTGAAGTTAATGTTTGATTCATTCGTTCCTAGCCCTAACTAAATTTCCCCACCCTCCTGCTCTGAAGCCTCTATTTTTTAAGCCTCTCATTCAACTCCCCATCCAATAAATCCTAATTCATCCCTCCATTCAGCAAATCTAAAATCTGAATCATCTTATAATCCTTTATCATCTGCATGTTTTTACATCCTCCCATTCAACAAATCATCTAAAGTCTTTCCACAACTTGTGTCGAGGTCCTTGCCTATCCGCTCGAGATGCGCCTCGACTGTCGGCTGAACATCATCGTAGTCGGCAGGTCGCGTGTAAGAGGACTTCGGCACCTGAGAAGTAAGTAATGAGAAGTAATTTTGAATGTCGGAATACTAATAGTTCTTAGAAATACGACTCGATCGTCGATTAATCAAAATCTCGACCATGAAATAGTGACGGAAGTACTAACATTTATGTCCAGGTAGGACTCAACTGTAGTAGAATACCTTTGTTCGTAAATGCGGGTAGTTTCCGAGCGCGGCATCGACTTGATTCATCAGAAGTTCGTATTGCATCCAGATGCATAAATCGTCTTCACCGCCTTCGTGACCTGTTACGCCACTTGTAAGACCAGTCCCGTAACTCGTCGGCAGATTACTTGAGGTCAGGTTGCCAGACGGTGTCCAACGCGATGGTATCTTGCTCCCCATATTGTCGGAAACGCACCCGCAACCCGTATGCACACTCTTTTCGCTGACAACGGATTTGTGATTTTTCTGAATGCTTGTGGGCTTGACTCGACTCCGCGCGCTGACGATGCTTTCCTGCATTTTCCTTATCGCCTTGGCGTCTGTTTTCATGGCCAGCAGCGTATTCCTAAGTTTGGCTTGCTCCTCATTTCCGTCTTGTGAAAACAGCGAAAGCGAAGGTACTAATCTCGCGGCAACCGTCGTTGCGAAGTTGTGCTTCATGAACAGCTTGCGGAACTGTGTTTTCTCCCCCTCTTTCGGCTCCTTGTGTTGCAAATCTTCTCCGGTCGAGTTCGGTTTCGTGTCTCCTTGAAAGGCATCCTCAACGAAATAGCCGACGTCCTTCCTACCATCATAATGATGATACGTGCCATAGCCATGTTTTTTCCCTTCCCTGATTTCGCCGTCATACGTATCACCGTCCCAAGAAACCGCGTAGCCGTGACCATGCGGTTCGTTCTCTTTCCAATCACCCAAATACCACTCCCAAGGACTATCATCTCCGCTCATCCACGTCCTGCTCCCCACTCCTTCCGGTTTACCATCACCTGGTGGCACAAAATAAGCGAGATGTCCCAAAGTTGCAACCTAAATGAATCTCACAACATACAAAAGTCTGACAAAACTGCACAGCGAAAATTCCTATCAATAATGCATATCAATTGAATCATGCGTCCCTCATAGCCAATTTGAATTTCGGGTCAACTCGCTCATTAATATTAAGATCAAAGACCGTAGATTACTCCAATTTCCTTCATACACATCACCGCGCGAACTTTTCATAGTGCCGTAGCCATGCAGTACCGATGCTCGAAATTCACCTTCGCACACGTATAGCCAACGCCCCATTGCGTCAAAGGTAGTGAATTTTGCCTCGCCCTCAACTTGACCATCGACGAAATTTCCAACCACCTCCCCAGCATCCCATTCGGAGTCGCGTCCCCACCGACCGACGCGACTCCGCTGGAAACCGTATCCGTGCAACCTCCCGTCTCTCCACACGCCCGCCTGCCGCTCCAGCAAGAAGCCGGCAGCATCAATCCTCCGCCTGTGTACCAAGTTGTTATAAATTGTCAATATTGAGAGAACTCAAAGAATCATTGCATTTTAACAAATGAGAACCTGCGCAACCAAACTCAGTTGCGCGTACCAGAAATCGCAGAAATGCATTCAATTCTTGTGTACATTCGAATTCCCGCATCACAGTCAAATTCCTTGAGATTCCCGGCGGCCCACTCTACGGCCCCAATCATACCTCTGAGTGAAGTGTCCAAGATAATCTAAGACACCCCAGCCGTCTCTCCGACCCGCCACTATAGTTCCGATGTACGCATCCCCATCCGGGTACGGCACAAATTTCACGTTCTGAAGAAGGCGGGCGACATCAGATTGAAAGATCTCAATCATCTCACACGAGCCTTCCAGCCATATTCTCTCGATAGACTTCAACAGCAAAGGACTGAAATGTTCTGACCACATCCTCTGTATGCGGTTTCGAACTTTCGTGAGGTCCTCCCATTGGAATAACGTGAGACCGACACTGTCACACCAATCATACTCTGCGAACTTCCGGATCTTCCGGATCTCACCACGCACTAGTTTCACAGACTTTTCGCACTCCGATTGCAGATGAGCAAGTTTCTGATCGAGCTTAAGCTGCAGCCATTCCTTGAAAGCGTCGAGTTTCGGGGACGGCTGGTCGCACTGGAGGGAGTCTGTGGGATCGATAACAGTCTTCGACCAGTTTGTTGGCGTGAAAAACGCTAGACACCTTGAATATATCACAATCATATGTGCCAGTAGTATCATCACCGGTGTAAATCATAAATTAATGGCCAATACATTGCGAGCTATCAAGCTTTCCTGATCTTAAATTTCACCAAAAAAAGATAAAAATACTGAATCAAAGTTGTAATTAACACTCAGCAGACACCCCCCTTACCTAGTGCCTCTGGCTGCGAATACCACTGCTGATGTTTTTCCTCCTCTAGGTCTACGCTGCCGCTCTCACTTTCGGAACTCAAACCTTCCACCTCGCTGTTGGTGTCATTGCTGCGCTGCAAGTTTGCGCCGGTCCCATACTTATGGTTGACCCTGTCGTCACTGTCTTCCTCAAGGTTTAGCTTGTCGAACCCGTTTTCGAAGTTCTGCACCTCTTCCGAGTCCTCATCCTCATGAGGCTGCTTGCTAAGCTTGGTCAAATTTGAGGACCTGTTCGTTGTTGCCGGAGATCGTGAAACATTGAGTTTCGGGATCTGGGAACGACGCTGAGAATGCTGGCGACCGTTGGTCCATTTGGAATTACTCATATCCTCGTGATTTGGTCTACCTTTTTGCCGCGTAGAATAGACGACTTCATTCCACTCCAATTCTCCAGCTGAAACTCTAGGGAGACCCTGCATCGGCTCAATGGAATTCTGCTTATTCGTGATGGACTGCTGAGGAGTGTCAGATGAATAAGCTGACGGCTGGCTTGAATCTTGCTCCGAGCTTTCTGATTCTGAGGCTCCTGATTCCGAGGCTTCTAGTTCTGGGACCTCTGCTTCCGAGGCTTCTGACTCTGAGCCTTCTGATTCTGAGTCTATTTCTGACTTTGATGATTGAGCGCACAGTTGTTCGATCGTCTTTTCAATTGATTGTCTGGCCTCGTAAGCGAGCGCTTTCACGAGCTGGACGTCTTCTTCTTTTTTAGCCATCTCATCGACATTCTCGTCGCTTTTGTTGTCGCCCGAAGGCGAAATCCCTTGGGGCTGCGCTGCAGAGTCTTTTCCCCGACCGGAAACCTTGTCTCGTTTCGAACTCGTGTCACTGTCTTCAATTGACAGCCGTTCCAGAGCACCTTCCAGAGTCCGCTTGATGGCCTTAGTCCGCTTGATAAAGTCGGTCAATTTTGAGATCCAGAACCTGTTCCATCCAGCCGGGCGTAGCAACTCAGTTGCTACGCGCGGCGCGATTGCCAACTGGAGGCTCAAGCGGAGCATTCGGGAATCATTCAGCCAGCTCCTGACTTCAGCGGGATCGCATTCCGAACCTGGGGCCACTTGACTGCCATTAATAAGCATCCTCATGGCCGATGCCTTATCCTTGTTTGCGGACCCGCCGGAATCCAAGAGGTGCGCCTTCAAGCCCTCAAAGATTCGTGCCAGCTCCTCAACTTGTTGCTCGCCCTGCCGCTGATAGATTCTTGAGTACGCTCTCACAGCATCTTCGCTTGGGTCTTCGTCTTGAATGGCATAGCTCCTGTTGTGCCCCCTTAACGTCTTCAGACTTTTCTTCTTCTTCTTGTGATCGTGGGCAAAAGCGGACTGCTTCAGCGAGTTCTTAGCTGAAAATGTTCCGATTCCTCTGAAAGGACCACGACGATTTGTATGATTGTGGCGGACAAAAGCCCCGATGCTTTTCTGTAGAAAAGACTTTTTAGACTGCTTCTGCAGCGGGCAGTTTTTCGGCGGAATGGACTGTTTCTGCTGGATGAAATTCTTCTTCGACATGATATTGTTCTTCGGCTTCGATGGCATGAACCGCTGATTCTGGTTCTGAATCAGATTTTGGAGATTGATTTTCTTCTTCGGTTTCGACGATAGAAGCCGCTTACCGTCTACGGGAAACGTGGCTTCGTTGAGAGCATGTGATGGGAATCCACCACCACGAGTAATGCTACTAGTGGTGGGGATGCTCCATGGGATCCCAAAAGAGAAGCTGATAACGGTGCACAGGAGGCCGAGCCGTGCCCGCTCGACTCTTGATTTCACGAGGCGAGCCATTTTGAGTCTTTGTAGTCAAGGCTAGTATTATTCGAGTAGATATTGCAGTATTCGAGTAGATACTGTAGCGGCACCCTTTGCTGCTTACAAGCTACTCGCCAATATCGGTTTGCCTGCCACTGTGAATGATACGCTCCTGAGGCGCTAGTAGCAAAAATATTCGCTGACCGCTGCGGCTACGCACTAATCGAGCTCAGTTAATGCAGCATTCTATACCACATACTTATTACAGTAGTCTCTTCCCTTCCTCTCCCGCTCCTGCGCGCTTTCTTTGGAAATTTAAAATAGATGAAACCACGTACTCAATATTCATGTAATTGGTTCGATATTCATTCCGTATCCAAGTAATGCTCACACGACGTCAGCTCTACCGAAATTAAGTAACTATCACCACGATTTGACTCTATTCTCGCACTGCTATCTCGATCCTGTTTGCTCTCAAATTTCCACACCGGATCGCAAGTCACACAAAGATCACACTCTCACTCAGATTGTCGCACCAAACTCAATTCCCAGGCTTAGGATCAACATAGTACCTCGACTTTTGATTTTCTTCTTCTGCTCTGAACTGAAGCATCAGGATCAGAATTATCAGATGTCACTCCTACGAAACCCTAATTATGAGAAAACAACTTGCGCTTGGTGAGCTGCCTATGTGTTCGTGTTTGTTCACCTCCCTTATGTGAAGGTTCCCTTCGATCCGCCATTTTCGTGTGTCATTTTCGTGCACCGTCTACGGGCAGTGCCTTGCAGGAGGAGATGATATTATTCATATATTTCTCGGGATCGACGGTCGCTCGCACGCATACCCGGAGATGCAGTTCGTGAGCGGAAAAATAAAGTCCGCGGCTTCCTCATTTTTCTCCCCAACCAACCTGCCTCATAATTTGTTGCGGCCAGCCCAGTTGTCGCTGAGCCTATCCTCAGTGTTCATCCCGACTGTGACTTTCTTTGATTCATTACGATTTTTGACGCTACTACTAAACTTCGCCGTCTCCCTCTTGTAAACCACCGCTCAGAGACTCTATTTCAACCCCCTAATTCATGATATTCATCCATCCATTCAATAAATCGTCTAATATCGTCCCATATGAATCTGATATTACAATTGTAACTATTATGTTTCCAACCTTTTCACATCCGCCCATTCAACAAATCATCTAAAGTTTTTCCACAATTTGTCTCCAGGTCCTTGCATATCCGCTCGAGATGCGTCTCCACTGTCGGCTGAACATGATCGAGGTCGCCAGGTCGCGTGTAAGAGGACTTCGGTACCTGAGGAGTAATTAGAAGTAATTAAGTACCCAGATCGCCGGCCGGCTTTGAGAAGAAAGAAGAAGTAATCAGTAATCAGAAGTAATCTTAAATGCCGAAATATTAATACGAAGTATGAATACGAGCCGAACGTCGATAACAAAACCTCCACGATAAAATAGTAGAGGAAGTAAATATTCATGTCCAGTTACACGTCAGCTGTAGTAGAATACCTTTGTTCGTAAATGCGGGTAGTTCCCAAGCGCGGCATCGACTTGATTCATCAGAAGTTCGTATCGCATCCACATGCAAAGATCGTCTTCACCGCCTTCGTGACCTGTTACACCACTTGTAAGACCAGTCCCGTAACTCGTCGGCAGATTACTTGAGGTCAGGTTGCCTGACGGTGTCCAACGCGATGGTATCTTGCTCCCCATATTGTCGGAAACGCACCCGTAACTCGTATACACACTCCTCTGACTGACAACGGATTTGTAATTTTTGTGATTGTTCGTCGGCTTGACTTGACTCGGCGCGTTGACGAGGCTTTGCTGAATTTTGCTTATCGCCTTGGCGTCTATTTTCATGGCCAGCAGCGTGTTCCTAAGTTTGTCTTGCTCCATTAAATCCCCTGCATCTGAAAACAGCGAAAGCCCAGGTGCGAATCTCGCGGCAACCGTCGTTGCGAAGTTGTGCTTCATGAACAGCTTGCGGAACTGTGTTTTCTCGCCCTCTTTCGGCTCCTTGTGTTGCAAATCTTCTCCGGTCGAGTTCGGTTTCGTGTCTCCTTGAAAGGTATCCTCAAAGAAATAGCCGACATCCTTCCTACCATCATGATGATGATACGTGCCATAGCCATGTTTTTCCCCTGCCCTGAATTCGCCCTCATACGTATCACCATCCCAAGAAATCGCGTAGCCGTGGCCATGCTGGTCGCCCTCTTTCCAATCACCCAAATACCACTCCCAGGGACCTGTATGTCCTCTCATCCACGTCCTGCTCCCCACTCCTTCCGGGTTACCATTACCTGGTGGCGCAAAATAAGCGAGATGTCCCAAAATTGCAACCAAAATGAATCCTACGGCATACAAAAGTTTACCAATAATGCACAGCGAAAATGCCTATCAATAATGCATATCAATTGAATGATGCGCTCCTCGGAGTCAATTTGAATTTCGGATCGTCTCGCTCATCAATATTAGGATCAAAGGCCGTAGATTACTCCAATTTCCTTCATACACATCACCCAAACAATTTTTTGTAGTCCCGTAGCCATGCGGTTTCGATGCTCGAAACTCGCCTTCGTACGTTTTTTGCCAATGCCCCAAAGTTGCGTCAAAGGCAGTGAATTTTGCCTCGCCCTCAACGTGACCATCGACGAAATTTCCAACGCACTCGCCACCATTATAGTGCCGCGTGAAACCGTATCCATGCTCCTTCCCGGCTTTCCATTCGCCCGCGTGCCACTCGTTCTCGGCAAAATAATCTAAGACACCCCAGCCGTCTCTCCGACCCGCCGCTATAGTTCCGATGTACGCATCCCCCTGCGGGTACGGTACAAATTTCACGTTCTGAAGAAGGCGGGCGACATCGGATTGAAAGATCTCAATCATCTCACACGAGCCCTCCGGCCATATCCTATCGATGGACGTCAACAGCAAAGGAACGAATTGTTCTGACCAAATCCTCCGTATGCGGTTTCGAACTCTCGTGAGGTCCTCCCATTGGAATAACATGATGATCCAATGGCGCTCGGCCCACCGTTTTTCGGCGCCCGGCGACTTCGCAAATTTCCGGCTCTCACCACGCACTAATTTCACAGACTTTTCGCACTCCGATTGCAGATGAGCAAGTTTCTGGTCGAGCTTAAGCTGCAGCTCTACCTTGAAATCGTCGAGTTTCGGGGACGGCTGGTCGCACTGGATGGAGTCTGTGGGAGCGATAACAATCATCAACCAGTTTATTGGCGTGAAAAACGCTAGACACCTTGAATATATCACAATCATATGTGCCAGTAGTATCATCACCGGTGTGAATCATAATTGATGGCTACGCTACGAGCTATCAAGCTGTCCTGATCGTCAATTCCACAAAAAAAATTAAAAATACTGAATCAAAGTTGTAATACTCAACAGACACACCCTTACCCAGTGCCTGCAGCTGCCGGTCCGTTTGCTGATTCTTTTCCTCTTCTTGTTGTACGCCGCGGCTCTCATTTTCGGAACTCAAAAGTTCCACCCCGCTGTTGGTGTCATTGTTGCGCTGGAAGTTTTCGCCGCTCCCATGCTCATGGTTGACCTTGTCGTCGCTGTCTCCTCCAAGAGTTAGCTTGTCGAACCTGTTTTGGAAGTTCTGGTTCTCTTCCGAGTGCTTATCCTCAGAGCTGTCGCCCTCCTCAGCGATGGGTTGTCCGTGAGACTGCTTGCTAAGCTTGGTCAATTTTGAGAACCTGTTCGTTGCAGCCAGAGCTCGTGAAACATTGAGTTTCGGGATCTGCGAATGGCCGGCCGTTGAGTTTCGAGAATGCTGCCGGCAATTGGTATTACTCATGTCCTCGTGATTTGGTCTACCTCGTTGCCGCGTAGAATGGACGACTTCATTCCACTCCAACTCTCCAGCTGAAACTCTAGGGAGACCCTGCATCGGCTCAATTGAATTCTGCTTGTTTGTGATGGCCTGCTGAGGAGTGTCAGACGAAGAAGCTGACGGTTGGCTTGAATCTGATTCTTGCTTCGAGCCTTCTGATTCTGAGCCTTCTAATTCTGGGACCTCTGCTTCCGAGGCTTCTGACTCTGAGGCTTCTGATTCTGAGTCCATTTCTGACTTTGATGATTGAGTGCACAGTTGTTCGCTCTTCTTTTCAATTGAATGGCGGCTGGCCTCGTGAGCGCACGCTTTCACGAGCTGGACGTCCTCTTCTTTTTTAGCCATCTCATCGACATTCTCGTCGCTTTTGTTATCGCCCGAAGGCGGAAACCGCAGATACTTCGTCGGAAATGTTCTCCAGAAAATGTTATCCTGCAAATAGTCCAGTTCACATGTACCAATCTGCTCTTCCATCATTTTGAGGACTTCGATGAGCTGGCCATAAGACTCTTTGTTCTTGAGCCTCTCGAAATCAACTTTGAGAGGTATACTTAGATTGTTCAAGCTGTCTGAGTTGTAGTGCTCATCTAGTATCTTTTCTCTCAGATCTGGACTATTTGCCTCTAGTTGTGCGAATGCTGGCGCCGTCCCGTGGAGCATCCCCGCAGGATTTTTTTCCTTGCCAGGAACCTGTTCACGTGTCGAACTCGTGTAATCAATCGACAGTGGTCCCCGAAGATCTTCCAGAGATTCTCCGAGTCCCTGAAAGTATTCTCGTGTATCGAATTCGTAAACTTTTGTCCATTTCATTTCTTTCGAGTGCCTATATTGGAAGTCGTAAACTTTTGCGCATTTTATTTCTTTCGAGAGCCCACTCACTTCATCCGGCGAACTACTCGTTTCGGGATGCCATTCGCAGATCTCAGAACCGTTCGCCTTCAAGCCCTTGTTCTTGCGGGCTGCTTCTGGGGCCTTCGATTGACCTTCATCCTGGCTCCGCTTAGTAATTTCGGCTTCGTGTAATGTTATGGTGAGTTGCCCAACAGGTCTAATAGCCAAACTATCACGCGTGTCTTTGAGAGTGTCCTGACTAGCAGGGGATGCTCCCAAGTTTAGGGGGAATACGTCGATTCGTACGAACGGCTCAAGTTGCTGCTCCCCCTGCAGCTGATCGATTCTTGAGTACGCTCTCACAGCATCATCGCTTGGGTCTTCGTCTTGAATATCATAGCTCCTGTTGTGCCCCCTCAAGATCTCCAGAATTTTCTTCTTCTTCTTGTGATCGTGCGCGAAGGTGGACTGCTTCAGCGAGTTCTTACCTGAAAATGTTCCGATTCCTCTGAAAGGACCAGGACGATTCGTATGATTGTGGCGTACAAACCTCGCGACGTTTTTTTGTCGCACAGACTGCTTGGACTGTTTCTGCAGTATGGAGTTTTTCGCCTGAATCGTGTGGTTCTGCGGTATGAAATTCTTCTTCGACATGATATTCTTCTGCGGTTTCGACGACATCAGCCGCTGATTCTGGTTCTGAATCAGATTTTGGAGATTGATTTTCTTCTTCGGTTTCGACGATAGGAGCCGCTTACCGTCTACTGGAAACGTGGCTTCGCTGAGAGCATGTGAGGGGAATCCACTACCACGGGTACTGCTACTACTGGTGAGGATACTCCGTAGGATCCCAAAAGAGAAGCTGATAATGGTGCACAGGAAGCCGAGCCGTGCCCGCTCGACTCTTGATTTCACGAGGCGAGCCATTTTGAGTCTTTGTAGTCAAGGCTAGTATGATTCGAGTAGATATTGTAGTATTCGAGTAGATATTGTAGTATTCGAGTAGATACTGTAGCGGCACCTTTTGCTACTTACGAACTACTCGCCAATATCGGTGCGCGTGCCACTGTGGATGATACGCTCCTGAGGCGCTAGTACCAAATATATTCGTTGACCGCTGCGGCTACGCACTAATCGAGCTCAGTTATTAATGCAGCATTCTATACCACATACTTCTTACAGTAGTCTCTCCCCTTCCTCTCCCAATCCTGCGCGCTTTTTTTTGGAAATTGAAAATAGATGACACCACGTGCTCAATATTCATGCAATTGGTTCGATATCCATTTCGTACCGAAGTAATGCTCACACGACGTCAGCTCCGCCGAAATTAAGTAAGTTGCTGTCACTACGATGTGACTGTATTGATATTCTCGCACTGCTATCTTGATTCTACACTGAGTCGCAAAGTCACACAAAGATCACACGGTCACTCAGATTGTCGCACCGAACTCAATGCACAAGCTTACGATCAACATAGTACCTCGACTTTTGATTTTCTCTTTTTTTTCTCTGAACTTTTAAGAATCAGAATCATCAAACGCCACTTCTACCAAACCCTAATTATCAGAAAACAATTTGCGCTTGGTGAGCTGCTTAGGCGCTCGTGTTTGTTCGCATCCCTCATGTGAAGGTTTCCTTCGATCAGGCATTTTCGTGTGTCATTTTCGTGTACCGCCTACGGGCAGTGCCGAGCAGGAGGAGGTGATATTATTCATATATTTCTCGGGATGGACGGCCCTTCGCACGCATACCCGGAGATGCAGTTCCTGAGTGAACCAATAAAGTCGTTCGGCTTTCTCATTTTTCGCCCTAATCGCCCTGCCTCATAATTTGTGGCGGCCAGCGTAGTTGTCGCTGCCCTCACTTTTCACCCGTAGATGACTTTCTTTGATTCATTATGGTTTTTGACGCTACTACCTCCTTACTGTAAGCACTCGCTTCCAGACTCTACTTCAACCGTCCCCCTAATACATGATATTCCTCCCTCCATTCACCAACTTGTCCCATA
>Ga0099798_10054_pt1 | contig 33136 bp, 21 predicted proteins | sample Uncmet_Sort29A_1_FD_89870 | JGI IMG/M metagenome (GOLD analysis project Ga0099798, IMG submission 89870) | Marine eukaryotic communities from CALCOFI LINE 67, Pacific Ocean - CN13ID_Sort29A_1 | ecosystem: Environmental > Aquatic > Marine > Oceanic | place: Pacific Ocean: Monterey Bay | collected...
ATGAGCGACCGAGAAATTCAAGAAGCACTCACAAATGCAACAAAAATGTTTATCTATTATCAAAATCGTGGGGTTTTACCGCGCGGTGTTATGCAAACTGATAATGGGTGGCAAACGTACGGGTTTGGTAAATGGAATCACACATTTCGAACCAAACCAGAGGCAATGGCCTATTACAATGACTTACTGTTTCAGATTGAAAAGTAGTTTTTTTTCAGTTTCAGTTTTCAGTTTTCATTTTACAGTTTACAGTTAGTTATTTATAATTTCCGATGTCACTTCGAACCGCGGGAACTGTAGAAAATCCACTTTATTGCATCAAAGACATTTGTGCAATATTGGGTATAAAGAATCACAGCGACAAGGGTCGTGTTTTGGATGCCGGTGAATACAAAGAAATACCAATGTTGGATACACTTGGTCGAACCCAAAGCATGAAATTTTGCACAAAACGCGGTGTCGTTAAGATTCTGTCTTCAATTCATGGACATTTCCTCTTTGCGCATGAAAAATGTATTTTACAAAACATCAAAGACGCGGCAGAGTATATGCGGAATAGAAAGAAGCCACGTGGAAAGGGATTTGTCTATCTTTTGCGTAACAAGACCGGGGACATTGCAAAGGTAGGAAAGGCCGACAACTGTAGAGCGCGTTGGAAATCGTACCAATGTCCCTTCAATTGGGTCCCCGTCGCAGCCTATCGTGTTGAAAAACAAACCGAGTCTGAAGCAAAAATAATTGGTTTCATGAGAGACAATTTTACATTGGCATGCGGAAGAGAGTTCTTTTGGTGTTCGAATACTACCCCGGTTCAGAAATACATGACAACAACTTTTGGAGAAAATATATTACATGAAATATAATTTCAATTTAGAAATAAAATGCCCAAGAAGGCTAACAAGTGGATACGTTGTCAAATTTCTAACGGATACGTTTGGACCAAATGTAATTCATGAAATCTAATTATTTCTTGTAGATTTTCTTGGCAAGTTGTAGAGCTTTTTTGTATGAAACCTTCGGATTAGCGGCTCGCACTTTCTTAACAGTCTCCATCCACGTCAATTTCTTGATTACCTTTTTAGGCATTTTATATACATTTAATTTAATAATCCGATTCATATTGGTCAACAATTTCACATTCTGTACACATCGACCCAGAGATGCCGTCTTCGTCCTCGATGTACAAATCAGATAGATGCGTTTCGTAACATACGTTTGTACAATACAACATGATGCAATTTTCCGGCCGTTTTGATTTATAAAAAGTTTGAATATATTTCCTCAAATCCTTCGGTAACCCACTGAAACGCTGCAAGATTTTTTTGTGTTTTTTCATTTGCTTTGAAATCAATTTATTTGTATTTTCAATAAACATTTGTTTTTTCCTGGCCTCTCTATTCTTGAAAACTTTTTGAATTTGCTTTGCTGTTGTCATTCTCTTTTTATATTCAAATATATCATTGTTTTTAAATCATGGTCCAAAAATGTAAGGAATATCACGACACCTTTGACAAAATGTATCGAACGTATAATTCAGACAAGAGCGCATAATACATACCTCAGGTCTTTCAGATTTATAAAATTTCTGGATATGCCGTTTGCAATCAACGGGTAATGCCTCGAATTTCTTAAGGATTTCGTTATGCCTGACCATTTCATTGGAAATGAAGTTGCGCGTCATTTGTAACGGGCAAAAAAAGTGGAAATCTCATTCAAAACCTTTTGATTAGACCAAAAGGAAGAGTGTATTACATCAGGTAGCGATTCTTAATCGCAAGATGTTCTACATACTTAAGTGTAGAGTGATAATTCTCTGTTTTTTGCCCGTTGTTTACTGGGTGAACTGTTTTCCATTAGTGTTCATAAAAAAAATCCCGTAAAAATGTCGACGTTTAAAAATGAACGACTTTTTCAATATTCTTGCCTACTCGTTTTTCTTTTCATCAGCTTGCTCCACTGTTTGTTCCCCCCAATCCGTACTATCTTCGTCGGTTGTACTCTCTTCAAGTGCTTTGTCTACGCTTTGTTTTTGTTCGATTTTTATATGAGTCAGGTCAGCTGAACTCACGGGGCCTCCGGCCATATCGCCAATTGCTTTTCCGATCTCAATGCCGGATTTCACCAAATTCACTAACTGTGCGACCTTCTGGGGATTGTTGACTACCCATTTCGCGGCTTTCGCTCCTAATTTCGCCAGATTTTTTGCAACTTTCGCGGTGGTGGTCCAGGCGGCTTTCGCCAATGCCACCCCCTTCTCGGCGAGAAATTTTCCAACTTTTAGCGCGGTTTCTCCAAACCCTCCCGCCTTCTTGCCATCTAGTTTCTTGGCTTCAGAGAACACTCGCCTGTGAAAACGCACAAGGGCAGCCTTCGACCCTGTATGTTTTGCTAATTTTTTTAATATTTTCGGATCGTGTGATTTGAGTTCTTCCAAATGTTTTTCGTCAATCAGTGGATAGAAATCTTTAATATCCGATTTCCCGCGAACGTGGTCAATAATAGCAGAGTACAGGTTGTGCTGTTTTGCAGTGAGTTTACTAATATTCATAATCGACGCAGGACCAGTCCATTTAGGAAGTGGTTTGATTTTACTGTGTTCAAGTAACCTTTTGGCTTCTTTACGGTGCTCCAAAACAGATTTCTCAATTTTTTGTTTTTTACGCGGCATTTTATTTTTAAAAAATAAATGTCTTTTCTGGCAGCGAATTCTGCAAGCTCATTTGTGGTTGAATTGAGCACGTATAACAAACCGCATGAAGCCCAATTAAACGAAGACGCCGATGGGTGCATTCCGTGTGTTGTGACTTTCGATTCAAGTGAAGCGATACTACCAGACACTAGTGGGTTCTCTGTCGCGGTTTTGGGTTGGAGTATATCTACAGGTGAATCACTCTGTTTCACCGAACCGGAAGTCGATGAGAAAACCGGTGACCCTATCCCGATAATTACGTATTTCGCGGGTGATTCGCACAACGAAGACGGTGTTGTTACACATGTGAATCGAGAAAGTGAAACGCGGTATCTAAACGAAAAAACACACAATTTCTCAAGCATGTGTGATTTACTAACTTCTAAACACGCCGACATGAAAATAATGCACCCGACCGCTGGTGGCGGTTTGATTTTTACCAACGACAAAGAGCCGGGAAGCGCATCGAGTGACCTTGATTACAAGGGTATCAATTTCTCCAAGCGTTTTTGTGATAGATTCCGTTTGCATAACGCGCCAATAATCAGGAATCGTGACAAGATTGTGCAATTACATCCTCATCTTTTTGAAGTGGTGAATTATTGCATAGATTATGTTCGAAATATCGAAACATTGGCGACGACTGAATGTGTAGGTGTAGTTAGTAGCGCGATAACTGCGGGCGACCAAGCGTTTTCAATGACTTTAAATCAACAACTGTGGCCTAACCCGGTCGACGGGAATTATGTTTATCATAATATAGAATTTTCAATTCGCGATGATGACTTTTTTGATGATTTCGAAATAGACGGTCGTTGTTTGGCGCATACCGTCGCCATTACGGTTGCTGGCGGGATTTTTTCAGCAGCACTTTCTACAAATGAAAGTCTACCCGAAATCAGTATAAATACAAAAGCCGTCTTTGAACATCCGGCGATTAAGGAGATGTTTACGTGTTTACATGATGCATTTTGTCCGGAAGTTCCATGTCAATTCGATGATGATAACAAACAGCTCAACCTACTGGTCAATGATTTTAACAAATTGCTAAATGGATTAACACTTGATGATTTCCAAAGACTCCCATTTATCGTTTGCGAGAAAAATGCCGATGCCGTTGAGCGCATGAGTGGTTATACTGCCGAAACCCATTCCGACCGTAGTCCGGTCATAAACTCTCGCCGAGCGCATATCTACGACAAGGCTTTAACGGGTATTGATATGGACGGAATGCCGTGCGATGTAGAAAGCGATGAAGTTTCGTGGTACCAGGTTACATGGGAAGAAGTCTTTATCGGCCCCCAGAAACAGGGTGGTCAAGAGGTTGGCGATATCGAGGATCTGAACGGCGTGGGCCAAATTCGGTTCTGTGGGCATCCTCCAGCCCGAAACGAGTTTTTCAAACCTTTTGAGGAAGCTTATTTGCTAAATTACGGCCGAAATTTTGATGAGTCCATCGAACCGTTTCTCTCCACGAGCGAGGCTTCATTTTCTTGGGCTGGCATTGATTGGGATTTCGATTTAGCTGGCCGATCGCGTTTCCAGCACTGTTTATGGATGTCTACGGAATTTTTTCAATTTTGGGGCCCAGACGGCGAGGGGCATCCAGATACGGACTGGGCAAAATTCATCGGTGAAAAAGCGTTGAAAAACTTGACAGACAAGTTTGATAAATTTCCCGGGGCAATTCCTTTGGATTTTGAGGATTTTTTAGCAACCAAATCCAATACTCGTACAGTTGAAGTTGACCCTATACTGGCAACACATGTCACAAATAGTGTTTTCACTATTACGTTTGAATACATGAGTTTATACTCGAGCTTGCTATACACAGACTATGGTCATGCTGATGTACGGTCGCGCGGACAAAGTGGAATCTATATTCGCACACTTCTTACCGATGACCAAAAGTTAAGTTTTAAACAACATACTGGCCAGGTCATTTCACTACAAACAACGGACGGTTCTGATATTAATGTGAATGGAACTAATTTGGGAATTTATGGGAATACGCTTGTTGTTCACGTTCCTTTGGCGTCTGGGCGTGACTGGACTGCTCTAAAAAGTGGTTTTTCGTCAGCCGGCGATGAAAAGGAATTTAAATTGACACTTGGGGTCGAGGGAAATCACGAAGATGATTTATACCATACAATTCGAACACAGGGATTGACAAGTGATGATGAATTCACCGTAAGTCATAATCGTGACATTAGACTTTACCCAGGTGATTACATAAAGAGTTTAGCGCAGGCAGATGACCAGATGCTGTATTCCCGTTTGGCAATTACATCCCAAGACCTCTTAGTGCAGCCTGTGATTAGCCAGGGGTTCCGCAGTCTGTTACTTCACAGTTTCCCTCTGCCCCACAAGTACTCTGCGCAAGTCGACAGAAATTTCAAAGTCACCGGAATGGGAAGTGGGATACCTGGGACATTGAGTTGGCGCGATCGCGGAGGAGAAGCAATCGTGCACCCAATCCAAATGGGCTCTGCGAGTCTGCGTCATTTTTCAATCTCGGCCGCTCTGAAACCAAGAGATTCGAGTTCGATTTCTAGCAAACAGATAATGCTTCCCAGGGGTGGTATCTTTGAAGTGACCCTAATATTTCTGAAAGATTTCAGCGCAAAATAAATGCAATCTGTAAATCGAACGCGTTTTAATCTGGCGTTTATGCAAAAATTACGGAAGGATTTACGTGAGAAAAACCAGAACACATTTATTGAAAAATACAACCCCGTTTTAAGAAAAAGCAATGTGTTTATTGACGGAAAACAGGTAATTCCTGAAAAATCCGTAGAACGCATTTTGGACAAAATTACACGGCATTCTGGCGCCCCACTGGGTATTCGCACACTGCAGGATTATATACAAGAACGCTACATCGGTATTAGTAGGAGCGTTATCACAAATTACTTACAAAGCGATTCAACGCTTGGTGAAATTCGACAACGGCCGGCAGGTGGTGGTGTGGGCAGAAGAACAGAAAAAAATCATGGAATTACCAAATGGGTTGTTGAAAAATGGCCTAACACTGTTGGTGCGGATTGCATAAAAATCGCAGAATCGTGGAAAGCACCAATAAAATATATACTTGTGGCGGTCCATTTAAGAACCGGGTATACGTGGGCATTCCAATTAAAAAAGAAGAAACCGTGCAAAAATGACCCCGCAAAACTGTGTTTTACACTTGATTCGGGTGAAGTTTCAAAAAAACTGACAAGTGTAATTGCCGATTGCACGAAACGTTTCGGATTTCCAAATCGAATTCAAACCGATCGGGGCAGCGAATTCAAATCGCTTGTGGAAAAATTACTGAATCGCAAAGGAATTCGAAAAGTTTTGGTTGATAAAGAATCTACTGTCGAGCGCAAGAATTCTGTATTTCAACGCTATCTGATATTCACAAAACAACATATGAGTTGGAATAAAGCATTTGATTCCGCTCTACGGAAATTGCGAAATATCAAAAGCACAGTGACTGGCCGAAAACCAGCAAATGTGACTCGTTACGATAAAATTGAAAGAACTTACCGAAAAGATAAAAACTGGGAAAAAGACAAACCCAGTTTCAAGGTAGGCGATATGGTCAAGTACGTAAAGCGTGGAGCTCGCAACGATGTACTACACAAGTCGTACGAATTATCAAACGCGAAACGGACTTGGAGCAAACCGTTTGAAATAAAAAAGAAACATTCTGATAAATATTTTGTTGACGGAGAATGGAGAAAATATCATCATCTTGTGAAATCCGTAAAACGCAATTTGAAATATACAGAACGCAAGCCCAAAAAAGAGGAACCAAAAGTGAAAAAAAGAGAGCTTCCAAAACGACAGCGGAAAAAACCCGATTTTTACGGTTTTAATTAAAAATGAGTGGAGGCGCTCGTGAAATAACGCTGGATGATTTGAAATGGTCAGACGACGACGAAACTCCGCCGACAACACCAAGAGCCAAAAAAGCCCCAGAACGTGGTTACAAAACACCAACAAAACGCAAGGTTGCGGATGTAAGATTTAAAACGCCGATAAAAGAAGAAAAATTTGATTCTGGTGATGAAACGATTTCTGATTCAGATTCCGTTGGTGTTTCAAAACCAAGTGTTCCTCATGTGTACAGGCGAGACATACCTGTTCCGAGATTATACCCAAGACCAACTTTTACACCGATTTCAACACGAATGGTGAAAAAACACCACGCGACACGAGCTCCCGTAAAAAAAGAACGTTTCAATTTAAGCGAATACTTAAAAATGATTGGACTTGGAACGGGCGCACCTGGGTTGGCGACGGGTGTTGATTTAACTTGGCGAGGGTTAAGTAGAAAACGTAAGCGGAATTTCATCTAAATAAAAAATGCAAAAACGCAAGGGAACTAAGCATGAAGTGTTTCATGGAAAGGCTTTACGAACAGCAGGTGGCTTAACTCGTGCGGATTTGATACAGAACAAAAACGGCAAAGTAGTAAGTAAAAAACAAAGTGCTGCCGGTAAAAAACGCGGCGCAGAAGCGCTAAAGAAATATCGCTTCAAAAAGAAAGATGTCAAAAAGGCTTCCAACGGTACTGATAAAAATGATTCATGATTTTGCAAACGTAACAAAATGTTCATACTGTCATCATTTACATGATAACGAGCAACTTGGTTTGTTTCACAAACGAATGATATGCCTTTCATGTGCTGTTCAAATTTTGAATTTTATAACGCATCCGGCTTAAGGAAATTTGCAACAACGGCATCCAATTGCGCTTTCAATTCACGCGATCTTGCGCCCGATAGTTTTCCGAATTGTTTTAAATTCCAAACATATTGGTCTTCTTTATCTGCGGATTTTTGTTTACGGAATTTGCCAAAACGAAGTGATTTTGCCATGGTCTTTTTTTATAGATGAAAAAAACATGGCTATTTTTCTTTAAATTCACTTAAAATTTTTATGCATGCGCAAAATAACTTTGGATCCAAATATCTTTGTAAATTGTGCTGCCGTCCACTTGATATTGACTCCCCGTGTGGAACGCATAACCCAATACGTCTACATTAGGATCCGAATTCTGTCCAAGTGCGCCGACAAAGCAAAATTCGGCCGTGGACCCGCGTTCAATCATGCGACCCGCGCCGTTCTGACTCGGAACGACAGAAGGACCGAAAATACACTGCCGTCTGACACCAGCCGCATCGCACTGCGATGCATTGTGGGGAATAACCATCAATTCACATCCGGAACTATAATAGTTCATCCAGCTGATACGAATTCGAGTTCCTAGTGCAGGGGCCAATGGAAGCTTCACGTACTTGTTAGTTGTGTCGTTTTTGTTATTTGTCTGATAGACAAGATACCACCCACCATATCCACCATTGGGGTTAGCGGGTATGGACCCCGCCGTATTTGGAGCACCAGTCGTGCTCGGAATCGGCAGCAATATTCGAGGGAAAGTCGGAAGGTACTCAAATTGTTGAGAAGCTGTCCATGTATTCGCCACGGATAAAGATGCGCCGTCAGCGCCGTCACTCCCAGCCGGACCCTGTATCCCCTGGGGCCCTTGTGCACCGTCAGCGCCGTCACCCCCAGCCGGGCCCTGTATCCCCTGAGGTCCTTGTGCACCGTCAGCGCCGTCACCCCCAGCCGGGCCCTGTATCCCCTGAGGCCCTTGTGCACCGTCAGCGCCGTTACTCCCAGCCGGTCCTTGTGGTCCTTGTCCAGAAGTGCCCTGTATGACTGGAATGTCGTGTGTGTTCACGAGTTGTGTGGGACTGTCAGTGAAATTATCGAGGTAAACTTTATTACTCGCCGACGGATATGCGGCACATTTGATTGCAACAGCGATTTGACTGTCGCAGGCGAGTATTGAGTTATTCACTAGATTGGCAATATAACTACCCGTGCCTATATTTGTGTTGCCGTCAACAGCAATGCATGCCGATGCGTCCCCAGCATTTCCAATGCCATTGAACGTTAGTTGGTTGCAATTGTGCAACGAATTTGATGAGACACGGGCATCGAGTGTGTGCCACAACATGATTCCAGTATTGGCCGATTTTACGACGACATTTGACTGAATTGTATTTTGTTTTCCGCCAATGACAAGAATGCCGTTGTTAAATGTTTCCTCGATACTGTTCCCGACAATATGAAAATTACTGGACCCGTCGGTACCTGTGTATGACCCAGCAGCAAGGTAAATTCCCGCTTCCGAAGTACGATAAATACGATTGGACGATATCAGGCCACGACCGCAATCTTGGACTCGCATGCCTCGGAGACAATATTCTACCTCACAATCCGTTATGTTAACTTCCGAGCAATCTCGCACTCTCATCGCGCCTCCGTTCGAGGTTTCCGCCCCGGCCCAAAATGCTGCTTGTTGGGTTTGCGTTTGACTCATATCATGGTTTGCTACAATGCCACTCGATCCTAATTTTTCGAATTTTACATTTTTGATTTCCACCACATCACACGATCGCGGGTAAAACCCATACGCGCCCAGAGTCACTGTTAGATTTGACAACTCGACGCGTCCAAAATTTTTGAAATAAAGAACGTTTCCGGTTGCTGATGACCAACTCGATGCCCCACGAATCACTGTTTGGTCTTTACCACTCCCCTTAATGGAAATAGATTGTGTCGTTGTAGAGGTCAGTGAAATTGTGCCGTCGTAAAACCCAGGGGCCAAGTCAAATACGAGAGAACCAGTTGAATTTGCTTGGAGAGCCGTTAGCAAATTTTTATACGGTTTTCTTTTTGTTCCATCAGGCACATATAAATCTATTCGAGCAGAATCTACATAAATTGTATTTGTTAGTGATTCTTGTAAAAAACTATCAACTTCTGTTTTGCTATATATTGTCGACGTAATTGGTATATTGTGTGTATTTTCCAGTGGCGTTCCACTGTCTGTAAAATTTTCTTGTAAATTGACATTATTCGATTCAGCCGGATATGCCTGACATTTTATGGAAACTCCATTTGAGCTCCCACACGCGAGAAGTGAATTATTTGTGATATTTGCAATATACGAACCGACACCGATATTTGAATTTCCGTCTACTGAAATACACCCACCACAATCCCCCGCATTTCCAATTCCGTTATAAGACAGTTGATTACAATTGTGCAGCGAATTCGAGGAAACGCGACAATCCAATGTGTGCCATAGTTGAATTCCTGAATTTGCGGATTTTCTCACCACATTTGATTGTAATGTGTTTTGTTTTCCGCCAATAACAAGGATTCCGTTGTTATATGCTTCCTCGACACTGTTATTTGCCACGAGGAAATGACTACTGCCATAATTGCTATCTCCTGTATATGTGCCACTGGCTAGATAGATACCCGCCTCAGAAGTACGATAGACCCTATTGTTAGATATCAGGCCACGACCGCAGTCTTGGACTCGCATGCCTCGGAGACAATATTCTACCTCACAATTCGTTATGTTAACTTCCGAGCAATCTCGCACTCTCATCGCGCCTCCGTTCGAGGTTTCCGCCCCGGCCCAAAATGCAGCTTGTTGGGTTTGCGTTTGACTCATATCATGATTTGCTACAATTCCACTCGATCCGAGTTTCTCAAATTTCACCTGGTCAATGACAATTGCTTGGCATGATCGCGGATAGAATCCATATGCACCCAGTTTTACGGTTAGATTTGATAACTCCACGCGTCCAAAATTTCGAAAATAAAGAACATTTCCGGTTGCAGATGACCAACTCGGGGCCCCTCGAATCACTGTTTGGTCTTTACCAGACCCTCTAATACAAATCGACTGTGTTGTTGTAGAGGTCAGTGAAATTGTCCCGTCGTAAAAACCCGGTGCTAATTCAAAAACCAGAGAATCAGTTAAATTTGCTTGGAGTGCCGTTAGCAAATTTTTATACGGTTTTCTCGTTGTTCCATCAGGTGTGTATGAATCTGTTCGAGCAGAATCTACATAAATTGTATTTGTCAGCGTTTCTTGTAAAAGTCCATCGACTTCGTTTTTATCATATGTTGTTGCCGCATCTGCTTTTTGTGCAAATTGCGATGTTATGGAAGTTTCGCTGTCGAGAGCCGATAATTGAGCGGCGGTTCTTCCACTCGCAACAACAGCGTCGAGCGCGGTGTGGGTATTCTGTTTCTGACCGAATTGAGTCGAAAGGGCTGTACTCTCTCCGGCGAGAATTCCAAGTTCTGTGTTTGTCGCACTTCCCAGGATTTGTGCATGGGTGTTGATATTTCCTGCGTTGGCTGAAATCGAAACCAACTGGTTAGCCAATTCCACGTCGTTTGAAGCCACGTCTGATTCATTTTGGTTTATTTGTATCTGTAAATTTGAAACAGCTGTTATTCTTGCATTTTCTTCCGCATTAATCAGATTTGTCAATGCCGATGAAACAGATGCATCTTCGCTCTGGAACTGCGCTATCAACGCCTGGGCTTGTGCGAGCCGTTCCGTATCCGTTGACATTATTCCAGTCAAATTATCGATTGCATTTGTTCTATTTGTTTTCTCATCACTAATGTCGTTATCAACGCGTCGAATACTCCCGAGAAATGGTGCTCCAAACACGTTTTTGTTTGATTTTAATGAAGCTGTCAATCCGAAAAACGACATTTATTTTATAAATTTTTATCTGACTTTCAAATGAACAGAACTAGACCCAGCCCCTCGCATCAACTTCCGCTGGCCCGTAGCCGCATCTACGTAAAAAAATAATACATTACAAGCACCTTGATAAACGATAGGAAAATACTCCGGTTGACTCGCTTGCAAATGTAAGTCATGAGCAGTGCCGTTAAATAGCAAGTTTTCACCCCTGGTATTTCTAATACCAGAACCAACCAACTTAACATCGTACGAGTGGATACGCTCATCGAATGGTTTCTTTGTACCGATTATTTCTCCGCATCCAAAAATATCTTCAACGCATCCAAAAATATGTTGTAATTCTCTTGAAATTTTTGGAACGATTCTGTTATAAACGATTGTATTATGTGTGAACGTATCATCACTTTTATTGAATAAACCACCGTTTGAAAAAACACCCGCTGGGTTCGGGGTTCCTAGGTCAATCACTCTAGGTGCCCAGTGAGATGCTAATACGCATGCGAGAATTTGCTTTTCTAATTTCGAATTGTTTTGGAACGTCCAAATGACTTCACCTAGCTTGCCGCCATGTTGCATAAACACGGGGTCTGATGCGTGTGGATAGTTCGCTGAGAAATTAGGTTCTGCTTGTGAACTCTCATATTGCTGAAGTGCAGAGTTGCTCATTGTCAATGCACTCACATCGATTTTTTGTTCAGAACTAACATATCCGCAACTAATTACGTATTGTGTATTCGTCGCCAAAACAATGCCGGTAGAGACACCATTCACAATCAACTGACCCGTAACTACAAACAGCGTCGTGGTGTCGCTTGTTAAAATATTGAAAGTGGACGATGCTGGTGTTTCGATTGCTAAACACAGACTCGCCGCGTCGTTTTGAACATCCACGAGTTTTTGGAAAAATATCGCGTCGATTTCACAATCGGCCACGGCATGAATGCAAAATCTGCAATCACTAGGAATCGTCACGTCGCCCTGTAACAGTTTCTGTCGATTTCCCGCAGTCAGGCCCCACACTTCGACTTTGCCGTTTCGTAATTCTACAGATAACTCTTTGCATTCCACGGGCAATGGGTTCACGATAGACGCGTGTTTCACATCTTGGAAATCGATTCTTGTGCGAAATGAAAACAAAGGTTGATTTACCTTGTCATTCTTCACAATTGTGAAATTACATTGTGAATTTACAATCAATCCTTCGTTTTGTTCCCATAACGGAATTACAAACCGACCCGAATTAATCGCGTTTTTTGTGACAAAGAACTCGTTTTGGACGAGCGACAGGGTTGTATTGGACGACAACCGCTTGCTATAATTTTTATCGCTTGAAATATGTTGTTTTTTGCCAGCGATTTTCGCATGTTCCAATACGATATTCGAGCCATCGACGCAGATCGTTTCCCCCAAAATATGTTTTGTAAATGTTCCGTTCAAATATTTATAACCATCAGCTACGTCGCCGCCAGGTAGGATATGTACGTGAGGTTCTTCGATATTCAAATTCGACACGTCGCGCAATGTGTAATTATTTCCGTCTTTTGTGATTCGCCGGCGAATGCCATCTGTACTTTCATATACGTTAATAGGGTCCCCACTAACACCGTATTCGCCGTTTACGGGTGATATTTTCCAGACCCCTGTATCGGTACAGTTCAAGATATTTGAATTGTTTATTTGCGTTATGAACTCTTCTTTATTTTGCGTTTTTGGAATAACCGTTGTCGTGTTGCCCAAAGTGATTTTTGCTTCAGATGAATAATTAACCTCGTGTTTGGGCAAGGTTGCATTGAGAAATGCCACTTCGTTGCCCTTCAATGAAAGCCGTAATTTCGATTTTGTAGATTTGGCATAGACCATTTATTTTTAAAACGTTTTTAGATACGCATTTGGATCACCTCCAGTTCGCATAAACGTTTGCTGCGTTTTCCCGCGCAGGGTCAAGCCATCTGGTTGTGGTGTGGGAATCAGTCCTTTATCAATCACGAGGTCGCCGGATTCTGTCATCGTTAGTTTTTTACGAGTATATTCAACAACAACGCGAGCTTCGGCGGATAATTTCCGAATAAAATCCCGACCATCGCTCGTGTGTTTGGGAAATTGTCTTCTGACATGTTCGGTTTTTACAGCCAGCGTTGAAAAGATATCTGCTGCATTTTCCATAAGAACTTCGTATTCTTTCGATAATTTACAGGTAAATTCGATTGATAAATTGTATAGACGTTTCGCGCCTTCAAAAAGACCGTCATACGCGAGTGACTCGGGGGTTAACGCAATCACTTTACGTTTTTTCCATTGGTCGAACGTATATTTTCTCTCTACAATTTTCGAAAATTCATCAAAGAACCAAGACTCTGTTTCATTCCCGCGAATACACTGTTTCTCGTTCACTCTGACGTGTATCTCATCGATGTCGAAAAATAAATCGCCAAATGCCGTGTGAAATTCCAGGCGCCTTGACTCTGTTGATAGTGGAGCATAAATAAACAGTTGCGAAAAACCCTGCAAAAGAGTGATTTGCGGCATTCGTATTTTGGCGCTTTTTGTTCCGGCAGCCCAATTAAATTGAACTCGTTCTTTGTAAATTTCGTGCTCCAGAAATGGATAGTCATATCTTTGCTTTATGAAACTAGGGTCCATTTCAACAGCAATTGCCTGGACGTACGGTTCCTTATTATAAAACGCAGTGATGTGTTTGACAGGTTCAGTATACGTGTGCTCTGAATCATGGAAAATCTCAACCCTACCACCAACATGCGAGACTTGATTGTTTTCATTGACAGTATCGCCAAATACGACATTGCCGTTGACTCCTCCCAAAAATGCAGTGACTCCCGTGTACCCGGTCGCTACGGTATTTGCATACTGTGTGTACAAAACAGCTGTATTTGTACCTTCGCTTCTCATCATTTCGTCAATGACCTGCGCATCGTTGTTTTTGTTCGCTCTTTCGTAAATAGTACCAACATCACCGGGTTGATCGGTTATTACTTGGAATTGGCCCTGGTAGCTTCCTCGAACAACGCCATCAGGTCTTGGTTTTAAATCAAGTTGTTTGATTCTAATTACATCACCGTCCATTAGATACAAGCCTTTTGGTAGATAATCCAATCTGAGATGCCTACGAGCATCTATGCCGCGATTTACAGCGTTATTTACAACACCAGCTCCTGCTACGCCAGCACCTACACTTCCGTTTACAGTGTTGTTATAATCACCTGGTACACCACCAACATCATCATCCGATGATATAGGAATACTCATTCCTCCGTACGCCGCGTAGAGATTTCGTATCTCGGAACGTGCACCAAGGCGTGAATTTAACTCAATGCTCAAAACGGCCGACGTAGAATGTGCAATAGGTCTATCTACGAGAAGACGTCTTCGATTGTCATTGAATCCTAGAACTTTCACATCCATTTTTTGTGTATTTGCATGGTTTGAATCGGTAAATCTCAGTAAATCGCCTATTTTCCAACGCGCGCATTGTTGAAAATCATCGATTACTGGTGCTGGGAAAATGCGAACGTTTCTTGGAGTTGGAATAGGATTCCCACCGGTCAGTGCGTCATGTGTTATCTCAAACGAGTGTCCCTCACCGGCATCATCTGCGAGGTCGGTGATGGTTTTTATAAAAACCCAACTGATTTTCTCTTGTGATTTCCGATAGAGATCGTTATAGAAATTTCCATCTGCGTTCGCAAACACGATGATATCACCTGGGAATATATTCGCACGGGAAAACCCACCGCGGGGAGTCCAGCGCACCATAGTATGGGTAGCATTTCGTGTAGCTCCCGGAGTCGTAATTGTATTATCACCGTCATTTTGTAAACGAACTTCGGAATGGTTTCCAGCCTTTGCTCCTTCATTCGGACCGTGGACAGCGTATACGGCATTGGCCAAAAGACACGTTTCATCGACCGGCATTTGCACGCCTTGTGGTTCATCGTCTTGGAATTCGATTAGTTGCTCAACCATCGGTTGCCCGATTTGGAAAGCTTCTCGCCAAATGGAATCATGTCTCGTTAAATCTCCAAACGGGGTATTTTTGAGTCTCGAATCGGCGTCAGAATGAGCACCGTTTGATTCCACGTCAGCGCGGAACGTAAGCTCGATATCTGCTTCAAAAATATACGAACCGGCATCGACTGCTGTTTTCATTACCTTTCGTGAGAACGCTTGCCAAGCCGCCAGGTCGGGTGTAATCTCCAAAACGTGTTTGTATTCCCATCCGTTCTCAAATTGGTCTGATACAACTAGTCCATTTACCGTTTTCGTTTTTGTGTTGAATTGACGACCTGATGCAAATTGCTTCTGTCGGTGTTCGAATCCAGGATTCCTTAAATCAGACCGATGGTGACCAGATGCCTTTACAAGTGGGAATAAACTTCCCGAATCGGCCAGTCGCCTTTGTCTCAATGACGCGTATTCCCACACGACTCTTGCGTGTAGCCCATCTTCTGGGAATTGGACAAGTTCTTCGCCATTTATCCGAAACGCTAATCGCTGTAGAATGTTATTACACCAGGCTTTTGGAGCAATATTTGTTTTTTTAATCTTGCGCAAATATGCATCTCGAAATTCAAACGTCAGAGGTAAACAAATTTTCAAAGAATCAAGTAGCGTGTTGAAATTCGGCATGGCTAGTGAAAAACTGCAGCGGTCGAATTTGTACTTATTCTCTGCATTTGAATGCTGTGTTGTAGAATCCCATCTCATCAACCGTCGTTGTTTGACGGGGCGAACGGGAGCTTTTAATTGATCGCGTTCTTGTATTTTGGCGTCATCGGAGGGTAGCATTTTTATATAAGCCCAAAGAAAAATGTCAATTTCTGCGGATATTAAACTGATTGAAAACGACCCTATCAATTTTTCACAAATCCAGAACATTGTTCATCCCTCTATCAAGCGTGAATTAGTTATGCGAGAACTTGATAAATTACCTGAAAATTGTGAAACAAAACACATCTTCGGCGGCAAGAAATTCTGTGCGTTGTTCTGTGACCGACACATTCATGGTAAAGTTGTTGCTAGTCACTGGGTTTGTTTAATCAATAATAAGAACAAGTTTATCTTCTGGGACTCTCTGGGCCACACACCGCTCTCGTTGACACACATTTTAAACAGCCCACGGCACGGGTTTCTAAAGTGGGCGCAAAAGAACCATGTTAGTTCATCCACCACAAGATTTCAGAACAAAAATTTTTTCGATTGTGGAGATTTCGTTGCAGTACGCCTAACAAAACATAATTTGTCAAATAAACAGTTTCTAAAATGGATGCGTAGTTTTCACATTGCACCGGACAAAATTGTTAGTTTGATGGTGCTACCAGCGCTTCTACCGGGTATTTTAATGAAATAAGGGCCTCTGCAGTGCACTTTCCGTACTTTTTTATCAGTAATTTACTCGGTTTTCGAAGCAATTGGCTATTTGCAAGCACATGTTGTTCGGCGAGTCTCAAAACGATGGGAATCAAAAATGTAAAAGCCGGTTTTTTGCCGGACATAACACTAATTTGTCGATCTAGAATTTGGAAAATGCTGCAACAATGTTTAATCTGGCGGTCGGTCAACGGTGGGTTCAAAACACCGCACCAAATCAGTATCGCTGCGATTTTCGAACCATGTTTTTTTAACACCTTGTTCTCAGTGAGTATTTTCTTTAACGACTTGGGAGAAATTATCCGATGTTTATTATCCAACATGATTTTCGCTAAGTCATCGGGGAACGATAGACGACCACAAAGCTCGTTTAGCAAACATTTGAACCGGTATTTTCTTGTGTAATTGCTGGGTTTTTCAACAAACGTATTATATGATAGAATTGAGGTTTTCAAAAACCTACGCTGTATTAATCCGCAACATGAACAACAGAAAAAGCCGTCTTCTTCTACCAGGGGGCCTGTGCATATTCTACATTTGTATATTTTAAGCATCTTTTCTAATACCAAATGTTTTTTTTCCTCAAAAAAACACGTTTTTTTATCAAAAAGTGTTCAAAAATTACGCTTTTTTCTATATTACAAATTACAGGCATGTTATTAATGTTTTATGCATAACGCAGGGGAAGAAATAACGTTATAAACCTTGGGCGTGGCTATTTCTGGGCCTTATCTATGCTTATTTCTAGGCCTATTTATCATTTTTGTATATTATTTTGTATCAGAAATATGAATTTGGCATTTTTGCGGGATTTTTTCAGGTGTTTTTTAGAAAAGTTTACTTAATTTGGACTTTATTCTGCGTTTCTTTTTATCCGCAAGTCCGGAGATGTGTTTTTCGACAAATTTTATAATTTTTTGCAGGTCCTCACGTCCTGTTCGTTTCATTTCGCGAACTAATTGTTTTTTATACCGAGTCGCAGCCACAATATTTAAATTACTGACCCGCGATTGCAGGGCTTTCTCGGGGAGAAGGTCTGGATTTAATTTCTTGGGCAATTTCATAATAACCATTGAACCCGCGACTTTCACTCGCTTTTTCTTTTGACTTTTTGACGGAGAATTTTGGAAATCTTTTCGCTTTGTTCCTGTTTGAATACTAGATATCGATTGGCCGATTAAATCCAATGGTCGAAAAAGCTTATAATACTTGTGTTGGGAACGTTCAATTCCTGGGAAAGTTTTCAGCATTTGCGAATATACCTTGTGAAGTTTATTAATCGGGAGAGGAGATTGCGAGATTCTCGCGTCGTTAATTTCATTCGAGACATCGAGTGCGTCGGATATCAATTTAATTTCATCTGGAACCCAGGGGGGTAAACGATCGGCATCTCCATCATAAAAACTCTCCATTGATTCAATTTTTTCCAGGAGCGCGATTCCGGCGTCAGTTTTGTTTATATTTTCCAACACGTCGCTTTGGGTGATCGCATATGGCGTCACGGAGATAGGAGTTGAATATTTGACTAATTTATCAGTTAACGCGGCGATTGACCGAGTGGTTGATTCTTGCAATTCACCCCATTCCGCCAATTTCGAGGTTTGTATGTATTCAAGCATTTTCCCGATATCATGACGGTCGCCGAATCCAAGGATGAACCGATTTCGTCTATCCTTTTTACTCCAGTTATTTGCAGCTTCAATGATTTCATGTTCAATACTCGCCAATGTCTCTTTCGCAACCGGTGTTTTCATTTTTTCACCGATTGAGCCGTCCCGAACCCAGGGCATGATTGCTTGTAATTTATCGCCTACCGATTTGAAACCTTTTTCAGTTTTTAATTTTTCTAAATCGTTTTGTGTTGTATCAGCGACTTTTTCGTCGTCTACTTGGTTCGATTGCCCACTAGTGTCCATTGGTTCGTTCTCTGTAGGAGTTTGTGCTTGCCCTGTACTACCCGGGGGTTGCAAACGTGTTCCCAATAATGGGGCCACCTGGGTGAGCCACATACGTTTGATATCGTCAGGGTATTGTTTTATAAAATTCGTTATTCGTCGTCTATTTTCTTCAGAATCCGGGACGCCCTGAATCGATTGCTTCCACATGTCAATCCACGAATGTATAGCTTCCATTGTGCGAGGGACTTCGCGATACACGAGCGATTGGGGGTCAGCAACGTGTTTCGGATAAGCCAATCGAATCGTTTCATTTGCTAATTGGTCAATTACATATTGAATTTCATTTTTTAGTTTTGGGTTTTGTTGTAATGTTTCATGTAACCAGGCAGCCGTAATTTTACCATCAATCGCACGTCGCAATAGCTCGCGTTGGTAATTACGTCTCCAACCAATACTATCCTCGTATGTCGGGTTGTCCTTTTCACCCAGAGGATAATTAATCATTTCTGGTTGAGGTTTTCTTGCCTCTTCTAATTGACCAATAGAGGGTTTTTCAACACCGGCGTCATCTGTTTTTTGATCAGTTTTTTCATCATCTGTTGGCTGTGGTTTCGGAATTTTAGACTCGCGGGTTTGGAGATCCGTTTCATAATCAGATGCTTCTCGATAATACTTTTGGCGAATCTCTGCCCACTTCTCAGACCCTTCGTGTTGTAGTTGCATGCGTTCTGCTTCCCCTTGCAAAAAGGCGAGTGACGCTTTGTCACGTGTCGGGTATTTCCTCATTCGCTCAAGTATGTTTTGTTTACGCATTTGTGCTCCTGGAATATTGTGTTTAATTTCTTCTTCGACTAATCGAAGTTCGCGTTCATATTGGTTTCTAAAATCAAGTTCCTTGCGAATACGCAACCATTCTTGTACATCGCCCGAAATTTGTTCATTTAGTTCTTTTGCTCGTTTATCAACAATTTCCTTCAAATTAACCATTTCGTGTTCTTGGATTTTAAACCGTGGATAACGTTGTAAAATATCACTAAATTTTTGTTTGGCTCCCTCCGGTAATGCTTTTATAATCTCAATCATACCATCGAGCATGCGTGAGCTCTCTAGTCCCCTGCTAACGATTCCAATACCAATCAGAATTTTATTGAAGTTATCAAGTGCTTCTGTGCTTTTTGTAATTGGTTGTTCGAGAGTTGATTTTAGTATTTTTAATTCTTCATATGCTTTTCCGGCCTGTAGAATTTTAGCCCGGTTATTCATCAGTGTACCTCGCCATTTATCTATCTTTTCTTGCGGTAATTGTTTACTAACATCGAACTCTATTGGTTTCACAGCCCTCAGCTGTTCAAGCTCTTGTTGCAATACAATATTGATTTCTTTATCCTTTCGGAGTTTTATTTCATTTTGTTGCATTTGCTCGCGAATCATTTGTAATTGTCTCTCTGACAATTTCGAACCACCAAGGTCTTTCACCAATTCTTGGGTGCTTTCTTCGAACTGCTCCGCTGTTTCTTCCATTCCCGTTTCTTTCATTTTTGATTCCCAGTCCGTTTGCTCGTGTTCCCGAACATTTGAAAACGCGTCAATTCCAGCAATACTGGCTTCAAAAGAAGTTCGTTCCGGTTTGTTTGTGAACGGGTCATTCGCCCACGGATTTGGTTGCAAACTATCAATTTCCATTCGAGTCGGTTCCGGTTTTTCTTCCCGTTGCTGCGGTGGCATCTCTTCTCCGAGGGCCTCGAGATCCGAGGCCCCGAGCCGAAAATCCGTCTCGAGTTTTTGAACGCGAGCCAGCAGGTCTTTTGTTGTATCAGAAAATTTGACTTGACTTGTCTCTTCCTCCAACAATCGTCTTTGTTGAGCTGCTTTTAATTTGTATTTATCGCGAATAAATTCAGCTTCATGTTTTATAATTTCATCTTTCAATGACTGATTTGCGAGCGTTCGTTCAATTCCATCGGCGTCCATAAAGGTGTATGCCTTTTGACCACCTTCATCAACGTCCATCGTCCTCTCGAAATCGGGACGCAATCGATTGATAAACTCTTGTACACCGCCCGTTATCTCGGAACTAAATTGTTTATCCAAAACATCGCTTCCGATTTCGGCTGCCTTTTTCAATAAATCTTGTCTTGCACTTTCGTTTTTTATCTGCGAGGCTTGTAAGTTCACAAACGTTTTTGCAACTTCATCTCGTAAATTTATCATTTTCTTCTCGACGTCAATCTTGCGGTTTTTAATTTCGTTTTCATATTGATCCGTTTTCGATTGCAAACTTGCGAGCGTGGATCGGTTTTTCTCGGATTCTAACCGAGCCGCGTCATTGAGCTCTACTCGTTTTTGAGTTTCTTCTATACTGTTTTGCAACCCCGTTTGTCTTACTTTAGATTCACTAACAAGCTTCTCTACCTTCGCTAATGCGCTTTCAGATAATTGCTTTTCTTTCAAAGCCTCCTTCCGAATACTCTCTGTTTCTCGCAAAATTTCCGTTTTTATTTTTTCTTCCATCAATAATCGCTCAGATTTAAATCCATCAACCATTCGGTTGCGAATCATTTCATCGAATTCGTTTCGGAGTTTGTTTTCTAAATCAGTTTTTAGTATTTCTCGACGCCTTTTATTCTCGGTAACTGTAAATTTTTGAACCTCCGCCTCTTCCTGTTTACTTTCTTGTTGAGTTTCCATTCGTAATTTTTGCATTTCCTTCTCAAATTGAATACGTTGGTCTTTCAGCGCTTCACGCACTTTGTCCAACTCGTCTAATTGTCTCAGATTTTGCTCAGTTTGTTTTTTGGATAACTGTGATTTCACGATAGCGTCTTCGGTGGCGGCGAGTTCCTTTTTAAGACCCTGTTCGAGAATATTGAAACGCTCTTTTTGCGTTTTCACTAAATTTTCTACATCCTCTTTCATTTTGCGACGAAATAATTCAAGCTCCAACATGGTTCGTTCATTCACCATTGACTGATTTCGCTCTGACTGGGCTTGTTGTGCAGTTTTTCCGAAGTATCTCGACCCACCTGACCCGCGCATCACCGGAATGGGCTTTTTTTGAGCAAATTGGGGCGGAATTTTCTGTTTTGGTTGCGAGATAGCGGCTTTGGGTTGTTTCACTACTTCGGGTTTCTTGTCCATGCCCAAACTCGACGCGAGTCCGTGCTTTTTGACATATGCAGCCAAGGATTTCGCTCTCATTTTCTCAAAATTTTTAGGCAATTCCAGTCGTTTGAACACGCTTTTAAGCCATGCTTTGAGTTTACCGCTTGTCATTCGTTTTAAGGTCCCAATCGTTGGAGGTAAGTCCTCTTTTCCAAGAGATTTCGCGACTAAAAAGGACCGTATCTTTTTTTTGGCGGCTTGTTCACCCAAAGACTTCAAAAATACCTTTAGAATCCCCGTATCTTGTATATAATCTATGAGGTTATCCTTCGACATTCTATCAAATTTTACAGTATTTGCTTTCAAACGCGAAGATAATTCGGAAACGATGCGCAAAAGCGCCTGTTTATCCATTTAAATTACGTTTTTTTTGTCTTATCTTTTTTGGTTGTCTTTCGTTTACGCGGTTTTTTGGGTTTATTGTTTTTCTTCGGTTCTTTTTTGATTTTTTTCTTCACAATTTTCACATTCCCATAATCACATGCGTGAAGTTTCATGTTTTTTTTATGAAAAGAATTACTTTTGACCGGGGTATTCGACAGAAAGTGCTTCGATACCGGGAGCTTCCTCTTGTTTTTGTGGAGCAGCTTGTCGGAGAGCACTGGCCGCGACCATTGTGGAGCTAACAGACGCGGATCCGCTGGAAATTACTAAATTGTCAGCATAAACGAGAACCATTTTGCATTCCGCCGCGGCAACTTCATCAGCGCCGCCCAATAATGCATTAATTGGCGCTTTCCATTCAAATGAAACCTGACAGCTTAAAACTGACGGCGCGAATACACTGGCTGGCGGGAACGCTTTTCCTAAATCGTCTGGAGATATCAAAAGAAAACATCCACCACCGTTGTTCCATTGCTCCCAAGTTAACACTTTCTTACCAGGACAGAGTTTCTTCCAGTTTTTCATGGAAATTTCGTGCAAAGTCCGCGCGCCTAACGTTTGTGTGAGTCCACCTGCTGCGGAGGACGTGATAGATAAGACACCCGGGGACCGTTGGTCGTCATTTGAACCCTGGTAAAGCGCAAACCGTTCGCTTCCAAATGCAACACCGGTCGTCGCGTCACGACCTGTCGTGTTATCTTTGATACAAGCATAAATCAGAAAATACAATGGAGAGCTTTCCAAGCGAATTTGAGAGAAATTCGCATCAAATTTCTTTTTTTCCGCGGTAGCCGATGCTTTGTTTCGTAATTCCCCTTCTTTGGAATACACAACGAATCTGGGGGAGACATAATTCGTTTGCGTAGGTAACGAATAGCTCGCGGCGGGTTCCACGTAGCGTACATCGGCAAAACAATCACCAACGGAATTAAAAGTGAGGGTGGGAACACAATCGAGGCGTGTGTAGCAACTCGGGGGTGCCGCGCTCATCGTTATATAGGAAGGACACTGGAACAGTTCTTTTGGGACCTGTGCGGTATTTTTAAAGATTAGTGTAAGCGATAACGTGTCCATATACGGTAAAAACTTTCCTTTCTGTCCGGCCCAGCCGAGTTCTTTTCCAAATCTCCATTTCCCCGAGAATAAACCGGGAATTTGCAAATCATGGACAAAATTGATGGTGAACGCACCACCTCCCCCGCCCGCGGCGGTGGGTACCCTGTGCATCCTCTCCTCGGCATTTCTGTCAACGCGACTCCTATGGTCTTGGACCACGGCGGCAGTCGCCGCATTCTGCACAGGAACACCTAAACGATAAGGGTCTCTTCCGATCCATTGATTCATAATACCTTCGGGATCGTCTTGTTCGTTGACAGGATGACAAAACAGATCATCTAATATTTCACTCAGTTCTGCATTTCTATATGAGACCGAGCACGAATTATTTATTTCAATTGTGACGGAATCAAGACAGCGAGCCCAATTACCTCTTAGGTATAACTGGTTCATTAACGTATTTGTCGAAGCTCTATCGGCGGCATTTATGGCGATGTTGCTTTGGAACGTCATTGGAACGGTCAGGCGAATTTTGTTTTCCATAAGTGCCCGGGGGCTAGAGGAGTGGAAACGAAAACGCAACACATTTTTGGATTTTGACACCGCCTGGAATCGTTGTTGAATCTGTCCACTATGACCGGCTGTCAAGACGGGTTGATACCCAGGACTTTGCGCGTAATATTCCGATTGAACCGTTTTGGCCATTTTTATTATGGAAAAATTCTTAATTTCGCCTTCTCCAAATCTATTTTTGGTCGTCGCAAAAACCCTTCCTTTGAGACCGTATTTTTATCATGATTTTGTTTTTTTGGCCCTTCGCCTTTGACATTTCGAAAACGCAAATTTGGCATTTATAAATACGAAAAATGCTTGCAATTGGAAAATCTATTGATTTACATGGGTTCACATCAAAAATATTGCTCGCAATTGACGAACGAAGCGATACACACATATACCATGTAAATGCTGATATAGAAGACCTACCCATGCAAAAGTTAACGGGTGACTCGATATTTGATTGGATTCAACCGGACCAATACCATAAACTGATCAAGAAATGGTCATTGACCAAAAAAGAATCGAAATTGATACAGGAATTCTATTCGGTTCGTGAACAAGATGAATTTTATTTGGGAGAACACGATAACTACCGAGTTCGGTCTGCGTTTGGTGAAATTGAAAAATTACTAATTCATTCTCTCAAACGAATTTACAAGGGAACGAATTCAATGAAATTAACACCCTACTTGGATGGACAAGTCTTCTCAATGGGGTCCACTGCCAACGTAACAATACAAGGAGCAAGTGGGGCCGGCAAAACAACGTGGGCCGTTGAGCAACTAATGAAACCCGCATATTCAAAACATCATATCGTAATCATTTCTGCCACGCCAGAAGATAAAAGTTTTGACCCACTACGCTCCAGGAAAAAGAAAATTACAACATTTGTTGACATCGATTTGATTAAAGAACCTTTATCAATTCGGCTTTTGAAGAACCGCGACGGTCGTCCCACATTGCTATTTATCGATGATGTATTCGATTCTCTCAGTCAGCGCGCAAATAGCGCGCAGGCTCAAGTTCGTTTATGGATTAGCGACTTGGCAACTGATATTTTAACCAGGGGCCGGGTGAACAACATGTCTGTATGGACAGTTCTACATAGACCAAAAGGTGGTAGAATAACCGAGAATTTATATGGCGAGTCATCCCTCGTTGTGATTTTTCCGCGAAATAATCGTGAAATATACGCAAAAATGTGTAGAGAAAAACTTGGCATTCCAAAGAAAAAATGTTCGGAGATTTTCGAACGAGCTGGAAATTCGCGGTACATTTGCTTTAGAATTGCAAATCCCACATATGCACTTTGGCAAACCGGTATGATGTTAATTTAAAAACTTTTTACTAATACCTGTTTAGCAAATTACTAACGAGCGGGCAAAAAACGATGAATTATCATTCAAACCCCTTTTTAGGAGGGAAGGGGTAATGGTGCATTAGGGTATCTCTCTTTCAGAGGAAGTGTAATGAAATATACACTATCTAAGTGCAGACTCATAATTCGTCGTTTTTTGCCCGCTCGTTAGTGATTTGCTAAACGGGCCCTACTCCGGCATTAGTCGTTTTTTTTCAGTTTTCGAGATTTTTTTTCAGTTTGTTTTCCATCGACCATTGTTGAAAAAATGCCTCTACCAAGCAAGTCTGTTCGCAAGGTCATCAAAGCCGTCTGGGTGGGCACTGCTAACCGTCCAGGTTTCATCACGGCCTGGAACCGACTTAAAGACAAGAGGTCGTGTTCCGACGCTGCAAAATGGAAGCAAATCCCGTACCCGGTTCGTAAGAGTCGCAGAACCAAGTCCTTCATCCGACATGGATTCCCAACTCAAGCGGTAGACATTTGTTGCAAGAACTCCAATTGGCTGACCACCGATGTCGGGCAAAAGTTTCTACTTGAAATCTACAAAATCCTTCAACTTGGCCAGAAGAGTTTACAACAACAATTTCGAACCTTGTTAATGCATTTGGTGAGAATTGCAGACCGGCGCGCTTACCTCCACATGCAACTAGCAGAGGTCGGTCTCGACAATTTGGCTGCCGCCCTAATCCAATATGACAAACGGAATCCAGACGTGATCGCAGCAAAACTGAGAGTTGGGAAAAACAACGTCCAGCCAATGGAGCCCAGGGCTCACCGCAAGTTCTTTCAACCCGCGTCAACCGTTTACAAAACGCTAGATAATGAAAGCCTAATGAAAGCGGCGGTCTCCAGATTCAGTGGATGCCTTCGAAAACAAAACATTGCCGACCTGTTGCGCTTCACGACTTACAATATGGTAAACATACAGCCTGACAACCACTGCCCGAAGACAAATGAACACAAACCAATAATCCAAGTCAACGCATGGGACTGCAAACCTGGACGGAAATTCCCGGTATCAATTTGCTGCGATTGCTCTGGAGACCACCGTTCACGTGACTGCCAGTTCGAAATTGTGAAGCGCGCAATCGAGCTACACCATGAAGGGAAGAGTGGAGACCACCCGTTATTTATGGAGGACAACAAGCCGATGTCGGGCACGACTTGGAAGCGGTACCTGAATAACTACTGTGACGATGTTGGAATTCCACGAGTAAGTCATCATCAGCTGCGAATTAGTATAACTGCATACGGACGGTTCTGCTGTGATGTGGACGTCCACGACTTGCAATTGACTCTGAACCACGTCGACCCCAAAACCACGTTGAAGTATTGCAAGCCAATCCCCAACATGGCGATCGGTGTGACGGGACTTGCTCAGGCCAAAAACATACAATTTGCTCAGAAGAGACTCCACAAACCAAACGCGCAAGTCGAGTTATTGCAAAACGAGAACAGGCATTTGAAGCGACAACTGAACATTTTAATGGCGTTCATGCCCGCGAAGAAACGTATAAAATTTGCTTTAATATAAAAATGGAAAGTTTGGGTATGAAATGCTTTCGTTTGTTTGAAACCGAAATATTATTTTACAAACGGTTATTTGAGTCCGCTGAAATTCGTTGGAAATTTTTAGTCACTCGCAATACGTTTTTCGATTCCGATTTCAAGTTTGTGAGCACTTTGCCGACACTGGAGTTGCGAACAGCGTTTTGGGTGGATAAAATCAATTACATGCGTGACCCAATAGTGTGTCGTGGTTTAGGCAGTATGACAAATTTTTGGTATTTAAGTCCAGATGTGTATTTTCAAATCGAACGTGAGTTGCTTGATATTTGCAGGTTGTTAAAAACTCAAAATTCAGAATTACAAATTCTTGACGAATACCCATTTATGCTAAATTACAAATGTTTCAAATAGTGTTCCCTACTGGTTTCTGAGTTATGCATCATTGTTTTCGCGTCCATTTCGAGGTCTCGGAGGATTTGTGGTAACATTTTGTATTTATTCGAAATGTACATAACCCGTAACATACTAGTACCTGCCGCGATTCCAAACCGTTTCTTGAAAATTGCTCGTATATGTGCTCCATAACTGGAAGCAGTGAACGGGTTTCCACTATTGTTTGTGAACAAACGATCGCCGAACTTCAACTTATTTTTTTTGATGTATTTGGCCAGCAATGTCGAAAACGGCGCCTTTAACGGAATTTTTGATTGGCCTCGTGCTTTTTTCGTTTTCCCGTAAATTCCCACAAACCACCGAGTCTTTACTCTGTACACCTTGGTCTGTTCGTCATCTCCCTCAGCGCTCTCCGAAAATACCGCGGTGGCCCAATCGTTTCTAGGTGGTGGGTTGTGTGGATTGTTGTGTATAATAACCATGAGACTATCTCTGACTTCAAAATTTTCGTAACGCACCAATTTCCGTCTTAGGTTCAAAAACTCTTGTGCGGTTTTCACGCTTTCTTTATAGAATTTCTCCAAATGTTCAGGTGCAATCCATAATCGTTTTTGACGCTCAGTTCGTTGATTACCAAACTCACGATGGTGTTTTCGAATTTTTTTCACAACTTGGTACATTTGATCGCAAAACCACGCGATTTTTGATTTGGTGGCCTTTGTGATTCTCAAATAAACAACCAACGTTGAAATAAAATTGCGTTTTTTGGTCGGTGTAAAATCCTCGAATTTTTCCAGTAAATTTCGTTTCACCCAACGAGACGTTTTCGGTAATTTCGTTTGCTCGGATTTTTTATATAATTTGTAAATCTTAATTAGCGTGTACCAGTGCGTTTTTGCGGAGCGCGCATTGCACTGGGGTCTGCGTTGACAAAGGAATTCAATGAATTCATCTTTTTCCATGTTTTATATTAACGAAACTTTTTAATATTCTTCAAATTCGTTTTTCGTAAATAGCGTTTTCTTTTCCGAACACCTGTTTTTTTATCAATGTAATGGGCGCCACGGGTAGTTTTGTAGACGTTTTCATATGGTTTTCTCGAGAACCAAGATTCATATTTCCCGACAAGTTTGGGTCGTGTGGATTTACGCATTTTACTATTTAAAAAAAACACAATATATAGAAATAAGAAAAATGTGGAAGACTGTTCGTGGTTCATTTCGAACTTTTGCCAGAGGTCGTTTTAAGGAAACTTTTGGTGAAGATTATAAAGTTGTGATCTCCGCGGAGTCTGGTTTCAGTTTTGCATGTGATTTTCAAATAACCGAGGAATTTGAAAACAAATGCCGCCTCAATAAATCCAAGAAGATTTATGGTGTTCTGGAACCTTTGCCCACCAAGGAAGATTTGGTCAACGGGAAAAACATCTATGAACTGGTTCGAAGGGGCCAGCCATGTCGGTTGTATGTAGATATTGATATCCCCACCAGCATTGGAATAAGTTTACCGTCGATTGAAAGGATTGCGGAATTATACATTGCCGAAATCAATTGGCATTTTCACAATTTTTTCAATGAAGACTTGCCTCAAACATGGTCTATCGCAGCAAACAAAGACCAAAGCGAGAAACGGTCTTGTCACATCGTGAATTATGGTATGCAATTTTCCACCAATGAAACTAGCCAGTTTAATTTTTTTGGTGCAGTGAAACGTAACCTACAGCACCCGTTTCTGAAATCGCTTGAAAACATAAAATGCGGAATTGATTTGAGTGTCTATTACCGGAATTCATTGATGCGTTTGATTTACAGTGCCAAAATGGGAACTGACCGAATCCTGCTGCCCCTGGGCGACCTCCCGATCGAGTGCTACTTTTGCAAGGATTATTCTAACACGACGCCGATTTATGAGTGTGGCGAAACAATCCCCATCCATAAGAAACACACTTACCGCAAACCGAGGTGCATTGTACTGCCAACTGAGAGAAGTTTCGATATCCGCAACCCCGATGAATGGGAGGAATTGCCTAAAATTACCGCAACGGAATTTGACAAGTTTCTGGAGTGTTTCCACCCAGACCAGAAATACCATGTGGGTTATAAATTAACGCAATGTTTCAAAGGAATCTTCCCAAACGGCTATCAGATTTGGAGAAATTGGCATGTCTCTGCAAAATCATGTCTCGAATCCGGATGCTACCCAGCTCAATGTTCATGTGGTCGTTATGAGCTTAATTTGGAGCGCTGGAGTTATGCTCAGTGGCGAAAGACCAAACCTCTTCCAATCGACCGTGCGAAAAAGATTTTCACGAATTTTGTTACAATGACAGGTCGTTTACGACAAATTGCTCCGATTGACACATTAACAAATTGTATTTTAGACGAAGCATTCGGTTTGCGAATCACGCCAGATATAAAATACAAGGAAGTTCATTGCAGGTACATAACTGATGGATTCAAGGAACACCCAGAATTAATTGATTTGGCGAAAATTTTATTGATTCGCAGCATTCAGGGCAGTGGAAAATCGAGTTTATGCGAGAATATAATTAAAGCTCAACCGGAAAACGCAAAAATGCTCTACGTATGTTCCAGTAGGTCTCTGAGCTTCGGGGTTGCCGAAACCTATAAAAAGTATAAATTCACGAGATATAACTCGAGCCGAGGTTCGTTGTACAAACGCAGACGATTGGTAACAACAGTAAACAGTGTCTGGCGAATAGCAAGCGACTCGGGTCGTTTCCCGAATTACGATATTGTATTTTTTGATGAACTCACCTCGATTATTGCAGATATTTTTTCTAAGTGCACAAAGCGTTTCGGATCCGTATGCGAAACACTGCAGAATATCTTGAGATACTCCAAGAAGGTTTTGTGTCTCGACGCCCATATTTTGAATTCCGGAATCGAATTTGCGCGAATTTCTCGTCGAAAAATCGGTTTCATTTTCAATAAGTGGCTACCCGATTCTAAAATGATTTTGTATAAATCCAATAGTAGACGTTGGTTCGATTCGCTCAAGACGAAATTACAAAATGGTGTTTGTATTGGCGGCCCGATTAATACGTTGACTTTGTTGGAACATTTGAAAGAAAATGTAATTCCCGAAGAAGTGAAATGTGTATTCACTTCGGCAAGTGACGTTGCCAAAAATCCGAAAGGCTATTCAAAAACCGACGTTCTAAAAACAATTCCCAAAAACGTCCAATACTGGGGGTACTCACAATGCATTACAGTTGGTATAGATTTGAATGCAAAATATGAGGAATTCAAAAACTGCACACAATTTGATGAAATATACGCGGCATTCTCAAGTCAGATTTCAACCCCTCAGCGGTTCTTCCAAGCAATTGCACGGATTCGCACTATGAGGGATAACAAACAGCGAGTGGTTCATGCAATGATAAATGAACGAACCGTTGGTCTACCAACGAGTTTCCCAATCGGAATAGACAACATTAGGTCCATTTGCAAGCGCGAGAAGTTATTCATGACAAGTTTGTTATCCCAAATGCTGCAAGACCCCAATTATAGAACCGAAAGCCCTGAGTTTTTCAGAGAAGTGTTTATCCATCACCTGAATGGTCTGTGGGTTTTCTGGACGCATAAACTCGAGTCGATTCGGTATTGGGCTGGATTGTGTGGGTTTTCTGTTCAAAACGCAAAACAGTCCGATACAATTGAAATCGAGAAAAATATTGAAATAACCGATTTTTATGACATTCCGATCGTCAAGGGAAGCGACGAGATTTTTGAATTGGAACGAACAAAAACACGGGAGTCACGGTTAATTTTGAAAAAATTGAAATTTATGCTGATTATTGACACCGAAAAACTTGATATGAACAACCCGGTCTATTTGAAAATATGGTTAGATTTTCTCAAAAACAGCGCCAAATTACATCGAATCAATGCATTGTTAAATTGTAATGGAGTACATTGGCAAGAGAAGTGGCGGTCTTTAATCGTTGGCGAATTGAAACACACACCAACTAATTTTCGTTTTCAATTAACAAACATTCAAAAAAGTGAAATAGCATGTTCTTACATGTTCCAGATAGAACAACTTTTCTTGAATTCGACCCGTGCGTGTCACTTTGTGAATTGGACCGAAAAACTCGTCGATGATATCGCAGCTCACCTGTATAAATACCGGTGGATTTTTGCAAAATTCGGAATTTGGAAAAACGATGAAACGAAACAACCAAAAACCAATTTGGGAATTGTGAACAAATTGTTGCGTTATATGTATGATTTAACAATCAAAAAGAAATCGGAAAAATGCCCTTTCAAGTACTTGAACTCAAGTTTACCCAAGACGAAATGGCGAAACGCATATATGCGACTTCCAGAGAAATACAGATCGCGATTTCCACAAACAAAAGAACAATGGCGTAAATTTTGCAAAAATACGAAAAACGAGTGGAAAAAAACACCGCGTTTGGAGCTCCGAGGTTGGTTAATGAACTGCAGGGAACTATTCACAGACTGTAATCAAACCTTCACGTATATGAAATTTGCAGATAACTTGCCGAATTTTTAACTATTTTGCTCTGTTCCGCCAGTGTTTTTTCATAGCCCGTATCATTCTACCCAAAGTTAAGTCTGCGATGTATTTTCCCGGATAGTACCCACCTGCTTTCTTTTTTCGTTTTTTTGTCCCACCTGCTGGTCGCATACCACCAGCCGGTCGCATACCACCGCCCTTGCGTTTCCCTCGCTTCTTTTTCACGTTTCCGGCGGCCTGATGACGTTTTAATTTCCCAGCTGGAATCATACCGGCTCCCCTTCTTTTCCGTCTCAATTTGCCAGCGGGAATCATACCAGCTCCTCGTTTCCGAGGCATTTTATTTAATCAATGAATTAATTTCCTTTCCCAAGGTCTCTTCTAATTTTTTCAGGTTCCGCATTGTAATTTTTTCACCTCTCGCGTTTGAAAGGTACGTGAGTTGTTCCTTTTGCATTTTTTTGTTCTTGACCAGAAGACGAGTGGTTTCACAGTCCGCCAATAACGTCCCCGGTGCAGTATCTCGTCCAATTTTTTCAATCGACAATGGACCGCTACCGTATCCTTTAATCTTCTTCACAGCAGCGGCCATGACGCTTTTGTCCGTGCTCGAATTTACAATAACTGGATTTAAATCGTTATCATATCCATACAATAAACTCCCGTCTCCAAATGGAGCTAAAAATAGTTGTGGACCGGGTGGTGTCATCATTGGGTATTTCTTTCGATTTGCAGCGGTTTTTGCAGTTTTGATTTCTTGTCCCAAAGGATTGGGTAAACCAAGCGGCCAAGTCGGTAAATAATCAATTGGATCCAATGTACGAGTATCTGGCGAATACCAGGCATGATAACCACCTCCTAACCACTCACCTGTATTCACCCACTGGCCACTGGTCTCCAATCGACCGGCCTTCAAAAATTCACGTTTTTTTTTTGAGAATCGTGGAAGTAGTTTGGCGGTCTGAAGTAATTGGGTACAATGCTTCCGGCAATTTTCTTGTTATTTTGCGTTGCTGAAAACGCCGTCAGAAAGTGATTATTATGTGTACCAGTCAATTTCGTATCCACCGCTTTGAGAATTTTGACATTGGAATGACCTTTGTGCATTTCTCTATTCCCACTCCAGACCGTGTCATTCGCCACGCCAATAATAAAATTCCGGTTTTTCTTTGAATTCACTAACTTATTTTGTCTCGCTTGTTCTGCAGAATCGCCCATCGGGCTGAATCCCGGTGCAAGAGAAACAGAGTCGCGGAAGACACCTTTGTTCCTTGGGTCGTGTAGTAATTCCAAATTAATTCGTGCTCCAAGGGAATGTGAATTTAACCCAATATTGCCACGGCTTTTTGGGTCTTCTGCCAAAATTTTGTTGATAAGTTCCTGTGTTTCTTTTACCTGTGTAGAATTTTGGTCAAATTTTCCTTTGAGAATTTCTAAGTCTTGACCAATGTCGCTGCCTTTCTCGCCTAGTTTATGTAACGGCACCGTGCCGCGCACAGATACCTGGTATCTGCCTTTTCTGGATTTGTAAACGGCATATTTCTCGCTCGAAAATTCAGGTTGGTATTTATAACCTTTAACGGAATATTGACGCTTGTTGGGTTCTTTGTAACTTTGTTGAGCAATCAGCACTCCCAGCTTCTCACGGCGATTCA
>Ga0099798_10055_pt1 | contig 33023 bp, 17 predicted proteins | sample Uncmet_Sort29A_1_FD_89870 | JGI IMG/M metagenome (GOLD analysis project Ga0099798, IMG submission 89870) | Marine eukaryotic communities from CALCOFI LINE 67, Pacific Ocean - CN13ID_Sort29A_1 | ecosystem: Environmental > Aquatic > Marine > Oceanic | place: Pacific Ocean: Monterey Bay | collected...
CGCAAGCGTGCTCGGTTTTTCGGTGACCAAATTGTCAAAAAGACGATTGAGTGTAAAGCAGGTATGCTATGGAATCAGGAAGTGATGCGCTATCGCGAGGAGCTCAGGGGCAGTCTGCTATTACCCGGCCAAATCAGTTGCCAGGACCGAGCGGATGTGGAGTACCCGGCTATCAAGGGAGTGGTAGCAGCGGAATCAAGTGCTGGCAGTAGTGGCACCAGTGGCAGTAGCGGTATCAATAGTAGTGGTAGCAGTAGCGGTATCAATAGTAGTGGTAGCACTAGCACTTCGCCAATCCCATCCTCCCCATCATCCCCATCCTCGCCCAGTGCGTTCCCCAGCGTGCCCCCACTAGTCGACCTCGAGAAAACCGACGTGTTTGGGTGGACCCTGAGGGGGTGGAGTCGCAAGAGCAACGACGAGAGCAACGACGACGCCAACGATGTCAATGGTGAATTCGGCCAATGCCAGGCCAATGCTACTAACAGGTGTAGTCGAGTTTCGTCCGAGCCAGGGCCTATTCTCTCCGATAAAGTTGCTCTGCAGGAGGGTAACTTCGTCGACATTCAACCCTCTGAGGAATTTGTGCAGTTCAAAGAAGTGACACGCTTCTCGGTGGAAAGAAATGAGAAGATGAGGAAGGAGGTGATGAGGTGGGAGCTGCGAGAAAGCAAGCGGGATATTAACTTGTCTAAGGAAAAGAACGGAAGGAGCCGGAACCCTAATGTCACCAGTGCTACCCTTGCTGAACGAGTGGCGAAGTTGGTCCAGAGCGCGGACAATGTTGATTCGCAGGCGAAAGAACCGAAAGGAATACTTACTACGCCTCGGGAAGATGAAGATCCATTGGGCGACGGCGAAAATTCAAATCGGGAGTCTCGGGACGATCACAGCAAGCTTGACGATGGCAATTTGAATTTGAACGATGATTCCAGTAGGAAAAATCGGCAAAACCGCGGGCATCACATTCTGAGCAAACTGAAATTCTCAGATTTGTATAGCTTCGATCAAGATCAGTTTGAGAACTTTGATTCGGAGCTTTCGAATGAAGAGAATGATGATACTAACGATGATGACGCTGGAGCAAATGCGGAGACTGTGGGAAAGCGAACTGTGAATGGAGACAAGCGAGCCGCTGATGATGTTGGTTCTGGGGACGTGAATAACATGGCGAGCATGGAGTTTCATAGCTGCGTAGATGCCGGAGATACAGTAGGAAACAACATGGATGTCGAACATGAGTCGCCAAAACAGGACGCGCCGAAGCAGAAGAAGCCACAACCGCACAAATTGAAACTGCAGGCCAGCCACTCAGGAGCAGATCCTCTCCTCTCTGAGCGCTTCTTCTACCCTCAAGGTTGGTTTGATCCTTCCCACTTCATTGATAAACAACGCATACAAGAATTTCACTTCCTGCAGACACTCTGCCCTCAGACAGGAGATCGAGTGGTCGGGCCGCTGGGAGAGAGTATGAGCACGACAAACAGTGGTGGTGGCACTGGCAGTGAGGCTGGTAATGGTGGTACGTTTGGTGACACTAGCCGCGGTCTCAACAACGATCTGCTCACGCCCGAACGTGGCAGCTCAGCGAGTGTGCGCAGTGGCGCGCAGCTGTCCGGGGCGCCAAGGAAGGAGTACCAGAACTCCGACCAAAGTCCCGCCGCTGATGATGAGTCTACATTCAATGCTCTACTGCGGATGAGCGATGCATTGGAGAACAATGCCAATGGCAACAACGGTAATCAGAAAAACATACATGCCCGAAAGAGCAATAAGCTTATTACTGCACCTTCCGGTACTTCGTCTTCGTCGACGACGTTTGACAACATCCTCAAATATGTGCTTGCTCCTCGGTCAGCTGATGGCTCGCTGGAGGGGTATTTGGGTTTCGGGTATCGCTACCACCCCGAGGATTTGAAGAAAGTTATTGGGTACGACGCTCGCTGCGACGCGAACTGGTCCGTCAAGAACGCGCAGGCTGAACTCCTCAAACTTTCGCTGGCCCGAATGGGAGAAGGGAAGAACGGAAGAGACGGAAATCAAATCGACGGAATTTGCCGCTCCCGTGAAAAATTTTCTCCGAGATTTTCTGCACAAAGCAATGCGCCAGAGAATGAAGAGAATATGAGTAAAAAGAATATTAAAAAGACCAAGAAGAATATTAAATTAACAGTCCCTCTTAACGAAGACGCTGACTACTCCTCAGCAGGTTGCCAACTCCACAACAACGCCACTAAACGAAGGCGCGCTCCGTGGGCGACGTTACGTTGGTTAGACGAAACCACCAGGGAGAAATGGTGCGCTGGCGACGCGAAAATGGCAACCCCATGGAATCTCGCGAATCGAGTGGCGGAGGCAGAGAGAGAGCAGGCGAAGGTCGATATTGTGAGGGCTGCGATGGAGGAAAGGGCTGGGATTATCAGTAGCAGTAGTGGCAGTGGTGTTAGTGGTGTTTCCACTTCAATTTGTGCAAACAGGGCAAATCGCCACTACTTGCCCGCCGGTCAAGTGCTCGGGGATCCAGACAACAGACAGTGGGCTTGCTATAAATACAAAGTGAAGGATGGCAATAGCAATGGCAATACTAATAGTCTTAGAAATGTCAATGGAAATGAGTCCAATAATAGCAATAATGCTGCAGCAGATACTAATAGTGATAATGCTCACGAGCCCGCCTTCCTCTGCCGTTCGAAAAGGTTGGTCGGTGTGGATGAGTTCCGGATGCGACGGGCACATGAAAAATGCGGGATGATGCAGCGCAGAAAGGAAGCGAGCAAAACAGAGGATGAAGTAACAGCTGTAGGCAAACCGGGACAACCAAGTACGGCGCCGTTCCGCTCTGGCTTTTCCTTCCGGTTCGCCCCGGTGCCGCTCGCGAAAGCCCTAACCAATCCGTTGGAAGTGCTGCTACAGGTGGGGAGCCTTATGACGAATGATGAGATTTTGTGATTCAAAAACGTTAATAAGTGTAGAACTGCTACTGCAGGTGAGAATTATTCAAAAATGTCCGTCCTACTGATGGTAATTATTCAAAAATGTCCATCCTACTCAGGAAATCGCCCTTGCCGCTCCGCGCGAATTCGTGGCCCGCAATCGGGCTGGCCAACCCATCCGCGAGCCCACCCAAATGAGCGCCATTCACAAGAAATATAGGTGCGAGAAGTATCACCGCTGCACCGCAACTTATTTCCAGAAGCCTAAGTTGCGGCTGTCGAGGCAACCGCCCGGGAGTTACAACCCTCTGAGCGTCGGTGATGGGTTCCCACAGAAGGGGGGGAGTGAGATTTGAAAGTTTGATGTTTTGGAATGTGAATCGAAATGATGTTTTGGAAATGATGTTTTGGAAATGATGTTTTGGAATCTGAATCGATCTTTTCTTTCCTGACACTGACATTGTACACATGATCTTTTCTTTCTTGACGCAATGAATCTATTTTTCTTTCCACACGCAAAGTATTAGTTTAATCATTATTAATTTTCATTCATTCTATACGCCAGGTAGCTTCGATCCAAAAGTGCTCAAGCACGAGAAGCAGCATGCCTCAGGGGCGGAAAAAACGAACGTCATCAAGAAACAGATCTGCGTGCTGATGCCGACGGGTGAGCTAGCAGTCCAGCATTCAGAGGGTACTACCAGTACCTCCTCGGTGATTCAGATTCAATGATTTCAATCAATGTCATACAGAGACTACAGAGTTTTAAGTACAGTGGTATTTGTTTGTTTTGTTTTTGTCCCAAGAGTGAATATTTCAATTCAAAAATTTCAAGTAGCACACACAAAAATCCTTCCTCCAAGAGAAGCATGGCAAGGATGCCGTACAAATGCATCCAGAACTCTAGAGAAACAGCTTTAAATTCAAGCTCAACGATGTTTTCCTTATAAGTAAGGCATGTTTTTTCAAAACACCGAGGTAAATATCAAAAGTCCTTCACCAGGGAGCAGCAGGAGAATGGGGCTGTGGGGGAATCCTGGATGCCCGTCAGACGCGAGCTCTTGATTCACGAGGTGGAGGTAAGATCATATCAAAAGTCCTTCACCAGGGAGCAGCTGGAGAACGGCACATTATTCTCCGCCTCCTGCAGGGGCACATTATTCTCCCCTCTGGATGCCCGTCAGACGCGAGATCGTAAGATCATTAATTTGCAGTACTAATAATTGCTAATAAGTATTCATTGGAGTTGTATTAAGGTGCATGAGCTCGGGGTATCAGAGAATTAAGGGGTATCAGAGAATTGATTTACAGGCTGAAAATGTATGTCGACTTAATAATGATATTCGCAAACCCAAAGATCGGCTCCGGTAACGACACTGAGGTTGCCGAGTTTATGCGACGGTGGACACCTGTCAACCCTCACTCAACGATTCACTATGGGAGCTTGCGGAATAATAATGGTGCTGCGAATAACAACGGGGATGCTAATGGCGCGAATAACAACGGGAATGCGGATAATAACGGTGGTGCGAATGATATGAACGGGGATATTAATAATGGTGGTGCGAATAATAATAACGCGGATAATGACGGTGGTGCGACTGATAACCGGGACAATAATGATGCTTTAAATGTCGCTAATACTAACAGGGAACTCCTACGTGTCAATCCTGCGAGAACGCGGGGTGCGCGAGCGGCTCGCAACCTGGAGCAAAATAACGGGAATTCCGCTCCACGACGGTCCACCAGGGGAAAGTGTGCCAGGGAAGTCCGGGCGGAAGCCATCAACAGACCTAGGAACAATAGAGCTCGAAATAGGAATAGAGCTAGAACCGGTGCTGATCGCGCTGCTAGAAACGGTGGAAATCGGGCTGCTAGAAATGGTGGAAATCGGGCTGCTAATGTTGCTCCTCAGCTTCGAGCTGCTAATGTCGCTCCTGGACCACTTAACGATGTAGGTGAGGACGCCGATGTAGGTGACGATGGCGGTCTGATCGCGAATGGTGTCGCAAATTTGGACGAAATGCCTGAAAATGAGCAGAGAATGCGGGGGTAATCACCCGACACGCGGGGGTAATCACCCGACACTGGAAATGATTCGACACACGAATTATGTGCTGCGGTTCATGATAGCGATCAGGAAAGTGGAAAGGCTCAGCTGAAGATGGATGGCACTTCTTAATACTGATTGGATGAAACTGCTTTAATACTTAATAAACCTTCTCAGATGGCGATTTGCTACAGCTGGCCTTTTCATGAAAAGAAAATCAAGCCAACGTATTGATGGTTCACCCGAGGCGGAGGAAGCAGATAGAGGAAAAAACCTCAGGGAACCCCTGAGGTAGAGACTGAGATGGAGTTGCTACTTTCTAGAGCTGGACACTGCCAACAACAGCCTGAAAGTAGCAGCTCTCTCAGGCTTATCAGAGAAAAAACAAGACGAAAATACATTTTCCGTCGAAGAAAATAGATTTTCCGTCTCACAGACGCGAAGAAGAAACACGAAGGGGCACGCAATTTGAATTAACAGTTCTCTCATATGGCTCCGTCCAGAAGTTCCTTTTTCAGCCTCTATTAGGTGAGCTGCACCGCCGCGCTAATTTTACGCTTATCTATTATGCTAAGTAGAACATTATGCTACGTGTCACTATCTATTCCTTTCGCTGTTGCTTTCGCTATTATTCTACTTACTTCTTCCGCTATGAGTCTACTGCTTTCGCTATGAATATTTTACAGCTTTACAGGTGCCAACCATTCTGTACAGGATGTGTACAGCCTCTTTTGATCCTTTACAGCTACTTCGTACTCTGATTTACAATCTGTCAACCACTCTGGTATTGAAAAAAAAGAGTTGATCGAATTCTAGAATTCTACAAGCTCTACCGTCTGCGAATTCTAACGATGAGTCATGACTCAAAATCAAACTATACAGTTGCGAATTAATGTTATCTCCCGATTCAAAATTCCCCGTATGGGGAAGTACATCTTTGAGAATCTAATTCGACCTCATAATCCGGTATCGCCTTGTGGTGAATACCGTATCGAATATTCACAAAGATTGATTATTCGCAAAAAAGAAGGAGACCATCAGGTTTATTCGAGCGGGGGCGGACCGGTAGCCTGGTCTCTTCGAGCTGGTCTCGCTGGTCTCTGCAATGATCTTGAGTCTGGAGGAATCAAATTACTTTAAATTAGAATCTTGTTGTCTGAGCAAAATGATTCATCCTTGAGAATCTCCCATGAACAGCACTTTGTTGGCGCATTATGATTCAATTGATTGAGCATAGAGTTTTAGAATAATCATGGTAAATTTAAGCTGGCCTACGATGTATACGACTTGTTGGACGATGATTTGATTCCCAAAAAATTTCGCGGAAATTTTTTTTCACAAAAATCTCCCGAAATTTTTCTCATAATAATTAGATGAAGTTTGCTAATAGCAAACCTGGTGGCCGTGAGTCCACTGACCAAACTCCAAGGTCCTTCAAACCAACTTACACTTGCACTCGCAAATTCATATTGAAGTACTTAATACTTAGTTTTGTCGAACGGATTAAATCTGCAATTTTCTCTGTACAACATGTGGTACAACAAAATTATCTGCGTTCTCAAAGACCTTGAATTGAGGTCTCCGACGCAGATCTCAGATCGATGAAAACTATTAATAAATAGGATTCACTCGGATTCAATTTCACTGGCAACTACAATATCAAAAAAATGATAAGAAGTTCGGGCTGAATACGGAAATAATTAAACGCCTCTGCTTCGACATCTTGACATTGTCGTCTTCCTTGTCTCGAGCGAGGCTAAACCCCGTGATGGCCCATGTTAGACTACTGTAACTTTCTTTGTTCGAGAACTGAACTGCGAGAGACAAACGATCAATTGGCTGAAAAAGTAGACAACTGCTACGTATTGAACGAAAAAGAGGATTGCTGAATGTCATTGAAAGGTTGCCCGACCGCCGACAAAATTAATTACATAGTCTGCATAGTACTGGCCGATGGCAAACATGAGTCACAGTCACGTGCTTGCCATAGGATGTCAGAACCTCGTAAGCGGTCCACCGTTGGGTCTAGAAACGACTGCCGACGTGGTCTGACTGCATTGCACAATAGGTGGTGCAAGCAACGCGCCATCAGCATCTTTCCAAGGAGCGTGCTGCGCAAGCCGCACTCGCTGAGGTGTTCTACCAACAAGAAGGGAAAGAAGGACGCTGGCGGCGGGAAGGGGAACGGGAAAGGCCGTCGCGCACGGGAGGGCGCCGAGAAATAAGCGCGACAGTAGTTCACGAATCACTTGATCCGCCAGTCGCAGGCATTTTTAGAGTAAGTGTGGGGTGCGCTCGTCCGGAATTTGTCGTGACTGCAGCACGTTGAATACTTTTCACCACTGTGAGTTTGTCCATGAGTTGTTGTTGAAGACTACTACCGTTCCATGGTGCGTTCCGGTCAAAATTTTGTTTGGGTGAAGGATCAGGTTCGTGGTAATGGATATTATATAATCGGTGCAGACGGAAGCGGATTAACAAGTGCAATCAAGTTTTCGTTTCACAATCCGATGTTCGTTTCACAATCACAAGTTTGTTTCACAATCAAGTTGAAGTGAGTTTATCAGTTTAATATCGACATGACCGAAGTTAAACTTGAAGTTTCTCAATCATTTAATCTGATGTCAACTCAAGTTTCACATTAGTTTCATGGACTCAATTTTGACAGTCTGGATTGTTGTTGGAGGCACGAAATGGGTTGAGGATGTGAATCCAACATATCTGCAGTACAGGCTTGATTACAGGCTAAAAGTTAATAATCCAACATCTGGAATACCTTAAAAAAATCCATCTACCTTAATTTCGACAACTCTGCAATGAATTTCTGCAATTCTCAGCGACTCAGAGTCTCAGACTGTCTGACAGACTGTATTAACAGTATCTGTATTACAAGTTAATACCTTCCTTCGTAGCGTCAACTAGTGACGACTGTTCAAGTGCCAGAATTGAGAGCTACTATACTATTGTTAGTTTTCAATCAGCGACACGAGAAGCGACACGATACAATAAAGCTAGCTCAACGAAGAAGGAGTCTATTTCTAGCTACAATCAAGCTAGCTCTTACGATTCCTGGTACACACATTCACATTGCTTCATCCAGAAGAGCGAAAGGGAATAGATTAGTCCCAATATTGCTGACTCAGATAAGTCTACAAATAAGTCTAAAAATAAGTCTACAGATAGGAGCGAGGAGAGCGTATTTTTGCTCACAATACGAGCGAGACTGTACTTCTATAAGTCTTCTATTGTTTATCCACGCACAATTATATAGCACATTACTCTAGTAAGTGAACCGCCACGATCACTGGCTGAGTAAATATATTTTCCGTATAAAACTTAAAGGATTCGCATTCCAAGATAGACGCCTTTCGATGCGACTGAGTCGATTATAATCGCGATTACTACCGTCTTCAGATTCAAGCCGGAACTACTCGCTCTTTCAGCCATTACAGATCTCCATCACAGCGATAATTCAGATCTCCACAGCGATAATCCAGAAATCTCAGATCTCACTCACAGCGATATACGCGCATTAGCAGCTCCCTTCACTCAGCGTAGTAGTTCGATTTCGGCATCTTCAAGCGTAATTTCAAGTGTAACTCGGACTAATTCCGTCACCCCAATCAAAGCGTACCAATCCGGTTATTACTGCGGCAGGTTGTGGGGTTGAAGAATTGTTCGGATTAAAGCAGTCTTCGTAGGCGTAAGGGGTGTCAATTTGAAAACTCAGCGAATAAGGGTTGAATCGCTTCCGCGTTGGCGAGGAGAGTTCACAGAGAGAGAAGAGAGTCAAGGCCGACGCGAGAGACGTAGAGATTGAGAGAAGGAGAGAGTGAGAGACGACAGACAAGAGTAATTTGTTAGAGCGATTAGACCGAATCAGCTTCCAGCAGAAAGTGACCAGAAACCACTCTTCAGCACCCAGCGCAAATCAATACAGAAATAATACTGCGAGGGAGGAAGAGTCCTGAGCGATAGAAGGCGACAGGATCCACTCCGATTGAGGTTCCCTCTTCGTCAAGAGCCACTTCGTAAAGCGCTCAATCCGAGCGCCCACGTGCTTCGCACAAAATTCCCAGCCAACTCCGCCACGCTGCCGCAACCATGCCGCGGCTTTCGAGAAAACCCAAGGTGAGGGGAATAATATCAACACGACTATTGTCGATCCTTTGGCAACATTATTATTTTCGAGGATGGATTCGAGGAGGGTTGGATAGGTGGAGATTTGACTGCACACTGTCGACTAGAGACGGAGATCCTTCCACATTCAGTCTAGACGGAGTTCCTTCCACATAAACTAACAATTATTTTCGAATCCTCCCCAGAGCAACGATGAGCTCCCGATTCAGGGACAGCTCGCGCCAGAGGTCTCAGAGGTCGCGATTCCCATGGAAAAAGTGGTTAAGTCATCCGAGAACACGAAGCTCTACTACCTATGCCGCGCATTTTCTGAGGAGAATCAGCCTGGGTATCATCGTAAGGAGCTGATATCATAATATTGCAGGACGCAGGAAATTGAAACGAGCTATTATTATTATTTTTGAGTTGAGGGATAGTTGTAGTATATCAAAAATCCGATCGTAGTAGTCACGTCTAAATGTGGAAATGTACTTATCAGAAGCGATCTGATACTATGATATACCCTGGTACCAAGAATTTTTTTTTCAAAAAACCAAAAAAAACAAACCCCAGCCAACGAGGACCGCTTCTTTTGCGAGCATTTTGAACAAACAAACCCCAGCCAACGAGGACCGCTTCTTTTGCGAGGAACATTTGAACAAGAAAGATGGGAGCACGATCGATATGTTCATCGTCGGAGTTTTGGATGGACACGATGGAGCGTTAGCGGCGGAGACGGTGAGAGAGAAATAAAGATGAGAAATGAAGATATCGTCTCCCTCAGATTCAGAATAGGGTACTTTCCAAGTGCAGAAAGGGTACTTTCCAATCCTGAGATACTGAGTATCTTGATCAATCATCAACGCGCGTCTGACTCTTCATCAATCGTCGATCCACATCTTCATCAATCATCAACCCACGCTCATCAAATGATTCAAATCCCCCAATGCCCCAATCCCCCAATCCCAAGGTCGGCACTCTCCTCCCTGTTGCGGTCTTTAATAGCTGCTACATCGAGCTCGAGAATGTCCACAATTCGCATGTCAAAGCGTTTGAGGAAGTCGAAGGGAATTTGAAATCCACCGGCACGACTTCCGGTTGCTGTGCGAATAGCTGCGTGGTGTGGGGGAGGTGAGGGAGGAGTTTTGGAGGAGTTTTGGGAACGAACAGAACTCTAGGGTTTCAAGTTTGATGCGGATTGGAAACATCATTTGGTCTGCCTCTTGCAGATTCCGAAGCGATTTCACAGAAGACAATGTCATTAATACTGCGAGTCTTAGAATTTGCGAAAACACTTATTATTTTCCCTAGATATCTCTGGTGCGCGAACCTCGGCGACTGCAGAGCCGTTTACATCCCGCTGAACAGCTATCAGAACGGAGACAAATTGGAGATTGGTAAGAAGGCAGAAGAATAGTGAGACTGAACAGCTATCAGAACAAGAAGCCAGAATAATACTAAGAATAGTAATAGAATCATGAATGATGCAAAATGCAAATGATTAATAATATAATCCACTTCTTCAAAGGGGTAAACTCTACAAAAATAAACACACGTTGATGCACCATTGCACTCCCTCACGTTGACGCAAAAATAAACCAGGCAAAATCTGCTGGCTGTCCCGCGACTTGAAGGCGTCGATGCCTTATGAGAAGGAGAGGATTGAGCAGCTCGGCGGCCGCGTTGTGAATAACCGCGTTGAGGGATTGGAGGTGAGGATAATATAGTATTAGAAATGAAACTGGGCTGCCGCGTGGCGCGCGTCGTCCGAACTACGCAATAGTCAATTCCCCCAACTCACGCAGTAGTCAATTCCCCCAACTCGCGCTCAGCGACTTCTATGTACATAACAATTCTCCCACCCCAGCCCACCCGCACCGTCGGCGATTTCGATGTCAAAGAAAAAACGAGACCCGGTGTGATCAGTATCATCCCCGAGACGAGGATGATTGATGTTTTTGAAGAAGGGAGGAAAGTGAATCCGGACGCGAAGGTCCAGCAGGGGATTTTGATTCAGGCGAGTGATGGTAGGGTAATTGGCGTTAGGGCAAAAGGGAGTCCTCATTTAAGTAAGTAGGCACCAGTACGTATTGCGCTTTCTTAAGTTAAGTAATTAAGTAGTTACGTACTACGATATCATGCTGCCGAATTTGAACCAATTAAAATCCCTCCCCAGGCGTCTGGGACGTCCTCCGTGGCCAAGATATTGTCAACTCGTTGGAGGTTAGAACCTCCCAAATCCGCCTCCTCCAGAAATACCTGCATCAGGCCAGAGAGGAGTGTAAGGCTGCTTCAGAAGTATTTGCATCAAGCGAGACAGGAATGTAAGGGTGATTGACTGCCAGGAGAAGGGATCATGGTTCATAGATTTGGAATGGGTAAAGAAGAAATGTGTATGAGTATTAATTGAAACTATTATTCTTAAGACCGAGAAGGAAAATTCCGCAAAAAAAAATCTCCCCAGTCGACCCCGAGAACCAAATCGCCGGTGTTTTGGAGCGGCTGGGGCAAGATCTGGCTTTGTACGCGGTCCGCTGCGGGAGTTCCGATGATTGTGAGGGAAATGTTGCTATTGAAAACGGGTGTTAGTTGAAAGATAAGGTATTTTGACCATTAATATAAGATTTGAAGGAGTATTTTGTCATTTGATCGATCATCATAACTATTTTCAGGCTTCAGACGTGATTGTTTAGAAACTTTAAAAAACAAAACCCAAGGCACCGTCGTCTGCAGCGCGATCTCTGTCGACCTCACCGGGGATCCGGATATTAAGTGAACGTCACCTCCGTGACTTTCTTGATCTAGTGTAAATTTAGGCGTTTCAGGAGGCGTTTCAGGAGGATTTTGAGGAGGATTTTCAGGTTTCAGGCATTGATCGTTTCACGATGGTCAGTAGGGTGTCGACGTTCATTATGATTTTAGGGGATTTTCAGAGACTGTTCCGGTGAAGTGGCGGGAGTATTATTTGAATACATTTGAATATTAATACCGAGAGTGCAGTGCTGTTTCGGACTGCTGATTTCGTAGTTTTATTTGAATAAGATTCAATACTGTCAATGCCAGTTCCTCCTAAAATGATTTGCGTGCGTGTTGGAGGCGGAGGAAACCGGGAAAACATTTCTGTATTGAAATCAAAGTCTATTCATGAATGCGTTTGATTCATGAATGGTTTTGATTCATGAATGCGTTTGATTCATGAATGCGTTTGATTCATGAATGCTTGGGGTCCATGAAGATGGAATCGCGGCCGCTCGCTAATTAGGAAATGAATTGCGGGTGGGGAAATGAAATACGGGTGGGGAAATGAGGACGATGTGGCTGGTCCAACTGAACTTTTTGGAGTTCTTTTTGGAGTTTTGGTGAATATGTGACTGGCAAAACTAAAACGCTAATAGTGACTATCATGGTAACTATTAGCTTGAATGGGGGCCATGGGGCATTAACTTACTCATGCGGGCCATGACTATCATGGTAACCATTAGCTATGCACATTCAGAATGTGCATCAACCTAATCATGCGGGCCATATGCCATAATGATAGCTGGAAAATTATAAGATGCATTCAATAAGACAAAACATAGATAATCATCTCTCTCATAAATAATCATCCGGTGGTGCCGGTGGACTGTCATGGCAAATTTACAAAATATTCCACAAATATCATCGGACAAACATTACACAAATATCATCAGACAAATATTCCACAAAATAATATTCACTAATCGAGTGGGGCTGTAAGTGGGGCTATAATAATGAATCCAGGGTCTTCTCATAATCTCATTCCATAACAATATGTGAGTGCAGTATCGCATTCCACAACAATATCATGTGATCACGCTGACACACGCACTTTGTGGTTGAGGGATCTCAAGCTAGCTTCTCAGCTGACATCAGATGTCACAGCAGATGTCACAGCTCAAGCTGGTGCGTTGTGATCGCACGTTTCTCGGAATTCTTACAAACAAGCATGGTTTGGAGCTTTCCGATCCTTTCGGATCCTTTCGGATGAGACGATCTACGCGTAATTGCGTTGAATAACTAAGTAAGTTCATAGTAATTATACGCTACTCGCCTCAGACAACTGGACATGCCAATATTGACAATATTAATAAGCACTATGTAATATTAACTAATTAGGGACGTATCGATGTGAGGCTAAACAGGCGACACGTGGGGTTCTGCTGGTACTGTGCGTGCCGGTACTAGTCGAGCTGCACAGAGCGTTTAGCAGACTTTTTGGAATGCGCCGATCTTCTACGTGGACCGATTGTTGGGATGCTATAATGTACATGTCATTGTGAATCATTTGAGTCAAATCAGAATCATCTATAGGTATCAGAATCAGATATTAAGTCTAATCTACGCAGTGAATAATAATACCGTATGAATTCCATACGTACGAACTGAACTTTCTATGGAGAGAATGCCACAGTGTATTCCATGCTAACGACAATGATGGGACCTCTCTAATATTATGGAAACGGAAATAATGGAAACAGAAAAAATAGAAACGGACTCAAAATACTGGCAAAAAATATCTGACCTGTTCAAAGAATTCAAGCAGCTACAAAGTCGTAGCGGGACCTGAAGATCTTCCCTGCTGTGTGAGAAGCCACTTGAAGAAGCCTCAGACGATAACTCAGACGAGTCTCCCTGGCTGATGCGAATTTCAGATCACGGTCGTAAGGAGATTTTCTGTTTTCTTTTCTGGGGTTTTCTGGGTCGACAGCGGATGCTTTTAACAAGGCGAATGAAACGCGAATGAAGAATAGCACCTCGATTTGCGCAGTCACTGCACAAATCGAGGATATTAGAGCGACAGACTGTGCTCAGAATATCGAAGAATATCAAAGAGCGAGAGTAAGAATATCTAAGAATATCAATAGCACTATTAGACCGACGACTACTATTAGCTAATCTCTACCTGTAATCACTACCTGAGACGGATCGCTATGCAACTCAGTTGCTAATGTTGTTGTGAGCAGGAGATTCGCTGGAGAGCGTAATGCTTTTGAAGGTACAAAATCCTTATACAGTGAATACAATTGAGAGATTCGAGTGAGCGTGAGTGACTAAGCTGACAGTCATCATTTTGGAATGCTCAAATTTGGGAAGTTTTCTGACCTTCTGGTGTTCTGATGGGGTATTATTGCGTATGCAATTTAATAATCTTAATTGCATATAGTGATACACCCTTTTCTGTTGCTCAGTGCAACAATGATGACACAATGTGTGGACTACAAAATGCCAAAGTATGAGAACGAGTCTCACGTCACGATCAATGCACGTCACGATTAATATTACATCACGCAGCCTAGGAGCAGGGGACACCGCAGCAGCTATTTGCACCGTAGCAGCAGATCTTTGCTCCGGAACCTGAGCTCAGGCTTCAGAGCCGAGAGCAATTTCCGCAATTTGGGCAAATGAAAATTTATGGAAGCTTAAATTTAGCAAAGCACCGAAGCCTCGAGCAAAGCGCCCCAGAAGCACATCGCTTCACTGCGAAAGCCCATGGAAAGCCCAGCGAAGGCTCTTGAGCAGAGGCTCAGCACGAACAGAGCACCAGAAACACGACAAGGAATTGCGTTCTCGCAGAAATTACGCATAATAAAGCAGATGGCATGTCGAAGTCGCTAGTCGTAGTTATTGCAGCAAGTAGCTGCTAGCATGCTCATTTCTTTAAGTTCTGTGCCATTGGTTGCGACTTGGTCGTGATTTATTGGCGTTTGGCCTTTAGGTTGTGTTTTATTGTTACAGTTGGAATGTTCATTGTGCAAATATTGCAAAGGGGGTATCTTTCTAATATGATCCAACGACGTTAGGCATGCATTGAGAATGATTCCGACCGTCGTGTCAATAATATTGTGGTATCGTGCATGACATTGCATCATCTGATTTTACGAAGTCTTCATGACAGGATTCCCGCACGAGATTTATCATTTCCCGCCCGCACGAGATTTCCCCCACTGGTATCGCCACACTAGGATGCTTGCAGAGGATTCTCCCCTTAGAATTATTATTCCCACCCTGTATTCTCCGCAGAATTCCCACACTGTATCCCCGCTTTGTTGTGGACGCACCCTCATTGAATCCCCCAGTCCCCGGCAAGATTCTGATTCAGCCTCTTACTTCAACCAGATTAACAGATGATCATTATCCCATTAGCTTGTTCCACAACAAGTGCACAATGAGCATTCAATGAGCATCCTCGCGGGGCAGTATAATTATTACAATCTCAGCGGATTCAAAACGATCTCAGCGGAGTCAAGTATACGAGTCATACGACTCGGTATTCGAGACTTTTTCAGGCAGGTCAAGAAGCATTCAAAAGTTCTCCAGCCAGGTCACTTCTCTAGGTAGGTGAAGCTATTCAAAACTTCTGTGGCCAGGTCAAGCTATTCAAAACTTCTATAGCCAGATCAAGCTATTCAAGACTTCTGTAGCCAGGTCAAGCTATTCAAAACTTCTGTAGCCAGGTCAAGCTATTCAAAACTTCTGTAGCCAGGTCAAGCTATTCAAAAGATCTTTAGGTAGGTCCAAAGCCAATTCCCGTAGGTGGCAACCTGTGGAAGCAGATTCAGTACGAAGATCAGCCAGTAGTAAGCGGTTTACTGCACGATTTAGAAAGATTCAGGCAGATTCAGAAAGATTCAGAAGTGGTACTCCAAGATTCAGGAAGATTCAGAAAGATTCACACGACAATGTAGTATAAGTATTCCAAGAACCAGTAGGATTTCATCGGCGCATTCCATGAACGTAGTAACAGAAGGTTATTAACTCGCATCGATAACACTGATAACAGCAACAAATTAATAATCATACCACCACCAACAACAACATACTTTTACCATGACAAAATCAGAAACGTTCTGATAATACATAGCACGAAATATTAACTTATAAGCACTGTCACCGGCCCACTGGGCACAGTCCCTGCATCATATGAGAAGAACATGAGCGTTCACATTACATTCTCATGTAGAAACAATACCTTTTATGCCAAATGAATATCATTATAGATCTATTATTCCATAGATTCCCCTGATAAGATAAACTAACTTCAGACCATGTAGACCAGAACCAGACATATGATAATGAGATTTCAAAAAGCCTGGCTGGCGCCGGGCACATCTAACTATATCCTAAGATTCAGAACATCTATTCGACAATCTCAGACCCGTAAAGTATCTACCAATAATCGTTGTAGCATGTGAAGCGATCATATTAAGTAGAGATCATATGAAGAGATAACATAATATAGCAGGCAACCTTGTAATATTTGAAGAAATAACATTTTCCGCCAGCTTTCCAGCTCATTGACACACCAGGAATTCCCGTAATTATTAATAGAATAATGATGAGAACACATTTTGCGACACTATGGGGTCGTGAGTATCCACGGAACGCAAGTACTACGATCAGTGTTAATATTCCCAGGTCCAGACGCATAATACCACTTCAACCAGTAGCAGAATCAGATTATTGTTATGTTTACACAATGTTTACACCTTCACAGGAACGATGAAGTTCCATACAAAGAAGGCATTGAACCTTGAATTATCTTGAATTATCTTGAAATATTGAGCTAGACATTTTCCTACAGAGTTGACGGACGCTGTATTAATATCGGAACTAGAACTTTTTTAACACCGAATTTTTTTGAAGTATGTAGGGCTCGCATATTCGGGAGCACTATGTCCGTGATCAAAGTCCTCTATCGCACAAGATTATAACGTTAAACGCAATAATATTGACAAGCACTTGACAAGCTTAATAGCTAATAGATATTTTTTTGCAACCGAACAAAATTATTAGTATAGCTCCTTAGGTCACCATGGCATATGTGGATAGTTATTGATATTATTGATATAGAAGATGGAAAAAGTAAAAAACAGAGCTGCGACTCAACCAATTATTTCCCGTTGATGACGGCTCGCGCGTAATGAATTCGAGCGTGGAGATGGTAGTTCTCAATGTTTCTCATGGAAGAATCCGCCAGTTAATCTGTTCATCACAAGGTTAACTTAGGCGGACTAGTAGTATTAAAGGTTTCACATGTCACACAGCAGGGCTGTCACAGAAAACGAGGAGGAATCAGATGAGGAGTATCAGTGTCTATCAGAGGAGAGAAAAATCGAGAATCACAGTATAGGAAAATTATGTGGATGATGAATGAATTGAAGGAGAAAAAGATGAGGAGGAGAAAAAGAGGTGGAGAAGATGATACAAATTCAAATTGAGGAGTAAGGTAATAGGAATACCGAAGAGAAAAGTAGAGAATTTACCGTTTCGGACCAGGTAACTGAGGTAATTTACCGTTTCGGACCACGCATAATTCGTGGTCGTAGTTTCTAAATCATTTCGTATACAACCGCTATTTCATTTCTTGAACGTTGTCATTCATCATCTTGAACGCAATATCATCATTCATTATCAATACCTTCATTCATTATCAATACCTTCCAATTGGGGGACAACGCTACTCATATCTATCTTCAACGTCACTGTATGCCTTCCTACTTTCCGTAAGACTCCGACTGTAGGCTTCTCGTAAGACTCCGACTGTACTAGATTTTATCAGATAATAAGTCTGAGAAATTGTATTAATACAGGACGAGGCTTCCGTTTAGATAAATCATAATACTGACGTTTCCTCTGTTTCCCATAAAGTACTGACAACATCAACGTCAACAAACTTAAAATTCTGCATTTGGAGGCGAGAATGCAGTTTTAAGTGTCTCAGATAATCAGATAATCAAATCAGATAATAGTACGGTACTGTAATACAGCACAGTCTCACGCCATGTCATTTGATAATAATAATAATTTCATCATTTTCATGATGTCATTGTTTAGAATTATGTGACCGCGTGCTGCGCGTGGTGCGAACTGTACTAGAACTCTCCATATTATTATAAAAAGATACATACCAAACCAACCTCGATACGCTTTTCCTGCATTTTCCCTGTCCGATGTGCAGAAATTTCGTGTCGTATTGTCTATGAAATGATTGAATCTAAGGAGTACGACTGCTAGGGAGCGTAACAAGGGGAATACAGCACTGTAAGTTGCTTTGTGATTGTGCAATGTAACATGTATTGCTTCCCTTTCCGCTCTCTCTTCGCCTTCCGCCGAGCCTTCGACTATCTGTAATACTATGTCTATTACACATAGTATTACAGATAGCTTTTGATCCTTTTGCTATCTATCTGGGCGCAAGTCAGCCTTTACTTTTAAACCGCTACAGCTTTTACAGTTTTTCATCCTTCCGGACACCCAGGTGGCCCGTTCGGAATGATTGTTTTTTACAGAATTAACAGATTCGCTTTTTGAATCAGTACAGCACTTACAGCCAATTAATGGATTCGCTCATTCGCCTCATTCGCCTTAAGGATCCTGACCCAATACATCAGGTCCAACTAGGATCCTGATATAGTACTTCAGATGATCCAACTTTGCCAAGCGTCTTTGGGATGCATCTTTGCCATCTATCTTTGCCATTGATCTATCTTTGCCATCCATCTCTACCAGTAGAGAAGCTTCGGAGATAATTTTCCTTCGGAGGTTTCCTCCGGAGATTTCTTCCGGAGATTTCCTCGGACCTCCGGAGAGTCCTCCACAATATTGTCCAGAACGGCACATCGAGAACGGCACATCTAAGATTCTACGACAATCGATAGAACATGAAGGACTTTAACTGAGAACATGAAGCACGTTAATAGCACATGTTATGACGCACTATATTAAACGAGCTGAGCACTATAAACTTCCGTACAAATTAATAAAGAGAACATGAAGCAGTACAATCTAGAACATGAATCCCCTATAGAATTCAGCGTTGGACCTGTGGACTACTAACGTGTTGAAAGACGTGACGTCCTAGGACTTGATATCCCGTATACATCCGTACGGCGTATATACGCGAAATGTGCACAAAGTCTGTGTGTGAATCATACTTTTCGTATCAGGAATGTCAATATTACAACATACTTCTCGTATCAAGAATGTCAAATTACTCAATCATGATTCCGTTCGAGGACGCGATCTGCTAAACCGTCAGCAATATTACTCAGCATCGAACAACTTCACAGAATAACTTCACAGAATAACTTCACAGAATAACTTCAATAATATTGCTACTTCAACCAATAGTATTTACTGTATTTGTATTACAGGATCGTCAGGTGTAGGTCAATATCGAAGACTAACAGAGGAAACAGTCTATGGAGCTAGCTAGTTGAACAATTAGCGAATTGAACAGAGCTGTAAGTCGCCCAAACTTAAGTTCTACATTGGAGTTTATATAACTTCTACATACAACTTCTCTACAACTTCTCTGAGTTTATTACAGCAGAGGACCAGGTAGAACGTTGTCGGACGTCACCGTCGTGAACCGATGTCCTCGCCATTCTGGAGTATGCAGAAAGCGGCTCTAGAGCGGCAGGGTAGCGGGAGCGAAGGGGACTGTTCGTAACTTTCCGCCACGGCATTCTGCGGATTTTTGCGAAGGAACGTTTCGTATGATATTTTGAGTTTCGTCAATTTTGAGCTATTGAAATACTAAATAGGACGCATATTGCTGGTGGTGATGGCTTCAGTGATTCACGATTTCTGGTTTCTGAATGTCATGGTATTTCTTGGTTTTCAGTCGTTGATTCGGGTTTTTAATTGTATTAATATTGAATTCGAATTTCAATTCCTCATTGATATTGATGGAGCTGGAAATTGCAGGCGAAATATGAATCATCTGATTCTCATGGGAAAACCTTAATTCGGATAATATCTACTGCAGAGCTAGCAAATACTTAATTCCCCTGCATAAGTACAAACCCTCATTCTTATAATATCCCCCACATAATTAATTTATTCGTAAACAATCCACTCAACATCCCTCACAATGCCCCTCCGCCACGAGAAACCCCCGCGCGCCGCCGTCCAGGCGGGGCAGATGGGGCGCCTGAGGGAGCTAATCGGCTGCATCCAACACGACAACCACGATTTCGAATTAGACCTGGCTAAAGAGATGGCTAAGCTGGAACAGTCGCAGATAAAAGTAAGCTAGATGATTTCTATTTTGGGGTTCATAATGTTCATTCGGGAAAGGAAATCTAGTCATAAATGGGGAAATGATAATCGGGGCATAGCCAGATCAAGGTAAGGAAAACTATTAGGAAATCGTAGTGGCTATTGCCTTGGCTGGGGCAGAGTCAGATTAAGGTAATCCAGATTCTATTTCTTGCTTGATCAATGATCTCGCTATTAGGAGATGGCTGAGCTGGAGCAGGGTCGGATGAAGGTAAGGAAGCGGCTAAGACAGATTAACTTTTAAGGTAAGGACCGTTGGAAGTAGATCTAAGAATTCCTTCTATTCCTTCTATTAATATCGTAAATGCAGTTATTAAAGTAATATTATTATAAAAGTGAACTCTTTCAAAACCTCCGAAGGTATTCCCCGCCACGACCTCCGCAAATACTTTCACCCTCCGAAAAGGTATTCGGTGCCGTGACGTCGTAATACTATTAAATACAAATTCTTTCACCCTCCAAAAACTAAATACAATTTCTTTTAAACTTAAAAGGTCTTCGGCGCCGTCGACGTCGCCCTCCTATCTGAAGAAGAAACCGTCGCGGACGTCGACGACGACAAAACAGACGCGGACAGCAAGTCGGGTGCCAGCCGGGATGGGCGAGACAAACGCGACGGCCGTGACAAAAAGGATGGCAAAGGCAAATCTACCGCGCCAAAACCGGTGCCTAAATCGCCGAGTGGGATTGGGAATTTTGCTGAAATTGGGCAGGCCGGGGGGAAGCCGAGTTTGAAGCAGTTGTAGGCTAGGATTTGAGTGAAGATCACAACGCACTAATGACAATGTCAAATGATTATTATGATTATGAATCTTATCTCTCTCAAAATACCAATCTTTAAACTGTAGTATTTCAACCCCGTTTGAAACAGGGCTGTTCTAGAATATCTGAACCACCCTACAACTTGAAGGTACCAGCGCCGCAAGCTCCAGCGATTAGTCGATCGGTTGGTGATGGAGCGGAGGTTCCGCAGAGATCTCCATCACAGCGCGAAGAAGGGGAGTGCGCCGCCGGGATACCCCGAGCACACACACGGTCATCATGACCCTCAGGATCCCCACTACCGCGGAATAGATTCTCCTGGCCACGAAGAAATCCGCTTATTAATTGATAAGAACGGGCATTTAGTCGGCGAGGTTCGGAATACGGATAATCATAATGTTGCAGCAGGTGGAAATGCAGCAGCGAATGCTCGTGGAGAGGATGGTGAAGATGGGGAGGATGAGGACGGAAGGGATGCGAATGATCCGGAGGATCTGCTTTTGGGGCCGTACATTTCAGAGGAAGAAAAGCAGGACTGGCCACGGAGTGGGCATTGACGAATATAGAAGAATTTGATGAGAATTTTACGAGAATTTCACGAGAATATCATATAGAACTGCATGTATATCTGATAATTATTACACGAAATTCTCATGAAATTCCTTGTAAATTCCCAAGTCAATCTTCAATGCTCACTTCGACCACAGGCAGGAGGTCTTGGATCATGGGGGGCATGTTGTGAAGGTAGATAGTCAGGGCAGGATGATCAGCGATAATTTGGGGGCCGGTGATTATCCTAGTGAAGACGAACGGATGGGGGTTCGGGTGATCAGCCCGGTGCAACATGCGAGAGAGCAGGCAGCACACCAGCAATGGCTTCATGAGCATCAAGGACATCATGAACACCACGGGCATCATCATCACCATCATCACGGCCATCACCATCATGATCATCACCATCATGACGCGCATGGAGGGCACCACGAGCACGGCCATCCTCACCACGTCCCACGGGACGTGGCACAGGGTGCTTCTTCTGCCGCGCCAGATCAGGCTACTAGCGTCGCGAATGCCGCTCTTCAATCGTATGCGACTAGTTCTGCTTCTTACCACAAAGATGTCAACCAAACCCCACAGGGTGGGCTCGGTACTGACGTAAATTCTAATACTGCCAATGTGAATGCGATAGCAGAAGCTGCCACAGGCGCAAATGTCGGAGATGGAACCGATAGATCATCTGGTGGGCAGGCTGGCGGAGCCGGTGGAGGAGGCACTACTCAGGCGAGCGATGAGCCCAGCCCCGCGTCCGCACTCGACACTGCAGAGGAAGAGGTGGCCGCCTTAGAACGCATACTCGGAAGTATGAATCCTGCAGCTAGTACTGCGCAGCAGCATCAACAAAATGCACAAAATGAAGCTGCAGCCGCTCAACAGCAACAGCAATTTCAACAGCAGCAGAATCAGAACTTTCAACAGCAGCAGAGTCAGAACTATGACAACGTCCCTCCTCAGGCCACCAATCAAAGTATGACTGGCACTACCACGGCCCAAACCCCTTCTGCAACCCAGGGCCGTCCCTCTGCAGCCCAATTAGGCTATCCCACAGGCAAAACAGGCGGTCTTGAGCCTGCATTTTCGCCCGCTCACGTATCTTCCGCGAGGGTTTCAACAGTGCTGGGCAAAGTCGAACAGCAACTAGCCTCGAAAATGTTTAACGCGAGAAAAGATATTGGAAAATCCTCAGTTGAACATGAACAATACGTGCAGGCGAACTCCAATGGCCGGGGAAGAACGCCGGATAACATCAGGACGAGGCGAAAGAAAGAAGCTAGTAGAAATAAACCGGGTAGTGGGATTGGTGGTGAATTACAAGAATCCCCGACTTTGGGAGGTGGTTTTCTCGCCGAAAACCGCCAGAACCGCGGGACGAGTTCACATGTTGGTAGGCCGCCGAAAGTAGGTGGCGTCAACGCCGGGCATTTGGGTTCGCCACGAGAGAAGTTAGGAGCGCATAGAAGATTGAGATCCGAGCTCGATGAACGGCCGCAGTTTCTTCTCGCTGGTGGAACGCCGGGCCACAAGAGCTTCCATCGCCCGAAAAAGGGACAAATGTACGATATCCAAGCAGCCAAGGAGTCCGCAGAGATGGCGCGCAGGAGAACGCTCGAGGCCCGCAAAAAGAGAGCGCAACTGCGAGGGCAGGACCTGCATATCGATCATCATGCTTCGCATCATATGGCCGATGAAGTTGACCATGCTACGCACGCGCATAACTATCACTACTGGCACTCGCCAGAAGAAAAGATGGCGCTGACGGCGGCGAGATCGTAAGCTATTAACATGTTACTGTAACTTCTTTGATACTCGACCATCATGATTCATAATATTCATATTACTTCTCTGATAAGTACCCGCAAATTGAAATTTAAGAACGTCTGACAAACTAAAAACTATGTACACACAACACCATCGTTCTGATTCGTTTCCACATTAAATCATTCAAGGTACTCACCCCACGTGGGCAACCGAATGGATCTACCGAAGGAACGCTACGGTCGCACTTCAGCCGTCGAATTCGTCCAGAACTTCAGCGCGATTCACGATCAGTATGACCCGAGTCATCGAAGGCGGAAGTCCATGGACGATGATTTGATGGGAGACTACGAGACGGGGTATGACTGGCCACGAAGTGGGCATTGAGGAATATAAAAGAATTTGATAGGAATTTCACGGGAATTTCACGAGAATATGATATAAAACTGCATGTACATCTGATAATTAGTATACGAAATTCTCGTGAAATTCCTCGTAAATTCCCAAGTGAATTCTCAATGCCCACTTCGAGCACAGGTATGATGTTCGCGACCTTATCCAAGATTACGAGGAGTCCAGTTCTATTGGCGGTGGTAATGAGGATGACGGCGACTGTTCTTCGGATGAAGAGAGCAGTTCCGAAGAAACAAGCGAAAGTTCCAGTGAAAGCAGTTCTGATAGCGATGGTCGGGGGAGTAAGAGCGGGAAGTCGGGGGAGAAAAAATCCAAAAAGGAAGCGAAAAAAGAAGCGAAAGCCGCAGCAGCGAAAGCAGCAGCAGCGGCTGGGCCTCCACCTCCGCCGAAGGGGATTCGTGCGATTATATCCCAAGCGAATCGAAAAGGCGCCTTATCCCAAGATCATGCAGTGTTGGGTAGTTTTCCACCGGAGGTTAGAAGGAGAAGTTTGGAAATCGCGAAGAGAACGCAAGCGTTGGAGAGGTTGAGGGGGCCGTATTACAGGGTCAGAAAAGAGGAGTTTCAAAAAGCTCTTGAAGATAATGAAAAGCATCATTTCCGCGCCCCGCCACTCGGCAGCAAAGTGCACGAATTGTTGGAATCGGCAGAAAGTAAAATTAAGGGGAGTTTGTCTAAGAAAGTCACGAAACATATCAAAAAAGTGGTGAATCCTGAAACTGGGCAATTGCAGAGGAGAGAGGAAATGGAGGGAGAGCAATTGAGTCCAGAAGCTGCTGCAGCTCGGGAACGGGAGAAACAGAGGGACGAATTGCTCAAGTATTTGTCGAATTTGAGTGGTAAAGCGAAGTCGCAGTATAAAGGGATGGAAGCGATGCGAGAACGGGATATCAGGAGAATGAAGAGGGACCATGAGTTTCAGAAGAGGATGAGTGCTATGCCGGAAGTTCGCGACCAAATGGAAGAAGATTTGGCCACGGAGTGGGCGATGAAGAACTTACGAGAATTTAGAAGGAATTTAGAAGGAATTTACCCTGATTTTGCATAATACTGCATGCATTTCTTCCCGTTACAGTATCGAATTGTATGAAGTCCTCACTTTTCTAAATTCCACGTAAATTCCAATGACTATTCTCATCACTCACTTCGACCACAGGAAGACGAAGAATATCATGAAGCCAATAGAAGAGCGTCTTCGATGGGCGGAGGAAGAGGAGTCAGAGGGGACTTCTTCGATCGAAGTGAGAGGACGTCAAGAGGGCCGAGGCATATTGGTGATGAAGGAGGGATGGAGTTCGGGGATCTGGTTGTGGGGAGGCAGAGCTCGCGGGAAGACCGAGACAGTGTTGAGGGAAGTCCGTTGAGTAAGGATAGCGAAGTTGGTGGGGAAGCTGATGGTGAACCTTCAGGTAGTGGTGCTGGACCTCAGCGAACTGGATCCGTTCTTTCAGGTTTGGCGAATGATATTCAGTCGATGGTTTCGCAGTATCGAACATCTAAATCTGGAGGCACTGATGCCGGAAGCCCAATGGATAAATCGTCTGTTCGCGATTTGTATTCCCAAGGCAAGGGAGATTCGAAACAACGCCGTTGGGATTCGCAATTCAATAAGGAATTTAGACTCGATCCCAAATATGGACACACCGCCGCTGGTAAGCGTCCGTCAGTTACACGGGGCGTAGTCGAAGGCTCTGGCGACCACCTCCGTCAACTAGACCCGTGGAAAGTCAATAGCAGTCCTCGCTCGAAGAAACCCACACAAGCAGGCTACAAATCTCTGGCTTTTATGCGGGGAGGGAGTCTCGACAGGTCGCGATCACCTTCGCCGGAGGATACAAAAGCAGGGAGAGCGTCTGCGCATGCTATCTCGGAAGGGGATTTCGCGGCGCATATGAAGCAATCCTTCGGGAAGCATTGGGACGACGAGAAGTTCTCCTCGGGGCCGATTCGGCTGGCGCATGAGGACCTGGACCGTTTCTTAGAATATAAGAAATTGATGCAGGATCCGCAGCCGGACGGTTCCAGGCGTCACGCAGGCAGACTGATGGCCGAAGTAGATGCTGAAGCGGCAGCTGGAAGATATCTTCTTCTGCCCGAGGATAACCCCGACTTTTCGAACCATTTTACGCTGAAAACGCGACCGCTGAAATCCTTCACCCACGGCGAAAGACTCGAGGATTCCATGAATCATCTGTTTAACGTTGGTCCCGAGGGCCCAAAACACAATTTGCCGAAGGGGAAGAGGCCGCCGCTGGGCGAAGGAAACGAAGATCATCGAGAAAAGAAGCATTATAACGCTTGGCATTTGAAGAGTGAGTTGAGTGGTGGAGGGGGGCATTTGGTAGGCTACTGCGAAGAAGACGAGATATCATATGAATATGATTGTAATTTGTTAATTGACACTAGTTTCGGAATCTGATCCAAAATAACAAATCGAAATTTCACTTGGATACGATGCATTTCTGCATTATAATTTGTGAAGACTATCATTTTGGAAGCGAAATTTGTAAATATAATAATTACATTGCGCTTCTTTTGTAACACAACAAGGTACATGAAGACCACGCCAAAGCGGTGAAGCACGCTCCCAAGAATCTCCCACATGCAGGCGACGTCAGGGACATCGATGCCGGCAAGCACCAACTCGGAGACTTCTCGCAAACTGCCTTCGAAAAAAGTGAAAAGGACATTTTCAATCTTGGGCCCCTCAAAAATGACAAAGAGAGCTGGATCGAGCGGGACCATAAGCAGAAGAGACACGGCCCGCAAGTCGGCCGTAAAGCCCGGTTGGACAGCTATGCGATGACGTCGAGTCGGGTTATGGGAATAGGAGGTGGAGGACCGAATGATGCGACGGGAGGCGCCGATCTTTATGGGCCGAAAACACCTAATCAAACAGCGCGAGAGAACACTTCTAGTGCGCAAACGGTGGGGAGTTATTATGCGAAAAGCGAGGGGAATCACAACGCTCAAATTTCTCAAAAGGAGGGCAATCACTTCGCTGAGAGGAGGAGTCGCAGTGAACCGAGTGCAAATAGCTCTACAAAGAGTAGGAGTGAACCGAGTAGTCATCAGATTCATCAAAAAGAAGGCTCCCACACCGCCGGCACTGAATTCTACGGAAACGCAGGCAGAGAATATTACGGAAAGAAGTATTTCGGGGAAGAAAATCTGCGAGTTGGATCTCCGTTGATGGACGATCATGGACGGTTACGGACAGGGGTTTTGCTAGCGGAGATGAATCGACGGGTGGAAGAAGGGGAGAGGGAGGCGAAGAATCTGAGGGAGAGCACGAAGGTGAGGAAGTTAGCGAGGAATTTGAAAGAATCGACGAAGGTAAGGAAGTTGAAGTTAATATGTGCTCTAGATGTTGTCGGGTGGGAAGGAGGGTTGAGTAATAATCTGAATCATGGAAATAATCATGGATGCAGAGGATTTAAGTAAAAGCAATTCGAATATTAAGTTTTCGATATAATTGATGACTGACACTGTCATTGACAAATTTGACATTTACCCCCTCCCAGGTCCTCGAAGCCGCGGCCGATAAAGCTGTTCTGGGGCTGCTTTCGGTGGATTCCATCCAGCAAGTTCTAGGACCTCAAATGGAAAACATGCGGGAGGAGGTGGTGAGGAGGTGTTTAGAACTGAGTTGTGATGCAACTGAATTTGTGTATTGGAATTTACACTAAGTTAAAGTTTATTGAACTACGGAGAAAAAGAGTTTTGCATCCTAATTATTCACCCACAGGAGGAAAAGCTGCGCAACGAGGTCAGCAGTGTGCGCCGTGACAAGTCCGTGCTGAACATGCTGAAGGAGGCGATTGTGAGGGGAGGATAATAGGATTAGATATTCGACCATCGTTTTGGGTTGCCATTGTGAGAAGGTCTGTCGACGAAGTGTGGATGGAGAGACTTCTGCGCGCGAGCACGCGCGTGGGAGCTTGTCACTCTTCTAGACTGCTGGAGATACCTCTCTGTGCTAGCGACCTGAATGATGGCCCCGAGCGCCGCAGTTCGGCATGAATGCACATGACGCTATGGGCAATCCTGCACCCACCCGTTTGGAGTTTATCAAAAGTCACGGCAAGCCGTAAGCCGTAAGTCGATCGGGCAGCCTGCCCAGGCGGCACCCGGACGGAACCCCGACAACCAGCCTGGCGCGAGGCGCGCCCCGCAAGACGAACTCTGATGTTTATCCCAGCCGTTTAAAAGTTTGCGTTCCTAATTAGTGCTTAATAGTAAGTTTGACTTACTCCTTTCCCAGCCCTCCTCCGACCACGCCGCCCTCGAAGAATTAGAAAAATTGAAGGACGAGCTGACGGCAGTGCGGACCCAAGTCAATGCAATCAAAAATCGGAAGGATCAGAAGCTGGATATGGAGAAGGTAATGACTAATTAAGTATTACTCATATGAATGGAAATTCTAAGTATTAATATAATTTTTGCTGTTTATGGGGAGGGCTGGGAGCCAGAGACGGTTGAGCTCCGCTCTTCAGGAGTACAGGGGAGGTCGCGGGTAGAGCTGGCTCAGAGCCAACTTTGTCGGCGGAAGAGATGTGGCGGAGAACATGAGCGCGTTTACCACTGATCACCGGCCCACTCAGAAGAATTGAAGAATTGACAATTCCAGGTCAGTGGGCAGAAAGGCAGCCAGGCCAGTGGGCAGCCTGCCCGGGCGGCAACACACACCCCGATAACGAGCCCAGCGCGAGGCGCGCCCCAGGAGCCCACCCGGTGCTGCTTCGAAATGAGAGGCTGTTCCCGTCGCCATCAAGCACAAAATGTGTTCGAATGTACTGCTCTGAGTCTTGCCATCCATTAGTATCAATGATACTCGATTCCCCACAGGCCCTCCGCCGCGTCCTTCAAACTTCCATGCGTACTGGGCGGGACTTTCTGACCTCTTTCGGCACCGAAAGACTGGGGAACGACCTGTCTGAATTCAGTCTGGGGGCAGAGAATAATTTGGAGGCGATGGAGGGTGAGGATGAGTTTAGCTTCAATCCAGTATTAGTACTTGTACTTGCTATGACAATCGATCGATATGAATATACTTAATTACTCAGGAGTCAGTTCAATTTCAATATGCAAATGAATATCAACTTATCAACTAGTCTCTTGCACAAGGAAATGGATAACTATTAACGCGTCTTTCAAATCCACTACACTATAAATTCTGATCCCCCAGGCATCAAAGCCGAAGTCGGCTTCCTTCGTGCGGAGATCGAGCAGCAGGGGTTGGCGATGGCTAGACAAGCTAAAGAACGCAAACAACGAGAACTGCAGAAAAAAAAAGATGAAGACGCGATATCGGAGGAGGGAAACGAACTGAACGAGCATGGGCAGAGTGACAAAAAGATGAAAGATAGTCACAATGTAAATGTTAACGATGATCATGATGCGAAACAGAAGGATATTAAGTCTTCTGAGAAACACGTGAGAGTCTCCGAGAAGCACCATGGATTTTTGGTGGAGAAGCATGGGAGACACAGTACTGCAGAGAAGGCAGACGGGACTGCTGGGGCGAGGGCTTCAAAGCACACCGAAGGCGGTCATCAAAGTCCGCGGTCGTCGCGTGCATCGCCGCAGGATCACTATGAGCCGCAGTCTAGGCGCCGTACTCAAAAAGTAGGGATTTCCAGCAGGGAGGTTCAGAAAGAGAAAAACGCTAAAGGGAATATGTCTGGCAATTCAAAGCCAAAGTGGAACCCCAGCTCGCGCGCGTTTCCTACTACCCAATCCGAATCGAGATCTGCCTCTGAATCAGCTTCGCCAGCGAAGGGTCATCGCAAAAATAACTCTCAAACAAAGTATCGAACTGCCTCGCGGTCGCGAAACAAGAAATCATCGCCGACAAGGAATTACTCCACTCGTTCCCGCGATTTCAATTCAAGGGGCGGCAGTTTGAATACTTCGCATAGTCACAATGGCGTGCAAAAGAGAAGTAAAAGTGGGGAATTGAAGAATAATGACTTGATCGAGCGTCATAAACGCCAACATTTATCAGATACTGAAGATCAGAGTGAGTTTCATTCCACGGTCGAATTGATCCGCACCGCCGACGCCGATCTGCGCGCGTCCAGCAGTATCTTGCTCGAAAAGGAAAGCGCGGTTCGCGGAAGTGGTGAAGAATTTGACGAAAAGCAGAAGTCCAAGCCAGGGAAAGCTTCCAACATCCGCGAGTCCCAAAAGCAGCGAAAAGAACGGGAACGACAGGAAAAAATCAGTGAGGCTGAGGAGGTCTGCTATCTCGGACAGAAACTCGGGAAAGCGCAGGACGGAGATTCAGGAGAACGTAAAGATTCTAAAGAAGCGAGCGGGGAAGATAGTGACAATAGTGTTGGAGATTGGCAAGATCTTGAGTCTTCTGACCAGGCGGCCGAGAGAGTGGGCGAAATCACGGACGAGGTCAGTTTGAATCAACTTATTCTGGAGGGCAAAGTGGGCGGGAGAAATAAAGTTGAGGAAAATAAAGAAGAGTCAGAGTATAAACCGCCATCGAGCTCGACAAAAAACGTATCCATGAAAGAACTGGCCAGGCAGCTGCAAAGCTCGAATACTGAAGTCAATCATGGGAATGATCCGAATTCCCTTATTACTCCTGTAACAACGACTTCTCATCAACCTCTTCTATCTGGGAATTCTACGTTCACACCATTGCCGATGTTTCGGAGGACATCGCCGACTTCAAACGGTAACTTCAACAGTAGTAAACCGCCTCCTGTACCTGGCAGCATCTCCTCGAGCAAACCCAGCAGCAGCCTCCAAAACAGCAATCTCAAAGTTGGCAGCATCAGCAACGTGAGCAGCAATATGAAAAGCTCAGTCAAAAGTTCGGCTGAGAAACATGACAACTCAAATCCCATCGGCAGCATCGTAATGAACGGATTGGCCGGGACAAGTTTGACAACGAGTGACAAGTTTGACAACGCGAATGCGAACATCGCGAACATCAACCACGTCAACATCATGATCAGTGATTCGCCAGTGAGGCATCCGCCCAAGGAATTTCCGAATGTTCAAGGGCCTCAAGGCGGCAGCCCCACCGCCACCAACTTTTCCGCGACCAATTTCTGCGATACTCCTGACAAAAATGTATATAAGCGGACGGGAGATAATGCCCATGGTGATGCGAATACTCAACCGCCTCTAAATCAGCAGCTTCGCGAGAGCTTCCGGCGGTACAAGGCGCAGAGTAGGAGTTCTTCCGCAAATCCAGGACAAAGAGGATGGTCCGGGCTTCCAGACCGATATAACCTCAGTGCAGACCGAAATTACGATCAAAACTCCACCGCGTCATCTGATTCTCCCAGGCATGATCCCAGGCCCCAGTCCACCCTAAACAGTTCGCGACTCGAGCGTCTTCTGAATGCTAGCCAGAACAACTTGAACCGTTCAATGAACGCCAGTCAAAACAATCCTCCCAACAATCCTCGCCAATCCCGCTCCAGCTTCGTCGCGCGCGCCGACAATTTGATAAATTCCGTGTCCGAGATGTTTGAGAAGGACCGGAAATCGCAGCAGGCCAAGGAATCCGAGCGGCAGAAACGGATGAGGGAATTACATGAAAGGGAAGAAAAGAGAAGGGAGATGGAGAGACGGGAAATGGAAGCGGAAAGACAAGAAGTTGCTAAGGAAAGGCAGGCGATCCAGCAAGCACTAACGGACAGGGCGATACAGCTAGCTAAACAAGAGAAGGAGAAAGACGAGCGGGAAAAAGAGGCGGAGAGAAAGTTGAAAGAAAAAATGAGGATGAAAGAAAAAAAATTGGCTGAGAAGATGGAGCAGAAGATTGCTGAACAAATTGCTGAACAAATTGCTGACAAAATGAAAGTTAAGGAGCAGGAAATGATGGAGGAACAAGAGAAAATCTTGCAGGAAAAAATGAAAATGGAGCAGGAAAAGATGCGAATTCTCGAAGAAGCTCAACGTTCTGCAGAAGTTGCTTCCGAGAAAGCGGCAGAGGCAGCTGTAAGAGCGGAAGAAGCAGTGGGGCAAGGCAAAGTTGGCACATCTTCTGAGGGAGTCGAGGTACCAGAGGGATCCCCGCTCGATCCGGAGGAGCAAATGATCTTGGAACGAGGCAGGCAGGCTGCTCGCGAGGTTGCGTCGAATCCGATGTATCATCGGGGAATTACGTTGAGTGGGAGTAGCGCCGTAGAATTCAGCGACTTTCTCGCCGCGAAGAATGCTGCTAAGGGAGGGAAATTGATTCAGAATGCAATCAATGTTAGCCCGTCCCAACAACTGCAAGCCGAGCACACTAATTTCCTTGCGGGGACGGGGAGTCAATTTACGAGGAAGAAGACGCTGGAAACGGGGAGGGACCTGGCCGAGAGAGAGAAAGGAAAAGAAATACGAGACCAGCAGAAAAGGAATTCAGCCATTGATTCAGCAAGAGATTCAGCAACAGATTCCGTAGGTAGAGCAAGAAAAAAGGTAAGTAATCGCTCCTCTCAAGTTGCACGCGGCCTGCAGGCACTGGCGGCGCGGCGAAATAGGATTGTCCAGAGCTTAGGGGAACGCGGAAATAGTAGAAACCAACAACCTGGAGACCAACTAGATCATGCAGCCGAGTCCGAAACTGACGAAAACGAAATTGAAAAATCCTACGTCGAAAATTCGCTGCAATCCCTGGTTGAGAGATCTCTGACTGTGGAAAGGAGGCGGAACAGGGGAGACGGCAGTGCTACGGATCAAAATGTGGTGTCGATCGAGATGGGAAGCAGTCGGTACAGCAGCCCCCGGAGTCCTGGCTCTGGGGAACGTAGCATGAGTCACATCAGTAACTACGAGGGCCGCCACAACACATCAGTAACGATGAGTAGGAGGTCACACAGTGCTCCTATGGGACAGGGTCGACAGGCCCCTCCTGCCGCATTCGCGCCTCCGCATGTTTCGCCGCCATATGAAATTCATGTAACCCCACCTGGCGACCAAAATCAGCATATCACGCACAATCATAAGAAGAACAGTGGCAACACGCACAAGAATTCATCTGCGAAGTCATCTAGTAATTCTACCACGTATGAGAAGATTACCGCTCACATAAAGAATTCAAGCGGTGACTCGGGAAAGCAACTGAACAGAACCCTAGAGATCTTCCCACTGTCGAGCGTGGCCATAGCCACCCGGCCTACGGCGCCTATGCGCGCCAATACGAATTATGACGGTCGGAACGCTCCAACTCAAGTTACTCAACGCGAGCGACTCGCCGATTCGGACTCGATCGACACGCCAACAAGCGTCCCTCCGCTAGGGTCGTTGCTGGCGGGGACTGGCATCGGTAGCGAAACTCCCGACGAATTCACTTCGGAGTTTCTTCCCTCCGCTTCCGACGGACCGCT
>Ga0099798_10024_pt1 | contig 32899 bp, 36 predicted proteins | sample Uncmet_Sort29A_1_FD_89870 | JGI IMG/M metagenome (GOLD analysis project Ga0099798, IMG submission 89870) | Marine eukaryotic communities from CALCOFI LINE 67, Pacific Ocean - CN13ID_Sort29A_1 | ecosystem: Environmental > Aquatic > Marine > Oceanic | place: Pacific Ocean: Monterey Bay | collected...
TTTTTTGAACGTTCAAAAGAAGTTTTTCTTTTGAGACTCTCGAGAGTGAGTCTATATTCTTATGGTTTTTTTTCTTCAGCGACTGTACACTTCCAAAAATTCGCTGGTGAAGATATCTGGGCCCAATTTCACAATAAATAGGGCCTCCGGTTGACAACATGTTTTTAGAGCTCTATGTTACACAAAAACATGCAAAAAAGAAGCATGTTTGCATGTTTTTTTCCTGAGGGATGTGGGGCCAATCTGTTTCTTAGTTTGACAGCTACCCTCCAAACGGGCCGCCGAGGAAGAGCCTATCAGACCACAAACAAACCCCACATTGATCCCCAGAGTTAAATCATGCGGAATATTCCATAGCATACGGTATACCGTGTTTTTTTCTTTTATCTGTACAATCTATACATTGAGCAGCCGTACTTTTAAGAACTTATACGCTGCTTTGGATTTCTTCGCGTGAATCAATATCGCTAGCATTTCCCGGAATAATAAATAATCGTCAATCAGTGGAATCAACATTTACACAATCCGCAGTCAACAAACTCGTCAGTCAATGGAATCAGCATTTACACAATCAGTAGTCAACAAGAACAACTCCTACTCCTACCAGTTCCGCAGAGCATTCACCAAACAAGAACAATTTAGCATTCGCCAAACGCTTTCCTCAAACCTCTTTTTTCCGTTCCCCGATGTAATCGAACAGAACCACTCTCGAAAGTCTATCAAAAATGACGATGCAGTCTGACTATTAAAAAGTTTTAGAGGTCAAGGGAAAAACTGATACTCGCACATCACCACGCCGCCCGCGCGAGAATCTGTTTGATCAAGCGTCTTCGCCAGTCGGGAGGAGCATGTTTTCCTATCGTAGTGCGCAGATTGAAACGTAGAATCGGGCGTCTGGCTCGGGCGTAGGCTTTGGGAGAGGAGCGAAGCTAAGCCGCCGCACTGCGGAAAATCCACAAAACCATCCGCAAAACCGGGTCGGGCTTTGAGCACGGATAGAATGCGGTCGTAGTCGCCAAAGAATGGGTGTTGAATCAAAGCTCCCGAGAGCCCATGTCCCCATGTGGCGCACGCCACACCCCCGACGGAGAGGGTGTGTTTCCCCCGTTCGAGAAACAGGTTGTACACGAAATGCAGCTCGGGTTGAAAAATGGCGCGCGTTTTTTGGTGTTCCCCCAATGTTGCTCCGGATTCAGAATGAAGAAGTTCTTCCGGGGTAATCCAGCCGTGCTCTGGGAAAAAGACAGGGTGTCGCGGTGTTATCTGAATCAAACCCTCTCCTCCTCCGTTTCCATCCCCAATCTGAACCAACTTCTTCCCCGCCGCCCGTGCGAGCCGCACCACGCACTCCACCCTGGCATATTGATGCGCTTCCGAGCGACTCACGGCGGCGATATCGTCAGATGAGGAATGGGAGAACAACGAGGTCTCGGAAGAGCTAGTTGAACCAAACACGCGAACAAAATCTCCCTTCTTCACGTCCCTGATTGGAACTGCGACCGCACGCGAACAACCACGTAAGACCAGGACTTTCGACTCGCCCGAAAAGCAACCTCCACCGGCCCCGGCATAGTAGGTTTGCATGTTTGTGGTGCCACCTCCGGTTGCGTTTCCGCCGCCGTAGTTGTAGGTGGCGCCCCCCGCTGCCGCACAGGACTTCTTCGGAGGCGGAAGCGACAAAAACACTTCGTCGCCTTTGTCACGGTTTTCACGAAACATCTCGCCTCCGTACACCTGCAATCCAGGGTCCATGAAATTGGTGCACTGCTCCAATTGGTGAGAACGCGTCAGCGCCCTCAGGTAGTGCTTCCCCCACCGATTAAAACGCTCCTGTCCCTGCAACGCCTTGCTCATGCGCCCGTCCACCTCCGCTTTCAACGCCACCAACCGAGCGTCCTTCGTCGTTGCCGTCCTCGTTGGCGAGGAGGGGGAGGGGGAAGAAAACGCCTTCTGCAGCCGGGGAATCGCGTTGCCCAGCTTGCGTTTCAGCTCGTCCATGCTTTTCACGGCCGCCTTGCCCTTCTGGTTCGAGGCGTTCTCGATCGCGCGGATCCCCGTCTCTACGAGGTCCGAGCGACATGCCGCGACCGCCGAGTCCAGCGTTGCTGTCCGAGTGTTCGTGGCAAGCTCGACGCGTTTCATGGAAGAGTAGGCCAAAACAGTGCTCATTTTTTGGATCTTCATCAATATCATTATTAGGAGAACGAACATTAGTGCTCCGTAAGAATTATGATTTGTTTACCCGAAAATGGGCACTGATTTGGCCCACTCTCATGGAAAGGTTCCTCGAGCACGGATCTGGATACGTCAACACAGCCTCTAGATATTCACGGCCTGTGTCCGCGGAGGGAATGCGTTCCATATCGACCACAACCTCGCGCGGCTGGCCTAGCTGCAGCGGCCCGAGCATTGGCGTGCACATCAGTTCCCAAGGTATTCATTCTGTATTTCTGAACACTACAATGTCAACTTAATGGAACTGAGAAGAGAAAACGGCGTGAATAGTTTCCGTATAATATTAATTTACAGTCCCATCAAGAGTAATAACCCGGGGAAATGACGCTGCACAGCATGATCCACCTGCCCCAACTCTCCTCCGAAACGAGACGAGCAGCAGAACTGCCAGAACTGGAGGAAAAGTCGCGGAAACCGAGAACCGGGCCCGCAAATTTCGCGCCATTCTTCGGGCATAGACTCAGTGTGGCGGACTGCGAGAAGCTGCTCAACACGTTGGCCACGGCGTTGACGAAGGTCGTGCCCACAATCACAGCGTCCGGGATGAAGGCGTAGGTGCCTGCCCCTTCCACGGCGAGGTCGAGCAACAACTCGGAGTCGAGGTTGTAGCCAAAACCAAACGTGTTCACCTGGAACGAGAAATCGGGATACTTGTCCTTGTAGTCGTGCAACTCGGCGATGTGTCCGCGCGGAGGCAACACATTCGGCTGCCCATCCGTCAAGAGAAACAATGCCTTCCGTCTGTTCACGACGGTCGTCTCGATGAGGCGGGCATCAGTTTTCGAGTGCGGCCCGTGTAACAATAGCCTCTCTGGGATTTTAGTCACAAGTCTTACGTCTTAATACCGAGCAATTTTATTTAGACTAGTGGTCGTTCTAGCTAAGTTTGATGATATTAATGGAGATCGAAAAATCCGAACAGTGTTCTGGACCACTCTCAGTTTTCTTCTTGTTCTGTTGATTGACATCTTCCTTGTTTGCGCCGGGACCACCTTTCTTCTTCTTTCTCTTGTTCTTCTTGGTGTTCTGCTGCTTCTGCAGGGGGGCATTCGAAGAACCAGCGCCCTGCTCATTCTTGTTCAGGTCGTCTTCCGAGTCCGATGCAGGCGCGGGGACGAGTGCCTTCTCTTCGTCATCTGCCTCCCGTAGGGCATCCATACCCTGCAGCAAACCGGCCCAGATGTTCGTCGAACACTGCGGCGACATACCTGTTTTTTTTTTGACGGCACAAGATTTTTCAAAGCTCCAATGTCACAACGGAAACATGCCTCCTATGCCCATGCCGCATGAACAACCAGATTCCCATCGTAATCGACGACCAGAACAACGCTGAGTATGCTTTCGTATAGATATGCAGAAAAAATGACCCGGAAAAAGTTATTAGCTCTTAGTACCTTCGAGCGCCTCCAAGGCCTTCTTCCTGTTTTCTTCTGTCATGGGTTGCAAGGTGAAGACGGTGTTCGCGGTCGTGCTAAAGCCCACGAGCGCGAGGCGGTCCTGCGGGCCCAGAGAATGCATCACCGTCTTCAAAGCGTGCTTCACAATGTCCAGAATCGAAAGACCGTCCTTGTTGGGAACACCATCTGACTCCACGGCCAGCGTGCCCATCGACCCCGAAACGTCCACCACACAGGCGACATCCGTGCCAATGACTTCGTTCTTCTCCAGGGGAAAGGTCTCGGGAACCGTGATGGAAACAGCGACGGGAACGGCGGGCGCGTTAGTACCGGAATCAGGGATGTCCCTCGCCGGAGCGATCGACAGGAATGGCGCCAGAGACGGATCATCTGACGCAGCGTCTTCTGACTCGCCCGAAGAAACGTCGTCGGGCCATTCGTTGTCTTCCAACAGCTGGCGGTCTAGCTTTTCCTCCAGATCTACAGCCTCATCGAGATCTGCCGCGGCAACGTCGTCGTTCACGTGCATGGGCGGCTCCGGCTTCGAAGCCTCCCCTGAATCCGACGCGTCATTCTTCTTCGCAGACTCGTCCTGACCCGCCACAGTGTACACGCGCTGCAAACTCTGCACCCGTGCGCGGCAGATCGGGCACACGCCGCTGGTGCGCTTCACCACTTCCAGACACTCTTCGCATCCACACTGATGGCCGCAAGGAACGCATAGAAAATTCGCGGGATCCGTGAAACAAATCGAGCACTCGGGGGCACCCGAATTCGACGAGGACGTTCTCTGGATTCCGGGAGGCGCTGCGTTCGGAGGTCCCTGTAAACAACGCAGGATCGCCTCGGTCACTTCGCCAATTCCGGCCAGAGCATCGACCCTGTGCAGTGGTGTTTCGCTGCGGTCTTCTCTCCGAAAGAGCCAATCTGTTGAGGAAAAAACAAGACATACTTTTGTTCGAAATCAAACTCAAAAAATCAAAATCTCACCCCTAATTGGCTTCGAGAAGACCGCCCACATGTCCACTTTGCCGCTAAAATAGGGAAGAATTCTGCGGACCTGCCCCCTAAAGACGTCTAAACGCGTCTGAAATGAGCGGGGCTCGCCGTCGCCGTCGCGCTGGAAAACAGATACACCCTCTGGTACAGGCGCAAAGTCGGTGTGATAAATCTTTCCGGTGTCATTCGCGATACGCCGCCCGGGTACGCGTTCAGGGCAAATAAGCGGTCGTTCTCTGGGACAATTCGATGTTTGCAGACCCCGACTACCACTTAAAAAGACCAGAACGACAGTAGTAAATCGTTCCGTCTAGTTATGATTGATTTAACCCGAGAAAAACCGCGTATGTTCACGCAACGCCTTGTCGTTGGCCTCCAAAAACACGACGCGGTCTACAGACACCATCTTGTTCAGCATGTCAGCCTGCGCCTGCGTTCGGGGGAAACCGTCCAACAAAGCCCCGCGGCCACGGGGGAAACCGTTGGGGTATGCGTCCGAAGGACCTTCCGGTACAGAGCATTGTTTCAGCTTGTCCCGAACCAGGTTGATCACCAATTCATCGGGGACAAAACACCGGCGGTCGAGGTACTCCTGCACCCGATACACGCATTCCTCGGAGGAAATTCATCTCCAGCCCAAACATAATATTAATGGTCGAAGGGAACGATGATTATAAAACTTCATGCTTGCGTAGGTACTACATGTGATCTAAATGCCCCTGGAAAGATATGCACATACCTGCACCTGCTTGCCTAGATTCGTCCCTCTGGAAACATGCTCCCGGAACAAGTCACCTGTAGAAATGTGCACCAGTCCAAACTGCTTCTCCAAAATCTCGCACTGTGTACCTTTTCCAGGTGCTTTTTCTTCCTCTCACCTATTGTGGCCCACGCCGGTCCCCCCTTTTTCTTAATCTCAAGAGTCATTCGATGGCCCAGTTCTGCGACTATCATAACGTTATTATTGGGAATGAACGCACATATAGGTGTGAGGATGGTTTTGCTCAGACGCCGGTGCTCCCAACACGATCACCACGCGCCCGGAAAGGTCTGGCACGGTAGTCGTGGTACTATCTGCCTGCTGCGGATCCCGATTGACAATAGATCCACTGTTCATGTCTCGAAGACTGTTATCTTCTGCGCAATTGATCTTCGAGTGTTTTTTTCGTTCGTTATATTCCGGTTTTTTGAGTTTTCTTCTTGGTTGTTTTCTTCCTTTTTATCTACCCGGGTAGTCTATTCAAGTCCGAATAGATGAAATCGCTTTTCAATCCTTTTTTTCTTGTATGCTACTGTACAAACGATTTGGGAGGGTAGTGGGACGGTGAATGTTGGGACAAACATGGGGACTGCAAACGAAACGACGGAGTCCTTTTCCGATGTGCAATGCTGGGCCTTAACAAGATATTCACAACGCCTGTCCCGGCCAACGGATATGAGCTCAGACCCCATGTGGTACCTGACCCCACTTGTACCCGACCTGGTACACCCCTCCACCCGACTTCCACCAGGTTTTCCAAATGATGAGGAATAATGCGGAAAATGTACGGCCAAAGTACTGCAAAGTTCCGTACATCATTCCCAATATAAGAAAACAATCCCGATGTGAGCAATATTTCGACATGTACACTCTGCGTTCTACGTGGAACTGCTATACCCTTACTCACTACATGTTGTGATGATCGACATAATGACATTATGCATCATGTCTTCATCAAGAAAGCAACTTTAACGAATAACTGTGTATTTACTACTGCTGGTATACCTCATTTCGTTGATAACAAGCAAGAACGGTTCGATGGACGCAAATTTCGCATGTAAAATTTTGTCCATACAAGAAAATCTTCCCCCCGACCCTCGTCTCCGATACATTGCATTGTTACAGCAAGACAACGCAGAATTCAGGGGCCCAGATATGTTCATCCAATCCTCCTCAGACAGGGCAATGCCGCACCGATTCGTGGAGCCAAAACTCATCAACGACCATGTATTCTTCGCCCACATCGATGGAATACCCGTGAGACACTAGCAACTCTCGCACGCGAGCGTATTTACCGAATTCTTTCAAATGGTTCACTTCCAACGCTATCGCGCCGACGATAAACTCGTCAAAATGCGCAAATAACCCCTCCAAGATACCGAGCTCCGAGCCTTCCACGTCCAGGCTCATGAAATGTATAAAACGTCTCTTTTTCTTCTTCTTCGTCGCTCCTCCAAACTGCCGTTCGGACAAATCATTCTTCGATGATGATGATGACGATAACCCAATGCCGTTTAACAAAACCCTCCATGAAACAGACGGCACGACGACGTAACGCCGCTGGTATTCCTTCGGGAACACAGACTCGTCATCCAGTAGGATCTCGGCGGAGCCTGCCTCCATTCTTTTTTTGCGTGAGACGCATTTCTCCGATCACGATCTGCAATTTTGCCTGTTTGCGTGAGAATTAATTTTGGGTTGGCTCGAAATAAAAACGTGGCGCAACCAGAGAAAGGCACAACACATGGTTTGATTTTCACGAGCTCGTCGATGCCCGCATTCGCCTCCAGTGGCAGCAGAGATCTCCACAACGGTCCACCCCCGTCGTACGCCGGACGCTGCCCCGCAAACAGACGAGGCTGGGCGTGTTTTAGCGCAGCAGTCACGTTGAGCGATAAAATAGAATTTCCCTGGTGTAGATCGCCAAACGGATCGACAACCACGGACATGATCCGGCCTGGGGCTTCGGCAAGCCCAAATTCGGCCTCGCGCGCCTTTTCCTCATCGGATAACAATAGCCCCTCGACAAGCTTGCAGGTCCGCCCGGAATACGTTCTTGTCTTGGTAAACGGCTCTACACAAACTCCTTTCCAACCTAACATGTCCAGCAACCAAGTGTTGGAAATGACGAACCCCTGCGCGGAGCCTATGTCAAAATAATAGAACTCATCGTTCACCTCCTCATCCCCAAAATTGTTCACAAAATCCTCATTCACGCCCACAAACCACTCGGACGAGCTGCAATTGTACACCTGTAGCACCCACTTGTCTGCGCCAAACTGCGAGGGGAAAAACACGTCCGGCCTGATGCGATCCTTCTGTCTTACGGAACCATTTGACAACGCCGCTTGAGGAGACGCGGCAGTAATAGTATCACCGCTCCTCCGAAAATGAAGGCGATTGGAGGCGCGCTCGACCCGTCTCCAGACGTCGCCCTTAGGGAGGATATTCCGAAACGCGGACATTACCGAAAGAGCAGTGTCGAACTGACGTTTCCTGCCTTCGTTCTTGTCAACGTGTTGACGAGTTGACGAAGGCCCGACAGGTGGGAACAACTCGCCCCGAGCGGCTTGTTGCACTGCGTGGAGGACGGCGCTGTCTTCCGTGCGGCTGATGACTGTTGCTGTTGTCCCGTGAGCGTCAGCGGTTGCTGCTATTATTCCAGACACTGAGGACGGTGCAGTGGCGTTCGCTGACATCCGCGTGTTTTTGGAACTCCACGCCGCCAACTCCCTACAAATTCGAGTTTTTCCCGCCGCGCACTCGGGACTGCTCTCGAACAACTCAAGCGGGTCGCTCTCGACAGTCCACTTTGACGGGTATATCTGCTTGTCGTTCACCCAGGTGTAGCTCATCTGCGCGTCGTGGAAGGAGTAATGAATCTTATGCAGCAGCCGCCAAATGGGCCACGGGCCCAGAGTTCCTAGAACGAGGTCGGAGTCCACCGCCGCAGTCGCAGTGTTGTGGCGGGAAACACTCCCGGTCACTGTTGTGTTGCTCACAACTACAGTCCCACGAATCTGGGTGGTGAATTCGCCATACGGTCCAACCGCAGATCTCCAGACAAACCGCTGCCCGTGCAGGCGATTGCCAGTGCCGTCGTAGACATCAAAACTTCTCCCGAACCCACGCTCGTCGGAGTTTGGCAGCGCCACGCTCCGTACCCACGTCTCCAGAACCTGTTGAGCACGCCTTACATGTGCAAGAATCTCCGGCCGGTTCGCTGCATTGTAGGCCTTTAACAGGTACCACACGACGTGATCCAGCTCGCACCTCGAGACGGATGGGTGGAAGACCCGGAACCGCATCTGGTCAGCACGAATAGTATCACGACCGAACCAACCACCAAAGAAGGAACTGGTGTCATGTAAAACATGGTCCGCCCCTTTCCCCGTCGTCCCCTCACCCGACGCGAGTCGCGACTCCCCTTCTGCGCTCTCCTCCTCCAACGGTAAATGAAAAACATCCGCATATTCCTGCACTCTGGGCCGATTCAGGCGCATTGTGATGGTGTGGATGGCCTCTGCCCATTCTGCCGGGCGGAATTCCTTTCTGCACGCCCCGGCGCGATCGGCGCCCTGCCCCTTTGGAGGATCGGCAATGTCTCCTGAATCGTGGGTGGTGCGCATTGGTGGCGCGCGTTGCGTTGCAATGTCTCCTGGATCGAGGAGCACAGTGTCCTCTCGGTGTGTGCAAGCGTTGGCATTCTCAGCGTGACAATAGATCTCGTTCCGCAAACTCAAAGCCGAAAAATAAGACCATTTTGACTGAATAATTTTGCTCCACTCCAGTGGAACATGCCCGCCCGGAAAGGGGTACCGCGCCTCCTCCACCCCGCCGGACCGCCCAAGGAGAGGGTTGTTGTTCGGATAGAGATATGTCGCGCAGAGCAACACTCCAATCGGACATCCAGCAAGGGTATAGGCTTTCCCGCCTTGAGCACCATCATTCGTTTCGCGAGCACGAGAGTCACGTTTCGAGACCACAAACCCGCCCGCAGGCTGTCCGCGCTGGTAGTGTGCCCCAATCACCTCGTCGCAACGACCCACATGCTCGATGAGACTGTCCGCAACGTACTTATTGATGGTGGTCGAATGCACAAAAACGTCGCTGTGGCGGTGGTTTGCCCACAGCGCGTCTCGCAACTGCCGCCACTCTCCGTGAAAGAAACCGGGCGGAAAATGGCAGTACAGGCCGGCAGGGTCCGAATCATGCGGGTCGCCAGACTCTTCGCCCCCCCCCCCTGTTCTTGTTCTTTCTCCCAAAACACGTCGTGTACTCTGTCGGAGAAAACCGCACTGGCCGATGCGGAGGCCAGTGTCGATTTCCACGGAGAGAATAAAGCAAACAGCAGGACTGCCAACAACTGAATCCGAATCGCGTCCATGACCTCAACTGAGTGTTAATTTAACTTTCACCACCCATGTACTACAAGAGGCCCAGAGCGATTGGGGATCCGATAACGCCCAAGACTGACACTGCCCAATTTGCTGACTTTAGTATGAAGAACCAATGGGCCTGACATTCCTACTTAAAAATAGAATTTACAAACTCACAGGCACGGCTCGCTTACTTAGGCCAGTTGATAATCAGCGTAATAAACACTCGGTCGATGTAGTAAACACAATGGCGGGTGGTCTTCACGCACCATCGACCCGTCCCCCCCCAGATATTATTAACCGATCCCCCCACGGGCCCACCGTTCCGTCCCGCGTTGAGCAGACTCACTGGAGGATGACACTTCGCAATTTGTTTCGTCAAAAACATAGATTTGACACACCATTTCACTGCCTGATCACCGCTCAGCGTGATCCCACTGCGGCAGGAGTTTCTTTTTATAAGGTCTGAGCAATGAATGTGTGTATGTTACCAACATGTAACTACTACTGTAACGCCGCGACGCGAGTTGTGAACTCAGCTGTCTCGGCCTGTGAAGGCCCCCAACCTGTCTGCCAAACCTATGCATGCCTCGGTTGCAGGGGTGTATGTGATGTCGCTGTTGCACACTTATGTCGACCCAGTGTGCCATGACACGGTCACTAAAACGAACTTTAGAGGCCCGCAAGGGGCTGAAAATCACATATGAACTACTCAAGTGCGCACGTTTCTCCGGGGTAAATAATTCATAATTCTTACGGAGCAATAATGTTTCGTTCTGGTCTAGTATAATAGAGATTGAAAAATATACCTTCTAGAAAATTCCCAATTAATTACCCCGGAGAAACGTGCTTACAACTACTCAAAACCAGAAAGGGGAAGACCGACTTACCAGGGGTCAATTCCAACCTCTCGTTTTTTGGGTGAACATTTGTTCCCCATTTAGTAAAACTCATTTTGATCACGACCCGCCCGATAGAGTGGCATTTGTCGGGTCTCGTACATATCAAAATTTCCAAAAAAAAAAGCAACTGGCGTCTGATCAATCCGTTGCACAAAACTCCGAACCGATTGATGGAGAAAAGACGGAGGTGCATATCTTTGGCCCCGAAACACTGTCTTGAAATATATTTGCTTTCAGTAGGGCTATGAAGAGCTTATTCTTCTCGAAATTCTCATACCCGATCTCCATCATCCTGGACCAGAACGAAACATTATTGCTCCGAAATAATTATGATTTTTTTGCCCGGAAAATGGGAGTGAGAAATATGATTCGTAGAAACGAGAAGAGAGTTTTTGAGTTTACGTCCATAAACCCCGTGCTGTCCTAAGACACCGTAACTGCGTATTTTTTCACTTCCCGGACATCTGGAAGAACAGCAAGAGTTTCAGCAATGGATAGAAGATGTAGTACAGGAAGATCATGAAAACCATGCCAGAGACACAGTAGCCCATCCCCTCACATCTGTTATTAATAGTTTTTTGCCGACACTCACGGTTCAAGCGGAGATTTGTTTTACATTCCTTCCACAACCCGCGCTTAAAGGGGCGATTTTCGTCAATTTGCTTGATGAACGCCTTTCGCAAGGCGGGCACGCTGGCAAGACGCGTATGGATGCCTTTGGCCTCCTCACGGATTTCCTGCTTTCCCTGAACACTCGTCTGACGCGTGGTGCCGCCACGCTGGATAATGCGCTGCTCCGCCTGCTGCTGCTGCTGCTGCACTCCGTCCTGGTTGCCTTGCTGCCCATCCCCAGAGGCGGAGGGGGGACTGTAAACCTGCCCTTTCTTTTCATTCTCCTGCATGCGAAGAGCCTCCGCTTGTTCGGCAAAACCGCCGCACAACGCGGCACACGCCGCCACCAGAAACCACTTCATTCCCGTCTTCATCTTATTCCAGTCTTCTCGGTGTGTGTGTGTTGAGAAGAGAAGGGCGGGGGGGTGTTAAGACACGTGTGTCAGTGTTACTATTTAGCGGTCTTACAGCCTAGTAAAAAATGCTGACTGTTGGTACAAACTCCTGTGATAATGACGTGGTTTTGTGAATAGAGTCCATGAACAGAGGACAACATCTCCTTCTGACACCTTCCGTTTCCCCATCTATGTATCTCGCTGGCGCCCTTCCCAATCCCCTTCGCGCGGGTTTGAATTGTTATTGTTGAATGCAGTTTTCTCCATGTTCTTTGACCGCCTTGTATCTTACCACAAATGGAGACTCTGATGATCGGTGGATTCGCGAGTCTCAGAGAGTGACTCGGGGAATGTCTCGCGCTCAACAACACGTCACAACTGGACAGACGGGAACAACAGCATATCTCTCTACGACTCGGACTGCAGGAAAATCATATCCAAATGATGCGTTGACATCATTGCGCACAACTGTGATCAGAGAGATACTATTCGCCCACTCCGCCGAATACACTCAATACGCAAATGCCCCGTGGAACCCGCTAGGAACACGCACGGGTATTCGCAGACGACAAACTTCTTCCAGAGTACGTGCGTTCCAAATCACAAAAAAGGACTCGATCACCCTCTCCCCGCGCGCATTATGATTTGTGCTGCCATCTGCTGGTAAAGATGGTGCCTGCTCCCGACCAGACTCCTCCGACTTGACGGCAACGGCGGCCGCCTTCGTCCCGCACCAAGACGGGGGCGGTGGCGGCGGGGACAACTTCGACACAAAACTGAAAAGGTAGCCATCGTCTTCTTCAGATTTTTCTGGCGGCTCGGCGGCGCCGCCCAGGGGGGAAGGCGCTGACGACTTTTGTCTGGGCTCATACTGCACCTCGCCGCAGACCTCCCCCTTCTCGATCAACGAGACGCGCCCCACGATGCGATTTTCAAACATGTCGTGCTTCAGAAAACCATGGAACGAGTTCTCCGGAACGTTTCGGGGAAACGGCTTCGTCTGGGTGACTTCCTGACACGCCAAATACGCAAACCGCGATGGGTATCCAACAAGCTTGTCGGAAATGCGCGGAAACTCCGTCACAAATCGCAGTGCGTCCGGGGTCTTCTCAAAGACATCCACCTGGCCCGTCGACAAATTCAGCACGATCTTCGAAACTTGCGGCATATCTTTCTTCGGATCAAACACCGGGTGTGTCACGTGGTCAATGTCGATATTTCCGTAGTAAATGCAGCCACACAGAGTGATCTTTCCCTCGAAAACGTCTTCTATTCTTCCCAATTTCTTCGTCTTCTTCGAAGTTTCCCCTCCAATATCCTCCCACGCGTTCGCGAAATGGTAGCAATAATGTGCAGGCAACTCGAACCACATGATCTTGTCGGGAACTCTCCGGCGGCAGCGGGGAGGTTTAGAGTCCTCCCCCGAAGCACTGCCCGACGACCGGAAACGTCGGCGCGGAATAACGCCATACCAGGCCTTACCGCCCTGTTCTGCCGGGCAGAACGCAAACGAAGGTTCGCCCTGCGCCACTTGCAGGGGTTGGAAATAGCGAGGCAGATAGGGTATGATTACATAATGTTCTGTGATCAACGCGTCGTGCATCATGAACGGCCTTGTCAAAATTTCGGGATCCAACACGTCAACCCTATCCACGACCTCATCGCGGTCATTGATAACTGAGTACTGCACGAACGGGGGTCGCAAATCCGTGCCCACATTTTAACTGGGCAAATAATTCATAATTCTTACGGAGCAATAATGTTTCGTTCTGGTCTAGTATGATGGAGATTGAAAAATATTTATTAAATATTTTTTTGAAAATTTAATATTTTTTTGCTCAGTTAAAATGTGCTTACCGCAAATCCAACGAGTACGAAAACACATACAACTCCCCGGTGCGATGGTCCTTCCTCGGATGCGCCGTGCAAGAATGCGTCAATTCCCCCCCAAAATCCTCGTAGGGCTTGCTCAGGATGTCCATGGGAAATTTGCATGGTCTCCGAATAAATCGCTTCGACCCCTTCTTCCGGACGAACTCCGGCCGCTGCTGTCCCTCCTTAGGCTGCGAAGCCGGATCGAATGCGGGCATATCTTCGTCTTGACCTGGCAGCAGCATGCGGTCTCGGATAGAAGAGTATATGTGTTGTTGCTGCGTAGCGGTTCCCTTCATAGCCCTGGTATTATTGGCCGGCTCGTTCCGCCCCAAGTTCTCATTAGCACCAGGAGCCGTGTCGCGCACCAGCTCGATCCCCATGGGAAGATTGGGCTCGCACAATGTAAGTGCATCTCTCCGGAGCAATTAATTGTGATATTTCAGAAAATGATATTTTTCAATCTCCATCATACTAGACCAGAACGAAACATTATTGCTCCGTAAGAATTATAAGTTATTTGCCCCGGAGAGATGCAGGCACCTCGCACAATGCGTACACTTTTGCATTGTGCTGCACAATCGCTGTGTTGGCGCTGTGGTTGCGGAGATCGCCACCCAAACGCGCAAAATAGCCCAGGGATTCCGCGCAAAAGTTGAGAAACATTTTCAGAAGGCCGGATTTGCCCTGGATATCCCCGATACGAGTGTACCGCGGCCGATTCGCAGCGGTTTCCGCCACCAATCGCGGCGTCTTCATCTGTCTGTTCACATACGAAGCGATCATTCTTTTGCCCCCCTTTGGGGACGAAAAACTCACCGCGTGCACCATCCCATCCCCGTCGAAAATGTGGTTCCCCATCGGGGACAGGAATCGGGGATTCGGGCCATTGCGCAAGTAGGTACCCAGCGGAAAATCCTCTGGGATTCTACCAGACACCACTTCCAACTCCTCGACGTAATTCTCAAAAGCCACCGGGCGCCAGTATCCGTACAGGAAAGACTCCTCAGAGCTCTGGTGCACGGAAGAGCCCTCTGAGCCTGGTGGAACGTTTACAAATAGGTCGTCGGGTTCTCTAGCCAGCTCCTGTTCGTACAAATTCGTCACCCGGGGGCGGCGCCCCCCTCCACCGGCGCTACTGGACCCAGCAGCAGCGGTCCAGATGAGAATTGCATGGAGCGGTTCGTACACGAGCCTACCCCACAAATACGCGAAGGAAGAGAATAGGTGCAGACCCACTTGCGCTGCTATGTGGGTTGTTGTCGGGGACGTTTTTCCCTTCATGGTGTTGTCCCAGAAAATCTTTTGCGTAATACCTAAATTAAAATTACCGCTCCCAAATTTTGAAAGACAATCTTGACTGATCCAACTGAGAGGTTGTTTGCGTGACGCATGACCTCAACTGACAACTGGGCATTCCCACTGGGAAATTCTGCCAACGCACAGAACACTCCACACATTCCAGCGATCTCAGTCCCCACCCCTTGACCCCTCTCCGTTATAATAGTATACTAGACCAGAACGAACATGAATCAGAATGCTCCGTAAGGCAGTAGAATTATGGCTTGCAGTAATTGACCCGGTAGTCGATCATGCTCCACGGTGCAATCGGGTTTTCCATCTTCTTTGAATACGAAACGAAACCCACACACAAACGTTAGAACTCGAACGGTTTTTGTGGACAACTTAGCCCGACTAACAGATGGTAGTATCGCCGCCAAACGTCTTAACACGTGCTTCACCATGAATGTAAAATACCGAAACGATGATATGAGCGCTGTTCCAACGATAGCAGTTCCCAATGCAATCAATCTGAACCGAATGACAAATGTACTAGTCAACACCGATAACCAACGAGAAATGAATTCTATTGATGGTCAAGTCCGAGAGCGTGATCGAGATTATGAGAAATTGTGTACAGAACTCTCCAGCAAAGAAATTGTTTCCACAGAACTATGACATGTTATCCTCAACGACGTCAGTCAACGAAGAGATGTATACTCACAGCAAAATGCACATTGTGTTTAATGACATCTAACAATGAGCCTACTAGTGGGCCGATCGACTCGCCCACATTTATACTAAGAAGAAGAAGAATAAGATGTTTACTCACAGCACAAACGACCCCCACCCACCAGTGCCGCACTACACCTATTAAAGTTCTTCGTCACCTTCGGACGACGGAGGGCTAGCACTAGTGCGCGCATTTCTCCGGGGTAATTAATTGTCAAATGTTCCATATTTCTATTTTCCGATCTCCATTATAGTAGAGCAGAAGTTGAACGAACATTTGTGCGACCCCGTAAGAATTATGACTTAACTACACCGGAGACCTGCGCTTATAGCACTACTGGCGCTGCTGGGGGGAGTCTCGTCGTCCGAGGAGGAATCTTCATCCGATGCGATCAGTTGCGCGAGTATGTTGCGGCGCTGTACCAACCAAGTCTTCTGCTCGGGCTTCATGGATCCGCCCTGCATCTTCTGCAGCCTCGCATCCTCCTTCTGCAGAGCGCCGAGATCGGCGGAACCCATCTTCTTGATGTATCCCTTTTCCTTGTCGCTGCAGGAAGCCTCCTCGTCTCCAACCGAGCAGGCGGGGGACGCCAAGTTTTCCTCCGCGAATTTTTTGAGTTCAGCAAACCCGCGGCCTCCTTCATAGTCCTTGGGGAGGAAGTTCGACTCCTGGTTCATGTACTTCAGCGTCGGATAACCCTGCACGCCGTTCTGCTCGCACAAGTGCGCACATTTTAACTGGGCAAATAATTCATAATTCTTACGGAGCAATAATGTTTCGTTCTGGTCTAGTATGATGGAGATTGAAAAATATTCATTAAATATTTTTTTGCTCAGTTAAAATGTGCTTACCTCGCACAACTCCCATTCCTCTCGTAACTGCATCTCTCCGCGGTCGCAATTTTTTCGGAAAATTTCGACCCAAATGAATATTTTTCAATCTCCATTATACGAGTCGACATCTCACCAGAACGAACATTATGGCCGCGACCCCGTGAGAATTATGAATTATTTGCTAGTTCCGGAGAGATGCAGACTACCCCGTTCCTCGGTACAATCCACGTCGGCAATCACCACGGACGTGTTTCCTTCAAACTCGCCTGCCAGTTTGTCCCAGTCAGGCTTCATCGCCTTGCAGTGGCCGCACCACGGTGCAAAGAATTTCACGAACGACGCCTTGCCCGAGTTCCGCGTCACATCGTTGAAATCCTTCCCGGTCAGCAACGTGGCAGCGCCGTCGGCACCAAACGTGTGGCCAAAAAGGTTTGTCAGGAAAAAACAGAGGCTCTTCTTTGCAGAAACCATTTTACTGGCTTTTCTTTCTTCGGAGCAGCCTGTTTTTTTCTTTCTTCGCTCGATCAGTTTTCCACTTAATACCAACCAGAGGGTATCGGCCCGTGAAGGATAATAATGCCTGCTGGGCAAATTGTTTGCGGCAGATGATTTTGGCAATGCGTGATAAGATTTCGCGCACGACGAATCACTATGTTTGGAAACGAACAACGCACTGCCTATTAAGAAAAACCCTTTTCATACCGCACAATTGAACTGCAAGACTTCTCTTATGCTAACACAGAGTAACCGTACTGTCCTTTCATTTCAGTCAAGATGAGCCTGAGAAGAACACCGTCTAATCACGTCCCCTCCCCCAGTAATACCCCAAACAGAAGATGGGAGAAACCACCACACCAATACAAACCGTGAACATTTTTTTTTTTTTGAATTCAGAAACAATAAATGGCATTGGGTATGCAGGAAGAACAAGCGGATGAGTGTCGTCATGCATATATGCAGTCTGAAACTAGCAAACATTACATTTCCCACAGAAGAGAGTCCGACCTTGGAAACAACAGTCAGTCTCCACACTACAGTTTTGATGCAGAGTGTCTTTATGTTCCCCCCCCGTTCTCCCGAGTATTACCATTAACGCTTGCGTTTAACAAAACAAAAACCCATATTATCCCGACTACACTGGGCCCTGCTCGGCATTTAAATTTTCAAATGTCCCCTATGTCGTCATAGGTATTAATCACAAAAACTTCAACTGCCCAAATGTTTGCTTATTTCGCTGCTAAACGCCATGGCTTGCTGCGCGTCCACCTTCTTCAGCAGCGTATTGGCGTTGGCTTGTAGGAGAAACAAGCGGAACGACATGTTCTGCGTCTTGTTGATAATCTGTTCGTAGACGTCGTCGTCCTCTTTCGGAAAAAATACTGTTCGCTTATCCGGATCTATCCTCGCGTGCAATGAGCCCTCGCGGATGAGAGACACGATCCACTCCTCGGCGGTGTCCTGGGATTTTTTTTTGGGAGAAGATTTATAGACGTCACCTGAGCAGAAATGGGTAAATACGAAATACGGGGAGTGCATGTTACGAAAATTTTTTTTTGATCATGGACGAATTAGGAAAATTTTTTAATACGGTAAATACGGGGCGGTGTCCTGGGATTTTTTTTTGAATTTTTATTGGAGTAAGACTTTTCGAGTCTGGCAAAAGTGCTGCTGAAACACTATCTCACAGAACATTCTGACATACTGATCAGTTTACCAATCCTTCTCGGATCAACGAAACTCAAAGTTCCAGGATGTTTAATAGTTGCCGCCAGTGGCAGTCCTGTATGACATGTGTCTATGTCGTTTTCCATTCGTCATTTGGATCCGATGAGGGGGGGGGCAGATTCCAGAAGGCCTTGGTTACTAATGTGAGGGCAACAAAAAGAACAACATAATATTTCTCATACCCGATCTCCATCATCCTAGACCAGAACGAAACATTATTGCTCCGAAAGAATTATGATTTTTTTGCCCGGAAAATGGGGAAAAAGTGTCGAACTATTTGTGTGTACCGCGCTCATGTCCATCTTGTCCGCAATGGTTTCAATGTCGACGCACTGGTGGATTCTGCAGTAAATGTAGAATATGCCCATCCTTGCCTGGGTCCGGAAATACTCTGCCTTTTCGCATAAAAAGAAGTCCTGCTGCAGAACCGCAACGTTTGCCAGTTCGTTTCTTGCCTTCTCAAAATCCATGTCTTGGTACAGCGCCAACAAAAATTCCACGAGCGGGTCGGTGTATCGGTCCCTGTCCTGCGTTAGCACGTGCAGCAAATCCTTGCTCATGTGCTTCACCTTCTTGTTGTGGATCACAAAACATGCAGCGACGTACCGTAGAAGATGGGGGAAATACTGCTGGATGAGCGCGAGATATTTCTCACTCACAAAGATGTCGATGCACCGCGATACTCCGGGCGCGTTGAATTTATCCACCGGACATTTAAAAATGCAGAACAACAGCCAATGCACAATCCATTTCCGCTGCTGCACGATCATGTGGAGCTGGCCAAATCCGTGTCCTTTTTTTTCAAATTTGAGAAATTTTGTAATAAAAATCAAATAAATTAATAAAAAAAAAAATATTTTTTAAAATAAATATTTTTCGATCTCCATTATACTAGACCAGAACGAAACATTATTGCTCCGTAAGAATTATGAATTATTTGCCCGAAAATGGACACGGATTTGGCCAGCTCATCATGTGCTTAGTCATCTCCACGCAGCCCTCAATGTAGTCATCCAGAAGCGCGATCACGTAGGCGGCTTGCTCCCACTTCTCCCCGGTGAGAATGTAGCACGCAGCCTCGCCCCAATGCACCGCCAACACCTTCTCCATGGTCATGAACAACCCGTGTTTGGGGTCGGCCTCCAGCGACTTCATGATGCCCCTGTAGTTTGAGAGAAGGTCCTTCGCATTGTCGTAGTGCCCGATCTGGTAGTTCAGCTGCGCAAATTTGAACAAGTCCTCGAGCATCTGTTCGGAGATCTGGTGCTTGTCGTGCAGTGGGGTGGGGGCACGGGTCATTTCCCGGGGGGGAATTAGTTTTTCTTCAAAAAAATATAATTCACCGTCGTCCTCAGATCGATTTAATGTCATTGATGATTGTTACTAGGAACGGAAATCGAATTACCCCCCCCCCGGGAACTGCCCCTCACCGGTTCTCAGAGACTTGAAGGACCCGCATTTTTTCAAATTATCCACCTCCTGCGGCACCTCGCACATCGAGAGCAACGGCTTGAGGGACGTTGTGAGTTCGTCCAGGTTCTCCTGTAACTCTTTCATGTCCCTTTCTTTCATCAGGCCGTGCTCCTCCAGCAACGTCGCAATCTTCGTTTGCTTCATCGCCGCAAGCTTGGCAGAAGTGTAAGCACATTTTAACTGGGCAAAAAAATATTTAATGCATATTTTTGGATCTCCATTAATATACTAGACCAGAACGAAACATTATTGCGACCCCGTGAGAATTATGAATTATTTGCCCAGTTTAAATGTGAGCACTGGCAGAAGTAAGCGAGGGACCGTCGTGCAGCTTCTGGGCTTCCAGCCAGTGCAGCAACATCAAAATCAGGTGCGGATCCAAATACTGGGTCATCTTGCACACCAAGTCATAGTTGTCGCCCGCCATTTTTGCCGAATTTTTCTTCCTTCCCAAAATACTAATAGAATTTGAATTGACACCGTCTGATACGAAAGTGGTTCGTCGTTTACAGTTGATAACCCTAGCCTCCTTTTCTCGAGATTAAAAGGGAACACCGAAACTGTCCTACTTTCCTTCACACATGTGGATCTGAAGGGGTGATTCGCGCTCCTCCTTTAGTACGGCCCTGCTAACCCCGGGTTCCCCCGACCCCCCGAATGTTTTGTACCCGACTGATTATGTGGGCGTGAAACATGAAATTCTATGAATGGAATCCGATCGAGTCTTGTTCGCGCAAAAGATCTCGGACACAAGAAATTTTGTGATTCGCGCATAGGAGAAGATACAAAGTTAAGATACAAACGTTACTACGGTGCAATAAAGGGGTTACAGGCGGAAAATTCGAAAGAACCTAGAATGCAGGATAACTTGGTTTTAGCACGACGGGGCGACTCTCCCCTTTTTCTTCGGAACATCTATATGACGTTCTGTGAATTATGTTAACAAAAAGAGGAATCTTGATTCTATGACGTGACAATGACTAGATAGTCTGACTGACGGCAGTTCTGAAATCGGCGGAGCAATGAATTACGGAATCTCAGGCACTACGATTTCCTCCTGGAGATGAATTCCTGGAACAATATTAATGCGAGACAATGTTCTAGTGAGAAACTTTTTCTCGAAATTCTCACGCAAGAAATAGTGATTCTAAGCCATAGACGAATAGAAGTGAGAAATGGAGAAAATTAAATGCAGGTAGCAGTCGGCAAACACTCCAATTAGCTCTCTGCCTCGGGGAGAAGCAGAGGCACGGCCCCAAACTGCAACTCCACGCTCAGAAAAAAAAGGAGCGTTTTGTTTTTTATGAGAATACCCTATTGCAATCGCGTTTTCGTAATACGATTTTGTCACATCGAATTCCTTGCGTGAAAGAATGAGGTAAGCGGTTGTTCTCGGAGTAAATTGCAATTACTTTCCATCTCCATTATGCTTGGGCAGAACGAACATTTATGCTCCGTAAGAATTAGGAATTATTTACCCCGAGAAAAACCGCGCACAAGAATGAGTCGCTCGCCTTCTGTACATCCCATCCCGCTTGTTGCAGGGACCTGATCGAGTCGGCGTCCGTTGCGCCCGTAATGCTCTTGAATTCGTTGATCTTCCCCAGCTGTTCCATCTGCTGAGGATCGTGCGGTGACTGCTGCGGGAGCAGCACGGGTTGTGGCTGCGCAAACAGCAGATTTTCATAAAATTGCTGTTGCGGTGGCTGGGGGACTGCAGCAGGCACGAATGCCGGGTTTCCCTGTTGGGAGAAACTGGGTCCTCCCGGAGCGGCCAATCCCCCTAAATCGTACGCAGCCATGGAGGGTGTGGGCATGTTCCGGTAGGGGTTCTCGCTGTATCCCCCGGCGTACATCGGTTGCGGCGCCGCCCCCGGGCTGGGAATGATAGTCGAATGATGCCCGGCTGCGTTGTATCCCATGGGAGGCTGAATAAAGGCCTGCGATTTGCGCAATTGCTTTCGCGCGATGGCGGAATCCCTCTGCTGATGCTGCTGGTGCTGCTGCTGCGGCTGACCACCTGGTTGTTGCTGGTCCTGCGACAAAGGAGGAGGAGGAGGGTGCATGATCCCGCCGCCGGCAGCTATGTGCCCAATGTGTGCTTCCTCGCCCTCGGTGGGCGGCGGCGCAGAGTAGGCAAAACCGATAGAACTCCGCGAGGTGTTTCGAGGCGACATGTCTTGTTGTTTCCCAGACGGCACAATGTAGTCGGTGTCAAAACCCATGGTGCCGCCGCTAAGGGCCATTTCCTCCTCAGCGGCAGTGCTTTTTTCCTGAAAGTACTGTTCCACGGCGCGGTCAATCTCCCACTCACAAATCTCCAAAAGCGCGCGGCACTTCGTTTCATCCCCCTGTAGCTCCAAAACCTCCATCAGTTCTTTCACCTTGCGCTGCTGCTTTTTCTTCGCATTTCCCGCACTCGCTTTCGGCTCCTCAGAAGAGGTTTTCTTCCTGGCTTCCAAACTTCCCCGACGACACCATTTCTCCGCCGCGACACCCACGTCCCAGCCAGCCTCTTCCAGTAACGCGTGGCATTCGTCATCACTGATCTGACCTTCGGAGCCAGCAATCTCTCGCATTTGTTTTACCAAAGCTTTTCTTTCCAGTTTTCGCTTCCTCCGCTTCGACTGGGCGTCGAACAGTTCCTTCGCCTCTGGGACGCGCATGCCGACCTGCTCTAACAGGTCCAGCGCCTGCGCATCCGTCCATTCCTCTCCGGCGCGTTTGGCATGCCTCAGAATCTTGCGAATTTTCCTTTGCTTTTTCTCCTCGTGCTGCTGCTCTTTGACCACCTCCAAGACTTTTGCTTGGTCCCAATCAAACTGCTCCAGCAACCTCATGCATTCCCGCGGCGACCCATTCCCGCCCAGCGCCAACTGCAGCGCCTGAACTTTTTCCTCCTTCTCACGCATGTCGGCCACCCGCAGCTCCGTCTCCCGGCGGGCGCGCTTCTCCTCCTCTCCCATTTTCCGGGCAAAAAAATCATAATTATTTCGGAGCAATAATGTTTCGTTCTGGCTTAGGATGATGGAGATCGGGTATGAGAAATATTATGATTTTCTTTACTTCTTCTGCTGGATCGAGGACCGGTTGAAATATTCGTCCGCAGCCGCCTCCATGTTCCAGTCTGCTTCTTTCAAGAATTCTTCGCAAGTTTCTTCGGGGACACTCTTCTGCGTGACGGCCTTGAGCATACCCTGCAGCTCGCCGACTTTGGTGGCCCTTTGCTTCTCGATTTTCTGCGTCTTCAGCATATCTTGCTGGGCCAAAAACGCGTCCGTCGCCTCCTCCACGTTCCAATCGAACTGCTCCAAACACGTCTCCAGCGTGTCGTGCGAGGGGGCCCGATAGACCTCTTCGTGGACCTTCTGCAGACTCAAATTGCTCGCAGTAGAACGGGACTTACGCTCCAATTCCACGGACCCGGGCAGGGGTTTGCCGGACGAATCTTCGGCGGCGAATGTGACGGTTTTCTTGGGCTTGTTGGCGGCAGCGGAAAACGAGGAGGCGGCCGTCACCAGCTCCATCGCTAAGGCATGGGCGTTCGTGGATTCGTTGTTTTGCTCGATTTCCCTCCGGAGAAGATCAATCTTCGACTCCCGTTCTTTCAGTAAGCGCTTCTCCTCGATTCTGGCACAGGTTTTAAAAAAATTATCCACCGCAGTCTGCCCGTTCCACTCCGCATCTTCGAGATACTTCCGCGATTTTTCCTCCGACAGCCCTGTGCATTTCGCAAAATCCGCGATTTCGGTCTTCCGCGCGTTCGTCTGCTGCGTCATCTTGTAAGCACGTTTCTCCGGGGTAATTAGTTGGGAATTTTCTAGAAGGTATATTTTTCAATCTCCATTATCATAGACCAGAACGAAACATTATTGCGACCCCGTAAGAATTATGAATTATTTGCCCCGGGGTCGAAACGTGCGCACACCGTCATCTTGATGTAGTCAGTCACGGCCTTCTCGCTGTCCCAGTCGCATTTCTTCAGCAAAATGCGGGCCTCCTCTTCGGACATCGAAAAGCAATCCCGGAGACTGCCAATCTTTTCGTTTTCTTCCTTTTTCAACTGTTCCTCGCGCCGGCGCTCTTCCAACTCTTTCCGCAAACGCTCTTCCTCGGCCTCCCGCAGCTTGCGCTTCTCCTCCTCGCTCTTCGCCAATTCTTGGTCCCGGCGCTCCTGGGATTTCCGGGCGCACAAGTCCTGCGCGGCCTTCTGCACGTCCCAGCCGTTTTCTTGTAAAAGAGTTCGGTACCGCTCCTCGGCAGCAGACTCGGATGCCTGGCTGCGAGACTCGGATTCCCGCAACAACCCCCCCGCCGTTCCAAACAAAGAAACCATCTCCGCAAGTTTCCCATTTTGTTCGGAGGTTCGAACCTTTTCCGCGGCCTGGTCCAAACGCTTCTGGACATCAGCCTTTTTTCTCTCCAATTCCTGCGTCATTTCGGCTTCCTTCGCCTCTAGCGCCTGCGTCTGCCGCGCCAGAATTTTCTGGATCGCCTGGTCCACCTTCCAACTCTCTTTTCTCAAAACCTCGATGCACTCGCACTCGTCGGTGTTGGCAAACTCCGCCACCTGGCTCACTTTCTTCCTCTCGGCGCCACTCAGCGCGCTTTTCTCGGAAAAATTGTGAGCTGGACAAATCCGTGGTCATTTTTTTTTAAATTTGAGAAATTTTATAATGAAAATCAAATAAATAAATTAATAAAAATTAAAAAAAAAATATTAAAATAAATATTTTTTAATCTCCATTATCCTTGACCAGAAGTTGAACGAAACATTATTGCTCCGTAAGAATTATGATTTTTTTGCCTGAAAATGACCACGGATTTGTCCAGCTCAAAATTGTTCACGGAGGCGCGTTGTTCCTCGCTGAGGGACCGACGCACATCCTCCGAGGTGATGAACGACGCCCCCGGACTGCGATTGTCCAACGTACTGGTCTCATTTCTGGTAGGCGTGCAGGTGAGCCGCGCGTTGTTGATTTCTTCCGTAGATGTGGCGCGCATCTCCTCGGAAAGGCGGTGCGCCACATGGATTTCATCCATGGCGTACGTGGTGTCCCGCTGCCGGCCTCCTCCTCTTTCCCCTCCCGATGCCCGCCCGTGCCCCGAGGAACGCCCGCCATCGGCGCTCACGTCGGCCTTGGAAGGGGTAAGGACGAGGTTGCGCGTCACGCGCCGTTTCAAGTCCTCTAAATTGCCGCCCGCGCTGCTGGTTTCGAGCGGATTGCACCGAGAGGGCGTGAGCAAGCCACCACCGGACACCCGCAGCTTCCTCGCTCCGGGAGCAGATTCCTTCACCGGCGTGATTTCGATCCGAGGTTTCGACCGCACGATCTGCTCCTCCTCCTCCTCGGTTTGTCCGCCCATCAGTGATTGCAAAACGTATTTCTGCGCCGCCTTCCGGTGGTCGCCGTCGCAGGCACTCAACATCGACTTCATCTTCGCTTCGTCAAAGTTCTTCGGATCGAACCCGGCCTCAATCAGCGCCTGTAGGAATGGTATAATTTTCACGAATTTTGGCTTACGGAATGAAAACAATGGGACGTTAATACCGAAATGAAAACAATGGGACGTCAGTGATATATCACAGGACAATTCCGAAATTAAAATAATGCTGATAGTCTAAAGAAATGCAAACACGGAGGTTGTCAGATAGGGAGCTGTACGTCTTTCATGGCCGCCATTTGCTGTTTGAGCATCGCTTTCTTGTCGTTCTTTTGCAATTTGAGCAGCTGTAGGAGTTGTTTAGCCTCTGCCTCCATCTTGGCGAGCCTGCCAAGTTCCTCGTCGGCCTCCTCTTCTTCATCCGAGGACAGACCCTCGTCTGGGGTGGGCTCCGCGTTGTCGAGTTGCTTCTTCACCAGCTCCCTGATCTCGGCCGAGCCCCTGGCCTCTGCCGCAGACAGCCGTTTCGTGTTCTTCTCAAGAGAGCTGGGGGAACGATTCGCCTCCTCCGAAACAGATGTTCTCCTCGGCTCCTCCGCTGCCCCCGCTGTTCCGGCGCTCCTCCGCGCTGGTAACGACCTGCAGATGGAATGGGGTTTAGAGCGGATTGGGAGCGGAGGCGCCACTGCGGCGGATCTATCGGTCACCAGTCCGCACACCGAAGCCATGCGGGCAGCCTGCAAGAAATTGGCCGCCGGACCGCCGTTTTGACTGGTACGTTCCTCGGCACCGCTGCTGCCCCTGAGGTCTTTGCCCAGCTGGCCTGAGGTTTTTGTGTTTTTGTGTTTTGTTTTTCTTCAGGTCTTGTGTTTTTCTCGTTCTGTCTTTACCGCAACCGAGCGTATACGACGACCAATTTTAGCCGAATTTTGCCCGAAACTCGTACTGTTCTGCACCTTTCACCGGGCTGGTCGTGAGATTCCGAGAAAAATGCACACCTACCTCGGGATCGATCACGAATGAAGACGTCGATGGCCGTGCGCAGATCCCATTCGTATTTGTCGAGGTAACCAATGCACATATCCAATTCACCGCCCACAACGGTTTGCATCTTTTCCGCAAGGCCGAACCGTTCCGCGCGAGTGTTCAGGGGAACCTTTTTTTTTTGATACGGTAATACTTTTGTGATCTCCACAGTGATAGCTCCTGTTTCGAACGATATAAATGAACATCTGCGTGCACCACTGAAACATCTGCGGGCCTAGAAATCACCTCCTTGGCATCGAGCTTTCGATAGTTTCCAGAAACCTTGCGCTCTGTGTTGTTCAACACAATTTTCACGCTGCCGTTAGACGTAATACTGCCCATACGCGATGATGACATGCCGGTGGCGCGCGAATCATACGACGCACCTGTTCGTTGACAATGATGTTGGCGCGTCATGTTGGAAATGACTTCCGCCGCCCTAGACTGCAGCAAGAAAGAAGGAACGAACAACAGACAACGGACGACATAGGATACATCACAATACGACACGAACCACAATACTGCTCCTGAAAACCGATACGTGAGTCTCCGGTGGACCTCTTGGAATCCCTATCGCTTCCCACAGACCACGAGTTCCTCTCGCCGGCTGTGGTTTCCTCCGTGGCCTTTGATGTTCGCAATTGAATTGTGTCCGTTCCGCAGGGGGTGAATGACATTTGGGGAAACAACAAACACGCAGACACCCGCACAAACAGGCACATACATAGAGAGAACTGCAATGACAATGCGCTTCTCAGGGGGACTGCAATCAATCAGAGTAGGTTGTGGGATCCTATAGTCCTAGACAAAAACCTCCTTCTGGAAGTATGCGCGCATCGCTTCCGTCAGATTCCACTCTGCGGCGGCCAAATAGGTGGAGCACTGCGCCCGTGTCAAATCAGGCAGCAGTTTCGAAAACTCCTCGATCTTCTTGTCGTGCCTTTTTGTGCATTTTCGTTTTCGTGTCTCGTGCTGGGGCGAAATTATATGATGCCAAGAGAAACACGGCCCCCACCACCAAAAAAACCAACAAATCGGCATGATAAAATTTTGGAGTGAAACTTGTCGGAAAAAACAACTACTTCGCTTCCTGCTGGAGAAGGGAATTCCAGTTTCCATCGTCGATCTGCATCGTTCCGCGTTTCTGCACCTCGCTCGCACCTTTGGATGGTATTGAATGAGTTTGTTTTCTCTGTTTCTCCGTCGCGTGGGGTCCCCGATTAAATTTGTTTTCTTTAATAAGGAACCACACGTCGGTTCTGACTGACACTAAATTGAGAATGAAAATTCCATTATTCTGTCAATTTCTGTCATTCAAACCCATTACCGCCCGATCCCTCTTGGTCGAAGATCGCGCTCTCCCTGCGGTTCTCCCCGCCCTTGCTCCCATTTTCCGGGCAAAAAAATCATAATTATTTCGGAGCAATAATGTTTCGTTCTGGTCTAGGATGATGGAGATCGGGTATGAGAAATATTATGATTTTTTTCATGATGAATCCCGTGACGTGCGCGAAAGTCTGACCGCGAGGGGTGCTGTGTGGAATTTTCCCATTCGAAATCCATCCAACCCGACCTCCCACAACCTCCCTCGAACCGCAGGAGAAAACACTGCCACGGACCGCAAAAACTGCCAAAAAACAATAATACTTCCCTCCTTCACCGTCGGAAGTGGGGACTTGCCTGCGGAATTGGAGACAATGCTGAAGGAGGAATCCGTCGACAGCGACGTGTTGCCAAACTCCTCAGAACTGCCGGGGGAGGTCGGCGAAGACTTCTTTTCGCCGGCCTCCGGTGTGCGCTGCTCTCCGCCCCCATCTCCCCCGTCCTCGGCCTCCTGCTGCGCGCTGCCCCCGGCCTATTCGAATACTATCTGATCAGCTTTCAGGGCCGAAAAAGTTCCGTTTAGTCTCGAAACCGCTGCCGAGAGTATCGAGACTAAATTAGTGTAGAATGTAATAATGGCAGTCGAGAAAAGAGGAACACCATTTTTTGAAAATAAACCTCAAGCTTCTGCGTCAACCTCCTCTGCAATTGCTCGATCTGCAATTGCCGATACAAAAAAATCATAATATTTCTCATACCCGATTTTCGATCTCCATTATACTAGACCAGAACGAAACATTATTGCTCCGAAACAATTATGATTTTTTTGCCCGGAAACAAGCGCAGGACCTCCGCATCTTCCGAGTCCTGGGCGCCCATGATGGTCCCTCAATGCCGAACGGGTGAACGTAATATTTTGACCTCAACACTGGTCCACGGGTCGCCGGTGCCGTCGCAGTTTTTCACTTAGATTGACACTGTGTGACACCGCACAAATTCAACACAACTTGCTTCGATACTGCTGCAATGCTGTAAAGACTATGCTGGAACAGTCTTCCTTCAACATAAATTCGGAATCCGTTAACTCGTGTAACGATAACAGCTCCCCGTTCCGCCCGTAGATAAAATTGTAATTCCCCAGCATAATCCGACACCCGGTAATAATCAACGTCCCAACGCGCCCCCCCCTCGTACTGACTGTCCAGGCCTATCGAATCGGCGTACTGAACCCCTTCGCTCGCAATAGGGGCTCGCAACGCATAATGTTGGGGGGAGGGGAGATATTATTATTGCCTGCGCATACATACTTTTTGTTCATCAAAAATGGGCTCCAATACTGGGCCACAATGTGATCTCAATGTGTATCCCCAAATACTGCGCATAGTTCTCCCAAACCTCCCCGTACTGCGCGTATGCACACGCATCATGATCGTTGTTTTTTGACAAAATGAGTATTTAAACACTGTGTTCGCAAACTACTCTTCCACTAAATCTTATTGCCGAATGAAGACTTGAATCTGCATGTTCGGTTGGAATCCGTATGCCGACAAGGGCCGCGTAAAGTCCTTTTCACCCGAGTGGGCCAAAACACTGTTAATTTTTTTCGATCTCCGTTATCATTAAGGAGAAATTAACGAACATTAGTGCTCCGTAAGAATTATGATTTTTTTACCCGAAAATGAACGGTGTTTTGGCCCACTCATTCACCCATGCTCTGCCCGTTGGCTAACACCATCGAGAAATTCCGATTGTTGCCCATGCCCATCAAAATTTGCGTGGCCTTTCCAAACAGATCGAACACCGTGTCGGTGGGCCGCAGGGTTGCTGGCATCTGTTGGCCTGTTGGCAAACACAATACGAAATTCAGCATGCCTGCTCCTCCAAACCCCTGCTGCGGCTGCTGCTGTTGCTGCGCGCCGTATCCGCGCTGTTGATAACCTTTTCGTTTTTGTCAGTATCCTTTTTTGTTGAAAAAACATTGTAGTTCCGTTGCTGCGCAGACTGATGCAATCCATGCTACTACTGCTACTCACTGTGCAACTCGACCGGCGCGGAGTTCAGGTCGGTCCACACACGCAACAAACGAACAAACACAGGCAAAACCATACCATAGGATCCGGGCGCGGGCGTAACGTATTGGGGCGTGCCGCCCGGTCGGTAGGAGGGATGCGCGCCATATTGCGGTGGCTGTGGGGAGCGCTGCTGCACATATCCCGGCTGCGCCTGCTGCCCTCCGCTCGCAAAGCTGGACTGTTGCGCGGATTGATCTTTTGGTTTTGTTTCCCATTATTCGGAGAAGTTTCATGTCGAGTTGTGTAAAGAGAAATCGTTCGAAATATCAAAGGAAAATCGGGGTCAATGACTAGGGAAATGTTTGATATTGTGCCACAAAACAAGCTACTTGGCGGCTGTCCAAGTTTTTTCCGGTCCTCTTCCTCGAAGAATACACGGGTGGCAGCAGCTTGGTCCCACTGATGTCTCTCCAACAGCTCTCGACCTGTTTTTTAGTTTGGCTTTGTGTAAATAGCGTCTCCCATTCGTGATGACGACATATTATGATGCCATTGCTATTTGAAAGCCGCAATCAGCATCACATATCATGTTTTTTCCCCCCCCCCCTCATTGCCATTGATAAAAACAAGTAAAAATACATCTTTGGTCCGTGGCGCCTGTAACGCCCTTCATGTCACTGAGTTTCTTCTTTTTCTCGTCTTCTTGTCGTTTGTGTTCTTGCTCGCGCTTCTGCCGTTCCTCCTCCTCCCGCTGCTTGTCCGCTTCGACCTTACTTCGCCGGTCTTCCGCCGCAAAATGGTTCTGGATGGCCTGTGGCGTGTCCCAATTGGCCTTCTCCAGAAGCTCCTTGCCTGGCGTTTTTCCGGGCAAAAAAATCATAATCATTTCGGAGCAATAATGTTTCGTTCTGGTCTAGGATGATGGAGATCGGGTATGAGAAATATTATGATTTTTTGGGCTACACACAAAAAGGGGCGGACAGTGGACACCAAAAAATTTGAATACATTTTTCCACAGACGCGCCGGTGACACTCGCCATGTCTTGCGCCGACGCCTCCCGCTTTTCGAGTTCTTCCTTTTTTTTCTTTTCCTCCTCCTTTCGCCGATCTGTTTTTATGATTTTGGTGTTTCGCCAAGGCTCCTTCACACTTTCTCTCACCCGTCATTCTCCTCAAAACAGGAATATAGATCGTTCGGCTTGCTTTGTCCCTGCTGCACAGAGAATTTCTAACGCAAAAATCATTCCAAAAGAGTCCAATTTTGTGCAAGAAAACAGGAATACCCTCCTCCTCTCTCTTTTTCGCCTCTTCTCGCTTTTTCTCCGCCTCAGCCCGCTTCTGCGCCAGCTCCTCATCCGTCAGCTTCAGCGTCCTTCATGGTTTTTCAGGAGGTGGCACTGATGGCCGTAACTACCCTCAGCCACGCTGTCGCGCCTGTGCCTTCTGTGCGGCGCCCAGACTCCGCACGCCCCCCCCCCCCACACACAAAAAATAAAAAACATATGAGAGAACGGGGCGGAGAACAAAATCGACAGCATATACGCTATTGCATCCTTCAGCCGTTGGTCCCTTTCCGACTTTTGCGCTTCCCGCTTCTTTTCGGTTTCCAGCCTTTCCTCATATATTGCGAGATACCTTTTTGTTTTTCCGAAACCTCCGCCGGGTAGCCGGGTATACCATAAATAATACGCAACTGATGACAATGTCAATGAATGACGAACAACTGATTCGAGAGAACCATTCCCTCAAACGTTTCTCATACCCGATCTCCATCATCCTAGACCAGAACGAAACATTATTGCTCCGAAATAATTATGATTTTTTTGCCCGGCGATCGATTTGCGGGTCAATCCTGAGAAGACAGTTTTTGGAAAAAATACTTTTTTTCGAGCTTGAACAAATCCGCGCTATCCACACAGTCCGCGCCGCCGTACGCGGACAAGGGATTCTCATAGTTACGAATCTCTCTTGGAAGCTCGCACTTGACCCCGCCCTCATCGTCGGCGCCTGATACCGGCAGCTCTACGAAATGGACCGACGAATAATGCGGATTCCCCCGCCACTTCGATACGCCCGAAGTCAAAAAGGAGTCCCGCGTAATCTGGACGCTCCCCATGGAGCCCACGCACGGGACGAAGGCCATTTTTCCTGGCTAGTTTGTGCAGCTTTCTGAAAACAAGTCGGTACTGCCGCAGGTAACTCGGGTCGTAGTTGGATTGCTCCGAACTTGGTCCAGTCGATTCACTTAATCTTCACTTAATATTACGGGTGGGGTCAGTAAATTCCCATATCAACAAGAATTGGAACACTGGACACGGCGGTGGGTGGGGGGCGTGTCTGTTTTTTTCGGGGGGGATCGCGGGCGTGTTTTATATTTCTAGAGCCGCGAGGTACTTCAATAACGTTGGCAAATATAGTACTTCCGATAGTTTCCTTCTATTTCATGTAGGAATAAAATAGGGCAAATAATTCAGAATTCTTACGGGGTCGCATAAATGTTCGTTCTGGTCTGGTATAATGGAGATTGAAAAGGTAATTGGCGGCATTCACTCGTGCACTCTCGATTGTTCACGGTCCTCCAACATAATCAAGCAGTTGTGACTGATGTCACTTGGCAGTAATTCACATTCTCAACCTCCATTGGCATTGTACTTGACCAGATTGATTCCCAGAACGAAGATTTAAGTAGATCGGCGGCGAGAGAGTTATAGTATGTAATTCAATTGACCCGGGAAAAGATGCAGGTTTTCTCTTGCAGATAGTTTTGCAAATCGAACCACACTAGGACTGATGTAACCGATTCTGTCTTGTTGTTTGTTCCTTCGGAGAAAAACGTTGTTCCCCCACCCACCCACCCACCCAACTCATCGGAACGACAAACTGAAAAACCGTGCGACGCCCTCGCCGATTATTTTGCGTTATGAGGCGCAGCTAGTGTGGATACATTAGCATGAGGCTTCTCTTCTTCTCCTTCTTCTTTGAAATGTGGGTGAGCCTCCCCCACTATTAGGCTCGTTTGTAAATTAATAATAAGGTTTGTTTCACACACAGTCTGACAGTTGCGTAGAATTTGTCAGATGACAAACCCGACGTTTCACCGATTAACAAGGTTACTGTCACGGGTCAAACACCACGGTTTCAACACTGCAAACGTGGAAAAACATTTCATTTATCCCGTACCTCTTATAGTCATTCTTGAAAAATTAATAAGTGATGAAACTCTTGGGCAATAGCTTCGGACTAGATCCTTTATTAATATTGCAGACTGCAACTTTTCGCTGCGTCATTGACAGGTTTGCCCGGCAAAACTAGTCTACCTCCGCGTTAAAACTCGCACAAGAATGTCTTTGTCGGTGGGATTATTTGTTGTTCTTGTAACTATGAACCATATAATTCATATTAAATCCAAAATTCCAGGAGACTAATTCCTTAGTAACTGTGTGCCCTATAACATCATTAGGCGCCCAATGCACTCAAAGAATTTAGGGCAAAGGCACACGAGCCACATCAGAAATGGCATGGCCGCCACCCCAAGAGCTCCTCCCTAGTGGAGTGAG